>Ga0098055_1000692_pt1 | contig 19589 bp, 14 predicted proteins | sample 17_taG_FD_75107 | JGI IMG/M metagenome (GOLD analysis project Ga0098055, IMG submission 75107) | Marine viral communities from the Subarctic Pacific Ocean - 17_ETSP_OMZ_AT15314 metaG | ecosystem: Environmental > Aquatic > Marine > Oceanic | place: Pacific Ocean | collected 2015-01-18 | reverse complement strand
GATGGAATATATGTACACGTCGACCATCCTTATTTAGGAAAGGTATGGGGTGACATTGCAGCTGGATCTATTTCTGGACCTGGTGAGACTGGAGCAATTGGACCTAGTGGAGTTAGAAACTCAGGATATGCTCCTTTATTTGCATCAGATATAACCGATGGAAGTCGTAAACAAAAACCATACTTTTATTATACTGGCCCTACATCAACATTTATTACTGATGATGCTAGAGTTGGAAAACTAGCCTTTGAAGAGGAAGATCAATATTTATTAGGTCCTAATTCATGTGGTGCATATTTCTTTATGTCTCCGAGTAATAATACAGGTGCAATAAATGTAAATGGATCTAATAAACTATCTGTTAAAACCATTAAATTTGGATCAGAAAATGCAGTTACAATTCCTTTAGTATTTCAATACAGAATGACCGATTATTTTGGAGATGGAAATACTGGAATCGGTAGTATTGGTGGAGATCCTACTGGAACAATCAATCAATTAAATTATACAAAAACTTTAGGAATAGATATTTACTCTAGTACTAATGAAAGATACTCATTTGATATAGAAATAAGTGCAAGATACAGATCAAAATCTTTACAATTACAAGAAGTTCCATCGAGAGATCTTGAAAATGTAGTTGATGATCTTACAAAAACTGTTAAATTCCTTGCACCTCAACTTACGAACGTTGATGGTGGCCGAGGACCTTTAGGAGGTCGTGGTGGTGGAGCTGGTGGTGGATTACTTGGATCAATCGATCAGAGAGAGATTTAACCTGGATAAATAACTTATGAGCAAACCAATCCTACAAAAGACATCGTTTGGTTTATTAAGAACCAACCCTAAATTAACAACAAATGTAAAACTTGTCGTTGATGGCAATGATGTGCTATATTTAGAATCGTTCGATGCTACTCGAGAATTATCTAAATCTAAATATAAAGGATTTAAAGTATCTTCAAATAGTAATTATTATTTTGACCTTTATAGATTTTACAACAATGATATAAAGACTTCAATGTCGGATGCATTTGCACTGTATCAAAGAGACGATCATTTATCTATACAAGGTAAATTCGGAAATCAATACGATACTACTTATGCTGCTGGTGCAAAAGCAAATCCATCTAAATTATATGACGAAGAATATTCGTTGTTTGCCCCATTGTGGATAGAGCCTAGTAATATACCTGATTATTTTGTTATATTTAAAACTAAGGATCCTGTATCAGTTAATACCATAAATGCTACAACTGAAAACGATGCAACATTAATAGATAAGACTAGCAATCCTACATATTTTACTGAAAATATATTAAACAACAGCGAAGTTATTCAAAGTTTTGATTTAACAGAAGCATCTAATATAGGAAGATATATTAGGAATCATGCAACTAATGAACAATTTCCAGAAGCTTCTATTTTATCTAATTTTGAAAAGGGTAGATATTTTAGATATTCTGGTATGGATTTACAATATCCTGGTTTTGCTACTAAAACAAAGGAAATGTATTATGATACATGGCCAACTGATAAGACTATTATAGAATATGAAGATAGAATAACTAATGGTTTTGAATCATGTGCAGTAGCACATCCTAACATAATTAATTTAGAATTTTTATTCGACGACGATGATTCTGATGATTATACATTTAACAGATACTTTGGTTTATATGTTGACAAAAATCAATATAATAAATTTTATATAGATGGTGATAAATTATTTGAAGATAGGTTTAATCAACCAAATCAATTACCAGTTCCTTTACAAAATACTATAGGATATTCTGATAATACAGAAGATCAAATACAAGAAAGTATAGATGGCATTACATTGTATGCACAAACACCACCAATATCAAGCATTAATGGAACCGATTTCTTTAAAAGTGAAATCGTTAAAGATTTGCCTAGAATTGGTTATGTTTTTGATACCGATGAAAATTTCTATAAGATACAAAACAAGTCATTTGATTATGGTACATTAAAATTAAATGATACTATAGTAAATTGGAAAACATTTTCAGGATTTACCGAACCTATTAATTATGTAAAATCAGAATTCAATAATATTTTGGGTAGGTCTCAATGCATTATAGAGTTTATTAATAATCCAGAAGATAATGATCAATTTAGAATTCTTTTTACTGATACTGATGATCCGTCTCAATTTGAATTTTTAGATCAATTCACAATGACTGCAAGTGTAGCATTAAATCAAGGTGATTTTAATTCTAATTCATATAGTGCTAACGGACCTTTAAATATTGTTGCTAATGCGTTTACAGATTGTGTTAATAATTTATACAAAGTATTTGAATCTGAAACGCCTTTTAATGCAATTGCAATTGATAATAAGGTAATATTGTATACAAGAGCTACTAGCGAATCATGGAACACTATTAAAGTTGATTCATATTCAAGTGCTTTAATATATGATGATATTGCTATAAAATTCATATCGGATGCTTCAATAAAATATAATTCGAGTGTATACGAATCAAGTCCTCAACCTTTCACTACATTACCAGGATGGGTTGCTAATGGATCTTTCGTTGGTGGTAATAATAATACTTTAGCGAAAATTAAGATTGATTCTAGCACAAACTCTTTACTAAATATTGGTGATTATTTAATCACTTCTAAAGGACATTCTAAAATTAATTCAGTAATACCTTATTTAGATGAACCGATATTTAATGATTTAAATCAAATAATTGGATTTAAAAATATAGATTCTTATTATATAGTAAATATTGAAGATACCGATCAGGATATTGTATTAACATCTGATAATCAATGTTCTATCGTTACATTAAAAGATAACGAATGTGGATTATTATCGATATATCCTGTTAAAGATTTTGATTTTGATTTTTACAATACCGATTATATGAAAGATGCTGATGCCAATTTAAAGGAATTGTATCAATGGTATAGCGGTACAACTGGACCGTTAGGACAAACATCTTCTATACCAAATGCTAGTAGTGGTGCAACCTTTGATGGTATCTATTGGATGAATCGAATGATTGGTCCTAAATCTGAATTTGTTGAAGGCGGAGAGTTTCAAGGGTTAATGGGTATATCAAATGAGTTATTAGATACAGATTCAACAATATATAACGAATATGATAGACTTAAAGAAAATGATGTTAAGCAATTAGCCATTGCATCGAGAGTAGTTCCATTTATTAACAAATGGGTTTACGATGATGATGGTAAGGATGTTAGACAAAATCCGTATAGGTTAAATGCAGACGCTGCTTTTAGATATCCTAATTTCGGACCTTCATTTAGAGAGTTTTCTGCAAGCCCTAAGTTTTATACACACGAATGGTATTATTTACAACAATATCCTCCATATATGTCATTTGAAGACAGGCTAACTTCTTATTCATATTTTAATAATCCTATAAAAATCGGTTCTACGTTTGCTAACACTTCGGCAGAATTAGGTTTATCTACAGTTTCAGGAAGTACCTCTATAAATGATTTAGATTATTTCACTGAATATTTTACTAGAGAAACTATAGGATCTACTTCAGTATCATCTGAAGTTAAATATAATACGTTTGGATATGCAACCGACGAAAGATATGCAGAGACTTTATTTAGAGGGGCTAAGGTTGTTGTTAAAGAACGAGTGGATTTTACTGATTTAAATTTTAATATCAATGATATTAAATTCAGAAAGACTACTAAGTACAATGACTATAAATTTGCTGCTATATTAAGATTAGTAGAAAATGGCGTTTCTATAAAAGTTATAGAGAATGAAAAATTCAAAACTATAACATTATTAATAGATGTTGGTTTAATGGATGATGTTTGGACAAAATTAGGTTCAGCTCCAGTAGGATCAACTTCACAAAATGATTATTTTATAGATAGAACATTATTATATACGTTACGAGATAAGATTCAGCCAACTACACCAGGTGCAACTGCATACAAAGCAGCTGATGTTAATTTGAGTGGAGCTATAGAACATTGGGAGCTATCATCGACTGGTGGCGAAGTTGAAATTTATGGTACGTATAATTATGCTAATGGAACTAATCCGAATTTTATATCTGAGATACAACCTAACGAAGATGGATCTTTTAATTCTATTTCAATTCCTAATCCTGTAGATCCTACCAAAGTTTGGGTTATTGAAGATATTAAAAAAATATCAACTGATAGAATTAAAGCTGGGTCTATTAAACAATATAGCGACCCGTATACTCCAGGAGATCCAGCAGTTCCAAATGATAATTATTTATTATCTCCTGCATTTTTAGGATGGGATGTGACATTACCTTCAATATTTAGTGAAAATTCTCTTTGGTCACAAGTTCCAGTTTATCTAGAAGGAGGATTAAATGCATACACCGGTATTATTGAAGATTCTTCATTTGCTAACATAGCAGAGAAATTTAATTCAGGTGCACCTGATATCGAATATATTACATATAAAAATGATGGTACTATACTATCTAACGATAAGGTATTAGAATTATCGTTACCGATAGAAACTTATAAGGCTAATTATTTATTGCAAAAAGAGGATTTAGATATACCTGATTCATTAGATAGCGAAACAGATTTAATAGGATACGTAATGTCAGCGACTAGAAGGTCGGTAATAAATGTAATGTCAAGATACAATGGTAGATATCAGCCTAAGTTTAATGATATATTTTATTTTAAAGATTATGCTGGAGTAGATGCTGCTGGAATTACTGGACCTAGATCGTATGGTTTTGATAAGTATCGAAATCTAGAATTAAATATACAGGAACCTAAATTTGGATTGATCGAGAATTATTTCTATAATAAAGTTAATACAGAAAATCCTAAAGGTATATTAAAATTAAATCCCATTTCAGGATACCCTAGCTTGTATCCATTAATACAAGAAATAGCAATTGATAAAAGAAACCTTTATTCATTTTTAAGTAATTGGGATATTGCATATTATCAAAAGAGTTTAAATCGTCGAACTAAAGAATCTGTAATGGGATATCGTGGTGCAATCGAGAATAAATCATTTTTCGGATCTAAGATGTTAACAATACCTGATGAAATTCGATTAGAAAACTTTTCAATAATACAATCTAATGATTTAGTTGGTGGTGATGTTAATATTCAAAATGTAGATGAAAATGTAATTCAATCTAATACCGAACAGCGTGCAATAAGTGCAGAACCTCGATCGATTTCTAGAGAAGAAAATAGAAGGAGAAAGGAAAAACTCGTACAAAAGAATAAATTTTTAGGATTGAAAGTATATTCAGATAAAGCATTAATTAAATATTTAAGAAACGATGGTATAGATGATGAATTTATTAAATACATAAATCCTGATTTTAGCTTCGGTGAAGATGGTTTAGATGATGACATCGAACAATACATAATAAATAATGTCGTTCCTAGATACAAAATTAAAAGAATTATATTTTATGAAAATCAATTTGCTAATAATGTAAATTCGTTAAATACTATCGAGCTGAATTTGTCTAATTTAGAATTATTACAGAAAGGATATAAAATTAGTGAAAACGTTCAAATTAAAATATCTACAGATTCTCCGTTAAATTTTAAATTGATATATACTATACCTAAACTAGATAACTATTCAATATCATTTAAGGTAGATTTGGAGAAAAAATAAAAACAAAAAATGGCCATAGTAATAAAGGAAATAATCCTTAGCGATACTATCGAAAAATTCATGGAAAAAGTTAATTTTAACTTTGACCAATTGATGCTTGCTGGTGGTGGACCTATAGGACCTCAAGGTAACAACGGACCTATCGGACCTATTGGTCCAGAAGGCGATCCTGGAAATAAATGGTATGTGGGATGTACTGGAACTACAGCAGCGATAGGAGCAAGTCTTTATATGGGAGATTTATTTCTTCAAAAAGGTAATTGTGTTGGTGCTACATATCCATTGGGAGAAGTATTAGAATTTAATGAAATAACACAAATTTTCGTATCAACCGGTTTAAATCTAAGAGGACCTACTGGTGCAACTGGTTCTACTGGTACTAGTACTGGATGGGGAGTTTATCCTGGTTCAGACACTGGACCTGGTAGCGTATATAAAGGAGATCTTAACGAAAGTACACCAGGACCTACTGCTAGTTTTGTTTTAATGAAAGGTGATGCGATAGGAGTTACTGGAGATGCAGAACATGAATTCTATTCAAAAGATTCATTATATCTTGGAGGTCTTCAAGGAATGGCTAATCAAGTAAGTGTATATGCAAAAGAAAGATTACCTAAGTTATTTGTAAGTCCAAAAACTATAATAGATGCTACTATATTTAATGCAAACACCGGTACAACTGGTGCAGGATTAGCTGGTAGTTGAATTGCGCTTATTCGTGAGCCATTAAAACAGCCAGGACCTTCATATGTACCAATTCATCAATATAGTTATTCTAATATATTCATCGATGATGAGATGAATTTAAATATAACTAATTTCTCTGATTATCAGTCAGCCTTAACGTTAGATGGTACTGTTGAAAATGATATTAATCTAATGAGTAAAGTTGGAATTAAGCTGATTGGAGGTCATTATCAAGCAGAATCAGCTGGTGGATTATTAGAGGTTTCGGAAGCGTTGAAAACAGAGTTATATCCTGATACAACTGGATTTTTTTCAGCTGGTTTACCTGGATTTCATTTAAGATCTGCCGGTACTTTAAATACTGGTACTATCTCACTAGAAGGTACAAATCAATTAAGAATTATATCCGAACGTGTTTCAGGTAATAGTAACTTAGTAGATGTGGCATATTGGGCAAATGTGGCCCTACTCAGTCCTAATAATAAATATAGAATTGGTATTGGAGCAAATGCTAAATATAAAGACGTTACCTCACAGAGCAATGATATGCCATTTATCGGAAGTGGTGCTTTTGATGATAGTGCTACTGAATATATTGGTTTAGGAAATAAACCTACCGGAAACAAAGCGCCAACTTTATCTACATTTAATTATGCTTCTAAAGATTTTGTTTTAATAGGAGATCCGAACAGTTACAATCCATCGACTGATCTAAGTACAATCGTAGAAAAATCTATCGATATTGCAGGTCAAATACGAATGAGGTATGGAGCTTCTTCTGCAGGACAAGTATTAATAACTACAGATTCGATCGGAACTGCAGTATGGTCACCTGCAACATCGCTCGGTGGTTGGAGTAATGATGATAACTGTGATACAAAAATTATCATTAGTACAAACAACGAAAGATTCGCATCGTTTGTTCCAGACACAGGAATTCAATATACTCGAGTTGATATACCATCATTAACTAAAAATGGTGAGACTGATATGTATTTTGGTGCTTATTCAATGACTACTGGAGATGAGACCCTGCAACAAGGTCATATAATTAATAAAAGATATCAAGACCCTCAAAAAAATGGAGTTTTAGCTATTAGTACAGGTTTATTAAATAACTGTCCTACTGATATCACTGGTAGAGAAATGCAAGGTACTAGTACTGTTACTCCTAGATTACAAGTTGGAGCTTATGGTGAAATTGTAATAGGTAATTTAGCAAGAACTAATGCATCTGGTTTAAGTGAACTGGGAGTAATAAACGATGTAGCTGAAGATGGAGGTTTAAATTTTTTAAAAACAGGCCTATTAATAGACACATTTAAGGTATATAAATCTAGAACTACTACACAAACTAGTAGTATACCTATCTATCATAAATTTAGCAGAGCTAACATTCATTTAATTAATAATAATGTACAAGATGATCCTATTGCTGCAGGAGATTATATAAATCCTTTAATTAAATTTACACCAAATGATACTCAAATTAATGGTTCATTAATGGATGGTGACGAATGGGGATTTAATAGTACTACGGCATTTGAAGTTTTAAGAACGTATGGTGGTGAAAATGGTGGTCCAGGTAACATAAGGTTTCTCGGAGTTGGTAAATCTACTAAACAGGATAATCCGACTGATGCTGCTATAGGTGGAGCAGATCCAACTAATGATAGCACTGGACGTGGAGAAGAGAGAGAAGTTGGAGCTCATGTGATGATGATTAGTGATGTAAAGGCAAAAAATAAATACAATGAAGTTGGTAAAGCTTATGATTATTATGAAATAAATGATTTAGGCATAGAAGTAGATTCGCTTTCAGCGTCATTTTTTAATGCAGGTGATCCAACTAACAGCTCTGGAAAATTTGATAAACGATATATTTACCAACAATTTCAATTTTCGCCTTGGGGTACTGCACAGTCAGGATGGAATGGTTTAAATGGTCAATACAACAGATTTCAAAGTAGTAGATCTTCCTCTTTAAACCTTTCTAATATACCAATCGGGTATGAGTTAGATGATAACGTAAGGTTATTTAATGGTAATACTGGTAGTGGGCCTTTAGAGATACCTGGTAATTTTAACAGGCCAAACCATCTTAATGCATGGATTTCTCCATCGGCAGGAGTACGATTCAGTCCTATGAATTTAAGTACACCTGCTACTGAAAAGCAAACTGGATTAGCTTGGATGGATTTTAATATAGATATGGGACTTATATTAGAATCAGAAAATGATTCATCATCCAGTTTTAGTTATGGGTATTATGGAATAGTAAGAGGTTTAGGAAGTAGTAACGACAAATTACCTACCGCACCTAATTACGAAGCGGCAAAAAAAGACTCAACATATAAATCTTTAAAAGTTAAGCATATTAAAATTCAATTAAATAGCGACGATTTAGGAATAACATCATTTTTAGATAATTTAGATTATACTACACGTAGAGATCCATTAACCGGAACTAACTTTATATATGAAGGAAATGCAGATTCATATCAAGATATTACTAATAACTCTGAGCAACTAACGAAAGGCGTGTTTTATACAGATTGGTATGTTGGGCAAGTAAAAGCCATGAATAATTTAACTGGAAAGGGGTTAGGTGCAACAGCTACCTTTGACACTTCTGGTGCAACTGGCTATGAAGCGCTCAGAGATACAGAAACTAGTAGTGCGTTACCATGGACTCAGTGGTGTGATAACAGTGGAAATATATTTCCATTTAAAAATGATCCATCGAATCCGATATCTAGTCTTCCATCTCTATCTGATATGGACTTCGCAACATTAGGTACAAATGTTAAATGGTTAGCTCATTCAGAATCAAGTTTTGCAAATTCAAATAAGAATACTACTTTTATGTGGAGAATATACACCCAGTATTCGGAGAACTCGTTTGGTACACCTGTTGGATGTGTACTAGAAATATATTGTGCACCACCAGCACATAGAGAAGAAACTCAAGATGGCCTGGCAATACTTGGTAGTGTAGTACCTTGGCAAACTATATTGGAATATAACGCCTCATTACAAAACCAAGATGCAACCGCTTATGGTAAAGAACAAAGTCGAGGAGGATTTTATCCTAATATACCACAGATGCTTAGTAACTATAATGGTAGTGGACCTAATAATAAATTAAATTTAGAAGCATTATTAACTAATGTGATGAGAACGCCTGAATTTTATTCATCACATGGATTTAGTTTATCTGGCCAGGCAATGATTAAATGGAATAGAGCTAAAAATCAATGGGATAATTAATATAATATAAAATGAATATCAAAAACGAAGACAAAAAGAAAATTGAAAAGGTCATAAATAAATTTAGTAAAGTTTATTCAGAAATGGAAGAAATTGAAGCTGAATTAAAAACTCTAGAATCTAGAAGAATAAAAGTAATAGACGAAATTAAAAATATTCGAGAAGACGAACGTATTATATTAGAAGAAATGAAAGAAAAATACGGCGAAGTTACTCTGAATTTAGAGTCTATGGAAATTGTAAAGTGATATGGAAACAATTAAAGTTAATCTTAATACAATATTTGTAGTAACAATTGCCATCTTGGCATTTTTGTTATTGAAGCAATGTAATAAGGTACAAGATTTAAAATTAGAAAACAAAGTCGGAGTACAAAACATAATTGCTTTAAACGATTCTATACGAATTGTCAAAAACAAATGGGATGAAGAAATAACTTTAAAAAATACATACATAACTTCAGGGAAAGAATTAGAAAATATTAATAAAAATTTATCTGATAAGATTAAGAAACTTGAAGGAGATGTTTTATATGCATCTAATATAATATCATCTATTAAAACCGATACTGTTTTTATAGAAAATGAAGTAATACGATATCCTGATGGAACGAATCAATTATCATGGTCATATAATAAAGATTATGGTAATGGTAATTCTAGATTCTTAGATGGTAATTCTAGATTCTCTATTGATTTATCAGATTCTGCATTTAGTATATTAGATAAAGGAACTTCAATAACCAGAGATATCACAAATCTAAGTATACTTACTGGATTAACTGAATTAGATGAATCATATCAAATATTTGTAAAGACTGATTATCCTGGAATTACGTTTTCTAATATTGAAGGTGCTATCCTAGATAAAAAGCGTTTTTTAAAACAAACACAACCTAATTGGATATTTGGTCCATCTATTTATATTGGAGTTGGTGCAGATCCTAAAAATGGAACGGCAGGACCTCAAATTGGATTAGGGATATCTGCCACATTTAACTTGAATAAATATCTAAATAACATATTTAAATAATGGCAATTAACTCAACATACATACAATTATCTAATCAAGTATTATTAGAATATCAATACAGAGATCAAAGTTCTGCTGTGAACGAATTCACTACTTCGCAAGCTCCTTGGTATTTGATGGAGAATAACCATGATAATACGATATCTATTTTTAACGATGATAATTCCGTAAACGACACCGGTAATGTTAGAACTCGAATGGGAGTTTTAATTGATTCAACTACATCTAAATATGGATATTTAAAATTAGATCAAATTACTGCTTTAAATGATTATGATTCGGCTTTAACTGATACTGCAAGTTTACCTGTTACATTTTCAACAGTTCAGAATGTTTCTTATGATGTTATTAGACTACACTTAGTACAGGGATTTAATTACGAAAATATGGAAGGATTTTTCTTTCGTATGGGTTTCAAAAATCAATCGGGTAAAACAATATATCATACTAATTTAGCATATCGTAAAGCAGATTCATATGCTCAAATTAATCCTGAGCCTTTTATTTTAGGAGGTAAATACTATGCATCATTCGTAGAAGTTAAAGTGCCTGCATTATATAATTTAATAGAAGAATTTAGAAATGCTAGTTTTTCAGGAAGTCCAACTGCAGACTTACCATCTGCTAAATTAACAGGTGGAGTAGGGCCTCAATACAATTCTTTAATTAATACAAACTTCGGATGGATCGATAACAATAGTACTATAAATGGTCAAAATTATTTTAATGTATATGATTTAACTTCAATCGATTTACCAGTATTAAATCAATTTAGTGATGTATCAGCAGTTATACAAGATGCAAACGATGGTGATTATATCGAATTATATGCTGCATATAATGGATCTATTATAGATAATTTTATTACTCAGTTAAATAATGCTCCAGATAATGACTATATAATATTACATGAATTAAATCTATATGAACATGTTTGGGATGGTGGTGCAACCGCTAGTTGGATAAAAACAAGTAGTTTAGAATTTGTACAAGATAGTAATTATGAAGATCCTGTTTTATATCGTCCTATAATTCAAAACCAAGCAGCTCAAGCTTATAGATTAGATTATACAATTAGATTATTTAATCGAGAGGATAATACATCTATTTGGAAAACTGCATCAGCTCAATTTAATAATGCTGCTAAATATGGAAAAATATTACAAAGAATTTCTTTAGGAACTAATCCTATACAACCTAAAGTATATAATAAAATTTACGAAAAGAAGGTAAATTTATATAGAGGTGTTGCTCCTACAATGGCTAAGGAGGAAGAATCTTACGCTAAATTCGTTACTTCATTTATTGAAAGTAATCAAGTTTTAATAACTTCTCAAAATGCATTTTTAAAGAGAGATCCTAATACTAATAAAGTTACGTTTAGGACAGTAGGTAATAGTAAAACCGAAACTATATTTGCACAAGGATTAGGTAAAATTAATTTAACATCATCTGATACATTTTTAAAATTTGTAATATATCAAGGTGATACTAAAGAAGTTGTTAAATTCTTAGATTTAAATGGCGTTGGTAAAATATATTTAAACTTCTTTACTAATTCTGGTGATATTGCTAAATATGAATCTTATGACGATCCTTCAATATCAGCATCAAGTGGTGAAGTATTATTTAAAATTCCTGGAAATGATTCTAGAAAAATATCACAATTCAACGATAATACATTTACGATAACTGCTGACACTGGTGATTCTGAATCTCAATTATATACTGGCGTCTTTAATCGAGTAGACGGAGTCGTTTCAGATATGGCTAATCGAAAAATTATTAATCTACAAAAAGAATTAGAAGAATTAAACGAAGCTTATGATAAATTAAAAAAATTATACGATGGATCTTTATTAGAAATTATTAAATTAAAAGAAGCTAATAAAGAACAAAATGTATTAATTCAAGATTTACAAAAGGCTCTTAAATTACAAATATCTGAAAATAACTTTTTAGTTGATGATGATGTTAAAGACGAAGAGGAAAAAGAAGAACTAAGAAGACAAATTGCTGAATTAGAAGCATTAGCAGCTACACCACCACAAACAATAAAAGGTGGATCAGTAAAAGACATTGTAACAGTAGATCCTAGTACACCAACATCTTTTGTAAATCCTAAAAAATCTCCATTAAATAGTAATATAAAGAAATCTAAAGGTTCTCCATATAGATCAGGTGGAAGCTTTGGAAAAATTAATAATGGAATTTACGACGAGTTTAGAGATGACAGAGATCAAGAACGTAGAGATAATAACGAAAGACAAAATAGACTATAAGACATGTTTTTAAATTCAAGATCAGATTTATTTAAAGTTGAATTTCCTAGGACATTTATCCCTAAGGCTATTAAGGATAAGTATGCACAATACGTTTTTAGAATGCCAACTATGATTAATGATGTTACAGATTTAATTAATTATACAATACAAACGGTTACTATTCCGACAATGAATTATACTCCAGTCGAGCAAGTAAAACCTGACGTTAAAAGTCCTTTACAACAAAGTAATACAAATCCTAATTCGTTAGGTTCCTCATCAACAGATGCTGCTAGAACTAGACGTTGGAGATCTTCTGGAAATTATCAAGAAATATTTACTAAAGAATTTACAGTTACATTTCAATTAGTAGATGGGCATGTAAATTATTGGATATTACTAGATACATTATTATATTATTATGATCCTACGACAAAATCAAGATTTACTGAAAATATTCCAGTTAGAATATTAGATTCTGAAGGTAATTTAATGTTTACCGCAATGTTTATGGATTGTTTATATACAGGCTTAAGTGAATATCAATTATCATATTCAGATTTATCACAAGAATTTAAAACCTTCGATGCTACGTTTCAATATAACACATTAGATTTAGATTTATTACCACAAAACCGAGTTAACAAAGATAAGTTTGCAACTGGAGCATCCGCAACATTTAAATAGATATATAATATAACAAAAACATAAATAACATGGAAACTTTTAAAGAATATCTTGATAGTCAAAGTCCTGAAAACTTAGCTAAAATACTAGAAGAAAGTATAGACTATACTTTATCAGAAACAGAAGAAGCTAATATAACAGATAGTGTTTCTATATTTTTAGCTGAAGGTAAAGATATAAATGACCTTGAAGTTGAATTTACAAATGAAGGTTTATTCGGATCTTTAATTGGTGGATTGACTGGAGCTGCTTTAGGAAAAACAGTTGGTAAAGTAATTGCAAAAGTTTTAGGTATTCAAAAAGGTGTTTTATACGATTTATTAACTTCACGATTAGTCGGTGCTGCATTAGGTGCACAGATCGGCAAAAGTCTTTAATCTTAACATATGAGTTTAATTTCAATAGATTTTTCTATTAACTCGACGGCTATATGCGTCTTAAATAAAGGCGAACTGCATTGGTTTAGTTTTGCATCAAATTTAGATTTTAACAAAAAGGCATTCTCTGTTCATAATGATTTAGATGGATTAGGTATGAATATAAATGGTTATACTCGAGAAAAACCTAAAGATCTAGATTACGTACAAGAACAATCTTGGAAAATCAATAATGCTAATTATTTGTCATACAATATAATAAACGCGATCGCTCCTTACGTAGACGAAGATACTATATTTGCTATTGAAGGTTTTAGTTATGGGTCACGAGGTAATGCATTTATAGATTTGATTACATACAATACATTTTTAAAGTCTAAGATACTTAGGATATCTAAGAAAGATATTTTAGTATATCCTCCAAAGACTATTAAGAAATTCTTTACAGGTAATGGTAATGCTAATAAGGAAAAAATGTTAGAAGCTTTTAAGGTTAGCGAAGATGAATTACTTGTTAATGATTCGTTTCATAAATATATTTTAGATACTAATTATGGAGATAAGATTCCTAAACCAGTCGACGATTTGGTGGATGCTTTTGCAATTCTTTGCTATTTAAGGGATGGTTGCAACTCGGATGCTTGATCTTGGCTTTGCAACTAGAGGTGTCCGGAACAACCGACTGTGGACTATGCTGTTCTTACTATATTAGAGTACCTGAATTAACAGATAATTATTATATGATCTTTTAGACAGTCAGTTTCAATATTGCTACTTTATTTTAAATTATTTTTACTATGCTCCTACTTGAAACTTTATATTGATAACATTATATAATTAATAACGGTATTCACACAATGTGTTTTATCTAGAAATAAAGTGTTATATTAATAAAGTAATTTAAAGTATTATGAGCGAATTTGATTTATTCAACCTGTCTCTGGAAGATTTTCAGAACAACCAACCAGATACCGAAAGAGGTCCTGGTATTTACAAAGCAAATCCTACCGAAGGTAAGGATAATGTCTACAGATCTGTAATTAGGTTTTTACCTAATCCAAAAGATCCTAAAAACTCTATCGTTAAGAAATTTTCTTATTGGTTAGAGGATTCACAAGGTAACGCCGGTTACTTTGATTGTCCATCAACTGTCGGTGAAAAATCTATCATTGCCGATACGTATTGGAAACTAGCAAAATCGGATTCTGCATTCGATCAAAAACAAGCAGAGAAAATTAGAAGAAAGGAATATTACTTTTCAGTAGTTCAAATCGTAAAAGATCCACAACGACCTGAAATGGAAGGAAGCTTACAAGTTTTCAGATATCCTAAAACTTTGAAAAAATTCATTGATGCACAAACATCACCTTCAATCGAAGATATTGAATTATCCGGTGCAGAACCATGTAATGTATTTGATCTTTTCGAAGGTAAAGATTTTTCATTAAAAGTTACACTCAAAGGTGGTTATTGGAATTATGATGAGTGTAAATTCCTATCAAAATCTTCTGTACAAGTAAATGGTGTAGCTATGGAAAATAACGAGGAAGGTCGTAAAGCGATTATGACACACCTTACCGATTCACCAGATCTTAAAGTTTATTACTACAAAGCGTGGTCTAAAGAACAAACTGATAAACTTTATACAATTCTTCAAGATATTTCAGGAAATCCTGGAGAATCTTATAGAAAAATGACACCTGAGGAAAGCGGTACTTCGACACCAACTCCTAAAGCGGAATCAAAACCGTCACCAAAACAACCTGAACCTGCTCCTGCAAAATCTTCAGGATCCGATGATGAACTAGAGAATTGGTTAAATAGCGCTGTTTAATCAAAACCATTATAGCCCCTTTTCGATTCTTTCGTTTAGGGGCTTTTAGTTTATCAAATTTATGGACACACAACTTACACAAGAATTAAAGAATACAATCATTGGTCGAGTATCTAATGTTTTGCAATCAGAATTTCATGGCGAAAAATCTAGATTAAAACAAGGATACGATCGATTAAATTTTGCATGTCCGTATTGTGGAGATTCTACAGAAAATCTTCGTAAAAAGCGAGGTAATATTTACTGGAAATCATTAATGTTTCATTGCTATAATTGCGATAAGCATACTTCTGTTATTTATTTACTTAAAGATTTTGAACAAGGCTTAAGTAAACATGAGGATGTATCAACCGTTTTAGATTTTATATCAGAAAATCGAGTTGAAATAAGTTCACAAGATTATTTACAAATAGGTGTTTTCGAAACTTTAGAAAAACATGCAATACCAAAGGAACAAATATTTAAAGCGAAAAACTTAACAGGTTTAACAAAAGGATCTGTAGGATATAAATTCGTTAAAGGAAGATTTTTACTACAACGTATAAATCATTTTGCTTGGTCAGATTCTGATAATCAATTATACATATTTAATCTAACTAAAGATGATAAAGTAATTGGATATCAAATAAGAAATTTTACTCCAGGCAGAACTAAATATGTTAGTTATACAATAGAAAAAATGTATAAAGAAATTCTACAAAAGGATTTGAAGATTCCAGGAATAGAAAAAATAAATACATTATCTATATACTACAATATAATGACTGTAGATTTATCTAGAAATTTTACAATATTTGAAGGACCTACTGATGCATTATTATACCCAAGAAATTCAATAGCATTGAGTGGTATTAATAAAAATTCAGATATGTTCGACGATATAAACACTGCAAGATACTTTTTTGATAACGATTCTATTGGAAGAAAAACAATGGAACAAAAACTTAAAAGAAAGAAAACGGTATTCATGTGGAAAAAATTTTTAAAAGAACATAAGATAACTACACCAATTAAAGATTTTAATGATCTGATACGACATTGCTATTTTGATAAAAATCCGGCATATAAATCGTTGGATAAATACTTTACTACAAGTCCTTATGACATCATCAACATTTAAAAAATTCCAAGAGTTTGTGAACGAAGAACTAGATAAATTTTACGAAGATGCCGAAGAAACATCAAAAAATTACAAAATTCCTGTAAACTTTATTGACACATCGTCATATAACTATAATAATACTAATTCTATGTTTACTGAAGTTAAGAAAAAAGAAACTTTAATAAAGAAAAAGAAAATATGGAATAAGAATACGAGAAACAACAATAATAAAGATCTATTTTAATGTCGAATATAACCGAAGATAAGCTTAAAAAAATTGAAAATTTACTTATTACCGAACGTAAAGATTGGTCAATTAAGATTCAATCGCTAGTCGGTACTATTGATAAGGCACATAAGATTGCTAAATCACAGACATTAATGTTATCATATCGACACATGATCGTAGATAAAATTATAGAACTTAATATATTATTAGGTAAGAAACGAGCTAATGATGCTAATTACAAGAAAATACGCTATCAATATTACAAAACTCAACACGATGTTAGGTTACAGCATAGCGAAATAATGGAATATATTGCATCAGATATGTCTTTAAGAATTAGAGAAACTAGTTTAATAGAGAATCAAATTTCTTACTATAAACAAGCAAACGAAACTTTAGATAAAATGGGATTTGCTATAAAAAATAGAGTTATTCTAGCAACAAATGATATTTGATTTAACACATAATGGTAAAATATTAACGTTAAGAGACGCTACTGAACTTGAAATAGATCAACTTAAAATAACGTTAACTAAACGAATAGAAAACTGGCGATGGGATCCTAGAGTTAAGAAAGGCTGGTGGGATGGTCGAATAAGTTATTTCCGAAATGAAATGTATGTTCCATCAGGATTATGGCAAATCGTTCGAGATATGTGCAAGGATTATGATTTTGAATTACAGGTAAATGGATTATCTGATAAATTCGATAGATCTATACAATTAGATGATTTTATTGCTTGGGTTAAAGATAAATTTAAAGATCATAAACTAGATCCAAGACCTTATCAAATAGAAACTGCATTTAATATAATTAAAAATAAAAGTTGTTTAGCTGAACTTGCTACATCGGCAGGTAAATCATTAATATTATATATTGTTTTAGGGTATTTGTTAGAAAATAAAAAAGCGGATAAAGTCTTAATGATCGTACCTAATGTTAGTTTAGTAGTACAAGCAACTGAAGATTTTTATGAATATAATAATGGATCGTTAGATTTAGATTTACAAATACAACAAATATATTCAGGTTCGAAAATTAGAAAAAACGCAAATGTTGTAATAGGAACTTATCAATCCTTAGTAAAAAAGAAAAAAGAATATTTCGATGAATTCACAACAGTGATGATCGACGAAACTCATAAAGCAAAAGCACATTCTATTAAAACTATACTAGAAAAATGTATGGAAGCCGATAGAATATTTGGAGTTTCTGGAACTATACCAAAACCTGATTCTTTAGATAGATTAACATTAATGGCATATACAGGACCTGTAATACAAAAGGTAATGGCTGATCAATTAATTAAGGAAGGATATATTTCACCAGTTGAAGTTAAAGTAATTGAAATGAATTATGCACCAGATAGTGTAAGAGAAAGCTTTCAATATTTAACGAAAAGCGAAGAGGATCGTAAGAGATTATTAGGATTAGAACAAAACTACGCAATTCAAGATACTCGAAGATTAAACTTTGTCACAGATACGGTTCTTAAGGTCAAGAAGAATTGCCTAGTGTTATTTTATAGAGTTGAATATGGTAATATGATATTCAATAATTTACGAAATAAAAGTTCACGTAGAGTCTTTTATATTGATGGTGGAACCGATAAAGATTTACGAGAGGAATATAAAAAACAGATGGAAGATGGTGAAGGTAAAATATTAGTAGCTTCTTTCGGTACTTTTTCTACAGGTATTAATATTAAAAACTTACATTTAGTTGCATTAACAGAATCATTTAAATCCGATGTTATTATTCGTCAATCAATTGGTCGAGGATTAAGGAAACATAAAACTAAAGATAAACTTACCATATTAGATTTTGTTGATGATTTTAGAATAGATAATTTTGTTAATTATCTTTATCGTCATTCTAAAAAACGTAAAGAGATTTACAAAGAACAGCGATTCCCTTATGAAGTCAAAACACTAGATTTGTCAAAGATATATAATACAACTTAAATAAAAAACGTTTTTTGTATCATGGCCAAATCAACTGGAAAATTAAAGTATGATTTAGCATTATCTTCTACATCGGTTTTTGACACATCATCAGTATATGTTAATAAATCTGCTGTTTTAAATATCAACGGTAATGCAAATCTACAATATAAAACAATAGGAGCAACCTATTCTGATAATTCAGGATTGCTACCAACCGAAGCTAATTTATTACCTGGACCTTCTGCTTCTTTAGGCAAGGCTTATTTATACATAAGAAATCTTGGACCTACTGGACCTACTGCTGCTTCTTCCGTAAGAGTTAGTACTTCACAACTATCAGGATCTACATCATTATACGATTCAAATCAATTTGCAGATATTGCAGTAGGAGAATTTGCATTCTTTCCTGTAGTAGTAGGACCATCCTCATCAAATATTTTTGTTAGATCAGGATATGAAGTTGGATTAACATCTTATGCAGGAGCTACATATAAT
>Ga0098055_1000690_pt1 | contig 19603 bp, 24 predicted proteins | sample 17_taG_FD_75107 | JGI IMG/M metagenome (GOLD analysis project Ga0098055, IMG submission 75107) | Marine viral communities from the Subarctic Pacific Ocean - 17_ETSP_OMZ_AT15314 metaG | ecosystem: Environmental > Aquatic > Marine > Oceanic | place: Pacific Ocean | collected 2015-01-18 | reverse complement strand
AAGGCGTTTCTTTTTACGAACTACATCGGCAACGATTTTCTTAGCTTCAGGAATCAATACTTCAAGCGGCAGAAGTTCATTTCCCCATCTTGCAATGATACACGGCTTTTCGTTGAAAAAGTCAGTCCCACTATAGCCCACGATCACAGGATCATTGACCGAAACCTCTTCGACAGACCAAATCTCAAACTTATGAAACAAGCCCGAATCTTTCGCGTGCTTGTATGCCTGTAAGCAATCAAGCGGAATTAGTTCCGCATCATACTCTTCGATCTTCGTTCGCTTTTGACAGATGACTCCATAAGTAAAAAGCTCGATGGGTTGCATCGGTATGACTGGAAAAGGGCGATCGGCTTTTTCAGCCTGCCTTCTTAGTCCAAGGCTTTCGGCAAGTTTCTTAATGATTCCAAGCTCTTCCTTTTCGATTTCCTTGTGCGGTATTTCAGTTTTCATATCATTGTATCTTTTTGGGTTTAGTGGTTTCCAATCACGTCGGATTCTAAAAATCGGTATTTGTTGCCGACCCTAAATGACTTCATGCGGCCATCTTTCGCGCGCCGCTGAACTTCACGTTTTGAAAACCCGGTTATCTGCATGGCTTCCGAAACACCGATCCAACGGCGCTCAAGCTTCGCCTCGATCTTGTCGAGTTTTGCAAATATAAGGCGCTCGATCGGAGTCATTGTACGAAACCTTCCCTCGCGATGGTTTCGATCTTCGTGGCGTCCTCTGAAAGCTGTTCTCTTTCGGCGTCCTGAAAGACTCCATCAAACCCATAAAGGTCGATGCGCAAAATCATATTGGCCGCTCGTCTTTCGATCTCGCAAAAACTATCACGGCTATTCATAGCCCACTCCTCGCAATCCTTGCCGAGTATAGCGAAAGTGGTTTGTCCTCGCTTTGTGGCCAATTCCTCTTGAATGACCAACGAACCAAGGACCATCTGTATCGGGTGTGTATTTTTCATGCTGGTGCTTTCTCTCTTGCGAGCCGCGAACGAAGCCGACCGAGACTTTTCTTTACTTGATCTTTTCCAGCGATTTCCACCGTTGCCTGAAACTCGGCCACGAGTGACCGATTCTCCGCAAGGAGAGCCGGGGTCATTCCGTCGCGATCTAGTTTTTGCTCGATGGCGATTGATACCCATGAGGCTAATTTTTGCCCCGCGTCGTCGGCGGCGTGCTTGGCTGCCTGGGCGATCTCGCTTGAAACGTATCCTGAAATTGTGACTTTGCTTACATCCATCCTTTAGATTCTCTAGTTTTTATAGAATATATAAGAACTAGAGAAACTATAGATTGAATGTCAAACGCTTTTCTATAGTTTCTATAAAAATCAAGTTAAACGTATGCCCACAGTATCAGCACATGTCACAGACGAGGTGGCCGATCTCATCAAAGAGAAAGCGGCAGCAAGCTATTACAGAGGAAAGGTTTCGGCCTTTCTAGCCGACTTAATCGAGAAAGCCCTAAAAGACGAAAAACCTCCTCCAATGACTAATGAAGAGAAAGCGAGACTCGAAGCTCTGGAGGAATCAGTTCGACTGCTGATGGAAGCTTCAGAGAAAAAAAAACCTCCGAAGAAACCCTGATAAAATCCTAACTAGGGGTAGAAATAAAAGGGGGAAGGCCTAAATCTTCCCCCTTTTATTTCACCAAACTTGCAACAGATTCCAATAAACCTAGGCTTTAAGCGATTCTCGCGAATCTGCCATCTCCCACCACCTAAAAGAAAACCCCTTCCCCTGTAACCCACTAAACACGCCATATCCCTTATATCTAAAGGGATAGAGAAGCACCTGCGCGGTAAGTGGTTTGTCGCTTGTCGTCGTATTGTATTGCACTTTTGCGTCGTGTAACCTACACCAAACCTTCAACAGTAACCTTCACCAAACCTTCAACGATGGCCAGAAAGAACGATTGGACCCCGCCGCGAGGCATCCGGCTTGAAACTCGACCAGATAGGCCGAAGCCTTATCTTGTTAGAATCCACAATAAGAAAACCGGCAAATATTCTTCAGAGAGTTTCGAAACCAAGGAGGCGCAAATCCACTTTGCGAAGATACACGCCAAAAATAGAGACATGCCGCAGATAGATCTCGAGAAATGGCAGCGTTGGTGCGAGTTCGAGAAACGGATTGGAGGTATCGAGAATTTGGATCGTATCGAGGGCGAATGGATAAACCGGCAAGCGGTGATCAAGATGGGTGTTTCGGCAGCGGTCAAAGATTTCATAAGGCACAAAGGCCTTGAGGGAATCGACTACGGAACAATAAAGCGTTATCAGAATTATCTTGGCCAATTCTCGCGAGCCTTCCCAGGGCGATCGGTTTCGGAGATCGACGAGAACCAAATCATTGACTGGCTGCAAAGTCTCAAGTCGGGCCGGAAGTCGATGAACCCATTAACGAAAGACAACTATCGGAAGTTTCTAAAGACTTTTTTCATTTGGTGCGAGCGCAAGCGTTTCCTCTCAGAAAATCCGATGGAGCGGGTGCCCGTCTTCAAGGCGATCGAAAACCCGGTGGAGATCTTAACCCTCGACGAGGGCCGCAAGCTGTTCGAGGCGAACAAGGATCAGCCTTGCATCGGTCGCTTGGCTCTTGAGGCGTTCGCTGGGCTTCGCTTCAGCTCGGCGAAAGTGATCGAGAAGAAAGATTTGATCTTTGAAGAGAAGGGAATTCACCTTCCCGCCCACAAGATCAAGACACGCAGGCGGGTTTATGTCGATGGCTTCCCCGAGAATCTTTGGCAATGGCTTCTATGCACGCCACAAGACGCTTGGAGGATGAGTGCGAGGCAATACCAAGAGGCAAAGCGACACGCGTTTCTGAGGGCGAATATAAGGCATCCTCGCAATTGCCTGCGGCATTCCTTTTGCACCTATCATATCGCCGCTTTCAAGGATGTGGGAAAGACGGCAACGCTTCTTTGCCACACGAGCCTAGATATGCTTAATCAACACTACCGAGGCAACGCGACCCATGAAAATGGAAGGCTGTGGTTTCAGATTGTACCCTGAAAAGCGTTCCACCCTTTAGCGTATTAATTCACGTTATGATAGAAACGGGTCTGAAGGCCGACGTCTCGGTGATACTCGAAGGCACTCGCGCCTTTCTGATTGCCGATGTAGCCACTCTCTGCGTGCCAGGCATCTGCGGGGCATAGGGCGGGCAGATACTCGACCACGATTCCTTCTTGTTCCTCGATCTGGATGGGGGCAATGATCTTTTGATGATGCACATGCCCTAGGCGAAGGTATCTCCATCGAGTGTTCCCCCAGGCTTCGGGCAGCTCTGCGGCGACTAAGTTTTGCCACTTAGCTGGCTTGACCTTGTCACCGTGTGCCCAGACGAGCAGGTTATTTCCCCAAACCATGTGGCGACGTGGCGAGCGGGCGAGGTTGACGCTTACATTGGGGGAGTTGCAATACTTGGCCGCAATAACCCTCGGGAGCCATACGCATGAGTGCCAGTCGTGATTTCCTTTTACGATGATCACCTCGACCTTGTCGGCAACGGCGGCGGCAATCTTCACGCAGTCCTTGATTACTGCTATGGTGTAATCCACTACGCGATCAAACCGGGAATCTACATCGAGCACATGACCCGAGTGCTCGGTGCGGTTGGAGCGAAAGTCGGAGTGCATTATATCGCCACCAAATACCAAGACCGCCTTGCTTGGTCGCCGGTCTTTTATTCGGTCTGTCAGGTCGTAGCACGCTTGAAGCATTCTTTCGGTTGCGATGTTGCAATTGTAATCTGAATCCAGGGTTTCCTTCTCGCTGGCAAACATTCCCACGTGTGGATCGAATATATCCAGCTCGAAAAGAAGTTCGTCGGTATCGGTTTTCCTTGATCGTCTGGGGGTAACCTTGCCGGTGCCTTTTACCTTTTCGCAAAGCCCATGCACGACTTCTTCTGCGAATAGAAGCTCGGGCTGCAATCGCCTCCACTCTCTTGTGACCTTTCCCTGTGCATCGATCTCGACCGTGGTATTGGTCAAACGCATGTGATCCGGCTGTTTAAGCGGGGTAAGATAAGGGACCACCCCATGTCGTTCGATGGCGCGCAAATGGCACTGAAGTGCGGAGCGTGATAAGCCCAGGGATTTGGCTGCCGCCCTTTGCGAGCCGTATTTCTCAAAGGCCTCTAGTGCCGCCTTCTGCTTGGCAGTAAGGTTTTGCTTGTTGAGTTCATTTATCTGCTTGGGAGAAAATTTCTCTGCCATAAATCCTTTTTTAAATGTTAAAAGACACGCCGCCCGGTCACCCAGACGGCGCGCTTTTTTCTCAATCAGTTACCCCAAAATTCTATTCTTTCGGCCGGGGTCCAGCGATGTCTTTGAATCGACGGTTGACGCGGATGCGGAGTTCATTCCATTGCTCGTCGGACACCTCCTCGTCGCCGTTTTTGATTCCTTCCCGGATGCGTTCCACGGCGGGCCACCCTATCTCAAAAACAAGCACTGCTATTTGTGAATAGGTCATCGGTTTTCAAACCTTTCTATTAAAGAGATTAATTGCACCGAAAGCCGCATCGCGGTCTCGGGTGTGAATTGATTCAAGTCGCCCGAAGCTGCATCGATGGCCGCGTTCATCACCGCTTGGTAATCGGAATAGTAAACTGAAATATCGTCGTATTCCTGCGCGGTTACCTTGCCACTGATATTCAGGGCCTTGAAGGTAGCCATTGCCACCTCGACAAGCGTCTGCGTTGTGTCGAGCGTTTGATACGCTCGGCGTTCGTATGAGTTCTGGCAGCCTGTAAAAGCGATCAGACTCAGCAAAACTGCCACTGTCGAGAGATTCAGTTTCATGGTTTTAATCCAGGCAACTTTCCTGCTGGCGTTGCGTAGCAGCCTGTTATGCCAAGAATGATGATCGACAAATTAAGGGAACTCTGCATAATCTCCTCAGTAAAATTTATATCTAGGGACTGAAGAATAGTCCCGACAGCCGCTGCCAAGGCGGACAATAAGTTTATCCATTGGCTCTTTGGTAGTTTCTTCATAATTTTTGTTTTATTTGATTAGTTTAAAAATTCGATAAACTCAGCGTATTGATTTCCCGGTTTTTTTTGCAGCATATAGGCATCGAACCGGATTCCAGGGTCCGCCTTCCACCAATAGAACACAGCATTGGTTCGAACTGCTGCACCGCCTTGATCTTCCCATATGCGATTAATTTTGTAATTGTCCGGGCCGGTCTTTTTGAAATGCACATCGACCCACCGCCAGGGTGTTTCAAGTTGCCCGGTCTGTGACTGTGAATAAAAAAACTTCTTATGGTTTGGCCAATTGCGATCCACCTCAATTGTATCCCCTATCCAGAGCACATTTGAGAACCCGCCTTGAAGATCGTATAAGTCCTGTCTGCTCGTCCAGTTATAGAACATATTGCCAGCGCCGTCTGATGACATCGGCTTGAAGGTGCAATTGAATCTAAACCCGTTGCGACACTCATACCAGGTTCCGAAGGTTACAGCGACAAACTTTTCAAAGGTGCAATCGGTAACAGATTGATAAGTGCCCTCGGCATTGAAGCAAAGCCACCCACCAAAATTCTTTTTTCCTGGGACATTGATCAAAGTATCTAGTCCAATAAAGTGCGTCCCTCGTGCGATGTGGTTCTTGCCATTTCGAAGGTTTGATTCGACGGCAGAGTTGGCACTGTCTGAGATCCTGCTGTTGACAAGCTCAAGGTCAAAGGTGCCTGAGATTGTGGAACTATTTGATCGGGCAAAGTTTGAATCTTTAATCAGGATCTTTCCACTCTCGCCCCCGTTGTAAATCATTTCGCCCCGGCAATCGGTGGCGGTGATTCCCTCTATTAATAGCCGGTCAAACTTCCTTTGATCGAAACTCGCAACCAATTTGTGGGAGGTATCCCACTGGTATTTTATTTGATCGTGGGAATACCATTCCTTGCCCGTATTGACTGGGCGGGCGTTCATGTCAAAATGCAGATTGCGAAGAGTAAAATCCTCGCAATTGTTGGTCAAAAATACAAAGTACCGTTTAGGTTTCCCGTCTACCATGTCCCACTCAGTTAGCGGGCGTTTGCCGGATAGATAAAATTTGAGCTTTGATTTGTTAGCGACACCCTGGAAAGTGATATTGTTTGCGGTGACAAGAAACAATGTTGCTTTAGGTTCATCCGGCCAGAGATCCCAATCACCCTCGGGAAAGAATACTGTTCCACCTCCTGCGGCCTGTGCTGCATGAAACGCTTTTTCGGCTGCCGGATAATCATTGTGCCCGTCGTCAGGAATCGCACCATAGGCAGCCACCGAATAGACCCGGTCCCGATTGCTATCTAGTGTTTCTGTTCTGGTTAATCCATATAGCCATTCAGAGTAGATAGGCTTTGCCCCTCGGATTCGAACGTCTTCGATATTAAGCACCGCACCTACTCGATAGAAATAGGCGGTATTCTCCTTTATGCTGTCTAAATCATTGTACCGTTCTGCATTGACTCCTAACCAACGAAAGGTCTGCAAGCTTTGATTCTCTTCCAGTTCTTGCGGTTCGTTAAACGTACCTAGCTCACTTCTTTGAATCATTACGGGAGCCATGTCCGGCCACGTGTTCTCCCATCGCATGTCTACGTGCCTGTAACCTGCCTCGACGATCTCGATGCTATCATTCGGCATGGGTTGCGGTTCTGGCTCGGGTTCTGGTATAGGCTCCGGTTCTGGAATAGGTTCCGGTTCCGGCGTAGGAGGAGACCATTCCTGCAATACCTCGCGCATTGCATCTTGAATTGCCTTTTTTGTAAGTGGCTCTTGCGGGATGATCTGCTCCGCAACTACAATTTCGCGTATTAGTTCTTTGAGTTCAGCCTCATTAAAGACTTGAGCGACAAGCGGAGAACTTAAAACAAGGAATATTATAAATTTTGATGTTTGTTTCATTGCTTGCTGTGGCTTTTTGTATGCTGGTTCAGCTCATATTCCAGTTGATTGATGAAATCACTTACATCATTGGTTTTTTGGCGCATTAGACCAAATTCTTCTTTTAGAAGCGGCAGGGTGATCACCTCACTTCTCACACTTTCAATATCACCCCTGATTTCTTTGACTGATAGCTTAATATCAATCAGGCTTTCCTTTACGTAATCGGTTGTAACGGCGTTGAGGGAGACATCGGTGCGTATACTCCCTATTGTGTTAAAGAAATAAGCTTGGGCCCCACAGATAATCATAATAAGCGGTATGTATGATCCGAGGAGGAGTTTAAACAGACGAGCCCAGTTTCCATTCATATCTTTGATAGGATCACTCATGGTTTTAGATGATTGTTTTTATCATGTTTTAATTTAAAAAAGTTGGATTAGTCAGTATCTGGATTGTAGGCTCCCATAGTTATTCCGCAATCGGTGGCGAAGTCATGAAACAGTTCATTTATAGAATCCATTTCTGCGTTGGTGTGTTCCACTCCGTCCCAGAGGGCCACTCCTAAAACAGGGTTGTCCACTGTGATTTCAAACGCAGAATTTAAGCTTTTGATCGTGGAACTTAAAGTCAGGCTGGCGCCTGACTTTGTATCTGACTGATTCATAGACCGACATGCAAATCCCGTGCTGCCATCATAAGCCATTCCCACAAAGCTTGCGGTATCAAGGCTGCTTCCCCCCCAGCCATTCTCTTGAGTCGCGCCGGTTGCTTTTCTGGCCTTGATTTGCCAACCACCGCCATAAGCACCTTCGTGGTAGGATGGCAGAGACCAACGATCTGCTGACCCACTCGCCGGATGTAATCCCTGCCTTGCACCATTCCGGCTGTTTCGTCCCCACCAATATGCAGAGATGGGGTCACTGCCACTCCAATCAAAAGTGCTATTGGACCCTAAATGAAATTCGCAGTTGTACACGCTTGATGATTCTCGATAAAAACCTGTTTCCCTTGCATAGTGAGTGCCGTCAAAGATGTTCACGCTTCCCCCACTGGTGCCATCCTGCCCACCCTTAACGTATGTTTTGGCTGCGTTGTAGTCAGTCCCGATAAAGCAAAACAGATGTGTGCATCCTGCCCAGTATCCACCATCTTTCAGCCCAGCGATAAGGTTGCCCATGGCTGTTTCTTCCGCCGCAGACAGGGTACCACCATTGTCACTAACACGGTCAAGGTATGCTGCGAGGTCTGAATCAACTGCAACCGCAATTGTGAGAGATCCGATGGAAGCCCCACTTGTTAAGCCTGTGAGTTCAAGCGTTTGTAATAAAGTTAAAATCGTCGGCGAACCAAATGCAGCATTCGAGACCAGGCTGGATAGGTTCAAAGCTTGTGATGTCTTTTCGAGGGTCGGAGATCCAAAGGCCGAGGCACCTGCAAATGCAGATAGATCTAAATTTTGTGGAGATGTGTTTGCAAGGGTTGGATTACCAACTACTGAGGCTGCAGCTAGGCCGGTCAACGTCACTGCTGGTTCAAGGTCGGTAACAACTGGTCCGCCGATCGCGGCACTCGAAGCCAGACCAGTAAGGCCGAGGGGTTGTGCAGCTACGTTGGCGAGGGTCGAAGATCCAAAGGCCGAGGCACCTGCAAATGCAGATAGATCTAAATTTTGTGGAGATGTGTTTGCAAGGGTTGGATTACCAACTACTGAGGCCGCAGCCAGGCCGGTCAAAGTAACCGCTGGATTAAGGTCGGTAACGACTGGTTCGCCGATCGCGGCACTCGAACCAATCCCGGCCAAATCCAAAGCTTGACCCGCAATATTTGCAAGGGTTGGCGATCCAAAGATAATACTCGATGTTAACGCAGTCAGATCTAGCGATTGTCTTGCTATTCCAATCACAGGCTCGCCGATACCGCCTGATGAGGCGAGTCCGGTGAGAGTGAAAGCTGGTTGCTGGTCCGCAACCGTTAGCGATCCGAAGGCGGCGGTCGAAGTCAGGGCTTCCAGTACTAGAGAGAGTTGTTGATCCTCTACCGTGATCGATCCGAATGCGGCGTCGCCTGCCAGTTCGGTGAGTTCAAGCGTTTGCGCGGTGACGCTGGCCAACGTCGGTGATCCAAAGGCAGAGGCCGATGCAAGGGCATTAATTGCAACTGGTTGCGGCGAGACATTCGCGGCTGCCAACGTGCCAAACGCGCCGAGCGCGACCAAAGGCGTCGCTCCGATAATTGCCCGTATCTCAGGAACGAGATCCTCCAACACGCCGACCAAGCGACGTCCCGTCGAGAGAGTGCCACGCAAGCCACTGCCAGACGACAAGGACGCTTGCAGCGCCTGTCCTTCGGTCAGACCACCATCCAACTGGGCACCATTGCCCAAGTTGCCGCGTAGCTCTCTCGACGTTTCAAGTGGCATCAATCAATCAGCCAATTTTGAAGATTTTATTAGCTCCTGAATCAAACGTCAGGTCGATATTGCCGCCGTCTGGTGTGAGCGGGAAGCCAGTGCCGGTGTCGATATAGCAGATTAGTTCAGAAGTGCCTTCCACGCCGCTGTCACGGTAGATAATGACAGCCTCGAATTGGTCGCCCGTCACCGATGTGAAGGTCACATCGGCAGCATCAAAAACGCCGTCCGTCGTGGTCTTCGAAGCTAGTGTTGCGGTGGCAATTCGAGCACCTGCCGCAACATCGTCTAAGAAGTCATGAGCGTCAGAAAAGGTATAATCTGCTGCATCAATCAAGACCACTTTTATGGTGTCGGTAAGCAGGTCGATACCGCCGTCTAAAAAGGCTTTTAACCCAGGTTTATAAAATGCATTTGCCATAATATTTTTTTAGTAGAATTTTAGGTCTTTATTTAAAGGTTTTTCATTGGTGAATGATTAAAGACCATCTCTTCGCCTTTGATGACGTCCCACTCATAACCGGTGGGATTGACGACCTTTATCCACACATAGTAGGCTCCCAGGTTCTCATTTTCTGTATCTACATCCTCAATATGAATTTCGGCTTCACCATTGACGGCATCGGTTTTTGTTATCCCCCCACCTGTGATGCTTTTTTGCACCGTAGCGTCTGACCAGACGAAAGATTTACGGCGAAATAAACCAAAGTATATTTCCCAACTTGCATTTGATATATCAACCACCGCACCACTCTCATCTTTGATTGTGATTTTCTTAAATATGTCTTCTCCTAAACTATAAGTCATCATCGTGATTTGTTAATGGTTCATATTTCTTAATCCTCATTGCTTGCGGCTCTCTGTACTTGATCAGCCTCTTTTTTATCAGCTTCGCGTATCAGCTGATTGAATACTTCGGATTTGCCTGTAAGGTGCGCCACGTCTGACTTCAGTATTTCCAAGTTTTTCTCCGTGCTAAGGAGGTCTTTTAGTTTAGCTTGTCGTTGCTGGTCTATAGCTTGTAAGGCTTGTTGCATTTCTGGAATTGTCATTATGGTATTTATTTTGGGGGCTTGATTTGTTAGTCTAAATTAGGCAATAACGCGACGATCTGATCGCGGGTTGCTTCGTCCGCGTTCCAAAATTTAGTCAGGAGGTTTTCCTGTTCGACTCGGGCGTCAGCTTCCATCCGTCCCCACTTCGGGAAAAGACGAGTCTCAACGTCAAACTCGACGATCTCGGAAATATTCGTGAACAAAGGCTCTCCCTTCTGAGTCCTTTTTGCGTTGTATTGTTCAAGAATAAATGCTGCGGTGCGTTGGTCGCTTGTGGAAGCGTTGCTGATGGTGACGTTTACTTTTGGCATGATATTTGTGGTTTGCAGTTTTTGATTACCATGATGTTAGGTCGAGGGCCATCCTCTTCCAGGTGTTGGTGGCTGTACAGACATAAAGGTATGCGCTATCAATTGAAATGTCTCCGGTTGTACCCGCTGACGTGTTACTTGTTGGAACTGTCGGAGTCGTCAGTCTTAACTCGTTCAAAATAGCCTCGCCATTGATGTCGATTCCGCCTTGGAAAACTTGTGATGTATTGAATACTCTAAATCCGTTCGTCGGATCCATCACTGCTCGGTATCCGCTCGAATCTAGTGACCAGAACCATCCACTCGCATCGATCTTTCCTACATTGACGGATGAGCCATTGTAGACCCAGAGAGAATGATTCTCGATTTTCACCTCCGTTTCAAAAAAGGCATTCGTTGAATCGATCTCGAAAAGTCGCGTGTCATATGAACCAAGGCCCGTAGCGTTTGCTTCGTCCTTGATGATCGCGAAAGAATCAGAGGAGTCATTCCCTCGAATTCCAATCACGACGTGTCCGCTCGTTTGTCCCTGAATCAGTGTCCCAAAAGTCGATCCGTTGATCAGTCCTGTCACGTCCGTATCGCTTGAATTGTAGCTCCGATACTCGCTCAAGGCAATCGTTGCGACTCCTGCGGCTCCTCTTTCTGCGTCAATGTCGATGCTGATAGACGCTGCCGAATCCCACATCACAATACGTCCGCCGTCCGGGTTCGTGTAAAGCCTGATCTTTTCAGCAGGTGTTGCGGCATCATTATAGACAGAAATGAAACCTCCATTTACTCCGGCTTTAGCGATCAAGACAACTTCTGACGAGGTGTCATACCATCGAGAAACTCCTCCTTGAGTCGCGTCAACATAGTGATCCATCTGGGTATTAAGAGAGTTGTCTCGTAGGATCAGTGATCCTCCGTCCGTCGCTGAATAAAGGACGACCGAATTTGATCCAAGGTCGTCATATAAATTCAAGCGACCTCGTTTCGAAGAATCGACATAAGCTTTGGCGCGCAATGATCCGGCGTCGTCGTTGAGTTCCAACATTCCACCGTCTGCGGCTCCCTCATACTTTGCCAGAACGGTTGTGCCGTCGTCGTCATCGTAGACGCGCACTCTGCCGCCGTATGTCGCGTCAAGGCCCATCTCCAGATAATTGTAAGTGAAAAGGCCGGTGTGGAGTGGCCAAAGGCCATTGATTCCTCCGGTTGAATCGGTCTTTTCAATCTTCGCGAGTAGGGTGTAAGATTGATTTGGGCTGAGAGTGTAACCGTCGCCATCGTCATCAATTGCCTGGAAATTCATGACGCCTGAAATGACGCCAATAGCTTTGACGGCGATTAGTTTCACTTTGGTGTCGTCTGAGCTTCCCCAAGATCCAAGCGGCCAGAGTGTGGCGGCATCGGAATTGTTCAAGTGGATGATATAGCGAATGCCAGTGGTGGTGCCTTCCAGGTCGGTTCGAACTGATGTTTTTTTGAAAGTGTATTTTGTTCCGTCGGGTCTGATTAATTCGGTCCCCTCGACAAGCAATTCGCCATTGTCGGCCACGCCTGAAAAGTTTTTGTTGAGTGAGTAAACGAAGTCGGCAGCACCGCCAATTTCGCCGTATCGTCTCCAGTCAGGCACGTCGATATTCGTCGCCAGCGTAGTCACGGACAAGGCGCTTGTATAAGCGCTATAATTTCCCGTGGTATCCATACTTCGGACACGGACATAAATCGTTTTCCCGGGTTCCAGCGGGACCAGCAAACCACTAATTAAGCGACGACTTATATCGTAATGAATTTCAGCACTACGGTCGACGGCCACGCCGAATTCATAGGGCTCGGAGTCGAAGGTGTTCACGGTATCCCACTGCACCTTGATACGGAATAGGTCCACATCACTTGGGGCAGTTGCTTCGACGAGAATTTTTTCAACCCCTGCCGTCACACTAAACCCAGTCGGCACACCGGGCGCTGCAGTCTTGCCGACAATGGTATGAGCGCTGACAGTTTCGTAACTACTCAGCACACCTAAACCATTGACTGAAGCAATGCGGAAGTCGTAAGAGGTGCCGTCTTCCACGTCGGAAATCCAAAAGTTGGTTTCTTGAAATGGGATTTGTGCGAGTTTGATCCAGATGCCATCAGCAGATTTTTTATACTCCACTTGTATGCGTTGGGCAAAGCCGATTACCGGTTGTGTCCAGGCGAGTTTTGCTCGACTGATGATGGTGCCGTCACTCTTGGCAATCAATTCATTGGTCCCGCTGGTAACGGTCAAAGAGGTTGGAGCCGCCACGCTGCCTGGGTCGGGCAAGGTGGTATTCGGCGCCGGGTCAACGGTAGTTTCTTCACCCGAAGACCAAGAGAAAACCGTCGATGCCGTTTCCTTCAAAAGTAGATCGCACCCGAAGATTGCTCCGTCGCCGCTTGGCTCGATCACTAAAGTCGCTTCTTCGACAAGAAAAACTTTGGAAGTCCAACCCATGCGGGCCAAGGTGATTGCAACTGTGTCGCCTTCCTGCACTTGGTAACCGTGCATATTGGCCGGGAAGAAAATCTGCAAAGCTTGGCGTGTGCGTTCCAATTCGATCTTGGCCAAGCGTTGGGCGGTCGCTGAGCTTGTGGTAAAAGGGAGCTCTATATCCCTCCAAATTTGTTCGCCATCTTCGGTTTCGTAAGTGCTATTGGTAACCGCCGGGAAGTCGTCGGGTTGATAGTTAGCGTCTGGATTAGCGTAGATCCCTTGCACGGCGTTGCAGTTGTCGGACTTGCTTGGTTTGGTCTGCACCTGGAAGCCTGAGCGTAAATGGCTTTCATTAAGTGTAACCGTGGGCGCCGTGTAAGATCCAGCGTGGATATACCAGACGCCGCCAGGATCTGCCATCTTGCCCGCCATAGAGGTAAGCATTTTTTCCAAGATCTGCTTAGGAGAAACAGACGTTTCAAAACTGCCGTTGAGTGTGTATCGGTTCTCAGTGCCTGACGGATTGAGCGCGACTGATTCGTCGCATACGTTGGCGCTGGCTTGGATAGTTGTGCTGTCAATTTCATTCTGAGCTATGCCCAAGCCAAGGCTTGCATCCATCATGTAGTTAGCAGTGCACAAGGCGGCGTTTGTGCTGTAACCTGTTGAGGCATCCCGAAAATCGTAAATGTCATTCTTACCACGCACAACGCCGGTAACATTCGGTATCTGATTTAATCGCTCTTGCTGGTAATGCAGCCTTATATAAAGGTAAGTGATTCCTCGTAATCGATGGTTGCTAGTCCAGTTGCTCGAAACGCCATCTAGGTCACCGTCTACAGTTTGCGCGGCCGTGCCTAGATGCTTGTTGACGAAGACCAAAGAGACAGTGGTGTCTGGGTAATAAAGAGAAGAGTTGGAAACGTGTCCGGAATCCCCGGATTTGAAAGTTAGTAAGGTATCATCCAACCATACCTCGTCTATGGCTTCACACTCATGCCCAGCTAAAGCCCAAACAGTATTAAGATACTTGTTATCGTCCCCATGTGATTCCACGTAAACCAAGTGGCCGCCCACTCTTTGTTTTCCGTAAACAACCCGGCGAGGAGCGGCTGCGCCTCGTGTGCTACTAAGCCGGCGGACAGCTTCACTTTGAAAATCCCCGAAATCAGGTTTTTTCTGTAGCGCGGCTGAGGCAGCGGAAAGGACATACGTGCCAGCTAAATACAGCGTGCTCTGAGCAATGAAAATGGAGGCTGTTGCACTGGCGCCGATTTTCATAAGGCCAATGGCGATTGCCCGGCCGATGGTTACAACTACTGCAGGCATTATAGATTGCCGACCCTCCAAGCCGTTTTCATTAGTTCATTTCTGGGAACGGCCTGCACGCCCTCGGGCCCTGCAAAAAGGCCATATCTACCATCCAGAATTCCTAACGAAGTCGTAGCCCAAGCGGGCCCTTTTAAGCTCGGGTCCTGGAAGGCTACTAGGTCACCTCTGTGTGCAAAACCCACCTTGCACCTCGTAAAGGTTGCATTGGCCAATCCTCTTATGCCGTTGCCTAGCTTTAAAATCTTCAGCGCGCCTGCCTCGGTATTATATTGGCCGCGCCATTGCTCAGCCGGATCGATGCCTAAACATTCTTTGACCCAATCCGCCGCAAAGAGACAGCAGTCTTGACTGCCCCACTCAAACGAAGTAGCACGGCGAGCATCTAAATAAACAGCGAGAAGAGACGACCAGTTTTCGGGTCGGTCTTCTTCTGTCTTCTTATAGCCGTTGTTAGTCATTTGCTAGACTGCTGATTTGGGTGGATTTGGTCGTTTGGGAATGGTGCGCTCCTGATTCTTGGCGCCCCAGTGGATGGGTATATCGGCAATGGCGGTTACAAACTCCAGGCCAAGGTCGCCCGAGTATTCTTGCTGCTGATCTTCATTCGTATAACGCCGCACGCGTGGTTTATCTAGGTCGATTAATCGGCTTTCAGCGGTGATACGTATATCAGACGTTTCGCCCTTTTCTTCGATCGTCATAACGTCCATCCGGCCCGCCCATTTGTAAGGCGTGGAGACGACTGAACCGCCGCTATCGAGGCACGCAAGCCAGAGCTCGCAATCTCGATTCTGGTAGGCTTCGTCAAGTGCGGTAGAAATCAAACTCGACGGAATCCCGCTAAGTCCAAACTCTGCGCCTTGGGCCGAAATATCCGTCCCGCCTTGCGCGGGCTTGAACGTGCCAAAGGTTCCGATTCCAGACCAAGTATAGGTGTTCCAGGACAGGTTGCCTGAGCCGTTCCAAACGCGAACCGCCCCGGATGGGAAATCGAAATACGCAAGCAGCCGAGGACTCAAAGTTCCTGCGGTAAACTCAGTCACCATGCCTGCCGTTAAGTCTCGCGCCATTTAAACCACTTCCGCGAGTTGTAAGGAATCGAATTCCCAAATGCCATTTATGGATTGCCGATACCCAGGCGCTCCCCCTTTTGCTAGTCGAAACGTGATCGAGGTATCCCCCGACACGCTTTTGTCATAGCCTGAAATATCGATGGAGAATGTGCCCTCCATGCCTTGAATGTCTTGGTAAAAAGTAATGACTGCGGCGGCGTCTGCATCGGCAACCGGCGCGAAGGTAAGATCGAGCAAATACCGTTCGCCATCGTGAACATAAACTTGCTGCTGGTAATCAAACGGGCTTTCACTGACTCCGACAGCGTGCTGCTTTCGGAGATAGTGCGAGCGGACTTTTAACTCGCTAGGTATAGTTAACGGATAGGTAGGCATTTATCTTCTCCCCCTTCTTTGCTTGTCGAGGATCTGCGCCTCGGTCGCCTGAGCGATTATGGGCGCGGCGCTGGCAATCCGACTGTCTACGGACTCCAAGCCGACGTCGAAATGCAAATCTTGTTTAATATTAAAAACAGTGCTGCCGCCTCCACCCGCCATCGCGTGGTTTGGTATAATTGTCCCGGCAACCTTCGGGACGAATAACTCCGGTCCGCGTTCGCCGACAATTGACGGAACTCCAACGGGCGGGCTTCCTCCATCGGCAAATCCAAGAATCGAACCAATGCCGCCTATTAATCCTCCGCCGACGCCACCCATGCCGAGCATATTTAAGAACGGGGCAACGATTGCCGCCTCAAGAGCTGCTGAAGCAAGCTTATTGAGCATACGACTTAGAAAGCCGTCGAGTCCTTGCTCTCCTTCGAGTAACGCATTCGACAAGCTCGAAGACATGCCTTGCGACATGCCCTCCCAGGCTTCCAAGAGTTTATCCATCTTGTCGGGTTCGAGCGATTCCATGTATTGCTTTCCCAAGCGTTCGATGGCTTCTTTAAATTCTTCTATGCGCTCGGGTTGCGCTTGTATGGCTTTTCCTAATATCTCAATTTTGGCTCGGAACTTCTCGGCGTCGGTCTCGGTGCTGTTGAGAATTGATGCGAGCTGGGAAGTCTCGGTTGCAGTTAAAGAAAGTGCAGGGATCATTTCCGCATGGGTAGCCGTAAGTTGTTGAGCTGCGCCCGCAAGCTGAGGATACCTGCTTACTAAATCTTTCACCTTTTGATCCCACTCTCCAGATGTCTCTAAGAGTTCAAAAACTCTTGCGTTCATCAACTCCCAATCCTCTGAACCCTTTGGCGTCAAATCAAGTTTTGCAAATGCATCTTGCAATGTGGCTTCCATTGATTTGGCAGTGGTCACCGTGTCATTAAGTAACTCGTCTAAAATTGCTCGTTGCTGAATTTTAAGAACGCTTATGTCTTTATCACTGACACCCACGCCTGCAAAAGCGCGGCCAAATCCACGTCCACCGGTCGCGTTTAATTCCTCAACTTGGCGGATGTCCTCATTTACCTTTTTGAGTTCAGCTTCAAGGCCGGTAATCCCGAGTTGATCGGTCATATTTAAGCCTCCAGCCACCATGCCCGCAAAGAAACTTTTAAAGCCGCCTGTAACGCGCTTCAATTGCTTGTCTACTTGCGCCAATCGTTGAACGGCCTCAATCTCTATAACTTGCCCAAATAAATGCGCCTGATTTTGAAACTCTGCTAACCCCGCAGCACCGGCTCGCATAACCGCACCAAACGCAACCCCTTCAGAATCGAAGGCTTTCATAGAAATGCGGTTTTGCTCGTTCACATCATCAAGTCCCGCTAATACATCCGCAAAATCTCCTAAGACTGCCATCAGGCTTCGAGTATTCCCTTGAGAATCACGAGTTGATATATTGTATTGATCTAATGTAGATTTAAGTTCTCCAGTACCTTGGGCTGCTTCTGCGACTCTTCTTCCGAATCTTTGCAGCGCCATATCTGTTGTATTTTGCTGAACATTGAACTGATCGCCCGCGTATCGCAATTCCTGCAAAGCATCGGTTGTAAGCCCGAGTTTATCCGCCGTCGTTTGTAGTTGGCTTCCGGCTTGAACGGCACCTAGAATACCTTGCCGGAGTTGATCTAGTCCAACCGTAACCCCTAGCGCCGCGCCTACTTTGGCAAACATAGCGGTCATGTCCTTAGACATCATTTTACCGCTCCGCGACATCTTCGCCCGAATCTTTTTGTTGGCCTTGTCGAGATCGGTCTCAAGTTTTGCGGTACGTGCCCGCAAATCCATTACATAGGTATCTAGTGAATTTGCAGCCATTAGCGTTTAGTCCTTTCTGCTTGTAAGGCTGAGTTTAAGGAGCAGCGCCTTGCCCTTTTCACTGAGTTCGACGGGTTCCGGCTTGGGTTCGCCGTCGTCGTAAAACTCGTCGATTTCAAACCATTCGATCTTTTGACCAGACTTTGGAGGCAGGTAATGAATGCGCTTATGAAGATTGCCAAAATCCACCAATTCAGAAGCGCGGCGTCTACGGTGGGCAGATTCCAAGGCGGCAAGCTGGTTAGGTGTGAAATTCCAATATTCATCTTCAGTAAGTCCGATCTCTACGCGGTAGAATGCCCAAGTTTTCAGGGCGTTTTTTTTTCGTCGTCGTCCGGTTTATCAGTTCCTGCTTTGATGGCCTGAAGCACCTTCGGAAAGTAATCCTCCACATTATCAAGCGTGATGAATTCACCCAGGTCTTCAGGGTCAGGAAAGCGTTTAAGCGCCGCCTTTGGAAGCATTGCCCAAACGTAAATCAAAAGGTTGTTGTAAGTGAATTCGCCGCCACCAGCTTGATCGGAAAACCGACCAAGCCGAAAGCGTGAAAAGTGTGCGAACTTGATGAGGCGCGGCTGATCTAATTGAATCTCCACCTCGCCTGTGACTTTGGGGTCAGACATCGCTTAGGTAGATTAATTATTCTGAGTCTGCGTAAGTGATCGCGCCTGTGATCTTGAGCGTAAACTCCAGACCGACTACGGCTTCCTGCTCAAGTTGAAAGGTGTTCCAGCCAGTCACGAACGCGGTAAAGCCAGCGTAAGGTCCAGTCGGCAACACAATGCGGAACGTCTCGCTTGTGCGGGCTTCAAAGTGCGCCTTAACAAGTAGTTGATTTGAACCGTCTGCGGATTCTGGATCGAGGTGGCAAACGACTGTCACGTCACCGCCATCGAGATACCCGGCAAGATATTCTTTAAAGTAGCTGGCAGAGCTCAGGTGCGTTGCGTCGATTGTGCTCATAGAAGCAGAAGCACCGCTGATGCTCACAATGTTGGTGATCTCGTCGTATGCGCTTACACCGTCATAAAGTTTAAGTTTTCCAAAAATGGATGCTGTTTTGGCCATTGTTTTCTTTCGTTATAATTAAGTTGAGTGAATAAAATCGAAATCGATCGGCATGTGCATGAAGCCGCCCGGCGCGTCGTCCTCCCAGAGTTCGCGCACGTCTCCCATAAGGATCGATTGAAAGGTGGTGCTGCCTTCGGTGATTCGCTGGTTGCCGTGCAAGATGGTGCGTAAGGCATCGCGCACGGATAGGCAGACGGTATGCACTCGGTCGAAAACCGAGAACTGCAAGCGGGTCTCGGTGAACCCATCGTCACCGCCGAGCGTGTGCTGAGGCTCGCTCGATACCGTTGAAATCTGGATATATGGATACGTCGGATTCTGCGGCGTAGTTGCCCAGTAAATACGCGTTGAGACAATCGCCCGCAATGCGGTCGCGTCGGCATGGGTCGAAAGGTAGGAATATAGATCGCTTTCGAAACTCATAGCGCCCCCTTTCGTTTTGCTCGCGCAATGTCTTTAGGGAGATCGCGCTTCATCTTCGAGAAAAAGCGGGTCTTCATCTTCGGCTTGGCTGAAACAAAAGCCCGGTGCATAAAACGATTCGGCCTTGTTTTCGAGGTACCAAAATGAATTAGGGAAATAATATTGCTAGGGAGATCGCCAACGGCTCTACCTTCTTTGTTCTTGCGTCCCCGGTAGTATCGCTGAAAGCCTCGTTTCTTACCGACAAGCGACATGACCACCCCGGCGCGCTTGTAAGTGCGGTTGACTTTTATAAGCGATTCCTTGAGGGCTCCGAATTCTACGGGCGCTCGATCGCGTGCGGCTT
>Ga0098055_1000688_pt1 | contig 19614 bp, 12 predicted proteins | sample 17_taG_FD_75107 | JGI IMG/M metagenome (GOLD analysis project Ga0098055, IMG submission 75107) | Marine viral communities from the Subarctic Pacific Ocean - 17_ETSP_OMZ_AT15314 metaG | ecosystem: Environmental > Aquatic > Marine > Oceanic | place: Pacific Ocean | collected 2015-01-18 | reverse complement strand
CATTGATGAAGCCGTAGCCGATAATGAATTTGCGGTTAGCGACAAAATTTCAGATAAGGTCAAACATATTTTAATGCAACCTCGTGATGGAGAACCAGCAAAATCTAAAAAAGATATAAGGGAATTCAATAGAAGATTCCCCGGTATTAAAACAAATATAGAAGTTGAAGATGATGATATAGAAGAGATGGATTCTGGTTGCGGTTGCGGTTGCGATGGTAAAGAAGTTTCTAAGGCTTCATCACAATGCACTAAAAGAACAAAAAAGACAAGTTCTACTCGAAAGGGTAAAAAATGGATGGCTTGCGTTCCTAATGGTAAAGGTGGGTATAAGCGTGTTCATTGGGGACAAAGAGGTGTTTCAGTAACAGGTAAGCGAGGAAATACTAAGCGTAAAAAATCTTTTAGAGCAAGACATAAATGTTCTACATGTAAAGGTGGGGATTATTCAGCCCGTTGTATGGCTTGTAAGGATTGGTAATTATGTGGACAGATATTCTAAAGGGCGGTGGGAAGCGAATAAAAATCAACGGTGATTATCTTAGACAGGCTATTGCTGATTATTTGCAAGATACAGATTATAGGGATATTTATTACAAAACAACAATGGAAGAAGATATTTTAAAAAGATACATGGCTATTAAAAATGCAAACGGGGAACGAGTTGGTAAAAGCCGTTTAGCAGTTCAATTAAATAGTGCTCTTATGAGATATGTCCCTAAAGGTTATACAAGACAAATTTTGACTACTGAATTAAAAAAGAGATTAGGTGTTAAAGGGTTTAAAAAGGATGAGAGAATATGGCTTAAAGATTCAGTTTCTCAATCAGCAGACCTCAAAAAGGGTAGAAAGGGAAAGCAAGCACCAGTAAATAGTAAAGCATTAAGAACTGCTATTGCTGAATATGTTAAAGAAACAAACTATAAGGATTATTATTTAAAACCAGAACTTATGGAAGAAATTCCAAAGAGATACAAAAACACGCAAATCATACCGTCTAAAAGACACGCTCACTTGACGACAAGAGAGTCGCCCGTTGTTTATCGCAATACACTTATTACTCAATTTGAACAATTTATTATGCGATATGTTCCCGAAGGATATAAAAAATTTAAGTTAACAGTAAAATTAAGACGATATTTAGGTATGGATGAAAATGTACCGACACAAAAAATGTTTTGGTTAAAAGATGGAGTTGTACCAGAAGACATCAATAAAATAATGAAAGCAAAGAGATTAAACAGTGAAGTAATAAGAACTACTATTGCTGAATATCTTGAAGAAACGGGACATAGAGATTATTATTTTAAAGAAGAACTTATGGAAGAAATTCCAAAGAGATACATGGAAAAGAGAAATAGTACAAAGCCCAGCATTGTGAGGCAAAAACTTGGTACATATGTTATGAGGCATATTCCTAAAGGGTACAAAAAACTTGAGTTAACAGTAAAATTAAAAGAATATTTAGGTATGCCTGAACATGTAGAGACACAAAAAAAGTTTTGGTTAAAAGATGGAGTTTCTCTAACGAAAGACCTTAGAAAGAGTAAAGAAGTTGAGAAACTTAGAACTGATTCAGGGGAAAGACTAAGACTTAAAGATTGGGATGAATTTAAACTTCGTCTAAGGAGAATGCTAAATACCGAAGTACCCGTAAATATATACGGTAGAAAGTCTTCTGTAAGAATTGTAGACGGGCCTATCGTGGGAAATAAAGCCGTGATAGATATATCCTTTAGGTCATTACAGGGCGATAGAAGATATGTCAATGTTAATTTTATAGAAGAAGAGGGTGATTATTTATTTACAAATGTAGAAGGAGATATTCAAATTCCTGATACAGAAATTTTTAATTCTGAATTTAAGTTAAGAGAAAGAATTACACAAATGGTTGTTGAAGAATTAACATTCGAAAACGAAGAACAAGACCTAAGAGAAAAGGAAGAAGAGGAACTTACCGAAGAAGAAAATATTCGTCAATTAGAAGCCGCTAATCCTGATTCTTACTGGGACAGAGAAAAGGGTAAATTAGTTCAAAGAGAAGTAATTCCGGAAGACCCACCTGCAAGAGATTTAAATTTAGAAGAAGCGGCTAAATTAGGTAGAGTTGAAGCAAAAAGAGAGGAAGATAAACAAAAAAACTTAGCAAGGTTGCGTTCTTTAAAGAATAAACTTAAAAACCTTTCAGCGCATAGAGGTAACAGGAGTCGTCGTGATGTTCCGTAAAATTTTAGAAAAGATGCGTATGGTCGAAAAAGACCTTGAAAGTATTGTAGAATCTGTGGTTGAACAAAATGAGGACATACAGGATTATACAGAAAGAACTTTAGGTGAAAAATTAAGCGACGAGATAATGGAGCAGGTTATTGAACAAGAAGTTGTTCAAGTTATCCAAAGAAGAATTCAGGAGGCGTTTGAATGAAGTGGTGGGATATTATTAAAATAGAACCAAAGGATAACCCACTATCCGATGAATTCGAACCACCGGAAATTCCTAAAAAGTTGTTGATGGGTTTTAAAAGTAGAATTAAAAAGGATTTAAACCCCGTGTTAGATAAAGTAACTGATGGAGCGGGGAGGCCTATGCTCACCTTAAACTTCCACGATGAAGATTTAAGAGATGTAGAATTTGATTCTGAGAGGTTAGAATTTACTTTCCCTATATTTAATTTACAACTTGATAGAAATAGACTTGTAAGAATGATGTATCTTCATAACAATAGAAAAAGAAGAACAGAAATTACCCCGTTTAGTAAATTACTCAAATCTCTTGAATCTGCATTTTTAAGAGTGGGGGAATATCTTGGAGATATAACAGGACTTCCTATAAATTACTCGGTTCAATATATTATTGACAAATTTAATAATGATGTAGAAATGGCCTTAAAAAGAGTTTCTTTGACAATAAATGATGTGATAGCAAGAGGGGAAATAAAATCAAAAATAACAGGTGAGCAACGATTAGAACTGTTTAGTGAACTTTCTCCTGCAACATTTTCAGTTCTCGAAAGAATGCTTGATGAGGCAGGGGAAAGTTTAGGAGGCTATTTAACAAAATACGATATGCCTTTAGAGGAACTTGTTGATGAAATAAAAGACGCTGGAAGGTTTGCTGGTATGCTTGCAGATTATTATATTGAATCGGATGTAGATGGTAGAGAATATTACGAGGCTTGGGAAGAATATGAAGAGAGTTTTGACTTAGACCAAGAGGTAGAAAATAAAGACTTGGAAGAACGAAGGTTAGAGGAAAGTTTGAGGGGGAGAAGAAATCGTGGATGAAGTTACATATTTAGTCACACTACTTGATGAATATTGGGAAACTGCTTTAACCGCATTAGGTGATACTATTCCAGCAATTCATAAAGTTAAACCGCAGATTATGGATATACGGGATATGAGTTCTACTCGTAATGACTCAAAACCGGGAAGAGGTGGTAATAGAGTAAGAATTAGTTCCGCACGAGAAACTGCTGGAGATAATTCTACACCTTCTTTAGATGTTATTGTAGTGATGCAAAATTCTCAGACCATTGATTACCCTACCCGTGATTGGTCTGTAAGAAATGAAACTCACGAAATGTCTGTTACAATTAGAACAAAACAAGATGATAGACGAACTAACAATGATGTAAAAGTAGCACCTTCGGGTTCTACCTTTGGTAGAGATAGAATAGAAAACCTTTATAAGATAGTGCGTTACATCATTGAAACAAACCGAAGGGGCTGGTTCCGAAGTGCGGGTAGTTTAGAAGAAAACATTAAACATCTCGTATTAGGAAGTAGAACTGACGCTAATGACAAAAAATCAAGAATATTTGGATATAGAATAAATGTAACTATGAAAAGATTCGCCAACAGTTTGTAAATAAAAGGTGACTAAAAATGGTAAGTAACGAAGTATGGATGGACAGCGGGGCGATGGTATCTATGATACCTGAACAAGATATATTTTTAGGCACATTTGTGAGCGGGGTAAATTCTGCTACATCTACTGGGGCAATTGCTTCTGCTATTGTTAAAACAGCGGGAACTCAAATTTTAGCAAGTCAAACAATTATTGATAATGCTAGTATTATCGGTGGAGAACCTGCGAGTGGTACAGGTGCTGAATTACTTTTGGTTCTTTCAAAACATTCTTCAACATTAACTTTTGCGGCTAATAATGGAACTAATTATGAAGAACATGATGAGCAAGGAGATGGTTTTATTACTTTATATATTGCTGGAGCAGAAGGTACAGAACAACTTGCGGTAAGATTTGATGAAGGTGCTGAAACAAATTCGCCTACTGGGGCAGATAAAATTATTACTATTCCTTCTTCTGCAATCCCTACAAGTGGTTCAACAGGAAGTCAAATAGCAGAAGTAGTTCTTCAAGCATTAAAAGATGAAGATGTTACAGTCACAAGAACATTAAATGTCCTTACTATTACAAATAATATAGGAGGATATGTAAGTGATACAGAAGAAAACACATTTGGAGGTGTTTCTGTTTCAAGTCAAACCTCAACACGAGGCGGTGAAGTTTTATCAGTCACAGTTACATCGGGAGGAAGTGGTTTTAGTTTAGCATCAGGAAATGATGTGACAATCACTTCAACGGGAGATGATGCTGTTATTGAAGTTGCTCTTGTAGCAGTTCCTTCTACTAACGCAGTTTTTACTCTTAACCCCTCTTTTACAGCGGAACTTCTTCTTGTTACTAACCTGTATCGTGGGTGTATTTTAGAATTTTATTTAAACACCAACGACAATACTTTTACTGACAAGGCCATGATTATTTCAAATACGGCTACTACAATTACAGTAGCAAATACTATTGATTCGGCAATTATGTCTTCGGCATCAAGTTACTACGGTGTAATTCAACATATTGGCGCACCTGTTCCAGCACCTAAAGATGGTTCTAACCCTCGACTTCTTTCCGATACTTGGATTGGTCTTACTGACCAAATTACAGTTCCTCAGACGCAGATTGAAATGAAACAAATTGCACTTAATTCAGGTTCCCGAAGTATGGCTTACCAATTTAAGGGTGCAGAAACTACCTCCGGCGGTTCCTTTTCCTTGTCTGCAAATAACTTTTCATGGCTTTACTACGCATTAGGTTCGAAGGAAATTACCACAGTATCTAATGAAAGTCCGGTGACAATGGCCGCAGATGATTTCTTTACTACTTCAACTTCTCTTTCTGGAAATAATTTTATCTACGATTCTAATGTAAATACGGCAGGTTTTCACCGAACAATCGGAAATGTGGTCTGCCCTCCATTAAATAAACAAAAGGATATGGATGATACAAATATTAAAAGTGTTAATCTTGCACAAACCGATGGAGCAATTACAAATAAAATTACTTATACATTTAGTGAAAATAATTCAGCAGACTTACCTTCGTTTGCTCTTGAATATACACTCAAAAAACCAGCAAGCATGGCTACGGAAGAAGTTGATATTACTCCGACTACTGTTAATGGTGTAACAAGAGATATTTCTGAAACAGTTTATTCTAAGATTTACCCCGGCTGTCAAGTCGAAAGTGTTAATCTTACCGCAGATGCCGGACAGGAAATGAAAATGACAGTTAATTTTAACTCAAAGAATACATTTACCGCACCAAACAATTATGTGACAGCAAACAAGACTACCGACCTTCAAGAATGGGTGAACTTTGGTTCTCCAGCCGGAGGACAATCTTCCATTAGTGAGGAACAATTGCGACCATTTTTCTTCTCCGATGGCACTATTGAAATGTTTGGGCAAGAATATATTCGCATTGAAAACATGACTTTGGATATTGCCAACAGCCTACAACCAAAGAGATTTATTGGTCGCTATGATAAGAACAGCCAAACACATATTCCCGGCCAAAGAACATACAACCTTTCTTTTACAGGATTGGTCACTGATAATCTTCTCTTTGAGGAAATGCGAAACAATGCCGCTACTTCTCTATCGGGAACTGATGGTAATGAAATTAAACTTACCTTTACCAAAGATACCGCAACCAACGATGAAACTTTGTCAATGGTTTTCAAGGACTACATGGTGGTAACAGCAGACTTCCCGCTTACGAATGACAAGGGGCCAATTACAGTTAATTGGTCTATTGTGCCTCTTGAGTTGCACTCATGTACCCATACAACAAATTGGATTATTCAAGGGTAGATTTAAATACCTACCTTTAGTATTACAGAACAGGTGAGAACCTATGGATAGAAAAACAGTAAAGAATAAGTCGGCCCTATTTGCTCAAACGGAAAGTACCCTACACTATATTCGTGTAGCCCCCGATAGTGATGAATACCTCAAGGTTTGGATTAAGGAACCTACATTTCTTCAATTGGAAAAGGCACAGGCTAAACTTATTAATTTAAATTCACGCACACAGGATATTTCTCTTGAAATGGACACACTATTCCGCTACCTTTGGGAAGCATTCGTTGATAGAACAGAACCCCAACTTTCACCAATTGAATTTATTCGTCTTACCCCGTATGTGGGTAATCAGATTAAAGAAATCTTGCCAGACCCTTTTGCTCTTGAGGGGGATGAAGATTTAAAAGAGTCTACCGAACAGCCTTAAGTGGAGGTAAGATAGAATCTCCGGTAGTTGCTTCTCGGATAACTTTATATATCTTGGCTAAGGAATTACATATTAGTCCCGCCGAGGCATACCAAATGCCTTATTCTATGGTTAGGGATTTTATGATAATGTTTTCTATCTCTAAGGAAGAAGAAGCGAAAGAAATGAATAAACATAAAACGAAGTGATTATATGGATATGAATAAATTGCGCCGAGAACTTGATTCAATCAAGGGTGGAATGGAAGATATTAATAGATTGCTTTTAGATACTGAAACCGCTTCGGAAGATTTAGTTAGTCGTTTAGCGGCTTTAGGAACTATTGGTAATAAAAAAGGTATTATAAGAAGTATCGTTACAAGGGCTACGGCGGGTATTCCCTCAGTTTATCAATTAATGCAGCAACTTTCTTCTATGTTATTGGTGTTTAAATACATATCCGTAGCAAGAAATGAAGACCTTAAAGAAGAACAAAAAATGATAGACACTTTAGAGAATAGGTCGAAAGTTCAAAAAAGAATATACAAGTTAAATCAGGCTTTGGCTGGTGGTCATTTATCAGCATTGGAAAAAGAAAAGTTTTACAACGATGCTTCTATTAAACACATGATGAGAACCATGTCTTTTCAAGAAGCACTGACGGCTACATCGAAAAAATTTCTTGGAGTAAAACAGAAGGTTGAAAAAATAGACGATAAAGTATTCAAAAGAGCGAGAAAGCAGTTTGTAAGGGACAATTACGGTACTAAGGGTCTTACAGGTGGTTCACTAACGGGTAAGGCCGCTATTTTAATGGCTGACGACCAAACTGAAAAATTAAAGTTGAGAAAAAAGGGTCTTAAGGAAGAACTTACGGCTGAGGAAAGAAGGCGAGGTGCAGGAATATACCAATTAAATAACGCTGAAACCGAATCGGAAAAAAGAGAAGCGAAGGCTAACTTGTCTATTATAGAAGCGAGAATGGAAGCATTTTCAGATGCTATTGAAAATGTGACTGAGGAAATTCAAGTTTCCGCTGGTAATGCTGAGGGCTTAATAAGAGGAAGCAAACGCAAGGGATTTAGGGTTTCCGGTAAAAGAGGAAATAGAACTTTTACAGACTTGACACCCCATGAAAAATTTATGCAAAAAGTAGAAAAGATTAAATTGGTTTTAATGACTAAATTAAGAGGTATTCAAGCGGGACTAAAAATGTTCTTTAATAAAGGTAATATGAAGATGTTAGGAAATGCTATTAAATTAGGAGCCTCATTTTTAGGTAAGGCTTTATTTATAATTATGGCATTAGGGTTACTTGTATTTGCATTGCATAAAATGAATTTTTTTGCAACAGTAAAAGACATTTTCGATAAAATTGGGGAGTTTTATAAACCCTTTAGAGAGATTTTTACGGGTGCTTTAGGTTGGTTGATGGAAGGTGTACCTTTATTGATAACCGGAGTATTGGGTTTAATTTCTGGTTTATTTGGCGGTGACGGTGAGAAAGTTTGGGTAAGTTTAAAAAAGATTGGTGAAGGGTTATTGAAGACAGTAGTAGGGTTACTTGGAGTTGTAATTTTAGGAGCAATTAATATAGGAATGACACTGCTTACAGGTTTAGTATCTTTGGTCGCAGGTTATATGGTGAGTTCTGTAATGACTGGAATTGAAGCATTAAAGAATATATTAACAGGTGTAAAAGGTACAGGAACGGGAATGTTAAGTGGGGCAGTTATTGGAGGAATCGGTGGGGCAATTGTTGGAGGTGCGGTAGGTGCTATGACATTAACTCCATTTGGTATAATTGCGGGAGCAAAAGTAGGTGGTACTTTGGGTGCTACTGCTGGTGCTAGTATTGGTGCGGCAAATCCTATGGCTTCAGGAGGAACTAATTTATTAGGAGGTAATTATTTAGTCGGAGATAATGGGCCTGAAATCATTTCACTTCCCGGCGGCAGTTCAATTACTAACAATACTAATACTCGAAGTGCTATGGGGAATACAATCAATGTTCATGTTAATGGAAGAGTAGGTGCTTCCGACCAAGAATTAAACGAAATTGCCAGAAAGATTGGAAGTAAGATTAACATTGAAATGAATAGATTTAACTCAAGAGGATTCAGGGCGTGAATAAATGACAACACTAAGTACGAAGGAATTAATGGCTAATATGGGCAATACAGGATATGGTTATGACCACGCTGTTTTCTTAAATTTTGCATCGAGAACAGATGGAACTTCGGGTTCTGTAACAAATCGTATTATGTTAAAGGCAGATACAGTGGGAATATCTACTACGAGAAGCGTAGCACCTATTCCTATTCCTCTTTCAGGATTAGTCACTGGTGAATCTACCACAATGGCAATTGATTTAGGTATTGCTAATAAATCATTTAACATTGGTGGAATTATTACTGAACAACATATTGTCAAGGAATTTGACGGTGTTACTAAATCAGTTGTAATGACCGCACCCGAAGTAGCACAATTAATTCACGCATCCGTTGACTCTTCATTTTTACAGAAGCATCAAAATCTTACCGAACTTGTAATACTTTATCCAACTCGTGTCGGTGATGATTATGCTTATCATACAGGTGTAACTGAAACAACGCCAATAGAAGACCTACCTTTAGTACCTTTTGGTTTTTCTTCAAGGGAATTAGATAGAAAAACAACATTATTAGCATCTACATATCCAGACCCAACAGATACAAATTATGTGGGTGTTGGAGGATTCATAGAAAACTTTTCTACTGATTTTCAACCCGGTTCACCTTTCTTAACATTCAGTTTTTCTTTTAGACAAGCCTTTACTCCACTCGGTTGATTAATATGCAGATATATTCAAAGGATAGAAAGTCGCTTCAATTCCCTGCTATGTGTGACGGGTATGTAAAAATTCCTTTTGGTGATGGTTCAGTAACTCCAGCACAAGGTATTGGGCTTTGGGGTCACAAGGGAGAAATCACTACCGAGTTTATTATTACCCCTTATGAAGTTAATAATAACTCAATAACACCTTATTCGGGTAGTCAAAAGTCTCTTTCACAAGCGACAAAAGGTGTGGCTTATATTCCCGCCGCAGATAGAGATTTATTAGAGATGACATTATTATACAATGCAAATATGTCCGTTAGACTTGAAGGGTTCACGACGGGTTCTGTATCGCCCAATACACCCTCTAAATATAAAATTAGTTTTTCAATTACAATTTCTGGCTCCACGACAACAATAACTACAACCGACTATGTTATTTTACCCCAAACAAAAGACGAGAGTTCTATTAATCCCACAGATTATCTTTACATTAACCATAAACCTCTTGCTAAGAAATCGTCGAGAACGGTAAGTAGCGTTAGTTCTAATACGATTAATTTATCAGGCTCATCAGCAGAATTTGTAGTGGGTGATAATCTTTATACAAACACAGGTTTGTTGATAGGACAAATAGGTGGTTTAGGTAGTAACGCTTTAATAATGGTTTCCATAACAAATGCTCCAAGTAATTCTACATACTTGTATGCAGACTTACCTAAAGAACCTACCTATGTAGATGTACCTCATCACATTGCGGTGAGTTATCAAAACTCCGGCTTAATGAGTATTTTTTATAATGGGAGGGAAGTAGTTAAAGGACAACATTCAGTAGGTGGGGATTTTTCATTTGCTAATTCAGATATTTATTTAGGTCAAGAAGCGTCTGCCGGAAATTATACTGCGAGAAGAAGAAGCCAATTCATGGGTGAATATCACGAAATTTCAATTACTAAGAATGCAAGAAATAAATTTAGAAGCATGAATAGTTTAATTCCGCAATTTAAAAATACACTTTTATACATGGATTTTGAGGAGGAAAATTTAGATGGCTAATGAAAATGCAGTATTTGTTTTGAATGAGGGAACTACCTTTCCTACTGACTTTACCGTAGCCCCTGCTGTTGGTACATATAACCTTAAGGTTCCAGTTAATCCAAGAATAGTTACTCAAGGTGCGAGCAATTCTACCGTGTTAGGAATACATTGTTATGAAATTTTAACAGAAGATTCTCAAACATTAACAGCAACCTGTACTTATAACGCCGGTACAACAATTGACATGCTTGGTACTGCTCCAAGTATTACAGTAGGTGCTTCTGTTTCGGGTACAGGTATTCCTTCCGGTGCTTATGTAGAAAGCATTACTAATAGTAACACATTTGAATTATCTGTTGCGACAACGGGTGATGGTGGTTCTATACAAACACTAACATTTACAAATGTTAATGCTTGTGGAAATCAAGATTCTAATGTTTTGAATAGAAGTTTTCCAGCAGGAACAGATGTTTATGATTCAACCGCTATCAATACTTATGCGTCTAATCAAAGTGAAACTGCGGGTAATTTAGTCGTACTGGATATGTTAATAACAACTTCGTCGAATACTGTAAGTTCTGCGGGTACAAGCACTACAAGGGATGAGTTTATTATTATATATGCAGACGACCCAAGAAAGCATCAAATTGCTAAGATTACAAATAGGGAACTCCACGAAGGAACATTATACAACTTTACATTCACCCCAACACTAAAAGAAAATATCCCCGCAAATACAAAGATAGCAATATATCAAGGACCGCTTAAGTCTTCTTCAAATGTAGTGGCTGTCGCTTATGGGCTTCATAACGATGTTAATACCAGTGAAGAACGACATGATAAGTATGTAGAATTAAGTAGGCCTACATTTTATTTTTACGAAGGCTCGTCTTTAGACCCATCAAGAAAATATACAGTTTTAAAAACAAGTAAAAGTGAGGGGGTTGTTGCATTAAAAACGGCTAAATCTGTTTTCGTTACTGCACCTGTAACTTCTGGTTTTATTGTTGATAAAGGATTTTTTACTCACAATGGGGAAGTTATAGACAATAATCAATTGAATGATACTTTACACTTTACAACTGGTTCTGCAAACGGAGTTTCACCAAGAGGTATAAATACTGCTACTGCTCAAGGGGCAACCTATACATTTGATTATACTTCTTGGACCGGCTCTTCAAGGAACTATGATGATACAGATGGCTCCTTATCTAGTTATATTAAATTTGTAGATAGCCCTTCAAGAAGTCAAATCATTTCAGTTCCCTTTAGAGTTGAAACAAGCAAAACTGTTACCAACAAGGGTAATATGTTTAAAGCAAGTTACTATGATAACGAAAGAATGCTTGAACATAAAATAAATGATAACGAAGGTGTTAAGATAAAGGAAATGATTCATCAAACTTTAATTAGTGATAAACCGTCTTCATCTCTTCCGGGGCTTTTTTCTAAGGAATCTGCTACTACTATTTCTGTTTCTGGATTAATAAATCAAGACCTTAGAAATTTATTATATGATGGCTCATCATCATACGAACCTATACTTGTGGGAGATTACTATTACACTATTAGTGGTATAACAGCACCCGTTGATGGGGTACAGGAAATAACTGTTACCTTTAGAAGACACTATACCGATGCGGCCTATGAAAATATATCGGTGAACGGTGTTCATAATCATACCAATGTACGAGCATTAAGGCATATTTGGTCTGCGGTTGTAGAAAATATGATTGTCGGACATGATATTGATACCAATATTGATACCAATATATACAGAAATAATGTGCAATTGGATGAGATTGAAGCGGATATTTATAACTTGGAATATAGGATAGACGGTGACTACGCAGGGTTTGACCTAAAGGTTAAAAGGGGAGATAAAAACGATGGTTATACTGAATTAATTTCTAACCCACCCTCTTCATATTATTCAACAGGAAATATTATGAGTTCCTTGAAAGGTAATTTAATTACGAATAAAGTAGTGTTTGAAGGTAATATTGAATCCGTAGAAACCGACATAGAACAAGGGGCATTTAAATTAACTATTAGTGGGAGAGATGATATTTCAAAACTTTTAGGTACTCCTTTAAATAAGAATTACACATATTCTGAAGAATATGTTTATTCTACTATTACCCCATTTACAGATACATTTACATCAACGGGGTTAACCGCTACTTCTGCTACAAGTTTGAGGGGTAATCTTGTAACGACAACAGGAACCTCTTTGGTAGCATTGACATATGGAGATGTTCTGTATATTAAATATGGTTATGACTCTAATACAAATTATGTACCTTTAGGAGTTGTAGGTGCAGATAAAGCCAAAGGTGTAAGTGGAAGTATTACTTTACTTACTGATAGTCTATTGGATTTAGATGGGTTGTATGATGGTAATGGAAGCATGATTGAACCTATTTATGTTGGTAATAAAAAATTACTTGCGGGTAAATCTCTTACAACGCATACCCGTGATTCGTCTGTTACTACTCTATATGGTAGTGCTGATAAGGCATATGTTATGAAGGGAACTGGAAAGACTTTTAATCTTATCACAGAATCTACTTCCTTCCCCAACTATAATACAAAAAATTCACCTACTATTCTTACAGGTAATAATGTAGATAATATAATTGCTACGCAGGGAACTTCGGCACAGCCTACGGACACTCCATTAGGCTTTGATATTGATGTAGACATGATGGGGAGTTTGTGCAATTTAGATGTTATAGAAAAAAATTCGAATGACGGTATTACAGATATTGAGGTAGGATATATTTCTCCTATTGTTTTAGGTAGATTGGATGAAAATACATTAGACACATATTATAACAATCTTTCAGATTTAGGGCTTATTAACACTCAAGGGTTAGATGGTGGGGGTTTCTTACATCTTTTGGATAATCGCAATAGTAGTAGTGGTTCGGTTTATGGGTATGCACCAACGACATTTAGGAGAATTATATCTGATGATAGAAGTTTTTCTTCCTCGGATATTTATAATAATTACTCATTTAGATTTGGGACTCCTATATTTAGATATAATAATTTAAGTAAGGGTACTCTAAAATATTATAGAAATAAAATTCATATGATAAGTAAGGCTCTAAAGCCCGACATTAATACCTATTACATAAATAATGATATATCTATAAAGGGCAGTGCATCGGCCTTTAGAATTATGGCTAATAAAGTTATAGAAAGAAATCTTAATACTGATTTTACTACAACTGCCTCAGAAAACAAAAAAGAGATGCCTATATCTTCTCGTGGGTATTTACCCGCAGTGGGTAGTACCACACAAGATATTACAAATTATCCCGATGTGTTTGAAACCTCTATTTACAATTTATCTAAAACAAGTGTGCAATCTTCCACATGGCTTCACAATACTTCACTTGCTGGATTTACAAGACCTAAATTAGAATACGAAATGGATGACCCTTCTATTTTTAATGCCTTTTTAATGGCCCCCGGAGATATGTTAGTAGAAAGTCAAAAGCGTTATGATAATTTTTTTAATACAAATTTAAATAGAAACATGAGTGATTATTATTTGATGGTTAAATATAAGAACCCAAAAAGCAATACGACTATTTCACATTCAAACTATATAGGAAAATCTAAAATAGAAAAAGTATCAGATGATTCTTTTGAGTATTATCCAATAGAAAATAATTTGACATTCACACCAAAGCGATTCAGTGTGTTGAAACTAAGACATATGACTGTTGATGCTTATATGAATGAGGTTAATTTTGAAACATATAAACTTAGAAGTGCTGAAAGTAATTTACCATCTTCGACGGGCGGAGGGGGACTTTTAACGGATATGTCTTACTACCCTAAATCTCTTCCTGAAGTTGGTTATACTGTGTATAAATGTAATACTTATAGTCCCACTACTGGTTCTTCTACGATTTTTGTTGATAACATTGCTGGGTTAGATTTAACTGTTGATTTGTCTACATATGGGGCCAGTGCTTCTTCTAATGTTAATATAGCATTATTTACTAATCCGTCGCAGGATTCAACAGGTCTGAGTAGATTTTTAGGAACAGTTAGTTCGACTTCAACCGGTTCTTTAGGTTCGGCAAGTCCATTTATTACATTAACTGCAAATTGTGAAGTTGTAGGATATTCCGGTGAAATATTTACAGCAGATGGTATTTGGGGTATTAATGGAAATGCCAGCACTGTATTAAAAAATGGTAATAGTATTAAATGGGATGACCAAGTTAATCCAGTTGGACATAATCATAATGTACTTTTACTAAATGAACATAACAGCACTACTATGTTAAATCTTCAATCGTTAAAAAGAATGGCTACTAATAACACCGTTCAGTGTCCAATGATATACAAAGGCACAGTAACCTTTTCAAATAGAACGGATGCCGGAGGTGGGGATAATAATATAAGAATTAACTTCCCTACGCAATCCAATGACAGTAATACTGTGCTAACTAATCACTTTATAGTAGGAAATGATATTGTTCTTTCTGGTCACACCACAGCCTCATTGAATGGAACATACACAATAGATGCAGTTTCTTCAACATACATTGATGTTCATATTTCGGGGACAGTCGCTAATAATTCAAGTGCCGTAGAGGTAACAATTGTTACTCCGAAAAGAAAGGAGGCTAATATTGCACACCCTTATAGGATGCTTAATGATTCTGCCTTCTTAAATCATTATGCCCCTACAACTGTTGATAGCACTGTAAATAGGTCAGATATATCAACTTATAATGACATGGGTTTGGTTGTGGTAGGATTTAGCCAAGATTCCCATTTTGGTAGTCAAGCAGGAAATCAATATAACCTTGAAAGAGATTTGTATTTAAGAGATGCGTGTAATATTGGCACTACTATTGATTCAGCATGGATAAAGGATTTAGGTGGTTACGATTTCTTAGGGTTCGAAATACCTTACTTATTAGATAACTTTAGAGCAACTTCTGATATTGGAACTAACGAATATGTACCTAATGATAGCAATGTAAGAGATTTGACTATGCACAAGGCAGTTGCCGAGGTTTTGTATATTCCTAAGATTGACATGGCCGCTAACGGAGTTACAAATATAGAAGGTGCTACAACGGGAATTGACTATGATGATGAAGGTTACATAGCAATACAGGTTCAGTACGACATTGAAACAACCAATCACGATACAATAGAAAGTTTTTCTTATTGGGTTCATTATGTTGGGGACTTGACAGGTAAGTTTTTGTATAATGAAAATGACAAGACCTTACATAAGATTTTAAATCACAGTATTTCCAAATTAGATACAACAGAAGCCTTTATTCACTACCTTCACATTGATAATTATACTCATGGTAGTGTAGGTGCTTCTGATATTTTTTCAGTATTAACAATCGCAAATGATACATTTGGGCCTGATAAGAAAGATTATGTCTTAAATAGAATGTCTGGAACAAATGTTATTAACCCACATACAGGGAAGTTCTTTACCAGTGAAAAAACTAAAACCGACTTTACCGTAACCGATTGTACTAAGGAAGGTTATACATGGACTAAGGGGGACCATGCAGTTCAAGCCATGTATGTTGTAGCGGAACTCGATGGACACGGTTCGGAATATTTAATACACAGACAGGATTCACCAATCTTCCATGCAGATACAGGAAATAAATTTTATCCCGAATCAAGTTATTCGATGTATATTACGGATGGTAATAAAAGTTTAGATACTAATATGTTAGTAAAATATGATACATATAGTCACACAACAAAAGAGTATTCATTACATTTTGATAAAATGGAATCTATGAGGGGTTGTGTTTCTCTTGGAGAAACATTTACAATATCAGTTTTAGGTGATGTGAAAGATAATATTGAGTCGGTTAAAATTGTAAGTGCCTTTTCCATACTACCTGAGATTGATGATATTGTAAAGGATATAATGGATGAAGCCGACGCTGAATATACTGAAGGAACAGAAACAGCACAGTATTATCTTGGGTTAAATTATACAGGGGAAAATGCCTTTGCCGCAATAAATAATGCTTTGTCTTTTAAGAACCAAAAGTTAAAAATTAATGGTGGCGAGATAAAAATTGTTAGTAATCAAGACGCTAAGGATTACAGGTCGATAGAATTTAATGAGGATGAAAATACCTACAAGATAGTTAAAATTAAGAAGGATAAATCTTTATATGACAAGTTTAATTCTGTCGTGGTCTATGGTGATAATGTAAAGGGTGTTGCTAAAAATAGAAGAGATATTAAAAAGAATAAAGAAAGGGTTAAAGAGATTTATGATTTCTCTCTTATTTCTCAACAGCAGGTTGATGAAAAATCTAAAAACCTGTTGAAGGTTTATTCATCTTTGAACAAAGCAATTATGATTGAAGTCGGAGATAAGATTCCTTATCTTGAACCGGGGCAAATTATTTCAGTGTATTACCCAAGTGAAAATATTTACAGGTCTGAGTATATGGTAGTGGAGATTAAGAAAGAAACAGGTACGCCGACTACTATTTTATTAGGAGAATATAATAGAGATTTAGCAGACACATTCGCAATGTTGCTATCTGAAACTAGAAATTTACAAGGTAGGTCACAGCAAAAGGTCTATAAGAGTGTGACCTCTCCTAATATTGATATACAGGCTGTGCGAGTTAAATTTGTTAAGGCAACAATTAATAGTAGTGACTCGGTATTAACTTCAACATTAGGATTTACAAACACAATAGGATTTGGGGCGGTGACAGGGTTATGATAACAAAAGATGGAAGAGAGTTACTCAAGCAACATATTATAGACACATTTGAATACTTTGAAGTAGGTACAGGTGGAGATTCAACAAACCCTAATGCGAGTGCTTTAGATTCACCATTGGGTTCAAGAGGGTCTGTGACTAATATTTCTGCTGGTGATACTTCAATTGATTTTACATTTACTTTACAGGGTTCCGCATTTCCCGGCCAAACGATTAAAGAAGTCGGAATATTTTCTGCTTCTTCAGGGGGTACTATGTTGATAAGAGTAAATTACGATGGAATAGGACCGCTAACTTCAACTCAAGAAATTGAATTTATAATTACGGTGGAGGTAGATTAATGGTAGCAAATGAAGGAAAAATAACAACGATGGGTGGAACTACTGGGTTAGTAGACCAAACGGATAAAATGCACACAGGAATTTTAAAAGCGTTAGAAGCGTATAGCAGGGAAGACATGTGTATTGAACACGCTGGATTTACTATTACAGGTGTAGGGACTTACACTCAATATAATTTACTTCAACCAATTAAGTTTAGAACGCAAGGACAATTTAAACTATATGAGACTGATATTTCTGTAACCTATGATACTACTACAACGACAGCAAAACCAACTGCGAGTCAAACACAACACCCTGATTATACTCGCTATGATTTAATTTCTATGACCAACGCTGATGTTCCTGCTTTGGTAATTACATTAGGAACCTTGAATGGTGTTAACGGTTTAGTTCCCGACCTACCCACAGGTAATATTCCTATTGCTTTAATTGAAGTTACAGCAGGAACAGACCCCAATAAGATAGATTATAATATACAATTATACACATTAAATTTAAACACCGATGTTTATTTAGGAACATTAAAAGTCAAAGGCGACCAAACATTAACAGACGGCCATGTTTTAACTTACAGTTCATCTACTGGAAAGGCGGCTTTAGCCGCACCATCCACCGGTATAACAGGAGTAACTGCTGGAACAAATTTATCCGGCGGAGGCTCAAGTGGAACGGTTACTTTAAATGTTGATGACGCGTTTTTAATTAATAGTGGAGATGATACTACAACTGGAACAATAACTGCGGGTGGATTTACTACTGTGGGTTCAATAACTCTTGGTGGACATGCGGTTGATGATATAGACATGGCAACCGAGTTTGTAGATTCAGATAATCATTTAATGTCTTCTGCTGCAATTAATGATAGAATTGAAAGTTTTGGTTATACAACTAATGTTGGAGATATTACATCAGTAGTTGCAGGAACTGGATTAAGTGGCGGGGCTACAAGTGGAGATGCCACCGTAAATTTAGATTTAACGGATGGTATTACCGTAAGTGATGGTTTGACTATTACTGATGCTACTACTCTTACATTAGATATAGAAGAAATTATTGCCAGTGATGCTGCTAATAGAGTTTTAACTTCCGATGGAGATGGAACATTAACTGCTGAATCATTCCTAACAGTAAATGGAAGTGTTATATCAATTGGGGGTTCTTTAGCAAGAAGTGTTTTCGGAGGCCCCGCACCTCTAAAGACAGACTATATGCACAATGTTGTTCGTGAACTAAGCAATGTTTTAGACCTACCTTCTGTTAATAGTCTTTCTACAAGGGTTTTTAGAATAAAAAACTATCACGATATTAATTTACTTATCAACGCTACTGGTGGAGAAGTATTTGAATTTGGTTTGCCAAGTTCAGATAGTCGTTGGGTTACTACAACACAATTAGTTTTGAGGCCCAGACAAACCGTTTTATTACAAGCACTTGCTGATGGTTTTATTGTGGATGAAGAAACGGGGCCAGAACAACCAAGTTGGTTAATTTTAGATAATGACACTAACCTGATTAATGGCGGGGAAATAAACACTGGTAAGACATTTAGAACTCCTAGATTAGCAACAGTTCAAGTAGGTGCGGGAACGGGTTTAACAGAAGCAACTCACGCAGGTGCATATTTAATTTGTGCAGGAAGTGTGACATTACCTGCCACTTCTTCTGAGGGAGAACACTATACCATACTAAATACAACAAATGGAAATATTACAGTCACCGCAACAAATAACACAACTATAAACGGTGGTAGTGCTAATACGGCAATAACAGTTGCATCTTACAATGCTGTAACTTGTATCGGTATAGGCTCAAATAATTGGATTGCTCTTGGAGTTTGATTTGAATGTATAACGCTATTGCTGGTTCTTGTGCTGAACAAAAGGCTAATGCTGTTACAACAGTTAATCCAAACTTATACAATTTGGCTTCTGTTAAAGCCATACATCAAACTGCCGGAAACAATGCAGTAGGAATTAACTTTAACGCTGGTGCGGCAAATTCCGCTTGGATGACTGGTATGCAAGTAATAGGTACAGATATGTATATTTCAAATAGAGGGAATAACAACGCTTTTGATAGTGGAGATG
>Ga0098055_1000683_pt1 | contig 19684 bp, 14 predicted proteins | sample 17_taG_FD_75107 | JGI IMG/M metagenome (GOLD analysis project Ga0098055, IMG submission 75107) | Marine viral communities from the Subarctic Pacific Ocean - 17_ETSP_OMZ_AT15314 metaG | ecosystem: Environmental > Aquatic > Marine > Oceanic | place: Pacific Ocean | collected 2015-01-18 | reverse complement strand
TACTAAGAGCTTGAGCCATTCCTCGGCTTTGAGTGTTGACTTCTTGAATTGAGCTTGTTTTAACTCAACTTTCTTTTCTAACTGTTTCATAATATCCTTCCGTCTGTTTGTATTGTTTAGACCTTGCAACCTCCGAAAAGGTTACAAGGTAATTTGTTTTTTTAGTAATTTATTTTTAGCGTAAAGTCGTAGAAGTTGTTACCCTCGAATGATTGCTCCATTGCTGGGTTTATCCAACCATTTCCAACCCAACGCTTTAGGTCTTGCTCGGTTGCTTTTCTAGTCTTTTGCCATTTCTCGTTGTACTCACTATCCACGGTGTACTTATATTCGATAGACGCTTTATTAGTCTTGTATATATATGCTGGGTAGTTGTTGCCGTTGGCTGTTCTTATTGAGATAGCCATTCCTGTATAGAATTGAGACATGAATTTCTTCTGTCTTCTGTCTTTCTCTTGTCGAATAGAGTTAGACGCAATCTCTAATTCATGGTCACTAAATGATTTGAAATCACTAGGTAGTAATACAGTGTTCATAATATCCTCTCGTTTGTTTCAATACTTAGACTATTGTTGAGAGCAAAAGGTTACATGTTTATTTATTTTTTTTTCTGTGAGATTACTTGGTTATTAATAGACACCCACTCTCTGTCTTATAAATGTTTAAACAGGGTATATACCTACTCATATTGTGTACACATCATATAGTATGTACAACATATTGTGTCTATATAACAACATACTAGATATGGTATAGGTATAGAGATACACTATATATAGGGGGGTTTAATATGGGGTAGTGTGTAGTGTAGTGTGTATCCCCTAAAGATTATCTGTTAATTTTTAGACATAAGAAAGCTGGTACAAAGTAGGTAGGTACTTTACCAGTTAGGGTACCAAGTTAGTAATGATTTATCATTGGTAACTTGCAGTAAAGGAAACAGAGGAATACAGCTAACCCTGTGTCACTCCCTCCCAAAAACCAGAATGAACTCAATAAGTAACATTTAAATATGTGAAGTAATAGCCTATTACGCTAGTTACCATGGTCCTGCTAATCCACTTTGTTTGCTTGTGGTCCTTTGTCCTTTTCTAAAAGCAGGAAGAACGAAGTGTTTGTATATCCACTATACCACCTTGTATTTTTAATGGTAGTATTTACTTAGGGTGAATTACTTGAGTGTAGGAGTTTCCTCCTTTCGCCTACTGCCCTGTCAGTAGTTCACCCTAGTTTTCTAAATAAATATATACATTAAATACTAGGTAGGTTATAATGAAGTACGATTGACGATTATTCATAATTGTCTTCCTTTGTTTGATAGTACGCCCTCCAGCAATGGAGGGTTTGCTATAGTAACAGTATGAATTTTATTTATGTACTTGACTGCGACATCTGTTTGCACCCTTACTGGGAGGATGAACTTATTAATGGTGTTTGCCCAGGGTGCCAGGAGTTTGAAGAAGAATGAGTAAATCAAAAGAACACTACAGTTGCAGAATATGCAGTAACGCTACTTTACTAGACGGAGTTACTGGTTTATGTTATGACTGCAATAGAGGGCATATATAAAAAAAATTTTTTTACCTACCTAAAATATCACATAGTTTACAATAGACATACCTGGAAAATCCAGGTGCTGCGTATGAGGATACGCTTCAATTTATGAAAGAAAGAAAACTTTTCATCTAAGAAAAAGTACTTGGTGTACTGTGTAAGAGAAGGAATGTTTTTGTGGATTTCATATTTTTCATTACAGTAAATGGACAGACTGTACGAACAGAACCTCACTTCGGTGAGGTTTTGTGTTATCATAATATAAACAACATAGGAGTTAATATGCCAAAAGGTATTGGTTACCCAAAAGGGATGAAGAAAAAATCCAAAAAAGGTAAAAAGAAAAAAAAGTAAGTATGGCTGAATATCAAGGTAAATCTGTCAAGCTCAACAGTCCATCTAGGATTGGTAAGGGTGAGCCAGGTCATGGTAGAAAAAAATTTAAAGTATTTGTTCAAGATGGTAGCAAAGTTAAAAAGGTTATGTTCGGTGACCCCAACATGGAGATACGGAAAGATAACCCAAAAGCTAGAGCATCATTTAGAGCAAGACATAAATGCAGTACAGCTAAAGATAAGACAAGTCCAAGATATTGGTCTTGTAAGATGTGGTAAGGAGTAAACATGGCAGCTAAAAAAGGTTTGTATTACAATATGAACAAAAGAAAAAAAGCTGGTACAAGTAGGTCTAAAAAGAACTCTACTATAAGCCCAAAAGCGTATGCAAATATGAAAAAGGGTTTTCCTAAAAAGAAAAAATAAATTGATACCTTGTCCGTCTTGTGACGAAGACTTATCCGTAATTGATGGTAAAGTAATGTGTATGAATAAAGATTGTGAGAACTATGGCAAATAGACCTTTATGTTATGCAGGAGGATGCCACAGACCACTACCTAAAGGTAAGCGTAAATTCTGTTCTGATAGATGCTCTAATAGAATTAATATGCAAAAGAAAAGAGCACGAAAAGCTGGTACCGAATGGGTGCAAGAAGATGACAGTTTAAACATACCATCACAAAAACCAAGTGTTGCTACAAGGCGTGGTCAAGTATACGAAGATATTAAATCATCTGGACTTGCACAAGAGATATACGAAAAAACTATAACGCTTACTGATGTTGCAAAAATATTAGAGACAACACCTGCAGCAGTACAGATGGCATACCAGGCGTACTTAGAAGATTTACAAACAGAACAAGCCCAAGAAACATGGGCTCTACCAGTTGTAGCAGAAAAAACACTAGAAGATTTTGACGAGTTTAGAGATAGGTACTTTAGAACAGAACAAGGCGTACCATATCTAACACCTAAGTTTCATAAGAACTGGATAGAAAGTATTATGAAAGCTATAGAAACTGGTGGTCAGCACATGATATTATCACCACCACGGCATGGCAAAACAGAATTACTTATACACTTTGTTGTATGGCTTATTGCTAAAAATCCTAACATAAGAATTATGTGGGTAGGTGGTAACGAAGACATTGCAAAGAACTCTGTTAGTGCAGTTATGGACCAGTTAGAAAATAATGAACTGTTAATAGAAGAACTGTGTGGACCTGGACCAACATTTAAACCTAAAACGAAATCTAGTAAGTCATGGTCACAAAATGGTTTTACAGTAGGCACACGAACAGTCACAGGTATTAAATCACCTACTATGGTAGGACTTGGTCGAGGTGGTAAGATTTTGTCACGAGACTGTGACATTATTATTGCTGATGACATTGAAGACCACAGCTCTACTATGCAACCAGCATCAAGAGAGAACACAAGAAACTGGTGGACTACAACATTGTCTAGTCGTAAAGAGGAACACACAGCTATGATAGTTATTGGTTCTAGACAACACTATGACGATTTATACTCACATCTTGTTGATAACGAAAGTTGGACAACTACAGTAGAACAGGCACATGATGTAACTTGTACATTGCCAGACTGGAATGATGACGCACATAACAAATGTATGTTGTGGGCAGAAAAAAGAACTTACAAGTGGTTAATGGGTAGAAAGTCTGCTGCAGAAACTACAGGTGGTAGAGCTATTTATGAGATGGTATATCTTAATGTAGCTATGCCAGATGGTCTAAGTTTATTTTCATCAGAGGAGATAGAGTATTGTAGAGACCAGACTAGAGATATTGGGCAGGTACCTGCTAATGTACGATTAATAGCAGGACTTGACCCTGCATCAACTGGATACCAAGCAGCATTTTTGTGGGGATACAATCAAGACAATGATACTTTGTACATGATTGATATGGAAAACTCTTTAGGTGGAGGTATACCACAGGCATTAGAGATAATTAAAAAATGGTTCCAGGAGTACAACTTAGCACACTGGGTTATCGAGGAGAATGGTTTTCAAAGAGCGATACGACAAGATAAATCAATTAGAGAATTTTCAGCAAAGCATGGTGTATTTTTAGAAGGTACACAGACCTATGGTAACAAGCACGACCCAGTTTATGGTGTTACTGCTATGAGACCATTGTTTGCAAATAAGCTAATTAATTTACCTTATCGTAGCTTTGAGGCACAAGAAAAGGTAAACTTATACAGAAGTCAGTTAGTGTATTTTAGTTCTGCTCAAAACAAAAGTAGAACTGTAGGTACAAAGTCTGACATTGTTATGGCAAGTTGGTTTCCAATGAAAACAATAAGGCGTTTACAAAAAGAGAAACTTGCTACAATGGGTATGGATTACTCACCTAGTTTTACAGGATATGAAGGACTAGGAATAGATTTAGATAGTTGGAGATAAATGGTCAAGACAGCAGATGAGCTTTACAACAGAGTATATGAATTACGACAACTTAACTCTGTTATGTCAGCAGACAAACACAATGTAAGAGCAATACTTAATGGTGGTGCAGATGGATTAAAAGCACTACTAGGTAAAGATATGCGTGACATGGATTATAAACAATTACCTGCACCTAACTTACTTATGTCTGCGTTAGAAAGATTTGCACAAAAAATTGGTAGAGCACCAGATTTAAAAGTAGATATATTTAATGATAAAGATAGTGAGAGAGCTACAAAGAGAGCAGAGAAACTAGAACGCATTGTTACTGCTTATGATGATATACAAAAATTAGATTTACAATTACCACAAGTTGGTAGATGGTTACCTGGTTATGGCTTTGCTGTATGGGTACTAAAAGAAAAAGTAGATGCAAATGGAGTACCATATCCATACGCAGAAATTAAAGACCCTTATCTTTGTTACCCAGGACATTTTGGTGCAGACCAACAACCTAAAGAGTTAGCAATACTGCAAAGAATACCTCACGCAGAACTAGCTAGGACTTATCCACAGTTTAAAAATGTAATCATGGATGAAGTAAATGATGAGTACAACACAATGGCTTATATGTCTAGTCACGACAAAACATGGGCTAACCAAGATGGAACAGGTAAAGTTGTTGCAGAGTATTATGATGAGGAAGGTACTTATGTTTTCTTGCCAGAGAACAAAATTATATTAGATTTTATACCTAACCCATTAAAGTCTGGACCAAGATTTGTTATAGCAAAGCGTTTTAGCTTTGACCAACTACAAGGACAATTTCATCATGTTATAGGATTGATGGCTAATATGGCAAAGATAAATATTCTATCTGTCATTGCAATGGAAGATGCTGTGTTTACAGAAACCAACATCATTGGCGAGATAGAAAGTGGACAATATAGAAAGGGTAGGTTCGCTGTAAACTACTTGACACCAGGTAGTCAAGTATCGAAACCAGTAAACAACTTACCTTATCAGTTGTTCCAACAGATAGATAGATTAGAAAGACATCTTCGCTTAGGTTCTGCATATCCAGTATCAGATGATGGGCAATCGCCTAATGCTTTTGTTACGGGTAGAGGATTAGAAGAACTTGGTCAGTCATCATCACTACATGTGAAAGAGTATCAAACAGTTATGCAAGATGCTCTACAGCAAATAGACGCTAAGAGACTTGAGTGGGATGAAGCAATGTATGGCAAGATGCGTAAACCTATTGCTGGTTATCGCAAAGGCACAGCATTTAAAGAAACTTATGTACCAGAAAGTGATATAGGACAACTATATAAAACACGCAGGGTATATGGAGTTATGGCTGGTTTTGATGAACCACAAAAAATTATTACTGGTTTACAATTAAAACAACAAGGTGTCATAGATATGCAAACATTACAAGAAAATTTAGATGGATTAGATAACATCTCACAAATACAAAATAGAGTTAATGCAGAAAAAGCAGAGACTGTATTGTTTGAAGCACTTATGGCACAAGCAGCACAAGGTAATATAAAAGCTAGTTTGGCTGCTAAAGAGATTAGAAAAAATCCACAAAACATGACAGAGATACTAGACGAGTTTTACACAGAAGAAGAAGTCCAAGCACAAGAACAACAACAGGCAGCTGCACAACCCGAACCAGATATAGCATCTGTTCTTTCGCAGTTAGGTGGAGGATTACCTCCAGAACAAGTAGCAGCTGGACCTGCTATACCTCCAGGAGCTGGTCTTGTCTAACCCTGATAAAATTAATGAACAATTTATTGATATAATAAATCAAGAAGATTGGAACGAACCAGCTTTTACAGAAGAAGTAGAAACAATTATAAACTTGTCTCCTATTGTTAGACCAGAAGAAGCATTAGGTGATGTACCTCTAGGAAGTTTTATTATCCCTACACCAATACCAAATGTGTACATCAGTGTAGCATTAGGATTTGAAATAGATAATGGAGATGATTATGGTACGCAAATCTAAGTCGTTTAAACAAGCAACAGATATGACTGTAGACGGAGCGTATGCAGATTTAGTTGTACCACCAAGAATGGAAGGCGACCCAACAGGACAATCAGCAGCTATTGAAGGTCAAATAGATGCTATACAAAATGAAGTTGCAGCTACAGGTGGTATGCCGAGTGCTGCTATAACACAACAACCAATAGGTGATGTATTTAATACTCCTACACAATTTCCAGATGAACCTGGATTTGTACCAGAGAAACAATTAAGTACACCTACACCAATAAGCGAAGCACAAGTTACTAAGCAAGTATTGCTAGATAGGTTCCCAGAACTAAAATATAGGTTTATCTAATGTCGTTTTATATGAACTGGGGTCAAGAGTGGCTTAAGTCACAAAAGGAACACAACCTTGACAAACAAGCAGTAGAACAAGCTAAAAATTCTATGTCTGAAATAGAAGTAGAAGCACTAGGTAAGAAAACATTAGACTTCCAATCTATGAACCCTAACGAAGATAGTGACTTACCATACGCAGCAGCATCTATGGGATTGACAGGTACAGATTACTACAACCTTTGGAAAGACACAGAGACAGTTGTACCAGACCCTAAAGAAGATTTTGTTAAAAAAAGAAGTACATCTTTTTGGCAACAGATAAAAGATGGTGTACAAAAAACTAAAGATGTACAACAAGAGACTAGACAAGATTTATGGGGTGATGCACAGTTAAGAAAAAGTACAGTAGTCAATGCTTTAATTGTAGGACTTAATGCTAGGTTTCAAGACTACCAAGTTGCTGGTGCTAACTCCTATGGTGTTGCAGCTAAAGCAGAATTACAAAGACTAGCTGCAGAACAAGGTAAAGAATTAGATAGAGACTACTCTAGATTTGTTGGAGACCCAGAAACAGAAGATAATGAAATACCTATAACCTGGAAGTTACAATCTTTTATTAAAGGTTTAGAAGCTGGTGCAGTAAGAAGTGCTATTAAAAAGGGTGCAAGAACATTAGGATTTGAATTAACAGAAGAACAACTAAACTTAGCTCCATTAGCAGTAACCGATAGTTTAAGTTTTTTAAATACACAAAAAGATTTTAAATTTACACAAACAGATATAGAAGTTATTAATAAACATTTTCCTAGTGTGTATAGAGAAAACTTAAAGATTGCACAAGACGGAGAAGTAAGAGAACCAACACTACAAGAAAGACTAGAAGCATATATAGATACATCTAATCAGTTGTTAGGTTCTGGTAGTACAGAAGGTATAGAGCAATACTTTGGTTCTAATGAATACTTTCAAGAAGCTATGACTTCTAGAGAAGGTTTTAAAAGATATAGCATACCAGCTACACCAGGTGACCAGATTAGATATACACTTACTGGTTCGTTAGGTGGAGAATACTCACCATTAAACAATGTTATAGCTGATGTAAAACTTGAAACAGAAGGATACATAAATGATTTAGTTGATACTTATAACAAATCAGATATGTCAGATGAGGAATTTCAAACAAAGTTTAATGCTTTGTTATCTGCAGAACAAGATAAAATATCTGATTTAAACTTTGAACCTAAACACGGATGGAATGCTTGGATAGGATTTATTACAAACCTAGGTGGTATGGCATTAACAGACCCAACTATGGTGTTACCTGGTGTTGGTATTACTGGTAAAGCAGCTACAACAAAAACATTAACCAGTGTAGGTAGAGAACTAGATGATTTCTTAAAAGCAGGTGGACAAGCAGCAGATTTTTGGATTGACAAAGACCCAGTGATACAAGGTATGGCAGAGGTAATAACTAAAGCTGTTAATGATGGAGCACCTATTATGACTTACTTAGTAAGAAATGGTTTTAGTGCAAGTATGGCAAAAGAGGTTGTTGATAATCCAGACAAAGTATTTGATGTAATTAAAGATAGTTTAACTGGTGGCGTTATATCTGATATTCGCTTTAAAGGCAATAACTTAACACAAGCTAATGACTTCCATATACAAGCTAAAGTATTAAATGATAACTTTTTAGATAACTTATATGCAGCTATGACTGATGACCAGTATCAAGCAACTTACATGAGAGCTGGTGGTAGGAAATCTGGTAACCCAGTTCGTACAATGATGTCAAGTTTTAAAGATATTTTTGGTGGTACAGATGTAAGACTACCATCAAGACCATGGGCATACTTAACAGAAGTAGATAGAGCTGTAGATACATTTGTTAAAACAGGTTATATGTTTTCTATACCAGAAAATAAGATAGATGATTTGCTTATTAAGTTCCATGACAACATACAAGCAAAAGATTACAGAGGAGCACAAGCTGTATTTTATGATGAGCTGATAAAGACAGAAGGAGCATTACAACTTAGATATACATTTGGTGTAGCAGACAATGAAATAAAACAATTTATGTCTGACCACTTAGATGATGTTAGAGGATTTGGTGAAAAGGGTAGGACATATAGACCTGCACTTAGCAACAAGTTCTATGATAGAGCAGCTATGCAAGAAGGTTTAGACCCTATAGCTAGAGCACAGTTTTCTAATACATTGCTATCTGAAACAGATAAACAATGGGCTACGCAACATGCACTAGGTATGGTAGGACAAGCTATGGACTTAACAATTAATGTTCCAGATTTAAAACCAATACTTAGATATACAGGTATGCGTAGAAGACTGCGTAACAAAGTATTTAAAAAGAATGGGTTTGAGGAAAGTATGGATGCAGTACGACAATCTGTAGATGAAGGAAAGCTAGGTACTTTTTATGACCCATCTACACCAATAGGTAATGAACTTAAAGGTGTTATTGCAGATGGACTAGATGACCCTGGTGTACTTTTTAAATATGGTGCAGAAGTTATACCATTTAAAGCAACAGATATGGCGTTTACTTTTATTAGTAGAGTATGGATGCCTTTACAGCTAGTTACTCGTGTTGCTTTCCCATTAAAGATTACTACTGATGGCAACTTAAGAATGGCAGCTAGAGGTATGTCTTCTATATTTAGAGACCCATGGGAGTATTTGAAACTAATATGGAATGACCCTAATGCTGCAATGGTTAAATTAATACAAGCACAAAACCCAGACTTTAAACCATACACAGCTCTTACTGGACCATTTAGAACTACAGCGAAAGTATTAGATGAAAAGTATCCAGAGTTTATTAGAAAAGGATTAGGAGCTTTAAAAGAAAATAACGCAAAGTTTGGTTTACCAGAAGTACAAGACTTGTATGAAAGAGACCCAAGGTTTACAAGTGTCTTTAGAAAAAACAGAGGTGACTGGGAAGATATAAGAAAGTACGCCAGTGCAGAAGAAGTTGCAGAAGGTGCTGCTACAAAGATAGGTTTAGAAGATGATTATATAGAAGCGTATGCAGATTATCTAATTACACAAATGGCACATGACCCATTTATGCCAGTAGTTGCACAAGCAATGAAAAAGAATTTAACAGATGAAGAAGTTGTAGACATTATACAAAGAACACCATATCTTATGGATGAGATACAAGATATGAATAGAAAGATATTGTCTATTAGAAGTGTTGATAAATCATCACAAGTTATACCAGTTATAACTACACAACAAGACTTTATAGATTTTGTTAAACATCACAAGATGACCATATCTAACTTTACTGCTAACCAACAAGACTTAATGGATATTATTGCACAAGGTAAAGTTGGTAAAACAAACATTAGAAGTCTTGATGTAGCTAAACAATTTAACAAAAAAAAGATTAAAGAAGATATAACGCCAATGATGTTAGAAGTATTAGAAGATTTACCTTTCACAGTGCCAGGTGTAAAAAGCGAAGTCAAAGGTTTTGCAGCTAAGTATGGTGCATTTATGGATGCGTTGTTCTTTGCAGTCGGTCAATCAGAAGCAACATTATCACGAATACCTACATTTAAACAAGCGTATTATCACTTCTTAGAAAGCAACTTAGTGTTTGGTACAAGAAAATCTTTACAAGATGTTTTAGATGCACACTATGACCCAGAGAATGTAATCAATTTACCAGGGGATTTAATAGCTGCAGTAAAAAGAAACTTAACAGACGCAGAAGTACCATTCGAGCAAATAGAAGAAGTAATGAATAAAGTAGTTAGACAAAGATTACAAGTTACAGATGATGCTGTAACATTTGTTGCATATAACGCTGATAACAAATACTCACCTAGAGTATTACAGTCAGTATCTAAGAACCAGACAGTGTTAGATTTAAATTTAGCTAATGCAGAAAGCAAAGCATATAGTATTGAAACTGCAGGTAGAATTAGATTAGGTGACGAGAATACAAAGATTGGTGCATACTATTCATCACTACCAAGAAAAAATGTATTAGTTGATGGTGTCTTAGACAAATCACAAGATATGCAATTCAGTAGAGCAATAAGAGAGTTTCACAAAGATACAGGTAAAAATACTTATAACATTACTACTGATTTTAAAAATCTAATTAAGGAAAATCCTACACCTACTATCAAAGAACTAAGAAAAGTATTGCAAATGGGTAATGCTAAATATGATGATGTTGCAGAATTGATGCAGCAAACAGGATTACTTGCAATGGTAGATAGTAACGCAGGAAAACTTGTTATGAATAATGCAAGAAAGAGTGGAGTAATCTCACAGTTTACAGAGATTGAGTATCACACAATGTTAGACCTAGATGATATAAGAACTGACAATGTTAGAAACATGACATTCAATGACTTAAACAAAACTGCATCTGGTTATGCGTTTGAGTTACACAACAGATTGTTGTACAACTTACTTGAAAGAGGGTACTTAGCAGAAGCATATAAAGTTGGTTTGCCATTCTTCGAGGCATATAGAGAAGTGTTAGGAAGATGGACACAACTAGCTGCTGCAAACCCTAGAGCAGGAGCACAGGTAGGATTTGCTTACAGAAAAGGTATAGAGAATAACTATGTGTATTCAGATAAGTTTGGAGAGAAGTACTTAATTATACCTGTAGGTGGAACAGCATTAGAAAGTTATGTTAAAACAGAAGGTGAAGGACTTTGGACGGATGATATAAGTTTGACAGAAAGTAATATTATATTAAAAAGAAGTCTACCTATATCGGCATTAGGTGTTGCTGGTGGTGGATTACTACCTCCACTAGGACCAGTAGTTGCTATACCAACAGGATTTGTTACTAGAGATAATCCAGAGATAAGAAGATTGTTAGAGAGAACTATCTTCCAATTTGGTTTACCTTTTGACAGTATGGGTAGTGGAGATATTAAAGACATACTAGGAGAAATACTGGTAGAAGAAAACTTACCAGCTACAGGTAAGAACATCTTAAACTCTGTTGCTTCTAAGTTGGGTGTATCTGGTATAGATGAAGATTTATATTTAGCTGCAACTACACAAGCAACACAAATAGCATCAATACTTTATCCTAATAAATCAGATGACCCACAATTTATATTTGATACAGCTGCAATTATACGAGATAACATATACCAGTTAAAAGCCTGGGATAGAAACATTAACCCATTAGTACCAAAACTAAATGTGTTATATCGTATAGATGAAGACAACGATACTTTTAATGAATGGTACGGAACTACAGAAGAAGTATCTGGTGTTGTATGGAATAGCTTTGTAGAGTTATCAGTTGTCCATGGTTTTTATCAAGACCTAAGAGAACAATATGCTTTGACTATGGGTAGCAAACAAGCAGATTATGAAGCTACATTGGATGTTGTTAGGTTACTGGGTCTAGATATTTATGATTTAGAAACTTCTTTTACAACTGCACAGTTACAGCTTAAAGGTAAGAACATATCAGAGAGTGGACCTATGGCTAGAACAAAACCAGAGTATGATTTCTTAATTGAAAACCCAGAACTGTATGGTGATTATGGTTCATCTATTTTATATTTCTTTGACAAGCTAGGAACTGGTGAAGTTGATTACACATCTTATGGTATACAAAAAGGTTTAGGTAATATAACACCATTGAACAAAGAGGAGTTCTATTGGAGAGCTTCTACTTATGCAGCATCACTTGTAGAGAGAGCAATGCTTGAAAGATTTCAAGGTAAGTGGGATAAAGAAAGATACACAGCAGCTGAACAAAAGATAGAGAAAGCAGAACTAGAACTTACTCTAAGAAAAATGTTTCCTTTAGCGTATCAAGTAGACCCAGCAGAGGTAGCTACATTATTACCAGGTAAAGAAATACCAGATAGTTTTGACTGGGATTTAGTTATACCTATATTAGAACAAGCTATTACAGACCCAAGAGTTCAAGGATTAGGTGGTTTATACCCACAAGTAAGTGAATATCTAAATTACAGGAATGAAGTAATTAAAGGTATACAAATAGGAAAAAACATACCACTGAAAGAAAATGCAGTAATATGGTTAAGGACACAGACTTCCGAAGAAGCACAGCTTATTAGAGATGGACTGTACAAGTACGGAGCTAACTTAGCACAAGAAACTCCAGAGTTCTTACCAGTCTTCCAAGATGTGTTTTATAATGAAGTAACAAGATTTGGTCTAGGAGATTTATCAGATGAGTGAAAACGAAACACAAGGATACACAATGCCGAGAGGTATAGGTGGCATAGAAGATGCACCTAGAATACCTACGCAACCAGGAGCAGGAGACGCAACACCTACAGCACAATGGGTAATAGATTTATTAAGTGATGGTGTTGATACTAATAAACCTTTAGGTGATGGTTTTCAAAGTAAATATACAGAGGAGATAACAAGATTTGATAGTACGACAGGCGAGTATATTACTAAGCCAACGACACTAGATGCACAAGAGTATTTAAAAGCTAAAGGATATAACTTTATTTATTATCCTTATATGGCAGGTGAAGTTGCTAGAGATATAGCACCAGGACTAAGAATTATTTTAAAGAACCAACTAGCTAGTGTAGGACTAATAGACCTATCTAAGACACAAGGTTCTATGATTGATGAGGAATTTACTAAAGGTATTAGAAGACTTATGGAGTTCTCTATGAACAATGGTGGTAAGTTAGACTGGGTGCAAAGCCTAGGTGTACTTAGAACAGATATGTCTGTAAGAAAATCTGCTAAGACAAAAGCACCAGTTATTGAAAATGACCAGATGGATGATATTGTTGATGAGTTGTTAGCAAAATCAAAAGCCAGAAAAGGTGCACCACTAAGTCAAGAAGAAAGAGAATACATTAGTAGTAAGATAAACAATCGTATTGGTTTCTTTAATCAAGAGATACAAGGTCTTAGTGCTGGTACAGAAGGTATGTTAGCATTCGACCCATCTACTCCAGTTGGTGGTAGATTAATACCAGGAACACCTGCAGAAGAACCAGACGCTGAACAGTTTGCAGAAGACTTAGCTGGTATTGAAGAAGAAGTATTTGCACCAAGAGAAGAAGCTGCAAGAGTTGCAGGAGAAACAGAAGCTACAAGAGCTAGAGGTGCAGCAACAATAGCTGGATTAACTAATCTATCTAGAAGGGGTGTACAAAGATAATGGAAGAAGCAGTGCAACAGTTTACAGTTGAAGAAGTAAAACAAATGTTGTTTGATGAGCAAGTTAATGGTGATGACGCTGGTATATTACTTGCTATTGCATATCTTGAAAGCAAGTTTAAACACGGAATAGACGGAGATACAGACCCTAATGATAAAGGTTTGTGGCAGATAAACCCACCACAGTTTTTTAAAGGACAAGAGCCAGATAACATGGTTAAGAACTTCTATGCAGAACAAGGCGAAGTTTTATCATTAGATGAGTTTACAAATAAGGTTAAGTACGACATAGACTACGCAACTAAGTTTGCAGTACACATAATGGATTACAGAAGAAAGAACCCTAAGTCTTATGGACCAGACCCTTTTGATGCTTGGACTACATACAAAGAATATATAAAGCCAAACATGAAAAACTTAGGAGCAGCAGACCAATTAATATTTAAGAATGGTTTAGATGCAGAGATTACACAAGCTATAGGTTATATTAAAAACTATAATGATATAGATTTTGTAGAGACTACACCTACTACATCTAGTACTACTACATCTAGTACTACAACAATGCCACCGACTACAACTACTACTATGCCTAAAGATACTCAAATAGATACATCATCTAGAAGTCAAGGTATTACAAATATGTTCGGTCAACCAACTGTAGATGATTTTAAAAGTAAGACTAGAGCACAAGTAATACGCTTACTCGAAGCATCTGTAAATGAACAGAGAGGTAGAAAAAATTTACCAAAGGTTAGCAATAATGTTAATGTTGATACAGATTTCGCACAGTTATCTGATGACCAGAAAACTGTCTTAGATGTACTAAGAGGTTTTTATGGCGAAGACTAATCCAATAGAATTATTTGATGAGACTAAACTAGGTGACCATAAATATTTTAATGCTTGGTATACCAATCATATTGACTGGATAAATCAAAACAGAGATACAGACGAATACAATTTATTACTATCTAAGTTTTATAATGCTGAAATGATTTTGTAATATGAATTATTCGGATTTAATTAAATCTCTTATTGCAGCTCATGTAAAAGCTGTAGGACCAGGGGCAAAAATCTTACCTCAATACATATTACAAAAACTTGTTTCGAGAAATGCAGTACATCCTACGCTCGTACAAGAAATTAAAAATAGTTTTTTACAAATAGTTTCGCCAGAAAAATTAGAGGACTTTATTGTTGATGCTTTTGATATATTAGACAAACAAGTTTCTAATGATAACTTTGGTTTAGAATACAAAAATAAATGGCAAGACATACCTTTACTTGGTAATACTGGAATGACAAACTTAAACAGTAGGCATAGACATTTTTTCGGTGCAAAGATAATGAGATGGATGGAATTTTTTAACGGAACAGAAGAAACGCAAAAAATAATTAAAGATGGTTTTTTAAATCAGATAGTAGATGAACTTTACAAAGCTGATGGTCCAGCTGTTGCTGCTTTAGATAGGCAAAAAATATTTGCAAAAATTGGTAAAGAGATACCTAGAAATTTATTGATGTTTATGTTAGACATGCCGAACAGAATGTACAACGCAGATTTGTCTGGTAAAACATATCTTGAAACAGTCAATGAAATGCAAGAAAGTATTAATGCTTATAAGGTGCAAGAGTTTATGGAACCTTCCTACCTTGATACAATTGATGAAGTAATTACAAGTGGTAATAACAACTTAGCACAAGATTTTTTTGCTGCTAATAGGTATACAGATGCAATATCTGGACCACTTAAAATATCAGAAATATCTAATGACATTGTACAATTGATGGTAGACCCTATAGTGCAATTATCTAGATTTATTGTGCCAGAAAGTATTAACTTTAGGCAAAGCGTACAGGTACTAAGGTTACTTAATGACCCAGAGTTTGCAGACCTTATTGATAAATACGCAATGAGAGATGGTCAATTTTTTGTAGACGGATTATTGGAAGGAGGAAATACAAGCATCAAAAATATTGCAGCTGACGCAATTAAAAATTATAGAAATGGTGCAGAAGCATACACAACATTAAATTTCGAAGAACTTATAAAAAACCAAAACTACATCAATGAGTTAAACGATAATATACAAGCCTTGTATTCTAGGTTTTCTAATCTACAGTTACAAGTAATGGATGTAACTGACAGCCCATTAGGAGATGCTATTCGTCAGAGCAAATACAAAGATGTTTTTATAGATAGTACAAGAGAAAACTTAAAAGGAAAAAATATTGTCGAGGGAATTAAAGAATTTTTTGGAGACATACAAATGGATTATTATACAGATGCTTCCGAAGGTGCTAATGAGTTAGGATTATTTAATGCAAATACATCAGAGTTTATAGAGCAATCATATTTTCTTGCTGATACCGAAAATGCCTACATTAATCATATACAACCAGCAAGTACTGTTTATGGAAACAACAATGTTCTTTTAGAAAAAATAAATAAACTGCAAAACATAGTTGCAGATGCACAGACACCTATTGATAATGGATTTGATATATTTAGTTTTAAACCACCAGTTGATGAAGTGTTTCACGCAGGACCTTCATTAGCTTTTTTAGATGATTTATACAATATACCAAACATAGGTGATGTAGATTTTTGGGATTGGCAACAAGGTATGTGGCAACCATTGACTGGTTCTATGGACACAATACAAGATGACATGTGGCAGGTTGCTAATCAATTAATAGGTGACAGTTCTAGATGGGATGAATTAATCGTTACAGAAGCTGCACAAAAAGGTATAAAGTTACCAGATAAATTAATTATTAAAGTAAAAAACCCTAGTAATGCAATAAGCCAATCTCTCTTTGGTATGGATAATAAAGTAGCTATACCAAATAAAATAAACATAGGTGAAACTGTAGGAGATTTAATAGACAATATGGATGCAGATAAACTACAAGAAGTAATGAAAGTAATTACTGAACCTAAACTTGGAAGTGCTATAGCTTCTACTGCTTTAAATTTTGCAAGGAAAGCAGGTAAGTTTGTTGGAGGTACAACAATATCAGCACTTGCACCAGGTGATGTAATAATAGAAAGAGGAATAAAAAAACTATTACCTAAGTTAGGACTAGCTGCAATATCTACACCAGCATTAGCTGCTTATACAGCTTATGAATTAGCGTTATTAGCTGCAGATGCAACTAAAGGTTTAGCAGATGCTAATAAAGCAGCAGGTGTAGGGCAAAATGAATATGGTGGTTTCTCATTTACTGGTGGTAAAACATTAGAAGGCAAAGATGCCGACTATAAAGCAACAGACTTTAGTAGTTATGGCAAAGATTTTTGGAAGGGATTTACAGAAGACAATGTTTCAGATAAATATTCTATTGGTTACAAGCTAACCAAAGAAGTACATAACGCTTTATTTGAAGATGTATATGGTAGAATAGCACAAGACTTATATGCAGGAACAGATAGCTAATGGCAGAAAATTACGACTTACTTAAACAATTAATCAATGGTCAAATATCAAGAGACCAGTATGAAAAAAAAGTTTATGACAGAAGAATTGCTGCGTTACGAGCAACAGTACCCCAAGAAATAACTGCAGAAAATGAAGAAGATTTACTTAATGCAAGAAGTACATTCATCACGGATAGATTTGGTACACCTCCACAAGATATAACTGCAGAGAATGAAGAAGAAGTATTAACAGCTAGAAGCCAGGGGATTGCTGATAGGTTTGGTACACCTCCACAAGATGAACCAGAACCAACACCAGTATTAACAGATGAACAAGCTAAAAGATTATTTGAAAGTCAAGTACCAGAAGAAGCAGGTAGCTTTGAAGCTGCACAAATTAAAACAGATATTGTTAGAGAAGGTGGAGGACCAGCACTAGAAAGTCAAGACAACGAGATTGTAGTTGATGATAGTGTAGAAGAACCTACAAGTGATAATGGTGCAGAAGAACCTACAGGTGATGAAGATACTGTTACTACAACAACAGTTGTTACAGAACCACCACCAGTAGAGATGATTGGTAGATTGAACTCACAAATATGGCAAGACACAACTGGACAAAAGTATTTAACATTTGGAATACCAGGAACAAATATGTTTATTAGGTATAAAGCTAGTGATGATGATTTATCTAGTTTCTTTACTACAGGTATGCCAGGTATTAGAAGCATTAGCGAAGACGAAGAAGATTGGAATAACTCATTATGGCTAGGTGGATACAACGAAATTGATGGTGACATAAAATTAGGTTTGTCTAATCCATTTGACGCTATGGTAGATAACTTTGCAAAGGTAAAAAAAGTACAGCCTTGGATGGAAACAGATGAGCTGTATTCATTGTGGCTAGAAGGTATTGTAGAAGATAGACCTATAGCTGATTATGAATGGCAAGGTACAGAGTGGTGGCAAACACACACACAAGAACAAAGAGATTGGTTACTTACTTCACAAGGTCAAGGCGTAGATAATTTACCAGCAGATGCTAAAGCATTTTTAGATAACAACAGAATTAGAGCAGCAGAGATACTTAGACAAAATGGTGTATCAAACGCTGATGAAGTTGTTAATGCAGATGGAGATAGTTTAGTAGAATTTTTTGCAACACAGCTTACAACAGGTAACTGGACAGAACTAACATGGGCTAGACAAGCACAAGGTTTAGGTGACCCATTAGCAGGTATTGATAGAGACAATCAATTAATAACTTGGTTAGAAGGAACACAGGAGTTACCAGTAGAAACTACACAGGCTGGATATGCACAAGTAAAATCTCTAGCACAGAAATGGTTAGGACCTAACTTTGCAGAGTTTGAGAATGCTAACTTAGATGAGTATGCAGGAATACTTAGAAACGCAGAGAGCGAAGCAGTAGGTATAGCTATGATAGAAGACAAACTTAAAAACATTAGGAAAGCATTATTTACTACTGATTTGTACGAGGAGAACTTAACATACGAAGACATAGCTTCACCTTGGCGTAACTATTCTTACCAGTATCTAGGAGAGAGAATGGATGAAACATCAGCAGAGTGGTTAAATATATTAAAAGCTAATGACCAAGAAAAAATAAATACTATTCTTACAGAGTACGGTTTAAACAATGATAATCAAACTATGTTTGATAAGGTGACTGATGGTATCGTAGAAGGTATTGCAGCACCAGTAGTTAGAGGAATTGCAACATAATGGCATTAACAGCAACAGCTAAACAAAAATTATTATCAGATGTAAAGCTAAAGTTTGGACAAGAGTTTCCAGATGAATTGCTTGATATTTATGTACAGGCTTTTATAGATACAAACCAAGATGCTAATGAGGCTGTTCTTATTATGAGACAGTCACAACAATATAAAAATTACTTTCCTGGTAATGTAAACCCAGATGGTGTATCTGTTAAATACACAGAACAAGAGTACTTAAACTTAGTAGATGCTTATAAAAGAAAGATAGAAAGCATTGGATTAAATGCTGAACTAATACTTACTAATGAAAGAGTAGAGACATTAGTAACTAATGTTGTTAGTAACCAAGAGTTTGGTAATAGAATAAATGCTTTGTATTCACAAGTAGTTACAGCAATACCACAAGTCAAAGAGTTTTATCAAAGAAACTTCGGCAAAACATTAACTGATGCAGAGATAGTTGCTAGTGCTATTGACCCTAACATAAGTGCAGGTCTAGCATCTGGTGCTATAAATGCAGGTGAGATAGTATCACAAAACATAGCTAGAGCACAGATAGGTGCAGAAGCATTACTTGCTGGTACAGATATAAGTCTTGAAGGTGCAGAAGAATTGAGACAAGCAGGACTTACAGCAGCACAAGCTAGAGCAGGTTTCCAAGTAGCACCTAGTCTTACAGAACTAGGAGCAGC
>Ga0098055_1000681_pt1 | contig 19699 bp, 13 predicted proteins | sample 17_taG_FD_75107 | JGI IMG/M metagenome (GOLD analysis project Ga0098055, IMG submission 75107) | Marine viral communities from the Subarctic Pacific Ocean - 17_ETSP_OMZ_AT15314 metaG | ecosystem: Environmental > Aquatic > Marine > Oceanic | place: Pacific Ocean | collected 2015-01-18 | reverse complement strand
GGTCACCGAACCGGGCCATTCCGATAAGCGTCTCGATGGGTGCGAACATCGGGTTGGCGGGAAGCATGTACTTCTTGCCCCCGATATCGAGGAACCCGAGAGACTTAATAGCCGCGTCACCGTAGATGCCCTCGGGGTCACGTTGCTTTCCTGCTTCCCTATGGGCCTTGAGAAGCGCGTTGACCTTATCGCCCGTCAGTAGCTCGGAAATCAGAGTAGATGCGGCCATATACTCGAAGCCCGCGTCAGCCGCGAGCGGCATGAAGTAGTCTTTGAGCACGTCAGGCGTTGCCGCGTAGTCAAACTGCGACCTTCTTGCAAGCCGAGCCGCTTCGTCAGGAGACTTGCCGCCCGCAATAGCGGTTTCAAACACCGTCTTGCGGTAGTTGCGCTCCATACTGTCAGCGAGGTTATTCCAGAAGCCTCTTGCAAGGGGGTTCGCCTCGCCACCCAGAGCCACCCAGAGTCTCTTGTTAGCCGGTTTGCCTTCAGCCGCCGCTTTCTTTGCCGCCCGCCTCATATCCTGCGCGAGTGACCCAACCCGTGCCGACTCCAACCGGGTCATGCCGATGCCATACTCGTTAGCGAGATCTTCAAGCAGCTTTGGAGTGTAGTACACGCCATCGGGGGCACGGAACCCGCCACCGAACCTACGCCGACCGAGCAACTTGTTAGTGGCGTCCGCGATAGCGTTGGTGGACATCTTGCCCACGGTGCGAAGGTGGTTACCGACCCCGATAGTCAGCAACGGGACGATAGCCTGCGCTGCAAACTTCTCACCGACCATAAGCGGGACGAAATACCCGTTCTTAATGCGGGTGAAGGCGTCTCTTGCCGCAGTTGTGAAGTTCTGGAGCACATTCCTGCTGATGTACTCGCGTTGTCTGACGGGCAGGTCGTCCAACATGCGGAAGAGTTCGTCACCGTCTTCCTGAAGCGCCCTACCTGCGAAGGTGTCAGCCGGGATGCCCGAGATACGGGGAACACCGGGCGCGTCAGCAAACTCGTCAGGAAGCTGAGTAAGCCGACCGGAGCCCTCAGCCGCGTTTGCGAAGTCAGCGCGGGCGGCGGCCACCGCCTCGTCGTAGGTCTTGGTCCCTTGCGGAAGGTGGATATCTCCCACAAGCTCTTGGATCCAAGTGTTGATCTCGTCTTCGATACCTGCGCGGGAGAAGCCCAAGTCCGTAACCGTCTTCTTGTTAGCGAGAATATTCTTACGAAGCCCGCTTTCGATGCCTACCTTGGTGAACGCGTCAATGTAGCTTGGCCGCATGGGCTTACCAGGAAGCTCGCCCTTGAGGACGTAGAGGTCATCAAGGCTCTTAATCTGAGCAATAGTGGGGAACTCGGTAAACTCACCGATAAGCTCACCGCCCTCACCCCGCGTCACTTCAAGCCCTTGGATACCTCGACCCTCACCGGCTCGGGTCACCATATCCGTCATGATGCGCTCGCGCTTCTCAGACCCCCAGATAGCGTCTAAGACGCCGTTCCAGGCGTCAGCGGCGCTACCCCCGGCGGCTCTGACTTCAGCCTCCATAAGCGTCTCTGCGGCCCTATCAAGGCTTCTCTCAGACCGGGCAAGGGCGGTCAACCTCTCACCGTAGGTCCGAGTGACCGTAGAAGCGGCGGCGGCAAGCTCTTCGGCGGCCCGCGCGACTGCCAAACTCTCCCGGTAAATGGGTGCGATGACCTCGGGGGCGCGAACGTAGTTGCGAAGGCGTCGAAGCCCGCTTGGATTGAGGAATGACTCCCTTACAACACCCGCGATGACCTTGGCCTCGGAAGGCGGCACCTTAGCGGCCAGCTTATCAGCCAAGTAAGTCAGGCCCCGGCGAACGTAGCCCCGTTCGGCTTTAGCCATAAGCTGACTATTGCGAATAAGGTTGGGAATCCCCTCTTCTGCGGACCTGAAGTAAATCTGAGCCCTCGTAAGGTCGCGAGAAAGCCGCGCCTGAGCGCCATAGGAGTCGATAGTCCTCAAATCCTGCATTACGACGGCTTGACGCCTCAGTTCGACCGGAACATCGTCCCAGGTGTCGTACTTTGCAAGCTCCTTGTTGATCGGGAAGTCTTTGAGACTGTCTTTCGGGGGCCTCTGGTTGATAATCCGCTCTGCTTCAGCCCCTCCAAACTGGCGAGCCAGACTGTCGAGCCGTTTGTCCATGGCTTTCGTAAGGAGGGGGCCGGCAGCCTCGGCTTTGTCAGCCGCCCTAAGCGCCGCAGCTTTGCGGGGGCCTTCCGGTAGCGCCGTGGCTTGCCGACGGAACTCCTTAATCTTCTCAAGCGGCTCCCTTGCAAATAGCGCACGCCGGTTTGCCGCCAGAGTTATCCGGGCTTCTTTGAGTTGGCTACGGGGAACCGCGATAGTCTCGGTAAGGGAGACGTAATCAGCGGGAAGGTTCTGGCTCGTCATCCTCATCGTGCGTTCGGCACGCGCCTCACCGGCTTTGGTAGTGCCAAGAACGCCGGATACTGCTTCCTCAAGGGCTTCGTAGGTGTTGGGGTTCTTAGCCTTCAGTACCTGACGAAGCTCAGTAAGCTCGTCAGCGGTCGCACCGGCTTTCTTTGCCGCCTTCGTGGCGACCCTACGGGCAACGGTCGGGTCAAAGCCCTCGGTCACGGCGCGGCGCAAACCCGCGACCGCTTCGTCTGCTGACTTCATCGCCTCTTCGGCCCTGAGAACGTCTCTGATAGCCCCGTCGATGCTGGCCGCCCCCTTACGGGCCGGGTCTACTCCAAAGCGCTCACCACCCCTTAGAGCCGCCTTGGCGTCGGCAAGTTCATCGGCCTTAGCCCCTACGGTCGCGCCTACAGTGCCAAGGCGACCTGCGGCGGCCCGGTGTCCGGCTTTCGCGGCGTCAGCGGCCTTATCGGCTGCTTTGAGAGCCTTAAACTGACGAAGTTTGCCGCCAACCCGGCCCAGGTCAGTAAGTCCACCGGCTATTGCGCCCAGACCACCAAGAGCAAGCTCCGGACCACCCGGAATAATAAGCTCAGGAATCAAACCGGCGAGGTAGGCGTGGTCCGGGTCACCCGTGTTCTGTGCAAACCAGGCGGTGACTTCCGGGGAGTCCATAAACTCATCACCGAACGTGCGACCCTTAGCGACGGCTTGAGCCATACGGGTGCGAGGGTCTTCCGTAAGGGGGTCAACCGCCCGCTTGGCTTTGGGGTCAGCGCCGGTCGGAAGCGCCTGACGACGGCGGGTAGCCATACCTGGAAGCGGAACCGCCACGCCGAACTTGTCAATGCCGATAACCTCCTCGTACAGAGGGATGTCCTGGATAAACTCAGGCACCTGACCCGATACGCCGACCACCGCAGGGATTCCCAGAGCCTCACGCAAATCTCTAAGTGCGACTCCAAACTCGTCGGGGTCAACCGGGTTGCCCTGAGCGTCCACTTCGTAGCCGAGCCCCTCAAAGTAGCCCTCTGCGGCAAGAGCCGACCCGTAGCCCAGGATACTGCGAAGTCCCGCGCCAAGCTCAGTCTCAACAATGCCGCGCCCCTCTACCTCGGGCTGCTCAAGAAGTCCCCTTACCAGACCTCCGGCTGTGCCGACTATATCTACGTCGAGAGCGCCGAGCGGGTCATACCAGGGGGGCTCACCCAGGTAGCCCTGCTCTCGAATCTGCTGCTCACGGAACATCTCGGCTTCTTCTGCCCGAGCCTCCGCTTCGGTCTTGACCGGGGAAAGCGCAAAGCTCTCACGGAACTCTTCCCAAGCCCCCGGCGTACGGAACTGACCGGTTTCCTCGTCAGCAATGACACGCTCTGCTCGGGTTTCCAAGCCGGTGACGTCGTAGCCTTCGGGGAGCCGGTCCAGAGGGACAAACTCGCCTGCGCCTTCAAGTGGGGCGGGCACCTTATAAGTCTGGATCGTGCGAATCTCAGTAGGCCGGAAGAACGGGGTGAGCCCACCCGGAGCGGCCTTACGCGGCTCCTCGACACCCGGCTGGATAATGCGACCCCGGCGGTCCTCAAGCTCTGCGGCGATCTGCTGCGTAACTGTGCGCTCACGCTCAAACGAGTCCGTCTCCCCCCGGCCAAGCATGGTAGGCGGGGTGGCTTGAACTTCTGCCCGAGCGGCTTCGCTGACGGCCTCCTCAATACGCGCCTGGGATACCTCTGCCGGGAGCGGAAGCTCGACCGGGGCCGGGGCCTGAGCCGTAACCAGGGGGCCGCGTACGACCGGCTCAGGCGTTGGCACGACCGGCGTAGGCGTAGGGGGCGGCGGCGGGGCGGCGGCCCTCTGACGAGCCCTCTCAGCCCTTCTGCGGTCAAGCTCAGCCTGCAACCGGCGGCGCTCAAGCTCAGCCTGAAGCTCCTCAAGAGTAGGATCCGCCATTACTGTGCTCCCAGCTCCGCAATTCGGGCCTTAAGCTCCGCCTCCGTCATCTCGGAAACCGGCTTGGCCTCTACAGTAGGGGCGGCAATACTCGTTTCCGGCATGGTCAGAGAAGTTGCTCCGGTAATCGGGTCAACAAAGCTACCAGGGGTCTGTTGCTGGTAGGCTCGAATAGCCTGAGCCGTTGCACCGGGGGCGGCTTTGATAGCTTCCATCTGAGCCGGGGTGTAGAACAGGTCGCCTTCCGGTGTTCTAAGACCCTCAAGCTGAGCATCAAGCTCCGCCTTCTTGCGGGCAGACTCTTCACGGCTTTCGACGTCAAGCTCCCGCATCCTGCGAGCGGCGGCTTCAGTAAAGTCCACGCCGAACAGGGGCTTGGTTTCGGTTTCGACACGGGAGCCGAACAGCCTTGAAGCGGCTTCAGCGGCCCTACGTGCGTCTTCGATGCCCGTCTCGCGCTCGATCCTATCCCAGAGTGAGAACTCTCCCGGAACCTGCGGAAGCCTGTCGCCCCGGATGATGGTCTCGACGCGCTCAACGGGGGTGAGGACTTCTTCTGCGGCCTTACTGGCTTCTTCCTTCGACTTACCTCGCGCCCGCTCCCGAGCGTAGACGTCGTAGTACCGGTTCATTTCGGCCTGCTCACCGCGAAGCTGGGCAACCTGAGAGGCTTGCAGGGCCTCGGTTTCCTTAACCGCCTTCTGCTCAAGCTCATTAAGGCGAAGCGCCTCTTTGGTCTCTTCCCTCTGCTGGGCATCGCGAGCCGCCTGAGCCTGCGTTTCCTCACGCTGAAGTCTCAACATCGCCGGGTCTTGGTCCGGGCCGCCAAGCGTCCAGTAAGACATGGCGAACGCGATAGCGTCAGTGGCCTCATCGCCCTCGATACCTGCCTTTGCAAGCTGGGCTCTAAGGTCTGCGTTGTCGATGCGGTCACCCCGCCGCTTCTTCATCATCGTGTACGAGGTCACGAGGTTCTGAGCTTTGGTAGTCGGCTCAAGAGGAACCTCCCGCTCACGGTGGTCTTTCACAATCTCGTGGTAGTCGAGGTAAGCCTGGTAGTCGGGGGTTCTCTGGTACTGGGCGTACTGGTTCTTCCAACTGTCAGGGGAGTCATCACGGAAGAACTTGTAGCCCATAAGGGTCAACTGGCGCCGAGCGGCTTCCTGACGCGGGTCGCTATAGGCCCCGGCAATCTGCTGACGCTCACCCTGAAGGCGGGCCTCAGTCTTACGGGAGTCAAGTAGCTCCTGCTCAAAGTTGGCGCGGTCTTCGTTCTTGTAGGCTTGGGTTTCCCGCGCCCGAACGTACACGTCCTTCAGATAAGGCTCAAGAGCCTCCGGGTCACCCGTAAGCTCGACCTGAGCAAGCGCGTCTCGGAGTGCAGATTCCTCGGTTCCGTAGTTGGAAGCCTCAAGAGCGTCGGCTCGGGCTTTCTCACCGGCATCCCGCAGCTGATCAGCCGAAAGCTGACGCCGCTTTGTCTCTTCGAGCCCTTCGATACCGCCCCTGATGCCCTTCGGGCCGGCAAAGTAAGCCGCTTGCAGTCCTCTCTGGACCGCTTCCATCGAAGCATCGACCTTCTCCTGCTGGGCTTTGCTCAATCCGCCGGACACGCTCCGGTCAGGCATGGCATTAAGCCGGGATTCCAAGTCGTCCTGAGTGGCCGGGGCCGCACCAAGCTCTTTCAACTTAGCGATAAGGGCGGACTTGCGCTCACGGGTGATGCCAATATCAGGATCGACCTTTGACGACATGTAGTTGTAGATGCCGTCAATGGTGTCGGTGCCAGAAGGAAGCGCCTTAGCGGCGGCGGCGGCGGACGCGGCCCCTCCGGTAAGCTCGTCGATTCCCTTAAGAAGAGCCGAGTGCTCCGAGAGAAGGACGTTAGCCTCACGCAAATCGAGGCCGGGAGTCTCAAACCGCTCAAGTAGCGCGGCCTGGGTCATGTTCTCCTGGGCAATCAGCGAGTCATAGTACTGGACGCGGGCTTGCTCGTCCGCAATCTCACTCTGAATCCTCTCACTGAGATACTGGTAGTGGAGAGCGTGCGAGTAGCGCGCCATGTAGCCTTGTGCGCGGCTTCCGGGCTTTGGTGCGGGCATATTTGGCCTCTCAGTAAGGGGGGCGGCGTTTCTAACCTAAAGGGTGTTTACTATTAGGTTAGAAACGCCGTCAGACGGTCGCCTGTCCGTAAGGGTCGAGTCCGGGTGTCGAGTTGAGCTCGTTGAACAACTCCTCGGCAGTCTTCTGCTTGGCTCCGGCCTCAATAGTGGCTTTCTCGATAGCGGCTTGTTGCGCGCCGTACATCTGCGCCCCGGTAGCTACACCGGCCAGACCACCGGAGACGGCGGAGGCAATACCTTGGGCGCGCATAGCGTCAGCCTGCTTCTGCTGCATTGTCATAGCGTCAATACGGGCCTGTTCGGCCTGTGCTTCGGCCTGTGAAGCCTGCTGGACGGCAATGTTCTGCTGCTGACGCATGGCCATCTTAGCCCCGGCCTCGGCTTGTTCCTGTAGGAACACCTCACGACCGCTCACAGACCCGCTAAGGCCCCTTGCGGCGGCTTGCTGTAGGGCGGCGGCTTCAAGCTCACGGGAAGCCCCAGCCTGCTCGGCAAGAAACTGTTGCTCGATGCTGCCACGCTGTCTCTCATCGAGACCAAGCTGGCCCGCTGCTTTGCGACGTTCAAGCTCTTCCAGCTCTCGCGCCTCCGCATCGGTAAGTCTCATCTTCTTGGCGGCCCGAGCTTCGCCCACACCCTTAGCGATACCTGACGCGGCGGCTGCGCCTCCGGCGATTAAAGCGGCGGTGAGGATAGGCATTTAAGCTCCTTAGAAATAGTATGCTTCAAGGGCGATGCCCCAGTTAACGACGCCACACCGGTCAGTAAGCGAGTGGATACTGAGCCCGAAGGTCGTCACAATAGGCCCGGTCACGTCCCTGGCGAACGTTCCCTGCTTTGCTCCGTAACCCCCGGTCATCACATAAGGACGCCGCGTGCCGATAGGGTAGCCGATGGTCACCCCGTCACCCGCGTTGCGCGTTTCCTGGCACCTGCTACGGTTGTTGTAAGCCGTTCCACTGTTGAAGCCGGCCCCGGTATAGGGCACAACGTAGACGCGCCTTCCAGCGGTCGTACCAGCCGGAGAAGCGGGGGCCTGATAGCTTGCGGTACTGACGTCACGACCGTTCTCAAGCTCCCACCAGTAGTGGAACAGAACTTTGGCGTCCTGCCGGAACGCAAGCTCGATTGCAGTCTGGGGAGCCGGGTGAAACTCTGTGCTTGTCGTGCGACCGTTTCCAGAGAGAAACTTCGTAGCGAACTGAAGCCGGATATTCGTCCCGCCCGCCCAGTTTCCTCCCTGGTAGCCGGTGACCCCGTGTTGCATCCCCGAGTAGGGCTCATAAACGGGAGCCTGAACATGCCGAGTTTGAATCCAAGGGGTGTTCTCAAAGTCTGACGACGCCACACCTCTATGTAGGTAGATCCTCAGAGCCTGCGAGTTGCCCTCAAGCTGGGCGGAAGTCAGTACGGTGCCGTCAGCTACAGTGTAAGGCGGGGTGTAAGACATAGGGGCTCCTCAGCCGAGACGCATGTGGAGTGCAGAAATCTGACCGGCCTGCTGATCGAGCCTTGCGTCGTCTGCTACCGCGTCGTTTCTCACAAGGTAGTTCACACCACCCCCGTTGTGAGCCCCGAACGGACCTGAGTAAACCACCCGGACGCCGTAGACGGTCGTAGTAGTTCCGCCGGTCGGTATGTAGTGCCAAGCCCCGTCAACTGACGACCACCCGGTTTCATAGACAAGCACGCTTCCGTTGACGCGCCCGTCTTCAACGATGTCGGCACCCTCGATGATAGCCGGGGTGATCGAGGTGGAGCCACAGTTTGTAAGCGCGTTTCCGCCCCGCGAGCCGGTTACGACCGTGTTGAAGTCACCCTGACCCGGCACTTCGACGAAGTTAGACAGGGTGTTGTCCGTAATATCCCACTCAAGCCAGAAAGCCCAGCATCCGTAGCCGTTGCTGATAGCGGATGACCCGCCCCCGCCGGAATGAAGCACCGTAAAGGTCAGAGCGCCACCGGTCCAAGGCCGCGTGCCTTCCCACCGAGCGCGTACCGAGAGATCCCAGTAAACCCGGAGAATGTCAGTAGGGGCCACCACAACACCGAGAGGCCCGAAGTCCAGAACGTCAGTAGCGCCTACGGAGTCAAGCACCGTGTAAGGGGCGGCTCCGGTAGTCTGGCCGATTCTTGTGTGGTATGACGAGTGCTTCCACAGGTTCCAGCCCATGGTAGTCTCGTAAAGGTCAGGAGCAAGCCAAGCGTCGTTCCCGCGCTTGAAGTGCGGAAGGTCGAACGCGCCGTCCCGCGTGTTGAAGGCGTTAAGCGCCCCCGGCTGAGAGAACTGGGTATACCGGTCATTGATCGAAGCGGCGTCGATGTCGTCGCCGTCAAGGATAGCGGGCTCGGTAAGGCGGCTCATCTGTACCTCGCGATTGCGATCCAGCGGTTGTTCCACAGGTGCGCATATGGCATATTAGCGGGAGCGGATTGTTCTCGCTCAGCCGCGTCCTGCGAAGGGGTCGAGGTCTTCCACTGCAACAGCATAGTCAAATCACCGGGCGGTACTAAGCTACTACCGAATATACGCGACGTTTGGTGAAAGCCGCCACCTCGGCGCTCGGCAAGGTTGACCCCGTTAACGAGGATGCGCATGTTGATGTACTGCGGTGTTCCCGGATAGCCGTCGTTGAGCCCGAAAGCGAAGATGTTGTTCACGTAGACGTTGCAAGACCACTCGATAAACAGGCTTCCACCCTTAAAGCCTTCGAGAGTCTGCGAAGTAAGCGTCCTCCAGCTACCGGCCATCGTCGGGATGGTTGAGGAAATCCAACCCTGGGGTGGAACATCAGTGTCCCGCTCGTTGTCCTGCTCGTAGCCGGTAGCGAGGCCGGGGCCGCTCGTCCACACCTGATGCAGTGCGTTTGTCTGGACGTAAGCCTCATCAATCCAAGTCCCAGGTACTTGGCTCCGGTCGATGGTCGTTGCAGAGCTTTGTTGGGCTCTAAGCTCATCGTTAACGAGCTTCGGGGAGAGGCTACGCCCCGCACGAAACTCACTTTGCGTCCACTTCTTGCTCATGCCCGGACTCCTGCGACAACCCGAGTGCCCTTGGTGGTGTATTCGTACTCGTAGCCAACAAGAGTCAGGTCTTCGTCTGTCTCAAGCTCGAAACAGAACCAAGCCGCAGACTGATGCGCCACACTGAAGCGGAGAGGCACCAACCGGTCGTTCCGGTACAGGCCATTCCCCAAGATTGCCTCGTCAAGAACAGGCTGGGCGACACTATCAGGGCTTTGCGCCGTATAAGTCTGCTCGATGACGGGATCGAGAGAGAAATCCTTATAGTGGCGCATCGTAACTCGGGGTTTGCCCGTAGTCATCACCCAAACCGTGACGTAGCTCACCTGTTTCTGAATCTGAGGGTCACCGAACGCCGTCCAAGCCGCCCGATAAGTCGAAACCGGGGCCAGATTGGGCGTCATCACGTCTGCGATGATGTCCGAGCCCATGTGACGGGTGGCCGAGATGACAAACAAGCCCCGCATCGAGTCGTTTCCGCCCGTCTCGGAGCCTGTGTTGTGCCCAAACACGATAGTTCCGTCATGAAGCGTGGTAATCGCCCCTACCGGGAACCCAGTTCGGGTTGTCCACGGGCTTAGGTCCGTCGCGGTATCCAGCCTATCGACATGCATCACCAATCCGAGGTTCGGACGGTCGTTGCCGTCAACTGGAACGTACAGGTGATACTCTCTGTGCTTTGGCGAGTAGCAAGCCACCGCCTTAGAGAAGCAATCCGGCGTGATGCGCGAGATAACATCGTCCTGCAACACCGTCAGGTTGATAACCTCGTTAACGGCTCCACCGGAAAGCCCACCCGTGACCGCGTAGACGCCATCCTCTGCCAGAAACACCACACCAAGGCCGGGGATGCTCTGTACAGAGTGCGGAGACCTGCAAGTGACGTTGGCCGCGAGCGTCGTAGCACTAAACCCGTCAGTGTAGTTGCCCTGAACTACGTCGATACCTCGCTCTCGGAACACCAGGAGGGTCGTGTAGTTGCCAAACAGGGCCGTTACGCCGCCGCCTTGAGCACTAAGCTCGATGTAAGCGTCAGCGGCGAACTGCTCGATAAGCCCTTCGGTCGAGTAGTACAGCGTCAGAGCGTCATCGACACCGCCATCAAGAAACAGACACCCGTTATACAGGGCGCTGAACCTTGCTTTAGGTGCGGGAAGCGGTCCGGTGGCGATCTCGGGAGCAGGCTGACCAAGGTTGGCGGTCTTTACGGCGTCAAAGAACAGGTCTTCGACGTTGTTCCTGATGACATCAATAAAGTACAGGGTGGTGTCACCCGGCGCAACGTAGTCGTCCGAGTAGTTGGTGGTCCGGTAAATCTTACGAGCTACCGTGCCCTTGGGGCCGAGCGGAACATCGAGAGCACAGGCATGTCGGAAGCCCTCAGCATCGGCTTCGAGAGACCATGTGACGCTATTCAGAATAGAGGTCGGCCCCTCGGAGCCCGTATCAGAGATAAACGCGACGCTCCAGCCGAACAGGGCTTGCTTATCTCCGTTCTCACCGCCCGAGTTGTTGGCAAAGCCAAGGCCCCAACGTCCGCCGTCAGGAATAGCGTTGCCCTGAGCCGGACACCAAAGCGTTACTGCGGACGCTCCAGGGATGGTAGGAGCCGGGAAGCCACCGCCGCTTGGGGCCGGGTAGGGCTTCACGTTGCGAGGCTCTACAGGGGCCGGGATGCCGTCGAAGCCAAAGGGTCTGACACACTGCTCAAGCGCGGCGACGGCGTCGGCTCCGAAAGGTAGCGGCCAAGGCCGAACGATGATCGGGCGGTCCACGCCGTTTGTAATCACCGTGCCGTAAGCCGTGTCCGTGTACCAACTACCGGGCTCGGTAGTGGTGGGAACGTGCCGGTTTGTCTGGATAGCGCGGGAGAAGTCTGTACCTCCGGCTTCGTACAGCAGGTACAGGGTTCCGTCTGCCTCGTACATGACGCTTTGACGGGCTCCACCTGCTACGCCTTGCCGGGTGTGCATGGAAGTAATCGGCCCCGTAGACGCAAATGGAGACCAGTTGGACGAACCGGTCAGCCACATTTCATAGCCGACCCGAGTAGACCACCCTCCGGTCGTCTTGTCAATAGTGAGGTTATCGGCCTTTCCAGCGTTCTGGGGGTTCTGCGGTAGCTTGGTCTCAAAGCCACCGGCAAGCGCGGTCTGGTAGACGTTCTGCTTCAAGGAAGCCCCCTATCAGGAGAAAGTGAGTTTGCCGAACGGGTTGCGAACAAACCGGTAGCCCGCCGTAGGTGTTCCCTTGATAATACGCCTTGGAACGGCCTTCAGGTACGCCTGCTCCATCGCCTTGTACATGGTATCCCGCTTACGGGCGTAGACTTGGCTCAGAGCGGGATTGTCCACCTTCAGTGCCAGGGCCTCAAGGGCCGCATAAGCAATCAACTGAGCGTAAGCGTGAGGAACCAGGGGAGCGTCCTGGTCTTCCTGAAGCCGAGCCGGGTTGATCAGCATCCTCACGTCAAGTTGCTGAGTGTGCGAGGGATGCGGATAAAGCTCGACTGCCCGGTAGGCCGCGCTCTGGTTCCACCGGTATCGGATGCTCGAAGCCTGGAAGCCCTGACTGCTCAGATGGCTCAGTTCAAGACGGGGCTGAAGCACCATCCCGCCAAGGGCCGGGTTATCCGGGGGCACGGTGTCTGTGCCGGTCGTCACGCCGGTAGGCTCCAGCGGCTCAGTGTGCCTCACTCGGATGGGAGCCAGAATATCCGCCTCCGAGCAGACGAAGTAGTATCTGCGGTAGAGGCCGGTCTGCGGGTCAAGCGGCTCAGGCTTAAAGTGCAGAGTTTGGGCGTCCTTGAGGATGTAGGTGGCCGACTTCGAGAACGCAGACTCGAAGCCGTCACTCACGTCCCGTGGGTAGATCGGCCAGTTAGTTGCGCGGGGTGCCTGGACGTTGACCATCCACACCTCGATAGTGCGGTTGCCTTGTCCGGGCGGGGCGGCTTCTACGGTTACGCCGCGCACCGTCTTGGGAGCCGGGATAACCACAGAGGAGCTTGGGAGGTATGCCTCGATGGTTCCCGTAAGGTCCGGGTCGAGGTTGGCGTCATCACGCTCCCACTTGCTCAGGAACAGAGCCTTAGCGGGGATGCCTACGGACGGGTCAGACACGTTCTGGACGGTCAAACAGTCAGAAGGTAGGCGTACCTCACGGCGCTTCAGCGACACCGTGTAAGCGCCCGTGACGCCCTGGAAAGGACGGTCGATAAACGCGACCGTGGTGTTCTTGACCCACATAATCCTGTGGGTGAACTTATCGCCCGCCGAGTCGACGCCCGAGATAGTCGAGAGCGCAAACTCACCGCCCGGTGTCACGGTAGTCGGGTCAACGGGGATGCCAACGCCTCCGATAGTGTCAGAACCAGCGGCGAAGTTGAACGTAAACTCCGTATCCGCCCAGACATTCAGCTTGCGGTCTTTCATGGCGAACGGCCAAGGGCGGTCCGTCAGGGTGCGAGTCTGAGCGTCGTTGAGGATACTTACAAGCTGACTACGGTAAGTGGAGTTCGTAGGGTCGTAGTCAAGCAGGTTGCCCACGAAGTCAATGAGTTGACCAAGGTTCACTTTAGGCTCCGATAGGGACTTAGGAGGAGGCCCCCGGCCCCGGCCCCTACAAATGTAGAGGATACGCGAGGCAAGGGGCCTAAAGGGGAGAGAACTCTCCCCCGTTGGGGAACTTAGAAGTTCTTGATGACGAGAACTTCAGCGACGTTTCCAGCAGCCAGGGTCAGAGCGACACCGCAGGGGATCTCGCCAGCGGCGGCAGCGTCAGCGCGACCAGCCGTGGTGTCGACGACGAGAGCGGCACCAGCGGCAACACCGGTAGTCACAGCGGCTTCCTGAACGTAGCCCGAGATAACAACCTCGATGCGAACGTCAAGAGTGCCACCCGCGTCGATGAGTGCGTCAGCACCCTCGGCAACAACGCCGACAACGTGGGTCGAGCCAGCTGCGGGGGTGATACCGGTCGGGCGAACGTACAGCATCTTGTCTGCGGCTGCCTTCGTAGCGTCGAAGCTGACCCAAGTACCGGGCGCGATGCTGATGGTAGCCGGAGCACCACCGCCGTTTGCCAGAGTGATGAGGAAGGACTCGGTCTGACGACGGTGCGAAGTCTTCGCGCCTTCACCGGACTCAAGGAACTGGATGAGAGTAGAGGTAGCCATTTGGATCAGGCCTCCGCGTTGATGAGGATCGCGTGGGAAGCGAGGTGACCGGTGACCAGCTGCATACGGCAGAAGACCATGGCAGCCTCGGTAGCCGTACCGGGAACCGGGAGCATGTCGCTGACGTTGAAGAAGCCGTCGGTGTCGACGTACAGCTGGAACTGGTCAGAGCTGAGCAGGTAGGCCGAGACGGGCAGAGCGCCCATGCCGGATGCAGCGTTCGCGGTGAAGCCGAGGTTCGGGTCGACGTAGATGCGAGCGCCACGGTAGGTAGCGACCATCTCACCGTTCAGGCCATCGCGGTCAGTGACGTTGATGTACTGGATACGGGAATCCATCAGAGCGAGGAACGCCGCGTAGCAACGGGGGCTCATCAGCATGATGTCGGGGGTGGTGCCGGACGGGTTGTAGATCTGAGTCTGAATGAACAGCTCATCCAGGTGGCTCAGTGCAAGGCCCGCACCAGCGTTGACGAACTGGTTTAACCAGTTCTGAGCGCGGTAGGTGGGCTTGGCGAGACCGCCAACCGAGTTGACCTGAGAAAGTCCAGTGACACCCTCAAGCCAACCAGAGCCGTTCACGGCGGCAAGGGTCGTGCCGTTACCGTTGAGAGTCTGGAGAGTGGTGATCTTGCTGGAGTCGCCGGCGATGACCTGCTTGCAGACTTCCTTCTTCAGAGAGAGCATGACGTTCTTCATCTTGCTCTCAAGGATGTTGACCACGGCCAAGTCACCCTTGTTGGCTGCCTTCTCGACTGCCGAGAGGACGATGGGCTGGGTGAAGTTGCTGTACTCGAACTTGGCCGACTGGAAGGGGTCGGTCACAGCCATCGAGACAGGCTCGAAGCCGTTGCTCAGCTCGGTGATGGTGCTGTGGTCACCAAAGATGACCGGCTGCTCGACCCGAAGGCCGCCGGAGACTTTGACGAGGTTGCCAGCGTTCTCGATGGCCCGGATAAGCGGGTGAGCGAGGAAAGAGTTGTCGACCAGCTTGTCCCGCAGGAGCTGAAGCGTGGTGGAGATTACGGACTGGGGAGCCATTTAGGGCCTCCTATGGGGGAACTCAACGGTTTGGGGGCGTGTCCAGTAAGCGGGTGCCGCGAAATCCGAAGGCTCCGCAACGGGGTGGCCTACGTCAACATAGGCCGGGATATACTGGACGTACCGGGGGGAGACGGCGTTCCTAACCTAAAGGGGTTTCTCTATTAGGTTAGAAACGCCGCCGGTCTGGGTCTGGGTTTAGTTGTTCCGGTGCATGGACTTTGCAAGCTCAAGAATGTCGGCGGCGTTCATGCTCCGCATACGCTGGCGGTCCGGGGAAGTGCCTCCGGTGAGCTTACGGGACTTGCCCGTGCCCTTCAGAGCGGCTTCCTTGCGAGCTTTCCGCTTAGCGGCGGTCTTCTGCTTCTCCGAGGCGGCTTTCGCCTTGCTCAGCTTGCCCTTTGCGGCCCAGTAAGCCGTCTCAAGGCCAAGGCTGGAGTTGTTCTCCAGAAGGTGCTGAACCTCGGACCGGAGCGCCGTGTCGGTCTTAAACTCAGGGTGGTCAGTCAGGAAGCTCTGGTAGCTATCCTCGGCCTGCTTCACCTGATACTCCTGTCGCATCGGCTCAAGCACTTCCTTCAGCCGTCGGGCGACCTCGTTCTCAATACGCGCCTTCATGGAGTCCTCATTGAAGGGGTCATACTCCGGAAGCTCACGCTCCTGGAGGTTATCCCCGCCTTTCATGAGGGCCGCACGCTCAGCCAGGAAGTTCTTGCGCTCGGAGGCAAGCTCCTGGGTCTTGCGGGTGTAGTCGCCCTGCATCTGCTTCATGAGCTTGGCGATATCCGGCGGAACCTGCTTGATAGCGTCGTTCCAGGACAGGTTGCGCTTACGGGTTGCCCCGTCATCGCCGCTATCCTCAATCTCCACGTCCCCAGAGGCGTTCTCAGCCTCTTCTGCGGAGTTATCGGTAGCCGTGGTAGCTTCTTCGGAGGAGACACCTTCTACAAGGCTCTGAGCCTCTGCAAGTACAGCCTCTGCGGTGCTTTGAATGTTCGGGGCATTGGACTCTGCGGTCAGTGCGGCTTCGGGGGTGGACATTATAGTCTCCCTATTGAGATAAGATTGACTGGAGTGCCCACTCGACGATAGTACGAGGGATTCCAGCCGGGGGATGGCACAAACGGAGCGGGTGCCCCGTTAATCGTGAGTGGATTCACGATGACTTTCAGGTTTCTAATCCTCCGGACGGCGAACTTTCGCCAACCAGGGAGCCTACCTTCGCTTACGGAACCGGGGCGAACCCACATATGCAACCAAATCTGCCCGTCCTGCTTCCAAACTGCATGTGGATATCCCTTTCTGATACCAGTAGGGGAGCCATCTTTGTCTGTATAGGAGAACTGGACCTCTTGGCGGTAGTCGATTGCCCCGTCAAGGGTTTGTGGAACTTCTACAGAACGAGAAGCCGCAAGACTCGCCTTCCGCGTAGTCCCAAGAGAGCGTGAACGAGGCAGCAACCGTCTACCGATTGCCCCCTTGCGGAGCACGCGGCTTGAGATGCTACGAAGAAGGCGAGCGCGCGACATTACATGCGACTCGCGAAGTCAAAGTCCTCGTCTTCGTCGTCCGCATCCTCGTCTTCGTCGGTCTCGGGGGCTTCTTCGCCGCCCATATCGAGAAACTCAGCGAAGCCGTCGTCCTTACTGAGCTCGATAATGGCCGCCGTAAGCCGAGTGATATCCTGCTCAGTCCGCAGAGAGTCCGGCGAGGGAAGCGGGGAGCCGTAATCCTCGGCGGCGGCACCCACCATGCTCAGAATACGAACAAGGTCGGCGTCAAGCTCCTCGGTAGGCTCGGTGTACTTCTCCACCTCAAGCTCCATGCCCATAAGAGCACTGGCGTCAGCAACCGCTTTCGCCAGAGAGTCCATGACGCGGGTGCCGATGGGGCGCTCGAAGGGCGGAATCAAACCCGCAAGCTCATCACCGATAAGGTCATCGGTGGCCTCAGCGGCTTCCATGAGTTCGTCGGGCATCCCGTTTGGGTTGTTCTTCTTGCCGTGGTAAAGGGGCATCACACTACTCCGGGAGGGAGGGTTTCAGAGGCGGCCAGGGCGGCTTCCTCGGGGCTTTCAGGAGCACCCGGCACAGGGGCGGGGGCGGCGGGCGGAAGCGGCTTACGGAGGTTCTCAGGAAGCTGGAACACCCGGACCATTTCTTCAAGGATGACCGTGGGATCCGCCCCAAGCTGAACCAGAATAGGCGCAAGCCGCTCAAGGCTCTGCTGCTTGGCAAGGTCAGACATCGGGGTGGTCCCGGCATCAACGGCCCAGTAGCCAAAGTCACCCGTAAGGTCGTCCGCACTCAGAATAGTCGGGCCAATCGGGTTTGGCAGAGCAAGCGGCTCGGCATCGTCACCCAGGACCACGCTCAGCATGACGTTGTAGGTCGATGCGATGTTCGTAATCACGGCGTCTCGGATGCGAGCCATCCGGCCAAGCTCGGAGCTTGTATAAGCGGCAAGAAGGTTCTGCTCGGTAGCCGTGGACTTGGTGACTTCCCCCCGCGTAAACGGCGCAAGAAGTCCCGCGTCTCGGATGTCCATGTCTACGGTGTTGGCGTAAGCGGCGATGTCACCCGGTATCGGAGCCTGTGGAACCGGGACAATATTGCCCTCGATAGGCTGACCGGGATTCAGGTCGATCTCGATAAACTCACCGTCGAGGCCCTGAGCGATCTTAGCGGCTCCATCTTCACTGAGGAAGCCCGCCCGAACCATCCACTGACGCGCCATACGTCGCACGCCCTGTGCTTGGTAGGTTCGCATGACGTTCATCTCACGGAACTGGTCAAGGCTCCGATGCAGCAGAGAATATCCCCGGAGCGGGTTGTCAGGGTCACGGGAGAAGTACATGGGAATAATCGGCACGTCAGGCTGACCCGAAGCCGTCTTATACGGGATACCGGTCGTCTCGTGCTCGATTTCGGCGTCTGGAGTCTCAGCATCGGCGGCGGCTTCCGAGTCAAGCGCACCAACCTGCACCTTCACTCCGGTAAACAGGAACTCGATGCCGTCACTGTAGTCCTCTGACCAAACAAGAAGCTTGTCAGAGAGCAGATCGTAAAGCTCAGTGACGCGAACCCACTGCTCGCTCATCGAGGTAGGCACCCGGCCCATCGACATAGACCGGTCTGTGCCCGCGATGCCCGTCGCTTCGATCCATTTGGTGTAGGTACGGGGCTTAAACTCGTCAGCGGGCTTTCCGTACCGCTCCACAGCCTCCGTAAGCGGCATGAGATAAACGTGACCAACCCACCTCTGCTGGTCCCAAGCCGAAGCCGTCGCGTCAACAATGACTTCCCACGGTGGCAGAGCCGCACAGGAAATGCGCTTCAGCGGGTCGACGTTCTCACCGGGCGACATCTTGATGAACGAACATGGGTAGATCAAAGCAAGCCGAGTGGCATCTTCAAGCTGCTCACGGATGGTCAGCATGTACTGGTTCGCGGTGGCCTGCGCTACCTCGGGATTGCCTCGGTCTCGAATGTCAGGCTCGACCCGGACGGCGGGGTTCTTGGCATAAAGCGAGCCGATGTAAGACTCGACCACCGCGTAAGCCTTCGGAACCTCCGTACGCAGAATCCCGTCAAGGGTTGGGTAAGTCTCCGACTCCCAGAACCGGGTCATGTAGAGCCTGCGAAGCTCGCGTAGCCTGTCGCGGCGGGTGTCCCAGTAGTAGTCGTGCTGATGGACGATCTCTCTGATATCTTCGGGCTTGAGCATTTGCGCTCCTTAGAACGGTAGGTTGGAGGACCGGATTCTCCGCGCCCGCGACGCCGAGATTAGGTCATCAATACGTGTTCGGCTCGACACTTGGGCGTGAGTGCGCCATGTAGAAGGCACGTCTCTAAGGCACCGGAAGGCCAGAGCGCACGCCATAGCGGCGTCATCGTGGGTTCCCTTTGGACCTTCGGGGGCCACCTTACCAGGGGCGATGGTCAGGGCTCTAAGCTCAAGCCAAGTAGGCCGGTCGAGAATCCTCACAAGCTTCAGACTCTCACGTAGCGTGTCGTAAGCGTCGAGCTTAGACTGCAAGGTGGTGACCCAGGGCTTGCCGTTCTTAGGATTAAGCCACAGGTTCCGGTAGCCACAGTTTGCAATCTCCAGAAGGAAAGCGTGCCCGTGGTTGTTCGACTCCGCCAGCATAAGAGCTTGATTGTACCTGGAGCCTACTTGGATGCATCTATGTGCCCAGTCTTTGGGAGTGATCTGGTTGTTCCGCTCAGTGTAAACCACCTGCCGAGTAGCCACGGACACCACACACAGAGCCGAATAATCACCCCCGACACCGCCGCCGATGTCTACGCCCATCACATACCGGTCATGGGCCGAGGGTGCTTCGATCTCCCGCCCCTTACGTGAGCCGTGAAGCGCGTGCTCTACGACATGTACGTTGCCCAGAACCTCGTCTCCGAAGTAGCCGCCCTCCCTATCGAGGAAACAGTCATCGAGGCAGGCCGGATACTCCCGGCGGAACTTATGGGCCGAGCCAAGCCTGAGAGCCGTTCTACGCCGCCAGTGAAGCTGGCCTAACGTAAGCCCGTAGCTTTGCTGTAGGGCGCGCTCGTCAGGGCTCAGAGAGCCTGCAAAGTCCGCAGGTATGTTCTGTTCGGGGTCGCAGTAAGCGGGATGCTCCCACCACCACATCGTTATCAGGTGCCAACCGTTCTCAGGCGCTCCCCGGACCAGTTGCGAGAAGAAGTCAGCCGGGTTCTTAGCCGTGCTCTCGCATATGAGCAGACCCTCACCTACTGCGGCATCGGCACCGGCGATGACTTCCTCAAGGTCAGGCGCGTAAGCAGCTTCACTGATAAGCGCCGCCGCAGGCACGAACGAGCGCAGACCCGTAGAAGACCTCGAAGTAAACGCTTGCAGGGAAGCCCCGGTGTCATCGTAGACCACTCTGCTTCGGGCTTTGGTGCGAATAGGCCGGCGAAGTAGCTCTGGAGGGTCGTCGAGCCATCGCCTGTTATCGTCCAGG
>Ga0098055_1000679_pt1 | contig 19715 bp, 33 predicted proteins | sample 17_taG_FD_75107 | JGI IMG/M metagenome (GOLD analysis project Ga0098055, IMG submission 75107) | Marine viral communities from the Subarctic Pacific Ocean - 17_ETSP_OMZ_AT15314 metaG | ecosystem: Environmental > Aquatic > Marine > Oceanic | place: Pacific Ocean | collected 2015-01-18 | reverse complement strand
ATGTAGACTGGCTAGGCAGACGGTATAGAGACTACATAACGAACGCTATACAAAGGAGAAAATTATGGCATCAACTACTTTTTCAGGACCAGTACGTTCTGAAGGTGGCTTTCAAATGGCTACCAAAAATGCAACAACAGGTGCAGTTACAACTAGAATGAGTTCAGGTATGCCTGATCTTACAGGTTTACTTTTAGCTGACACAGCAACAGCAGCGAACATTTCTATCGCTGATGGAGTAATCGCAACTGTAAACTACACAGGTGCAGCAGCATGTGCTGTAGCACTACCAGCAGCAACAAAAGGTGCTATCGCAGTTTATGTTCAAGCTAAAGACACTGCAGGTGGAGTTTTAACTTTAACTTTTAACGCAGCTGGAAGTGATGTTTGGGCTACTGGTTCTTTAATAGAATCAAGAGCAGCGGCAGAAGTAACTTTTGATACTTCAGCATCGGGTGAAACACAGTTAGTTTTCACTCCTGTAAATGCGGCTACAAACTTGTTTACAACTGGAAGCAAAATTGCTTTTATGTGTTTTGAAGATGGTACGTGGCACATCGCAACTGAATTCACTGGTGCAGCAGCAGCTACTACTGGTGCATTTGCATTTGCAGCGTAATAACTAAATACTAGTGGCTCCTTCGGGAGCCACAACAAAAGGAGAAAATTATGTCAGGCGGAGGAAGTTTTAGTTCAGACCAACAGGTACTTAACATGACCACAGTTGGTGCAGATACATTAGCAAAAACTGGAAGAATGAGAATTACTTCTATTCAAGGTGAAGGTATCGCAAGTTCAACAATTATTTTTTACGATTCAGCTGATGCATCATCACCTGGAACTGCAGTTGCTACATACAATTTCAATACAGAAGGTTTAGCAGTTTATGTACCAGGTTCCGGTGTTCTTTTTAAGGAAGGACTTGTTTATAATCTTGCAGGTGCTGGTGGAAGTATAACTATTACATATACAGGCTAAGATGAGTAAATTTAAATTAACATACGCAGGCGGAAAATACGCAGGCAAGAAAATAGTTGATCTTGTCAAAAGTTTAAAACGTAATAAGTACGCACGAAAATCTAAAGCTAATATTGAAAGATCAGGTAGAGGAACAAAATCTGTAAAAAAATATAATATTAGAGCAGGCGCTGTTGATACAAAAATAATACCAACCAAAGCACAATCACAAAAAGGAAGTTCTTTTCAACCTCATAAAGTAAGAGGTAAAGGTTCTAATTCTTTAAGAGGAATGGGTAGAGGAAGAAGTATAGGTTCTGCTGGATCTGCTGAGTCTTGGAGATTGGATATGGAAAAATTAACAAACATGCCAACTTTTACTGAAGTTACAAGATCAATATTTAAAAAGAAAAGAAAAGTTTTAGGAAAAGGAGGAAAAAAATGGAAAAAATAATAAGCGAAGCTAATAGAATTTGGAAACTAGCTATAGATAACAAAAAAGCTACGGCTGTCGTTGTAGCTATTGTTGTATTTATAATAATCTCAATATAAAGAAAAAAATGATTATGGAGTCTCAGAGTATGAATTATTATTTTACAGGAATATTAATTATATTACTTGTCCTAATGGCTCTTTTTATGCAACCTGGGTACGTACCTAAATGATGGAAAAAGTTTTAACTTTATTAGTAGGACTCTTAATAGCATTAGGAGGATGGTCACTATCTAGAACATTTGAATTATCTACAACTCAAGCAGTGCTTGAAAATCAAATTGATCAATTAGAATTTAGAGTACAGATGTTAGATGAAAAAATGGACAAGATGGTCGACTCTGACGAAGAGATCATGGACCAACATAAAAAATTATTTGAAAAATTAGAATCAGGAAACACAGGATATTCATATAACTAATGATTGATAAATATATTTTAAAATTTTGTGGTCTTTTAGACAATTTAACTGCAGCTATGGACAGATTATTTGCACCACGTTGTAAATGTAAAAAGAAAAAAGATTCTAAAAGAACTTATGAAAAAGAAAAAGATCATGGCACAGACATAAGTTTTGAAAACGAGGTAAACAATGGCAGATAAACCACTCAACATATCTGAATCTGCGGCTGTACAGATGCCGATGAAAACGGTTGCTAGTTTAATTATTCTCGTTGGAATGGGCGTGCTCGGATATACGGAGCTCACTTCAAGATTAGTATCGTTAGAGACATCACGTGAGCTTTTTGAAAATGATTTGTTAAAAAAATCTGAACAAGTCCCCGTGGACCAGGAGCAGCACTTTTTACTCGAAGACCTTTATAAAAGTGTCGAGCAGATTGAAACACGGATCGAGGATATGATGCATAATAAAGTGAATATCCAATTTATTCAAAAACAAACTGAGAAGCTTTTAATAGATGTTGAGGTCCTAAAAGATAAAGTAAGAGCAAATAAAAATGGAGGTGCACATTGACCGAGTTAGTGGTAGCCCTATTGATGATAATTAACGGAGAGATTAAGGAAGCACGTATCCAGACAACAATGTCTGAATGTCTCAAAGGATCTCGTGTAGCTAAACGTAATTTAAAATCTAATAGTAATGTTAAGTACCAGTGCATAAAATCTATGGCAGAATTAGAATCAAATATTGATGGATCTTTGTCCATAAAGAAGTTAATATTGGAGTAATCATGAATTTAAGTCGTAATTTTACTCTTCAAGAGTTAATTAAATCAGATACAGCTATCCGTTTGGATATTAACAACAATCCTAATTCAGGACAGATAGAAAAACTAAAAGCACTTTGTGAAAATATTTTACAGCCAGTACGTGATCACTTCGGCAGGGTCAAGGTGACGAGCGGTTTCCGTAGCGAGCAGCTGTGCCTAAAAATAGGTAGCTCGATTAACAGCCAGCATGCAAAAGCTGAGGCCGCAGACTTCGAATGTATGGGCACAGACAATGCAGAATTAGCTGATTGGATTTATTCAAACCTAGAATTTGATCAATTAATACTAGAGTTCTACACCCCTGGTGAGCCAAACAGCGGATGGATACACTGTAGTTTCACAACTGAACAACCAAGAAAACAGTTCTTGCATGCTTACAAATCTGAAGGTAAAACTAAATATAAACCAGTTTTAGGAAAAGCAACAGATTTAGTTTAAATGTTTTTTAAACCCAGATTAAAAATAGGTAGTCGTTTACTTGACGAAAAAGTTTTAAAAAATTGTTTTTTACAACACCCCCACAACGTTCCTGATTTTTTTAAAAGAATCCCCTCAAAGACAAAATTTATAAGCTTGCGTAGAAATAAAACATTAAGACATTGTTCAGGTTTTATTAATTATTTTAGAAATCTTATTACTGTAAAAGCACCTGCAGATTTTGAAATATTATATGATGAAGGTGGAGTGCATGAAACTTGGATGGGAAGAGGAATTTTGAATGATGGTAGAAGATTTCAAACTCATGATAATTCATCATTTTTAGGTCATGTTAACCAAAATAAATATACTCAAATAGGTAAAGTTATGTATGGCATAGAAATACAATGTCCAGTTGCTATAACAGTTCATAATCCATGGTGGCATTTTGTAGATTACGAAATTTTACCTGGTGTAATTAATGCGACTTCTCATTTTCAACCTCTAAATTTATTCATACCATTACCTAAAGATAAAAATCATATTGTCATAAGAAAAGATCAAGCTCTGTGTTATTTATCTTTTCAAACAGAAAAGAATATTAAAATAGATTTTGTAAAGGATTGGAATAATTTTCATGAAGGAGATTATTTATTTTCAGCCTTAAAAAAATATATTTTGCCTAAAAAAATAACATGATTGATTATGTAGCTTATTTAAAAACCCCAAAGAATGCTTCTACAACTCTCTTAAATTATTTAAAAAAATATAAAAGAATAAAATTTTTTTATTCTTTAGAAGAGTTTGAGGATAGTATTTTAATGAAAAATGAAAAAGTTTTTATATTTACTACAGTAAGAAATCCATACACAAGATCAGTTTCTTCATGGCAACATTGTTTGAAAGAATCTTGGATTGATAAGGATACTTCTTTTGAAGACTTCTTAGATTTAGACTTTACAAAAAGAAATCAAATATCTTGGTATAGTATGCCCCAAAGATATTTTATAGGTATCCATTTAAATGATAAAATACATTCTGCTTTTAAAGTGGAAGAACTTAATAAAAGATTTAAAGAAATTGACCCTAAAAGCAATATAAGAGAATATTTTAATAAATCAAAGATTGAAAATATGGAATTGACTAAAGATCAAATAAAAAAAGTAAATAAAGTATATGAAATAGATTTTGAAACATTTAATTATAGTATGTTATGATAGAGGTAAAAACATCGATACTAAAATGTTCTTTTCCAGAGCATTATAAAATTAAAGAGCAAATACTTCAAATAATAAATTCCATAACAGCCGATAAAGTTTTTCAAAAAGATAGTTATAGAAATGATAATATTCATAGACTTGATTGGGAAGACTCATCTAATTTTGAAAGAAGTTGGGTAAAAATATTTAAACCATATTTAGAAATAACATTAGTTAATTTGATAAAGAAAATAGGTTTGACCAAAATTATACTGTATAATATTTGGTATCAACAATACCAACACCAGGGAAAACATGGTTGGCATACTCATGGTAATAATTTTACAGGTGTATATTATTTAGATTTTGATAAAGATACACATCCTACAACAGATATTTTAAACCCATCTAATCCCAAAGAAATGATTTCTGTAGATGCAAAAGAAGGTGATTTGATTGCTTTTCCTTCTTATTTTATTCATAGGGGTGGATTGAATTTATCTAAAAGCACCAAAACAATAATATCTTTTAATTTTGATGTTCATGATGCAGTATTTGAATTTATAAAAAATTAAGTTATAATAAGTTATGCCAACAGGAAGAGCACAGATATCAAAACAAATTGAAGGTAAATTGAGAGGCGCTAGAGATGAAAAAAAGAAAAAACAGCGTGTCATCGCGAAATTACGTAGCAAAAAGTCTAAGGTCTTCAAAATTTAGTCAAAAAGTGATACAATCCAAGAAATTGTACAACCGTAAAAAGGATTTAAATGGCGACTTCAGGAACTACTAGTTTTGACCTATCAATAGAAGAAATAATTCAAGAGGCTTACGAAAGATGTGGGAAGACTACAACAAGTGGTCACAGTCTTAAGTCAGCAAGAACTAGTCTTAATTTACTATTTGCAGAATGGGCTAACAGAGGAATTCACCTTTGGAAAGTAGCCTTACATGAAAATCAATTAGTTTCAGGACAAGCAGAATATTCTGTAAGTGCTGGCGTAAGTGATGTGCTAGAAGCATTTATATCAACTACTGCTGCAGGTGCTAATACAGCCAACACTCAAGATGTTGCTTTAACAAAAATAGATAGATCAGCATATAGTGCTCTACCTAATAAATTAGCGTTAGGTCAACCAGCTCAATATTATGTAGCTAGACAAGAAACTCCTAAAATATACTTATACCAAGCTCCTAATTTAAATACTTACACGTATTTAAAATATTATGTAATTAAAAGAATTGAAGATGCAGGAGTATATACAAATGATTCTGATGTAGTCTTTAGATTTCTTCCTTGTATGGTAGCCGGTCTTGCATACTATCTTGCGATGAAAAATGCACCAGAACTTGTACAACAAAATAAATTAATTTACGAGGACCAATTAAAAAGAGCTTTGGATGAAGATGGTCAAAGAGCTTCTACTTATATTACTCCTCAATCATTCTACCCACAAGGAATATAAAATGGCTAAATGGGCAACAGGTAAAAGATCACAATCAATATCAGATAGATCCGGCATGGCTTTTCCATATACTGAAATGGTAAAAGAGTGGAATGGTTCATTAGTACATTACTCAGAATTTGAACCTAAACACCCACAGATACGAAGAAAGCATACAACTGCTGATGCAATTGCGTTACAGAATACAAGACCACAAAGATTTCAACAACCAATTGATATTTCTAATATCAATCCACAGGCACCTCAAGACGATACAATAGTAAGTTCTGGTGGTTCGATGGTTGGAATAGCTGATTTATCATTACCAGGTCAATTTGCTTTTCAAACACAATATATAGAAGTAACTAGAGATGGAGTAACTTCTATTTTACATAGTATGATTCCAGAAGACCCATCTTTACAAAATAGAAGAAGACAAGCAGATTTAATTTCAGGAAAAGTAACAGTGAGTATTACATAATGGCTATAACATATTCAAATTTTTTAACACAAGTAAGAAATTACACTGAGGTAGATAGTAATGTTTTAACTGATGCAATTATTCAAGATTTTATAAGAAGTGTTGAATTAGATATTGCAGGTAAAGTTGATTATGATGATTTAAGAAAATATTCTACTTCTAATTTTACAGCAAGTAACAGATATGTATCCATGCCAGCAGATGCTTTAATATTAAGATCTGTGCAGATTATCGATGGTTCTGGAAATAGAACTTTTTTGGAAAAAAGAGATACAAGTTATATATCAGAATTTAATGGTACAGGAGCAACAGGTACTCCTAAATATTACGCAAACTGGGATGATTTCAATATTTTAGTTGCACCAGTACCTGCCACTGCTTTAGAAATACAAATAAATTATATTAAAGATCCACCAGAATTTACTTCAACTAATCAAACCTTTATAGCAAAGTATCAAGAGTCTATGTTATTGCATGGTGTATTAACAGAAGCTTTTAGGTTCTTAAAAGGTCCTATGGATATGTACAATCTTTACGAAAAGAAGTACAATGAGGAAGTACAGAATTTTGCCCTACAACAAATGGGTAGAAGAAGACGGGCGGAGTATGATGATGGTGTACCTAGAGTACAAATACCTTCACCTCCTCCAAACACAAATTAATTAAGGAGAATAATTATGGCAATAACAACAAACGCAATCTGTGATTCTTTTAAAAAAGAATTACTTCAAGGAAGTCACGATTTTGATGCATCAACAGACACATATAAATTAGCGATGTATACAAGTTCGGCAACTTTAGGAAAATCAACAACAAACTACGCAACTGCAAACGAAGTATCATCATCAAACTATTCAGCTGGTGGTAAAGCTTTAGTTAACCAAGGTGTGAAAGTTTCATCATCTGTAGCTATTACAGATTTTGCTGATTTATCATTTGTTAATGTGACTCTTACTGCAAGAGGTGCATTAATTTACAATACTCAAACTAACGGTGGATCAAATACTACTGACGCTGTTTGCGTATTAGATTTCGGTGGAGACAAGACTGCAACTTCTGGAACATTTACAATTCAGTTCCCTGCATATACAACATCTGCCGCTATCTTAAGGTTAGCATAAGGATAGAAATGAATGTCAAATACATGGGGTGCACTTAGTTGGGGACAAAATCTTTGGGGTAACCAAAATGATGTTTCTGTTTCAGTAACAGGTTTAAGTGCATCCTTTAGTATTGGCGAAGAAACAGGCTCTGGCACAATAAATATTGGTTGGGGTAGATTAGGTTGGAACACTCAAGTTTGGGGTGACAACGAAACAATTGTAAACGTACCTGTCACTGGTATGTCTATGACTTCAAGCCTTGGTGAAGAGACAGCCGAGGGAGAAATAAATTCTGGATGGGGCCGTCAAGCATGGGGTAACTCTGCATGGGGCGATGCTTATTCTGTTCTTCCAGCAGGACAAACAATTACATCATCTATAGGTACTGCATTAGGGCAAACTAGCTATACTGCGGCTGTAAGTGGAATTCAAGCTAACTTTACTTTAGCAAATATAGCATTACAAATTGACGGAGATGTATTTGTTACAGCATCGGAAGATCAACTAGACTTTGCTATTGGAACCTCTACTTTTGAAGGCCATGCAAATGTTACAGTTTCTGGAATACCTATAACATCGTCAATAGGAAATACTGTTGCTGGATTAAAAACAGCAGTACCAGTCACTGGAATTTCAGCATCTTTTTCTTTAGGTACTTTCACACTAATACAATCAACTACTGAATCAGTAACGGGTATGTCCAGCACCATGTCTTTAGGATCGATTGGTGCAATACCTCAAGTGATGGTTGGAACAGATGGTCTACAAGCTACAAGTTCTGTGGGCTCTGCGACAGTCACGATTACTGCAAATATAGATGTTACAGGCATACAATTGACTTCTTCAACGGGAAGCCCTATTATTACTGCATGGGCTGAAATTGATCCTGGAGTAACTAATATTTGGACAGAGGTTGATCGGGCTGCTTAAATGAGGTATTATTTTAATTATTAAGGAGAATTTTTTATGGCATCAAGTTATTCAAGTGACCTAAAACTAGAGCTAATGGTAACCGGTGAAAACGCTGGTACATGGGGTGATAAAACAAACACAAATTTAAATCTTATTCAACAAGCCGTAGCAGGTTATGAACAAGTAACATTATCGTCTGGAGGCACTCTTGCATTAACAATGTCTGACGGTGCAATATCAAACGCTAGAAATTTAGTTATTAAATTTGCAACTGCAACAATTGCAGCAAGCACAATTTGTACTATACCAAATTCAATAGAAAAATTTTATATCTTTGATTGTTCAGGATTAACAAATGCAAATAACCTTACAATTAAAACTGCATCAGGAACTGGTTTTAGTCCAACTGTTGCAGGAGCTGCAAGTTCTAAAATTTTTGCAGCATATTCAGACGGAACAAATTTAAACGAAATATCTTTAAACACTTTAGGTGGCACAATTGCTACAGCTAACTTAGAAGCGGCATCAGTGACGACTGCAATAATTGCAGACGATGCTGTAACTTCAGCAAAAATTGCTGATGATGCTGTTATAGCCGCTGCAATAGCTGATGATGCTATTGTAACAGCTGCGATTGCGGATGACGCTGTTGCAACTGCTAACATAGCTGACGATGCTGTGACTGCTGCTAAATTAGCAAACACTGCGGTTACTGCAGGATCATACACAACTGCTGACATAACTGTTGACGCACAAGGAAGAATTACAGCTGCAGCTAGCGGATCTTCAGGAGCTGCTCTTTTTGCAGATTTAACAAACACATTAACAGGCCCTGCAAGTGGAAACTTTGCTGCAAAACCTGGTACAACTAAATTAGCTATGTACATGGGTGGCGGTGGCGGAGGCGGAGCAGGTTCCGGAGATAACTTCACAGGACGTGGAGGCGGATCCGGAGGTTTTGGTTTTGTATCTGCAACTGTATCAGCACCTTATAGTTCACCTTACACTGTAGGAGCTGGTGGAAATGCGGGACCTCCAGGAAATGGATCTTCAGGAGGTGGTGGTGGAAGCACCTCACTTTCTACTTACGCTGCCAACGGTGGCTCAGGTGGAAACAGAACTGGTCCGTCTGATGGAGGCAAAGGAAGTACATCAAATATGTTTTATGATTTTACACCTTTTTCAAATAATGGAACTAGAGGTGGTAACTCAGGTCCTTTCACAAACCCAATTAGTTCTTGGTCAGCAGGTCCAGCGGGAACCAATCTTACAGGATACGCTGAGCTCAATCCAGCACTTACTTCTGGTTGGGCTACTGCAGTTACAAACATGAGTGATAACTGCGTTGGAGGTGGCGGTGGCCGAAATAATGGTGGCGGACAAGCAGGTAATCCAGGAAGAATTTTAATATTTGAAAGTGAGGCATAGACATGGCTTATTTATTTTTTAAAAATGGCGAAAGTCAAGTATTTAGATTAGCTAAGGACGATTCAGAAAAAACAAAAATATTGAATTTTTGTCAAGGTGAAAATCTTATTGAAAAAACTATTACAGAAGAAGAATTTCTTAGATGTGATTATGAAAGTCACCGTTACACATTAGTTGACGGTAATGTAGTAGAAACAGAAACTACTGAAGGAAGCGCTGCTGATGATCCATTAGAAGTTGTTCCTCCAAGAAAATCTGAATTTAAAAATGCTGGCGAAGTAACACAAGCAATTGAAGCTGCAGTAGGTAGAATAAACCAGTATTTAAATAATAATGAGGATGCTACTTGGCAAGCATACAGAGATGCTTTAGCGTCACACACACCATCTACAAATTCTGCAGACTATCCAAAAGAAGGAAGCTTAAGTAAAATTATGGCTGATGAAGGAATATCAGCTTATAATGTTTTGCGTTTACCTTAATTATAATATATACAAATACTCTCATGAGTATTAAAGATTATATTTGCGTTCAAGATGATGTGCTTCCTGTTCGTTCAATCGGTAAATTAATAGAGTACATAAATAAAGCTGATGATTGGGAACCTGGACTAACTGAGGGTGAAAAAGACCCAAACGTAGTTAAAAAATTTAGAGATGTTAAAACAAAAAATCTTAATATAGATCCTTCAAACTTAACTAAAACACATTGGTGTAATTTAATAGAATATGCCTTTCGTAAAGTTTTCAAAACATATTCGGAAAAATTACCTCATGTTCATTTTGATAAAATCAAAACCATACAAATATTAAAATACACAGAAAGTGGTCATTACTTATGGCATACTGATCACTCTCTTACTGAACCAAGAACTATTAGTGCAATATTTTTATTAAATAATGACTACGAAGGTGGAGAACTTTGTTTTTTAGATCAAATAAAACACGAGTCATTTAAAGTCGAAAACAGACCTGGAAGATTAATTATGTGGCCAAGTAATTATATGTTTCCTCATTCAGTATCTCCTGTTACTAAAGGAGTTAGATATTCGGTAGTTTTATGGGCACTTTAAAAAAAGATTTCAAATATAAAGTAATAAAAAATTTTCTTAGTGAAGACGAAAGAATACTTTTAAAAAATTATACTAAGATGTTTCATATACATAATATTTCTGATTTTGATTTGACAGATGCATCAGAGTCATCAGACACTGCTAAGTATGGTGATTATTTAATGGAATCACTAATGTTAAAAAAAATAAGTAGAGTCCAAAAAGAATCTGGGTTGCAATTAATTCCAACATATAGCTACTGGAGATGTTACACTAATGATTCAAAATTAAAAAAACATACTGACAGAATGTCTTGTGAAGTAAGTGTTTCTTGTCAGATAGATAATGATGGAGTTGATTGGCCATTTACAGTAGACGGAAAAGATCTTCTTTTAAAAAATGGAGATGGTGTTTTGTATTTAGGAATTGATTTAGAACATGAAAGAGCTCCTTACAAGGGAGACTATCATATACAAACTTTTCTACATTATGTAGATAAAGATGGGCCGCATACTGAGTATGCTAGGGATAAACGATTATTATTTGGAGGAAAATAATGAAAATAATACAACAACCTGACGGTAGTGCTGATTTTATTTTTGATGATAGGGAAATTGAAATCATGAACAAAACTAAAAAATTAAATTTACACGGAAGTGCTTTTAAAGGAGTGGTAAATTCGATGGTTCATGTCATGATGAGTTGGAATGAAAACATAGATGAAGCTATTAGAAACTCAAAAACAAACAAAAGTGAAGAAGAATTCAAGACAACTAAGTAAATAGCACTACCTTTATGTCTTAATTTACTTATAGTATAATATGACATGCCTTTAACAAAAGTAGATATAGTTCCTGGATTTAATAAACAAGTCGCACAAACGGGTGCCCAAGGTAGGTGGACTGATGGTGATTTTGTAAGATTTAGATACGGCCTTCCTGAAAAAATAGGTGGTTGGCAACAAATTCTTGAATCAACTTTGGTAGGAGCTGCAAGAGAACAATTCGTGTGGGCTGATTTAGATGGTAGACGTTATGCTGCTATTGGCACAAATAAGATTCTTGCAATTTATTATGAAGGTGCTTTTTTTGATATTACGCCTTTAGGCACAGCTTTGACTAGTTGCACTTTTGATACTGTAAATACTTCAGCAACAGTTACCGTTAATAAAGCAGCGCATGCTTTAGAACCAGGAGATATTTTTTTATTTAGTTCTGTAACACCACCATCAGGAGCAGGGTATTCTGCATCAGATTTTACAACTAAACCATTTCAAGTAGTTACTGTCCCAAACAGTGATGAGTTTACTATAACTATGGCAAGCGCAGCAGGGACAACGGTCAACGGATCTGGATCAGCAACGGTCACACCTTACATTAAACCAGGTGCTTTAGGTTTTACTTATGGTTTTGGTTTTGGCACAGGATTGTGGGGAGGTGGCCAACAAGTATTTAGTACATTGAATGGTTTATTACAAGATGACACTGCAGGAACGGGTGGATCAGGAACTTCAATTACTCTTGCATCAACGACAGGGTTTCCAGCGACAGGGACAATAAAGGTTGGAGCAGAATTTATTTCATACACAGGTATTTCAACAAATGATCTTACGGGAATTACTAGAGCTGTAGCGGGAACACGATCTGCTCATTCTAGTGGAGCAGGTGTTGAAGCGTTTGTAGGATGGGGTATTGCATCTTTATCTTCAACCTTGACGACAGATCCAGCTTCATGGTCATTAGATAATTTTGGTGAAAAATTAATAGCAACTATTAAAAACGGACAATCTTTTGAATGGAATCCAATTAATTCAAATTCAAATGCTTTAAATACAAGAGCAACTGTAATATCTAATGCACCTACCGCATCTGTAATGTCTTTAGTTTCTGATAGAGATAGACATCTAATAATGTTAGGAACTGAAACAACTATTGGAAGTCCTGGATCACAAGACAAAATGTTTATAAGATTTTCTGATCAAGAAAATATTAGTGATTACTCACCAACATCTATAAATACAGCAGGAACTTTTAGACTCGACTCAGGCACAAAAATTGTTGGAGCCATAAAAGGTAAAGATTACACTTTTATTTTAACTGACAATGCAGCTTACGTAATGCAATTTGTTGGACCACCTTTTACATTTTCTATAAGACAAGTTGGTTCAAATTGTGGTTGTATTGGGCAGCATGCTATGAAATTTGTTAATGGTGTTGTGTATTGGATGGGAGAGTCTGGAGGGTTTTTTGTGTTCGATGGTACAGTTAAATCACTAAGATGTGAAGTTGAAGACTTTGTATTTACAACAAAAAATGGAGATAACCTAGGTGTAAATTATCAAAATGGTGAATCAGTTTATGCTGGATTAAATCATTTATATGAAGAAATATGTTGGTATTACCCTAAAGCTGGAGCTGATTTTAACGATAGATACGTATGTTTTAATTATTCAGACAGAACATGGGTTACAGGTTCTGTATCAAGAACCACTTGGGTAGATGCTAATTTATATGACGTTCCATACGCAACTGAATATGCCTCAACTGGAACTCCAAGTTTTCCTGATGTACAAGGAATAACAAACGTAAATGGATCTACAACTTATTATGCTCACGAAACAGGTGTTGATCAAGTTGACACCGCAGGAAACAAGACAGCAATACCTGCTTTTGTTGAATCGGGAGATTTTAGTTTGAATATAGAAGGAAATGCTCAAGTATTTATGAGTATGCGAAGATTTGTTCCTGATTTTAAAACCATTGAAGGTAATGCTCAAGTAACTATTTTACTTAGAGATTTTCCAAGTGACACAGAAGCATCGTCTCCACTTGGACCATTCACGGTCACCGGATCAACACAAAAGGTTGACACAAGGGCAAGAGCTAGATTTGCTAGTTTAAAAATTGCTAACACAGGAACAGAACAAAATTGGCGTTTTGGAACTTTTAGAGCAGATATACAACCAGATGGTATGAGGGGATAATGGAAGAAATATTTTTACAAGATTATGCTAACAACGTAGCACAAGCTCAAGATCCTTTTGGTATTGCAGCAGTACAAGCACAACCGGGTTTTGAAAATTACCAACCTTCTTTTGCTAACCAAAGCTTAACACCTATGGGTTTGGAAATAACTCCAGGACCCGATACACAACAATTACCTGATTTTAGAGAAGTTGCAGGTAATGTAATTAAAAATAGAGCACTTGATTATGCAGCAAAAAAATTAGGTTTAGAGGGTCTTAAAGGTAATGTACTTAGTTCAGTTATAGGTGCCAATGCTCTTAATTATAGTAACCCTATCGGTGCATATTTAACCGTTAGTTCTGTTTTACCGGACAGTGTAAAAGGTATTGCAAATGTTTTAAGAAATAAAAGAGCTAACAAAGCTATTGAAAGAGATATTAAGAGAGATTCGCAAGGAAGTGCTACTACATATCCTACAAAAACTATGTCTATGCAACCAACAAAACAAGATGAAGCGAGAGGATCTATGCCATCAAAAACACCAACACCTTCTACAAGTTATTCGGCACCCCAACAAACTTCAGGACCTGGGGGACTACATAATTACGATTAATATTTATTAATATACTTTTATATATTATAAATTCAAATATGTTTATAAATAAAACTTCAATTACGTGCAATATTTATGAATGTTATTTAGAAGCAGATCCAAAACTAATAGAATTTGTAGACGAACTAAATTATAAAAAAGAACAAATGCTTACATCTTTTGATCCATTCGATCTTAAGAGTGACCAAGAATTCAAAAATTTGTTTTTAACTTTGTATAAAGATTGGGTTGTAATTTTTTTAAGAAAAAATTTAAATAAAAAATTTAAAGAACTACAATTATTAAGTATATGGTGTCAAAAATACGAGGAAGGATCTAAACATGGTATACACATACATCATGAAAACACAAATTACATTTCTTTTTTTTGGTATATAGATTGTTCTGAAAAATCTTCTAGTACAGTTTTTTATAACCCTGGACATCCATACTGTTCGTATTTTGAAAAAAAAATCAAACCAGAAAAAAATAAAATTGTTTTTTTTGATTCATATATTCCACATGAGGTATCAGAAAACAACGATACCAAAAGATGTGTTGTAAGCGGTAATTTTAAAATATTAAAATAATGTACAGAGAAATTAAAACTGATTTGCGAAAAAGTCCACTAGGATTAACTAACGATATTTGGTTGTGGGAAAATCAAATAGAAGATATTAATTTTGACGAACTAAACACCTTTCTTTTAGAATTAGAAAAAGAATTATTAAAAAAACCTTCTTTAAGCACTGGTGGTACAAGTGTTGAAGGTGTTACCTCAAGATTCAAATACTATAATTTATTTTTCGAAAATAATGAACAATTAAAAAAAGTAGAAAATTTTATTAAAAATAATATAAAATTGTTTTTAAAATATAAAACAATAAATCAAAAGAAAATTTATACTCAATGTTGGTTTAATGTTTTAAGAGAAGGTGAAGAGATAAAGTCACATCAACATAGAGCTATAAGTGATTTTCATTTATCTTTTATTTCAGGTAATTTTTGTACAACAAACAATAATACAAAAACATACTATACAAGTTTAAATGGGGAAAAAGGTTTAGGTATAGATAATGGTGCAGGTAAATTAATTTTATTTCCCTCATATACTCCACACTTTACAACTGTTAATAAATCTAAAGAAGAAAGAATTTCAATAGCTTTTGATATTTATCCTGATATTTCATTTATAGATTCAAGTTATATTGAGGGTGGAATAATTAAAGAAACAATGTTATAATTAATTATGGCTAGAGTAGATATAGTAATTCCTGAACCAACACCTAAATATACAGAAGAAAACCAAAGACAGGTTAATCAGTCTTTACGAACGATGCAAGATAAGTTAAATACTTCTTATCAACAAGAATTAAAAAATGAACAAGATACATTTACCTGGTTTATAGCATGACAATTAGATACAAAAATCAAGGAATTAATTTGAACTCAACAGGCACAATAAGTGTATTTACTGCGCCATCAGATGCAACTGTATTGATAAAACAAATTCAAATAAATAATGGTTCCGGTGGTGCTGTTAATTTAAATGTTCAAGTGACTGATACTTCAGCTACTGCAACATTTAGAATTTTTAATGAAGCTGTAACCGGTTCGGCTACTAAAGATATAATAAATCATACACTTGTTCTTGAAGCTAGCGATGTTTTAAAAATGACAGCAGGAACTGCCGATGAAATACAAGGCCTTATTTCTTATGCACTGTTAGATAGATCGCAGGAGAATGGCTAAACAAAAATTTACACATTTCGTACCAAGGGATAAACCTAAAAAAAGAGGCCCTAGACAACACAAAAAAAATTTAAATAAGAACGAGCGTAGGCAGCGGAAAATGACGCGTTATAAAGGCCAAGGAAAAGGCTAAATAATTTAATGATACAAAAATTTAAATTACCTGATGAGGTTTTTTTAAAATTAAAAAAAAATTTACAAATAAATACAGAACCCACTAATGAAAGACTAGCTGGAAATATTAAAAAAGAATATTTAGCTAACAATTGTATTCCTATAATAGCACCAACTATTTTAAGCGAAGCTGTTGAACGTGGGGTGTTTAATAAATATATTTCAGATAGTTCTTTCATGTTTGCAAATGAAAATGTAAAATTATATATTCACGAACTTTGGGCCAATTTTCAAGCTAAAGGTGAATTTAATCCTGTACATTGTCATTCAGGGCTTTTATCTTTTGTAGTTTTTGTATCAATACCTTATTATGCAAAACAACAGGAACAAATATCACCGGGTAAAAAATCTAATTCTGATAGAGCTGGTATGTTAGAATTTGTTATACCAAATGGTGCCACTACTAAGTCAGAAGTTTTTAAGGTGGATAAAACATGGGAACAATACGGCTTAATTTTTCCTTCTTACACAATGCATACTGTGTACCCTTTTTTTGGTTTTGATGAATATAGGATAACTATGGCTGGAAATATAAGGTTTGCTAATTAGGTATAGACAACTAAGTTATAGGATAGTATAAAAAAGCATGGATAATTTACCAAAAATAAAAGCAGAGGCCATAGAAACCATCAAACATAAGAGAACAGGTAAAGTGTATGATAGCAAAGCTGATTTTGATGCTGATGTTGCTGATCCCAACACTGATACTACTCAAGATGATTTTAGACAAGACCTTGAAATAAAAGTTACAAGAGCTGGTGTTTTAGGTGCAAAAACTAAAAAGTAGAAGTAATGAAACCCAGAGGCGCAACTGAACTCCAGCAGGAGTTGCTTGAAAAATTTGTAGATAAAAATTTATTAGATAAATTTCAAATATGCACATCTATTCCAGGAAAAGTGCCACTGGATCCCAGTAAAGTAAATATTCTTTGGCAAAAGAATTCTTGGGATCAACCTAATTTACAAAGTTTTTTTAGAGATAAAGACAGGCACCACGAATACGATTGGTATGTTTTTAATTCACATTGGTGTTATGAAAAATTTAGATATTTTTTTCAAATACCTGAAGATAGATCTATAGTAATTAAAAATGGTGCACACCATTTTCCTAAGAGAAAAATATATAAAAAAGGTGATCCTATAAAAATTATGCACCATTGTACTCCTTGGAGAGGTTTAAATGTATTGTTATTAGCAATGCAGTTAGTACAAAGTAAAAATGTTACCTTAGACGTATATAGTTCAAATGAAGTTTATGGAAAAGAGTTTGCAGATAAAGCAAACAAAGATACAGAAGCTTTACTTGGTCAAGCCAAACAATTACCAAATGTAAATTATATTGGATACAAGCCAAATGAATATATACTGGAGCATATGACAGACTATGATTTATTTGTTTATCCATCAATATTCGAAGAAACTTTTTGTGCATCAGCTTTAGAGGCCCTATCAGCTGGACTACATGTTATTACAACTAACTTTGGTGCATTACCTGAAACATGTGCTGAATGGCCAGTATATGTTAACTATACAAAGAATCTTGAATTGTTAGCTGCAAGTATTGCAGGAGCTATTGATATTTCTGCTGAATATCTTCATACAGATATAATACAAAAACATTTAGATGAACAACAAAAATACTATAAAAATTTTTATAGCTGGGATAAAAAGGCTATGGAATGGGAAAACTTTTTGAAAGGAGCTTTACGTGTCAAGCAGTAAATATATAAATGAAGATACATACCAAACATTACAGGAAGTTACTATAGAAACACAATCAGACTATGAAAAGGCTATTGAACCATTATGGAAAGAAAATCCAAATCAATATAAAGATATACAATTATTTGTAGCTACACCAGTTCATAGTGAGGTATCAATACATTACACTCAAGCTTTAATAGAGTTTCAACAAGAATGCTTTAAGAAAAAATTAAAAGTATCTTTTCATTTAATAAAATCATCTTTAGTGACTCAAGGAAGAAATTTATCAGTAGCTGGTTTATTAGAATCAAAAGCAACACATTTATTGTTTATCGATTCAGATATTTATTTCCAAAGTAAGTCTATATTTGCCATGTTGAAGGCAGATAAAGATATTATATCTGTTCCATACCCTTTAAAAACTTTAATGTGGGACAAAGCTTTTAATAAAATGCAACAAGGTTTAATAAAATCACCTGATGATATTAGAAGAGCCCTACATACTTACCCTATGAAAGTGCCTAATCCTAATGATATAAAGGTTAATAAAGGTGTTATGGAGGTAACTGATTCACCAACAGGATGTATGTTAATTAAAAGAGGAGTTATAGAAAAAATGATTGAAAAATATCCAGAAAAAGAGATTGTTCAAAAAACTGTAATCAATGGAAAGTATGTCAATAAACCTAATATGTGGAACTTTTTTGATACCTTACATGATCCAAAAGAGAAAACCTACAATGGAGAAGATTTTGCATTCTGTAAACTTTGGAGAGATTTAGGTGGTAAATGTTATGCCTACATTAATGATGCTATAGTTCATGTGGGAGAACATCAGTACCAAGGCAAGTTCCACGATGAGTTGATATCAGCCAAGTAAAATGGTATTATTTCATACTTAAGATCTTAATTAGGAGAATTTATTTATATGCCAGGACCATTAGCATTATTACCTTACGCATTAGCAGCTTACGGTGGCTATAGAGGATACCGAGGAGCAAAAGAAGCAGGTGCATCAGGACTTGGAAGAATACTAGGTGGTATAACAGGAGCATATACTGGTTATACTTTAGGTTCTACAGGTATGAGTATGTTTCCAGGATCAGCGGCAACTAAAGCATTTACAGCGAGCCAACCAGCTTGGTTAGCTAATATGCCTGGAGCTTATAATCCTCAACCAACGTATACAAACATACCAAGAGGTAATATGCCTGGTATGTCAGGTGGTATAACAATGGATGGTACTCAAAACACAAGCAGTAATTTATTAGATATTTTAAAAAGACAATCTACAAAAAAAGGTGCTCAGCCAGGTGAGTTAGAATGGAGCCCTGGAAAAGTTTCAGCTGCAATAGCTGCAACAACTTACGGACTAGGTGCTTTTGATAATCAGCCAACAGATGTTTACATGCCTGGTTACAACATGAGTTATTTAGACATGAAAGATCAAAGACCTGGATATACTTACATAGACCCAACAACAGGTGAAGAAAAAGCATATGAAAAAGTATACTCTCCAGAAGAAGCTGGAAGAGGAGATCCTAGAATGGGTCCTTACTCTATGAATGTTCAAAGATTAAGAGTAGGTGGTATTGCAGAAATTAAAAAATTTAATGAAGGTGGTGTAAACTATCTTCCATCAAAAGTTTCTCATGACGAAGACGATGCTAACAATTATGTTAGAGCGTCAGGTTATGTTGAAGACGGAGCAGGCGTAGGAGACAAAGACGAGGATACAATGTTAGCTCAATTAGCAGACGGAGAGTTTGTAACAAGAGCAGATGGAGTATTAGGTGCTGGAATCATAGCT
>Ga0098055_1000671_pt1 | contig 19852 bp, 7 predicted proteins | sample 17_taG_FD_75107 | JGI IMG/M metagenome (GOLD analysis project Ga0098055, IMG submission 75107) | Marine viral communities from the Subarctic Pacific Ocean - 17_ETSP_OMZ_AT15314 metaG | ecosystem: Environmental > Aquatic > Marine > Oceanic | place: Pacific Ocean | collected 2015-01-18 | reverse complement strand
TATTCACCTTTTAGTATATACTTATCATCTACAAATCTTACAAAATGGTGCTGGTCTAAATATTCATTACCTTGTTGTCTCTTATAATCTACTTCAAATAAAAATTCTAAGCCACGTACTTTACCCACGTTAGCACCATCAGACCATGACTCTTCTGTACCATCATAAAATGTACTAGCTCTGTTTTCATAACCAAACCTTGCGATCTTACGTATACCTAAGGCTAAGTTATAGTCGTAAGGCGTTTCTACTGTTACAGTTTCTAAACCGTTAGTTACAGAAAATACATCTACGTCTGACACAGAGTTACCACCATTAGCCGCAGCATAAAACGTAGCAAATTTAAAATACTTTTTAAAATTCTGTGAACAACACTCTTTTGGAGCAGCGCAAGAACTTAATATAATTAATAATGCAATTATTTTTTTCATCTTATTACTTTTTTTCTTGTTACTTGTTTTCTCTCTCGTGATCGGTTAGCTGGTTTTTTATCTGGGTTTTTTATACTTTCTTTAATTTCTTTCATTTTTTTAGTATCACCAAGATTTAAACTCCAAGTTGTGTAACCACTAAAAAATAATACTCTTTGCAAAGCTGTATAATCGTTATCAGCAACATTTCTAAGATTTATAATTTTTTGATATAACTTATTTGTAGGAACTGTAGTTATGGCTTGCGTGTAGTTTGTAACAGCAGACCACACAGGATTGTCTATATCAAAAGTTTCCATTTCTTTAATTACTTTTATATTGTAATTTAAAGTTTTTTCAGCGTTAACAATTCTTCTTGCTTTGATACCTACAACAGGCGAAAAGTTTAACATTTCCATTATAACAGCGCTTTCATCTTTGTTGTAACCTTTTTCTCTTTGTTCTAAAAATTTAATAACCATGTTTTTTAAAGTAGAAACTGCAACGCCATATATACCAGAACCTCTTAATATAGTATCTATAGTACCCTGTATAACTCTTTCTTTTTTCTTTAAAAAAGCTTCAGCTTTTTTATCTTCATCATCATCGTCTGTTCCAAACATAACTGCAAACAACGCTGTTTGTAAACTGTAAAATATTAAGTTTTGTGCAGCTCCGTAATATAGTATTCTAGACATATTAGACATATCACTTTGCAACTGTGTAGTGTTAGGAGGTGTTATTCTTCTGTTTATAAGATCAGAGCCTGCTTTTTTAATTATTCTATTATACTGGGACGGCGTGTTTAAAAAGTTTAACACTAGTTTACCTATCCAAGCTGATTGCTGCGCTGAAGTCATGTAAGGCTTTGCAGACTGTTGGGTTGATTGGGTTATTTCTTGAAAATCATTAAAAGCTTTTGTTTCTGCCTCTTTTACACTCAAACCTTCTTTAATATATTTGTTAACTCTGTTTCTATAAAAAGTAGCACCTCCAGTAGCAATTGCAATGTTATCACCAATTTGAGTTGGTAAAAAACCAAGCTTAAGAGCTTTACCAGTTATAATAGCTATTTGATCAAACATATTTCCTGGTCTAGCTTTTCTAATAGCTTCTGCAAGTTCAGCGCCATTAATATCTGTTTGTAGTCCACCACGTCTTTGCTTCATCATATCAGAATTAAATATCATTGCAAAGTCGTCCCAGTATTGTTTTTGATTTGCAAAGGCTTTAGCAGCTGCAAATATATTGTTATCAGCAAAATTTAAATAGTTAACGTTTGACATTTGCTGTAATATAGAAGATCTAGTGTTAAAAAACATTACACCTGATACAGAAGCGTTTAGCCAGTTCATAAAGATATTTGGTTTTGCGCTTGATCCTTTTGGTCTGTTAATACCAGTTTTAATTCTATGTAACATATCCTCTAGAGCATCCCTAAAGTTTCTGCCATAAGCAGCTTCAACTTTATTTAAGTTTTCTTTACTAAATATTGCGTCTGCGTTTTCTTGAAACTCTTTAAAGTATTGTTCTCTACCAACTCTACCTGTAGCATCTACTAAGTCTATCCTTATATTACCAGTGTCCCAGCTTGGACCTGGATCTACATAAGTTTCTTGCCTAGAAATAGTATTTACAGTTTCTGCATAAACTCTTAAGGCAGGATCATTTTTTACTATATCAACTAAATTTTTTTGATCAACCTCACTTAAACCAGGTATTGTAAAGCCGTGTTTGTCCCATAAATAAACCCTTATAGCATCTTGATGTGTAAAATCACCATCAGACGTTTTTTTATTTAACATTTTTTTAACGTCAGGAAACTGTTTGTTTAAAGCTTTGTAATCGTTTGCCACAGCTTGTTTAGCAGTGTCTATTTCTCTATGCGCTCTTAACAGTGGTCTTACTAAAGCTTGTTCAAAAAATTCTCTATGCGCATCACCCTCTCTACCTTTACCCATAAAATTATACAACAAACCTACAAAATCTTCATGTGATGGTGGTATAAATAATCTAAACTTACCTTTACTGGCACCACGTTTTCTTGCTTTAGTTACTCCAAAACGTTTGTTTGCATCAATACCAGTTACATTTTCTAATATTGAATTAAATATAGTGGGTAAGCTTTTACTAAAACTAACTTTTGCTTGTTGTACTTTTGATTTAACATCAAACTGGTCTAGCATGTTTTTAACAGCTTGTACGTTTTGCAAAGCATCATCAGCAAAATAAAAATCGTTATAACCTTCGCCAACCTTACCAGCTATCCACAGCGCTTTTGCCTCAGCAGTACTATTACCTAAACCTGTTATGTTGTCTAAAGGTATATTTAAACCATTAGCTTTTAAAAAGTCAAATATAGCTTTTTGTGATTGTGGCGGTCTTGCTGTTAATACAAACATATTTTCAGGGCCAAATTTACCCTGTAGTTTTAAAGCTTTTTGAAATAACGGTGCTAACTTGCCTTTTACAACTTTGTTAAAATCTGAAAAATCAAACACATAACCTTTGTCTAATAAATTTTCATATGTACTAGCATACTGCTCAGCATTTAAAGTACCAGTCTCACCGTCTAGAGTTGTGTATTTAACTAGCGATTTAGTTGTAGCTAGCGTATCGTCAAAATCTAAAATAGTAATACCTTTGCTTGAGCTAACTGTTCTTGACTTGCTAACAGCTTTTGCAAACTTAGTTCTTTTGTTACCTTCGCTTATAGTTTTTAAAGCTTGAGCTTCTTTGCTATTTACAAGAGCATCTAACCCACCAATTGTACCTACACTGTGATCTGATTTTAAATTTTGTAAAACACTATTAGGTATTGTAGGTATTGACCTGTAAGAATAAACTTTGTTGCCAGTCTTAACTTGACGTTTTGTTTTCTTTTTACCGTCTACACCTATTTTCTCTCCTTTTTTCTTAATATTAGTACCATCAGTATATATACTTGTTACTAATCTATCTTTTACATCTTTTTCAGTTGCCACTTTGTATTGAGAGTTAGAGCTAACTCTTAATGTTATTTCACCCATACCAGCTAATGGCGATACGTCAAGGCTATATATGTTGTCACCCATTGAAAAAAGTCCTCTACCCATCATTTGTATATAATGAACAGGGTGTTTCTTCTTGTTGTATATTTCTGCAACAAATGCTAAATCAAAATCTCTTGTAGATGACAGTCCATTAAGATAACTTTTTTCAGTTGTAGGATCAATAGTTGATTTTAAAATATCATGATACTTTGTAGGTATAACTTTAATGTTATCCCAAGTGTATTTGTGATCATCTTTTAAAAATTTTTTTGCTCTTTTTATACCAGGTTGTATATCTTTTTGCAAGGCGTTAATTACCTGCATCATTTCATCAGAATATTTTTTCTTAACAATAAATTTACCTGTCTTAGGATCTATAGCATTTGTAACACTACTATACTGAGCGTTTGTCATTTTAGCCTCTATATTAATTAGTTGGTCAAATAATCTAATTATTAAATCAGGCTTACCATCAGTCTCACTTGGTTTTCTTGCAATAACATCAATAACTTCTTTACCATACTTTTTTTCTATAGCTATCTGCAAGTCTATCAAATGCTTCTCATACATAGTACCTCTTTTACCAGCTTCAATTAACTTATCAAAAGCTTTTGCTAAAAAGTTAACTTCATCTATAGTTTGAATTAAACTAATATTATTGTAATCACTTTTTAATAAGTCATGAAAAACAAAATTACCGGCAGCTTTTGATATTTGTTTTTTATACTTTGGCAATACATTACCATTACTATCAAAAGGATTTATGTTTTGTTCTATAAGCTTCTTAGCAAACAAAGCTTCACTTATTACTCTTCTTGAGTAGCTAACAGAGTCAAAACTTTTGTATTCTCCTTTTTGTTTTGCAATTGTAGCGCCGTGTACAAATTGTCGTAATTTTGCTTTTATTATTTTTTCAACATTGTTAGAGTTGTCTATAATAATATTATCAGCTTCTTTTGCAGCGTACGCTTCAGCTAATATTTCTGCTATCTTTTTTTGTTTAGCTAATAGTGTGGTATATTTACCTTCTGTAAAAAATTTAGTAAATTTTGCTTTATTTGTTATAATACTAAAAATATCTTTTCTAAAATAACTATCTTTTTTATTAGCTGGTTTGTCTTTTACTTTAGTAACTTTATCTTCTTTACCTATTTTAGTAAAGTCTATAAAGCTTTTCGAACCTTTATAATTGTTTTTCATTAAGTCAACAGAGATACCGTCCATAAAAGGTTTATAAGCAAGAGCAAGAAAAGCTTTGTATTCTTCGCTAATTTTCACTTCTTTAGTTTTAGTGTCTTGAGATATTTTACCCATTTGTGATTTTATCTCTTTTGCAAATTCTTTTTCTATAAGATCTGACAGCTTTTGCTCTATATTTTTAGGATCTTGCTTTATTAACTTTTCAATACCTTTACGAACAGCTATTACAGACATTGGTCCATCTGTATTTATAGGAACACTAGTTAAGGGCTTTAACTTTCTACCTTTTACTTCTTTAACTTCAGTTTTTTCATCATCAGTGGGGTCAACAGGAGACTGTATATCGTCAATGTTTTTAGTAAATTGTTGGGGCACACCTAAATCAGCCGCTAGTCTGTTAGCTCTTTTATATAACCTTTGGCTAAGAAATTTATCTAAGTTTTGTTTTGTTGGATCAAACAACTCTTTAGAAGTTGCTGGTGGATTTAAAATACTAGAAGCTAGACCTAATAAAGCGTTTTTATATTCAAGCCTTGTTAAACCGCCTTTCTCTAATATAGGATCGTAAAGTCTTTTAGTAATATCCTCTACCATAGCCCCAACGTCCTGACCTAACTTAGACTTAGTTAAATCTTCTGGCGAAATTGCTTCGCCTTTTTCATTAACCGCAATAGCTTCTCTACCATATTTTTTAACATTACTTTCGTACTCTGTGTCAAGTATGTTTTGTAAAACAGACTTAGATTTTGAGACACTTTTTTTCTCTGGCTGAGCATCTGTCTTGCCTTTTAACTTAGGTATTTTTAATTTTCTATACTTAGCACCATTAAACTTATTAAACTTTTTAATAAACTCAAGCGTGTTACCATGTTCAAACTGGCTAAAATCAAATCCTGATTTTGTAAATTTTTGAAAAGCAGCGCCAAATATTTTACCAGCCATACCAAGACTAACACCTTGCTCTAGGTTTAAGTCTTGAGCTTCAAAAGCAGCAAACACATCTGATAATATGGTAAAGTATTCTCTATTGTACTCAGCAATATTAGTGCCTTCTTTAAAATCACTAACATATAAACCCATTTTTTCAGCATGAAGTTTCATTGCAGCAATTATCTTAGGGTCTTTACTAGCTTTTAACTGTTTGTCAAGCTTTAGTCTTAAGCTTTTTAAAGTTTCAGTTGGCATTATATCAGTTACAAAATGAAAAACCTCATGGTGAACTGTATTTGACGAAGACCAATCACCCTTATCAATATTGTTTTTGATGTTTTCATTTATCATCACAGCAATATCACCAAGATTAACACCGTTGTTGAACACTGTCTCCATTTGACCTGTAATAGGGTTTAGCATTTTTTCACCATAAATGGTGCTCTGCATGTCTTCTTTGTATTCAGGATTTTTGCTTAACCACTGTTCGGCTTCTTTTTTTGTTTCAAACGTGATAACTTGTTTGTTAGCCATTTCACCTTCATTAGTATTGTTTATGTGCTCTGCTAAACGAATACCGTGGTCAAGATAAGCAAGTTTAAAAAGTTCTTTTTGATTAGATTTTTGGTATTGTTGTATTTCAAGATTAAGCAGCTCAGTTCGTATATCTTCATCTGTACTACCCGCAATCTCTTTATCACCTTCAAAAAGAATACCATCTTTTAATTTCTCTTCTTTTATCTTATTTATTTCTTTTTGATTTTGTTTAATAATAACTAAATTATTAAGCACTTTTTCTTTTTCAGGGCCTTTTAGCTTTTTATATTTAGTATTGTTTACAAAATCTTCTTGAGCTTCTAGCTCTGTAAAAAGCTCTTCTTTCTTTTCAGTAGTAATTTGACCATTGTCAAACATTTCCTGATAAGTTTTCTTTTTTCTTTTTACAGCTAACCTTGTAGAGTTTGGATTTACAATAGCAGAAAACTCCGCTTTTAATTCTTTAGCTGATGTAGTAGCAACTTTACCACCTACAGTAACAGGTCCTGTTGTTAGAAGCGCTTGAGCACCTGCATCAGCTATTCTTTTTAAATTAGCATCTTTACCAGCTGTATATCCTGTTGCTGCTTCAACACCATATATACTGCTACCTTCTTGCAAAGATTCTGTAACAAACTCAGTGAAACTAGTTACTAATATATCTTTACCAACATCGTCATAACCTTGTTTCATAAACTGTTTAAGTTTACCACTAGTAAATTTTCTTATCCAATTTTTTGGTATAAACTTAACACCTTTTGCAACAACAACAACATTAGAAATTAAGTCTAAACTTGCGTTTGTAAGACCTACAGTAACAGCTTTTGACAAATCAGCCTCACCAAGTTCTAAAACTTTAGACATCTTATCACGCCTGTCTTTAAAATCTAACTTAGAAAAAGCTAATCTTGCTAACTTTATTTGTTCTGGACTAGCGTCTTTCGTAAGACCTGCGTGTTTTTTAGCAGCTGTTATTTCTATAATTTCTAATCCAGCTCCTCCACCCTCTTGCACATACGTAGAACCACCGGCTGTAAGTAAAGCAGTTGCCATTTGAACTACTTGATCACCTAGCATACCCTGCCACTCGTCTAGAGTTAAATCTGGATCAGATATATCTTTACCAAAAGCAGAAGGAGCTCTAATAGCTTCAAGTTTCTTTTGGTAATACTCAGTGTCAGCCATATCAGCGAGTATGGTGTTTGCAAGATTACCAATTTTAAACTCTAAATTAGCTATTGCTTTTTCATTAGTATACGAAGACGATTTACTTTCTGAAACTCCAGGCAAACCAAGATCTTCCGCGGTTAAATCAGCACCTGTTTTAGGGTCAACGTATTTTGCTTTAGGATCTAAAGTTTTAAGAACTTTTAATTGCTTTTGCAACTTGTCAAGTTCAATACCGTCATGCACAACGCTTATTTCCTTAAAAGCTTTTGGTAATTTTATAGCACCGGTCACGTACATTTGTCTAAAAGTATCTCTACTAAGGTATTTTATTACCCAAGGCGGTAAAGCAGCTTCTTCAGCTTCGTATCTTGCTTTATTTTCTATTACACTACCAAACCTACTAGCCAAAGCACTCCAAACACCATCTTGAATATTCTTTAATTCATTGTTTTCAGCGAATAATCTAGTATGTTCTTCTTCAATTATTTTGTTGAATTCTTCTACAGCTTTTTCGTATTGATCGTTATCAGACATGTCGTATTTAGCTTGTAAATCTGCAACTAAATCATTAGAAAAAGGAACTAAAGCATCGTTTATTTCTTTTATTATTTCGTCTGAACCGCCAATATTTGAAGACATCATTATTTCTTGGTACGCTTTTTTCGCGTGTTGCGTAAGCTCTTCAGCGCTTAGCTCAGCAATTTTTTTAGGCTTTTTATCTTCAGTTAAAAACTCAACTTGTCTTTTGTTTGCATAATTCCAAGCTTGACTATAAGCGGTTTTATTTACTTTAGTACCTAAATTGTTAGCAATAAAATCATTTATAGCTTTAGCTTGTTGTTGAGAGCTAACACCGTAAAGTTTGTCAGAATATGTGCTATAACCAAACAAATCTAAATCTACTTTAAACTCTTGTTCTGCTTCATTTGGAGCTATAATTTTTATATAATCTCTTCCAGCAACTGCTTCTTCAAACACAAAACCAAGGCCACCGTATTTTCTTGTTAAAATATCTTTAACTCTTTTTTCTCTTTGATCAACATCAAACATTTCTGTTTGCGGTAAAGTATCGTCAAAATCAATGTTATTACCAGATTGGTCTACAACATTTTCAGTCTCACCTTGCTCTGCTTTGACAGTAACGTTAACTTCTTCACTTTCAACCTCGCTTGTTTTTACAGCGTCAGGAAACTTTAATAAAAATTGTTCTTTTCTGTCTGAAGAAACTTGATATTGCTGTCCTTCGACTTCGTAAATTTCATCCATTTAAAATTTTATTATTTTTTTAGTTCTTAAGTCTGGATCAGAAATATTGAAAACATCTTCAATTGTATCATCTATACTCACAACATTACCTACAGGCTGACCTTCTTTATTTATTTCTTGCCATCCAATTATTGCGTTACCTTTCTTGTCTTTCATAACACCACCATCTGTTCCAGGCGCTATCATGTATACAGCTTTGTATCTTATATCGTTACCTTCCCACCAGTTTTCAATATCACCAAGCTTAGGATCTTGAAGTTTTCTAGCTTTGTTTCTTACAACTTGCTCATTAACATATAAGTCTTTTGCTCCTTTACTAAACTTACTTATACCCATGTACAGCTTAGCGTCTGAAATTAATCTACCTTTTGAATCATATTTTTTACCTTGGTTAACTTGGTATTGATGATTTATAACTTCTTTTTGTAAAAAATCTTTATACGCTTGTTTTATAGTTTGTTCATCGCCTTCAGTCCACAAACCTCTTTTTAAAATATCTGCCTGCTCGTTAATATAAGCATCAGAAGGAATATCGTATTCTGACCAATTAAAAAACTCGCCTTCAGTGTCAGGAGTTGATATTTCTTGTAAAGCAGCGGCGTAGTTAGGATCTGTTTTAGCAAGATAATCCATAAACGTAGTTGAACCATCTTTTGTTTCATAATTTGTGTTAAACAGTATAGTAGTTTTGTCATTGCCGTTTATCCACATTTCATCAACGCTTTTACTTACTTCAGACTTAACTGTTTCTGGTGCGTAAATCTCATTATTTCTTTTAGCGTCAGCGCCATGCGTGTTTATTAATGTATTTAATATATCGTTGTTTGCCTTAGAGTCTGATATTAGTATTGTTTTTTTAGCAACATAATCACTTACTAAAATTTCATCAGCACCGTTATTAAAAACCATCACTGGTCCTTGATCAGACATTCTAGTTGTGTATTTACCTGACATAATATCAGCATCTAAAGCTAATTCTCCAGGCTGCTGGTAAATAGATAAGTTAGATGAGTTTTCACCTAATTTTACTTTTTTCTGAGCTAACGAAGATAATAAAGTTTTTGTACCTTCAATATTACTCATAATTTCATTATACCTATTAGCAGCTTTTTTATATTTAGGCATAAAAGAAGGCACGTTTTTCATTGTTTTTAACAAGCCGTTAACTTCGTTTTTATATTCAACTAAACCATCAATATCAACATCTTCAACAACACCGTTAAAATTTTCTGTTGCTACTTGAAATTGTTTTCTTTTTACAGCTGCATACTTACCTATAGCGCCTAATGCTTTTAACCAGCCAGAGTCATCTCTGAACTTGCTTGGCCCCATACGTTTTACTGAATTTATTAGATTTTGATCTGCTCCCATATTTGCTTTGTTTTTTTATTTACCTTTTTCTACCGGTTTTTGGATCAAAAGGACCTGCATTAGTCGTTATACCAGCCGTACCTAGCTCTCCAATCATACCTGTTACACCACCTATTATATTACCCCACATAGCCTTGTTAGCTGCGATAGCGTCTTGAGCATTACCAACCATCTGCATTGACATACCTAATTGTGTAGCTTGTCTATCAGCATTCATCTGTTGTAGATTAGCAGCTCCTTTTTGCACTTGTAATCTACCTTGTCTTTCCATTTGCTGGTTTCTAGCAGCTTGTTGCGATGCCATTCTTTGGTTTGCTGATTCTTGCTGGCCTATTGAAGCGGCAGCTTGTTGTGCTCCAGTTTGAGCTTGATTAGCCAAAGCTTGTATATTACCAGCGTTAAAACTACCACCGCCTTGCAAGGCGCTAAGTATATTAGCCTGGCTTTGTTGCGTTTGCTGTGCTTGAAAGTTAGCTGCTTGTTGATTAACAGTTAAGTCTTCAGCTGTGTTTTCCATGTTAGAGTAAACATTTTTGGCGTAAGGATTTCTGAACACTTGATCGTTGTATTTTTGCATTTCATTTTTAAAAGCTGTTTCTGCATCTTCAAGTCTGTCTTTGTTACCAGCCCCGGAAAATATTCTTAAAGGAGAGCTTTGATTCTCGCCAGAATGTATTATTTGTTTTTTTATTAGACCTACTGCCATATCTTATTGTTTATTTATTTATAATTACACTTTTTGTGAATTATTTACTACTTTCTCTCATTTCAGAGCTTGTCGCAAAAAGCTCTGCTTTTTCGTTTGAATTATTTTCAAACTTTACTTCAGCATAATAACCTTTTAAACCATTTGAATTTACTTTTTCATTTTTCTTAAACATAATAAAGCTTTGGTCATTTAACACAGGTGAAACTGGTGGAACAAAACTGCTGTCGTCTACAATAATTGTATAAAGAAGTTTTACTTCAACAGGATTTGGATTAATTGAAATGCTAAGATCTAACATTGAATTTACAGGGTTATATGTGTAGTTAACAGTGCTTGTTATTGGGTCTATCTCTGGAATTAAAACACCACCAATAGTCACGCTAAAATCTTTTGTGTCTTGAGGCACGTCGCCTGAAGGCTGCCAAGGGTCACCACTTAAATCAAACGAAATACCTTGATCGTATCTTTTCACTAAATAAGTTTCTAGTGAAGACCTTCTGTTTATACCATTTACTTGTATTGGGCCAATTAAAACCAAATCACTTAACCCAGATACTTCGTAACCACCTAGTGCATTTGTGTTAGTATAATAAACCAAATCACCTGATTTAACCGAAACATTTATTTTTTCTTCAAAACTTAATTTAATAGCCATATTTTTTATTTATGAAACACCTACACCTACAAAGTTGTCAATTTGCAGTGTAGATGTAAAATTAGTATCACCCATTGCATGTAACATAACATCACCAGTTATAGTTATTGCACTGCTACTTCCTTCAACCTCCAGAACTGTACCGGCTGCAACTGTTTTTGCTGAAGAAAGAGTTATATCGTTTGATCCAGCAGCTCTAGTTGCTATATTTGTTACTGATTCATCAACATCAATTCCAATACCTTTTACTACAGTTGTGGCGCCGTCTTTAATAAAAGCAGCGCTACTTAAAGTTAGAGTTGTGCTGTTGTCACTAGTGGCTGCAACAGTTACTGTTAAAGGCGTTAAAGTAGTTGTTAAATTAGTAAAAGACAAAGAAGATCCGTACGCTCGCGCGCCACGACTACCTTTACCTGTAAAAGTAAGGGTTATGCCATCAGAAATACTTCTAAGCGCGCCGCTAAATATTATTCTTTTCTTTGTAGCATCTATGTCTACAATAGTATCTGCACCCCCAAAACCAGTGCCAGATATAAACATACCTACAACTAAATTTTCTACAGAATCTAAAACAACAGACTTACTACTTGAAGTAGCTCCATTTACAGTTTGTGTTTTTGTAGTTTCAAAATATGTATCTACTAAAGTTTGTGATTTTGTTATAGCGCTTGCGCTTGTAGTCGTAAAAGTCCACGTAAACGAAGTTTTAAAACCAACTGTATCTTTAAAGTTTTTAGGTTTAACTATAGTAAAAGAATTTGCGCTATAGTTAACATCTAAAGCTGTTAGAGCAGGTGAAGAAGCGTTTATAGTTATTGTTGTGTCTATATACTGAGATATAGATATTGACTTAAAAAGTTTGTTAGTAAAACCGTGGGTAATATCTTCACCATACGTATCGCTATTAGAATCTGTATCATATACTATATCTGTTGTTCTTAACTGAGTATCATCACTAACAGAAGCTTCTAACACAACAGTATAAGTATCGTTGCTAGTTACTGTTGGAAAGATTATTTTATTCGTGTAGCTACCTGATTTATTAATTTTTTCTTTATTCAAACCAGCTGTTGCAGTAAACTTTAAAGCATCACCAGCTGTCACATCAACAACATCACTTAGTACTAATGTTTGAGAACTAACAGACTTTACAAAAACATAACTAGAAACACCGTTACCGGTAACAACCATACCTGGCTTTATATTTGTATTAGCTGTAGTTATATAAATAGTACTGCTATTAATATCGGCTGAAACGGCTGAAGACGTACTGGTAGTTGCATTAGTAAACGTTTGTGTAATAAAGTTATAAAACTTACCAGCTTCGTTGGTAATTTTTAAATCAAAAACAGCCCCTGCACCTCCGCTTATATTAAAAGGTCTTATTGCTTTTGTTTGTAGCAAATCACTATTTGATATGTTAAAATTATTTATAAACTTCATATTAGTTTTTTAATTTGGAGTAAAAGGTGCGTTAAAAATAATACCACCATAAGTATCTAAAGTCCAGCTATAAATTTTTATTTCTACATCACCTATACTGTCTGTTGTTTCAACTTTAATTGCATAGTATATATGAGCACTAGGATTTATAGCTAAAGAAGAATTAGGTGGTAGCCAAGCAACAATATATGAGGTTCCAGCGCCTGGAGTTTCTTCAGCTGAGACTGAGTTAAATCCTTGTGTGTTGATTTGGTAACCTTGAAATGGACCTGGTTGCCACTCAGTAAAAGTAGATGGATTATTAAATATAGCAGGTGTATTTCCTGCCGTTTGAGCAGGGCCAACAACAATAGAGGTATTACAAGCGGCTTCTATGTACTGCGATGACACTGACGGGCCATTCATATTTGTCATATTAGGGTTTGTATTAACTGGTTGATAAGCATTCATGCCTGACGTGGTTTCATCTCCCCATCCAGTACCAATATAGGTAAGGCTTGTAAGATCTACTAACGGCGTTGTTCCTCCACAACCGTCTGAATATTCAATAGTAGTAGAATACGGTTCATTAGCATTACCACCCGAGGCGGGTTGTCTGTGTGCAGACCTTGTTGCTTGGAGATTTAACGCTATAGTATTTGCATATACATTTGACTGAAAGTTGTTAATTATAGCACCAGAACTATGTTGTAGCGCCAAACCTAAGCCTTGATTATTTAACCCAGAACCTTGATTTGACCAGTACATCAAGCTTAATGACACAGGGTTAAAGGCTTCTGTATTGGGATAGGTACAAGAACCATCATCAATCGTTGCAATAGGATCATAGTTTGTTGCATTTGGATCTGTACATCCACTATAAACACAAGAACCATTATCAAGGTTTGCGCCTTGGTAGTAATTTATCGCGTTAGGGTCAGTACAGCCCCATACTGGTGGTATACAACCAATACCTTGCCAATTTGCTATTGGATTAGCTTGAGTTTGATAAGTGTACAACGGGTTGTTAGAAGAGTCGAGTATTAGCTGTCCAGCGTAGTTGATAGCTTGGTCAGCATCTATACAACCAATTACAATGTCAAGTGTATCGGTTACGGTTTCAGTATGAATAACTGTTCCACCATTACCGTTTTCCCAATTAAACACAAAAGTATAAGTTATCGTACCACTGGCTGTTGGCATACGCCCATCTGTCCCACCGTCCCATCTATTCTCAGCTAGAATATCGTAATAACCATTGTAAGCAGTGTGTGTTGTTGGTCCTATTGTTGTTGTTGTGCCATCGGCTGGTGCGGTAGTACCAAAATCTATCTCTATACTGTATGTGGTTGGTGGATAACTACCACTACCTGTTATTGCTTGAAGTATAAGGCCTTGGTTAGACTGATTGTTAAGCATAACCGGTCCAGTATAGTTACCAGAAGTAATTTGCGAAGTATTAAAACCTGTGTGCGGATCAATAGTTAAGCTGCAAATAGGTATATTGTTAGATGGTAGAGTAAATACACAACTTCCGTCGTCACAAACAGATGCGCTGTCATAGTTAAGAGCAGCGGCATCAGTACAACCATCTGGAAGTATACAACTTCCGTCATCGTTTGTAGCTAATGGGTCGTAATTACAAGCCGTTGGATCAGTACACCCGTCTACTGGTGTATATTGACAGCTTCCATCGTCTACTTGCGCTAGTGGCTCGTAATTAAGAGCAGTAGCGTCCATACAGCCACCATAAACACAACTACCATCATCTACAGTTGCTGTAGCGTCGTAGTTTACAGCTTGAGACCCAGTATAAGGACTATCGTAAGGATCTCCATTTGCTACTAATAAGTTACCATCATCTGTACAACCACTAATAGTGTAAGTGCAAGATCCATCATCAACCGTTGCTAGAGGATCGTAATTGTTTGCAGTGTTATCCATGCAACCATAAACGTTGTAATCACAACTACCGTCATCTGTGTTGGCTGAAGCGTCATAATTACCCGCTGTAATATCTGTACAGCCTAAAACCTCTGGTATACAAGGGTTTGAAGGGTCAGTTGCGCTAACTTCATTTACATTTGCTAAAGGGTCGTAATTAATATTATCAACTCCAGTTACAGGATCAGTTTGAATCATACAGCCATAAACAGGCAATATGCAAGACCCATCATCTATATTAGCGAGCGGGTCATAGTTTGATGCTGAAGGATTTGTACACCCAGGCACTGGTAGTGGGGCGGTATAACCATCTACACCTTTAAGCTTGCCAATACCTTGAAATGTTATTTTGCTAGTTGGATATTTTTTATCTGCCATTTTATTATATTATATTATTTATTCCTTTTATGTAGTTGAACCACTTGCCTTCTTTTTTAATAAATTCAGCTGATTCTCCTTCATCTTGATCTGTGTTTATAGAGCTTACGTGCCACCCATCTTTTGCACTTAAATTATAATAACCAGTTCTAACATCAGTAGACTCTTGTATAACTTTAGCTTGTGAACCTTCATAATTTAATGTTCTAAAAGTTTTTATAGAGCTTGGCACATCATTAAACAAAACAGTTACAGTAGAGTTTGTAAATTGATTATAAAAGGTATTATAATAACCTATGTCGTGTTGGTATAAAGCGCCTTTTTCAAAAGAATAGTAATTACTAGAAGAGCTAAGCGCAAAATCTCCAATAAAAGATTTAAAACTTACCCACCCTTTTACTTTTTCGTCAAAAGAAACTGTAGTACCTGACTTACTAGCTGGATCATACATTTTCATAGTAACGTTATACTCGTCGTTTTTACTATCATAAGAACCTACTATAACATCGTGTAATTTTAAATTTTGTTTAAAATAATCAGTCATACCATACTCTGAAATTGGTGTTAAACCGTCTCTTGATAATCTAAGAACGGCGCCTCTTTGCCTATCTGTAAAATATGCTCTAAAGTTTTCTGAAGCAAAAGAACTTGGGTCTGTTGATATACCATAGTCACCAACAAAAGGAATTACTTGTCCTAACACGTTTTCATTAGCTATAAGCTGAGGGTTGCCATCAGCATTAAAAATTGCATCTTTATTTGCTAGTATTTTTAAAATTTTATCTTCACAAAGAGCTAGTAAATCACTATTTCTAGTGTGTAGTTTTTGTATACTACCATAAGAAGGATTTACATTTTTAGTTATTTTTTCTGCAGATATAAACTCGTTAGTCCTGTTAACGCTATTTTTTGAATTATATATTCCTGAGTATGTTATTCTATTACTAACTCTTTCTTTTTTGTAATCACCTTCGAATATAGTAGAAACCTTAGGGCCATTGTCTATAGTTACTGCGTTAAAATCATCTTGTATTCTATCAGATTCTACACCGTTTCCAAAAGTAAAACAATTAAACCAGTTTTCTAAAGGAAAACCAAAGGCTGGATCGTGAAGAGATATGTCCCAACTTTGACTTGCCTCGTGATATATTTCTAAATTATTATTATTTTTTGGTTTTGTTTCAAACACAGCTGGATTTCTTGGAACTCTATTTTGAAAATCTCTTCCTTCAAGATCTTCTACAAACTTTATACTTGTTGGGTTTGTTGAAGAAACAGGTGTTGATGCTGTAGTAGGGTCGTAAGTTCCATTTGCACCAATCACTTTGTCAAGTGTTAAATGCCATGTTTTTCTTCTATTAGAACTATTCATGAAAACATCTTCAATAGTGTTCGCGTTAGTTGTAGAGCTATTAATAATGTTTAATTCCCAACCAGCCATGTAATTTTGGTGATTTGTTGTAGTTACATTGGTAATTGTGTAAATTGTTATATCGGGATCTTCTGAAAAATAAAATTGTTTACCTATACTTAAATTCTCAACCATCGTATACTCTTCGTCGTGATTTGGATTAGCAGCGTCACCTACAATAAAACCAATGTCTGTCGTTAACAAATCATTAGGCGTTAAACTTTGCCAACCAGATGCTACAATTCCAGAAAAAGAAATATCTATTTGATTACCGTTTATACCTTTGTTTTTTCCTGGAGGACCACCGTAACCGCTATTTGAAGTTCCATAAGTTGAAGCAGATTCACTTTGATAAGGCAAGTTGTCAATAAACCACACACTGTCATTTGTAGTACCAGTACCAAAAATATCAATAGAATCATTGTAAGCGTCAATATAACTATAACCACTATTGCTAAATCTATATATTTGAGCCACTACACCAGCTTGCAAAACCCAGTCGTTACCACCTTGCCAATACGGCGCTGGAGGTGGGTTTAGAACTGGAGGATCAGGAATTACATCTAAACAAGGTATATTTGGGTCAGTACCAGTGTAATAAAGTAAAGACTCTTGATGTACTGTTGCTAATCTACCAGCCTGTGGACTGTAGTTAAGTATAAGTTTGTTTATGTTAAAGTCTCTATATATTTTTACAAAAAATTTACCATCAAATTGTGGTTGGTTCTCAACAACACCATAAGTTATTTCTAAAACTACACCATCAGCTATATCTGGTGTTACAGGCGTAGAAGACGCTGATTCTATAAAATCAACATCTGAACCAAATTGACCTTTAATAGTTACAATATAGCCGTTAGTTAACTCATCTTTAACAGCATTTGAAATATCATAATTTTCTGATCTTTCGCCAGTAGCATTAGAAAGTTTCATTCTTAAATTTTCTTTTTCAGCAATATTAGCATAACCACTTGACTCAATAATAGTTTCGTTAATCCTAAATTCAACTCTACCTTTTATTGGCATAGAGTTAGGATCGTTAAAAACATCGTTGCTAGAAGCTGCGTGTGTTAATGTTCCAAAACTTTTTCTGTTTGTTTTTATAAAGTCAGGAGCTTCATTTGCTATAGCTAATACTTTGTATTTAGTAGCGTCGTTAATTGAAGCGTCTGTTCCGTGTTGTTTTTTAAGGTATAAGTAATCTTCTCCATCAATTTTATTTCTATCAGCAGATATAAACGAAAGCCATATGTTACCGTCTTGAGCATCATACCACCTAGCTAAAGGTAAATTGTAATATTCTGTAGAAGTTTCTTTTATAAAAAACTTAAAACTAGCAGCTTCTAATGGTGCTGGCGAGTTAATACGAGCCTCAAATATAGTTGGAATATGAGACTGTGTAATTGGCACGTTTAAAACAGAGTCTTTATTTGTTAACACTGGCGTTTGCCTACCGTACTTATCTTCATAAGCAATACCAAGCTGATAACTTCTTAAACTTTTTATTGAAGGCACTCCAATCTCATCTACAACTTGACGGCTAGGATGCTGCATGTAAACAAATCCTAGATCAACTGGAGCATCTTGCAAATCCATATTTTGCTCGTAGTTAGCATAAACAAGCCTGTTACCAACTATTTCTTGGGCTAATGCTTTTTTAGGTACACTATCATAAGTTCTTAATAATTGATTAGCTGCAGTTGCTTTGTATATAGTTTCAGAAGTTATGCTGTATTCACCACTACCAAAGCTGTTTGAAACAGGCTGAGTAAACCAACTACTGTCATATGGCGTTATAGAGTCTACAATATAAACAATTGGAGAGTTAGATTCTTTGTATAATATATCAACACCAACAACATCGTGTGGTATTTTTCTTGAAAAAATTCCAGTACCAACGCTATAATCTCTTGAAATAAACTCTGACAAAACAACTTCTCTTAAATTGTTTTTCATACCTAAGTTATAACCTCTTACTGTGTCTTGAGAATATGTGCCAGCATTAAAAGCGGGTTTTGTAAAAGGACTAAAAGGAGAGTATTCACCATCTATAAATTTATATCTATACGCAAATCTTGGAAACTTGTTTTCAAACAAAACGTCGTTTGCTCTTTCAAACTTAACAACCCAAGTAGAAGGTAGTAGCGTAGTGTTTAAGTCTATGTTTAAAATCTCACAGTGAACATCTATCCAAGTACCTAAAGGAACACCTGGAGTAAAGTTAGATTGAATAGTGCTAAGACTAGTTATTTTTAATCTAATATCATAATCTATGTTATAAGAGAACTGTTGGTTAAAATTTGCATACAACTCGTCTACTATACCGTCGCTATTAAGATCAACTCCAATGTCATTAGTTCGTACAGATTTCAACTGTATTATTGTTTCACCAGGTACTATATGGTATTGTCTTGTTTGAGAAGAACTAAATATTTTTAAATTTATATCTGGGTTACCAGTAGAACTTACAGATGTACTACCAGGATAATTGCCTGGGCCCCAAAGAGTAGCTCCATCAGAAAATTGTGAAGGACCAGCGCCTTCAATAATAACGCCTGGTTGATTAAAGTAATAATCTGAAATCAACTCCATTGTAGGTTCTTTGTAAGGAGCTCTTTTTATTACTGTAATGTGCTCTTCTTTTATAAACTCAGTAGAATCAGTGAAGCCAGGAAAAACCATACTTAAAAGACTGTCTAGTACTGTGTTATGTAAACGAGTATGCCTTGTAAAGTTAGGCGTACCTAGCATTATGTTTTCAATATTTATTTTTTTTGGCTCTGAATAGTTGTCTGTCCAGAAAAGAAAACCCTCAACAACATTTATTCCTGTTATTAAAGTATCTCTTTGAAATTTTAAAACACCACCTGTTGAAAAGTTATCAACTAAAACAGGTATTGCAACCTCATTTGCAACGTCCCATTTTACGATTAAATCTGAATCAGCTGCGTTTTGAATAAACCAATAAAAACAATTGTTTTGCTCATCAGAAACAGCACCTACACACTGAGCGTTTGGATTAAAATTAAAAGGAACACCATTTAATCTAAATGTATTTGGAAATATTTTTTTATTACCTAATATATTATTAAGGGCACCAACATCAGAAGCATCAGATGTTGAAACCCTTATGTTAAGAGCGTCTCTATATTCACCATTAGGTACTAATCTCTCGTCCAGGTCTTTGTTCATTTTACCTGCAGAGAAAGTGTGCTTTATCTCCGGCATATATTAGTGTTTTATTTGTTTAGATTTACCTCTAAGTATTTGAGTTAATTCTTCTAATTTTAAATTTGATAGTCTTAGTTTTGCTTTTCTTACAGCAGCAAACTTATCTTTTTGAAATCTACGAACTATATACTCTTGTACGTTAGCCCTTGTAGACATTATTCCATATGCTATACACTTGTACATTGC
>Ga0098055_1000651_pt1 | contig 20182 bp, 13 predicted proteins | sample 17_taG_FD_75107 | JGI IMG/M metagenome (GOLD analysis project Ga0098055, IMG submission 75107) | Marine viral communities from the Subarctic Pacific Ocean - 17_ETSP_OMZ_AT15314 metaG | ecosystem: Environmental > Aquatic > Marine > Oceanic | place: Pacific Ocean | collected 2015-01-18 | reverse complement strand
TGCAATACACCAACCTTGGTGTGTATAACGGCGTAACAAAACCTGGAGCAATTTCTGAAGCTCTTCTGGAAGGCTTTAAACGGGCCGCTGCAGTAGCCGAGGAGCATGGGATGTCTCGTGCCTTTACCGTGGCCCCTACAGCCTCTTGTGCGTACCGCTACCAGGACCGTGAGGGTTACACTACAACCCCTGAAATCGCTCCTCCTGTTAGCCGTAACATTGATCGCGCTAGTTCAACTCTTGGCGTACAAAGTTATGAATTTAATCCCAAGTGTGAAACTGCTGAAGAAGTAGGTTGGGATACTTTCTTTACACTTAATTGTGAATGGCAAAGAATGATGGATAACACTGGGATGGCGCACGCTATTTCCATGAACTGGTGGTCAGACATGACAACCATGGACCGTAGTTTTATGGCACGATGGATTAACTCCCCCTTGAAGAGTTTGTATTACAGCCTTCAAGTGATACCGGATACGCAAGACAAAACTGACATTTACGCAGCGCTAAAAGACGTTGACGTTGATGATTATCTTGCAGAAATCCTGGAGGAATCCGACCCTGTTCAATGTGATTGCGCCGAGTAATGAACCCGTATCAAAAACTACAGCAAAGAAAGCGTACCTGGACCCCGATTCAACCCACTGCGGGTAAACTAAGAGAAGGTTCAGAAGAAACCATTCGTCGAGCTTTGGCTCTTCGTGCTCTTGAACTGCCTGTCGGGGAGTTTATCTCCGAGGCAGTCATGGGTGAGGTTCCCGGAGCGGCGCGAGACCTTCTTATTTCAAACATTCGTGATGAGGAAAAGCATGATGTTGCACTTGGATACGCAGCTAGAGCGCACGGTGTTGACGCAACAGCAGAAGCGGAAGCACAACGCCTTAAAGAGGCTTGGATCGATCATCCAGACCACACCGTACTCAAAGCAATGGTGGCTGAGAGAGCTGTATTCTTCGTTCTCCTCCCGTTCTTTCGCTTCTGTGGAGACACCGGATTAGCCGTAACTTCACAAGACATTAGCCGTGATGAACAGGTCCATGTTGCGAGTAACTCCTTGGTTTGTCGTGAGCTTGGTCTCACTGTCTCTCCTAGCCTTGATCGCCTACGAAAGGCTACAATCGCTTGGGTGATGCAGCCGCTTGGCCGCTCAGAAGACAAATATCTTGACAAGCAGTTCTGGCTTGATCAGAGCGATAGCTTGATGTACGCCGGTAAAGCCGAAGGTTTGCTTGAAACTAAGCGAGCCCGTGTGCCTGCTTTCTTTGAAACAAGTAACATGGACTTACCTAGTTATGCGTGATTATGTTTAATAGTCCAGAAAGTAAATCTGTTGACCCAGCCATTTGGAGCGATCCTTTTGGTTGGGATTTTTCTGGTGTCGAATTATCAGTTCGTTTTTGTGACATTTTAGGAACTTGCAAAAAAGGAAACAAAGCAAGACGACGTGCGCGTCAAGCAGCACAAGCAGCCGCAGCCGCCGCACAAGCAGCTGAACGTCAACGCCAACAGCAACTAGAACAGCAACGCCAAGCACAAGCTGCACAAGCTGCACGTCAAGCACAAGCAAGAGCAGCCGCATTAGCAGCGCAACGTCAAGCAGAAGCAGCGGCGCTAGCTACTAAACGTGTTGGTGCTGCAACACAAGCACAACAAGATATTGTTGCTCAACGTGAGCAAGCAGCTTCTCAACAATTTATTAGTGACATTGGTGCAGCAGGTGCAGAAGAACGACTAGGCGCAACAGTTGGTCAGCCTGGTATCTCTCGTACACAAATAACAGCTAGCACAACTCCTCTTGGCGGCTATAGTGGAACGTCTCCCGGAGACATCTCACCAACAGCTTTGAATATATGACGCCTTACATTGACCCCGATATTATCAAATATCTGGAAGAAATGTATCCTGATCAATGCCCTGATATTAGTATGGAAGAGAAACAAATTTGGTTTTCTTCTGGACAAGTTTCTGTTGTACGGCATTTGAGAGATCAGTACAACATTCAAGAGGAAACTAAGTACAACTAATTTAATCTCATGGTTCTTCCTCTAATTATCGGTCTAGGCTCTGCAGCTATTGCAGGTTCTACCCTTTATTCTGGTTACCAAACTGGTAAAGCAGCTCGTCGTCAGGAGCGACAAGCAAAAGCTCAAATGAGGGCTACTCGTCGTCGGACGCAGATAGAGCTGCAGCAAATGCAGTCAGAGTCTGCTGCTGCTTCTCAACGTTTTAATCAGCAGCTAGCAATGTCTCGTGAGCGTACTGCAGCTACGCAGCGGGAAGCTGAATTGGCACGTCAAGCTACAATGAAACAAGTTGCAGCGCAGAGATCTGCGTCTGCTTTGGCTATTCAGCAACAACAATTGCAGTCTGCTATTCAACGTCAATCAGCGGCTGCCAAAGTAGGACAGCAAAAACGTAAGAAAGTTGGTAGCCCTGGTGCTCTTCGCACAGCCGTTGATGCTCAGTCCGCACTTGCTCTGGGTGGCCCGTCGCAAACTACAAAATCTGGAGTCGGTGGTCTGAATGTCTAAAAACAAAGCTGCGGCTCGGTATTCGTTTCTCGAGCCAGAGAAAACTGTTTATCTTGATCGTGCCATTGAGTGTAGTCGATACACTTTGCCGACCCTTATTACGGATAACGACCGCAGCACGGGTAAGAATCTTTATACAAAAATTGATACAACTTACCAGGGTCTTGGAGCCCGCGGAGTTAATAACTTAGCCAGCAAACTTCTTATTGCTCTTCTACCTCCAAACCAAAGTTTCTTTCGGTTGTCTGTAGATGACATCAAACTACAGCAAGAGTTAGATAATTTTAAAGAACTGCAGTCACAGTTTGAACAACAGCTTGCTTTAATGGAACGCGCAGTGATGCGTAACATTGAAGAGTCTGGTGATCGGACTGCACTGTTTGAAGCGCTAAAGCATTTGATCATCGGCGGCAACGCTTTGCTGTATGTATCTGAAACAGGTACTCGCGTTTACCCGCTCAAGTCTTTTGTTGTTAACCGCGACCCTGAAGGAAATATTCTTGAGGCTGTTGTACGAGAAGAAGTTAGTCCAGAAGTTCTTCCAGAAGGAACAGCAGACAAAAATTCAAACGGTGGATTTAAAGATAAGAGCACGTTTCTTTACACTCACGTAACTTGGGATTACGAAAAAGATCGTTGCAATTGGTATCAAGAAGCTTACGGTAAGCAAGTTAATAAGACTGGTTCAGTTCCTATTGAAAAGAGCCCTTGGATTGTTCTCAGGATGTTCCGCGTAGCTCATGAAAGCTATGGTCGCTCGTACGTAGAGGAGCTGCTTGGGGATCTTAAAAGTTTGGAATTTTTGTCCAAAGCAATTGTTGAAGGTAGTGCAGCCGCGGCCAAAATTATCTTCCTCTGTAATCCAAACGGTACTACGCGACCTGATGCTTTGGCGCGTGCCGCTAATGGGTCCATTGTTGCAGGCAACCCAGCGGATGTGGCTCCTATACAGATGCAAAAGCAGGCAGACCTGACGGTTGCCTTAAACACTATTGGACGCATTGAGCAGCGCCTTAGCTTTGCGTTTCTTCTTAACAGTGCAATCCAAGCAGGAGCAGCTGGACGAGATCGCGTCACAGCCGAAGAGATCCGCATGGTTGCCAATGAGCTGGAGAGCGGCTTAGGCGGTGTGTATTCCATTCTGAGCGTGGAGCTGCAAGTGCCTCTAGTCAACCGCAAGATGGCGTTGATGGAGCGTGAGGGTAGCTTGCCTCGCTTGCCTCAAGATATTGTCAAGCCTCAAATCACAACTGGTCTTGATGCTCTCGGCCGCGGCAACGACAAAGCCAAGTTGATTGAGTTTATTCAGACTCTTGCTGGCACGATGGGTCCAGAAGTAATGGCTAAGTTTGTCAACAGTCGCGAACTTATTACTCGACTTGCAGCTGCTGACGGTCTTGATACCTACAAATTGATTAAGTCGGAAGAAGACTTGATGGCAGAGGAACAACAACAGGCTATGATGATGCAGCAACAAATGGCACAGCAAGATCCTAACAATGATCCTGCGAAACAAGCCGCACTTGTCAAAGCCGAAAATGACTCAATCCGAACCGAGCAAGAAGCCGCTGCCGGCTAAAGCTGTTACTCCTAAACCTGAAGTTGTGGAGGAAGTAATTAAAGAAGAACCTCCTGCACCTAAAAGTGAGCTTGATGAATTGATCGAACGCTTGAAGGTTGAAAAGCCTACGGTGTATGAGCAATATCGCAAAGCACTGCGTCAACGTCGTCCCGCTTGGATCTATCCTGATCTCACCGTTCGTATTGGTTAAACATGGAAGTCGTCGCAGACAACGTGCTCAGTCAAGAGACTGGGCCGTATAACGAAAAGGATCTTGAAGTTCTTGGTCAAGAGCAACAAGAAGCTCAAGAGCAACAAGACGAAGATCTTATTGGCGGTAAATTTAAAAGCGCTGATGATCTTCTTAAGGCTTACCAAGAACTTGAAAAGAAACTTGGTAGTGGTCAAACCGAAGAAACAGAGGAATCTGAATCTGAGGTTGAGGATCAAGAGCCTGTTGTTCTGTCTCAAGAAGAAGAGACAACGATTCTTGAAAGCATTGGCGGTCAAGACACCTTTAACGCCGTTCAAGCTTGGGCAAAGGAAAACCTTGACCAGGCTGAACTTGATGCTTACAACCGCGAAGTAAATAGCGGTGACTACTACCGCGCTCGTAACGCGCTTCAATCTCTTAGTTACGCCTACCGAGAAAACGAAGGATCAGAGCCTCAGCTTCTTGGCGGTAAAATTTCTGCAAACGCTACGGACGTGTTCCGTTCTACTGCAGAAGTTATGCAAGCCATGAATGATCCTCGCTACCTAAAAGACTCTGCATACACTAATGATGTGCAGGAAAAACTTGTACGTAGCGAAGTTCTTGGACCAAAGGGTTAGTATAAGAGTACGCGCAAGTAATAATTGTTGCCGCTGAGGCGATAACAACGAGGACGACGAGCGCACGTAAACACTTTACCAACTAGCTACGATGCCTGATTTTGCATCTCTTAGCCGGCTAGGTAGTATTAACGGCGCACAATTTAACGCCAACTCCGCAGCCGGTAACTACGAGCGTGAAAACGCTAATTTCCTGAAAATTTTTAGTGGTGAGGTTCTCACTACGTTCGAGCGTGAGACGGTCTTCAAAGACCTGACCATGAAGCGTTCGATTCAATCTGGCCGCTCGGCTAGCTTCCCCATTACGGGTCGTTTCTCCAGCCGCTACCATCGCCCTGGCGATTGGATTACTGGCCAAGGTAACAAAGGAATGATCGGTGAAAAGATCATCACCATTGACGATCTTCTGATTGCCGACGCTTCGATCTATGACCTCGACGAGGCCAAACTGCATTGGGACGTGAGGAGCATCTACAGCCAAGAATTGGGCCGCGCTCTGGCTCGTGCATACGACCAGCGCCTTGCTCGTACTCTGCTGTCTGCTTCTGAGTCTGACGGTCGTGTTAACGACTGGGATGAGAAGACTTTCCAAACTGCAGGCGGTACTGTTTCTTCTGTTGCTACTAACGGCACTGTTACCCTCAGCGAAAACTTTGCAACCGCTGAACTAGGTAGCTTTGCAGTTGGCACCACCATTTACGGTGAAGACTCCGGTGCTTACGGCATCATCACCACTGCTCCTACTAACGGCGCTGCTACCTTTGTCATCAACCCTGTTGGTGCTATCGGTACTGGCTCTAACGCCACCTTCACTGTTGGTGAGCGTCTGTTTGTTATCGGCACTATGCCTGGTGGTACTTCTCTCACCGGTATTGACCTGAACGGTGCTGCTAACCGCAACGCCCGTGGTGATCTGATTATCGACAACCTGTACAATGCTTGCCAGGTTCTCGACGAAAAAGATGCCCCTAAAGAGGGACGTGTTTGCGTTCTTTCGCCAGGCGCATATTATGACGTGCTCGCTTCTGATCGCGCTATCAGTGTTGACTTCAATGGCAACGATGGCCGTAACGGCAGCTTCGCTGAAAACCGCGTCGCTTCTGCTGCTGGCTTCAAGCTGATCACCTCTAACCACCTGGGTGTTAACGCTTACACCAACGGTCAAACCTACTCTGGTATCGCTAACCAAGCTGCTACCACCCGTGGTGAGCGTCCTAACTACATCAACGGCCGCGACGGCTCTGATGGCCGTGTTCAAGACGGCAACAACGATTACTTCCAGGATGAGCAGGGTAACACCTCCTCTATTGCTAATGCCTTCGGCCTTTGCTTTACCAAGGAAGCTGTCGGTACTGTGTCTCTGAAGGACGTGTCCATGCAGATGACCGGTTCTGAGTACAAAGCCATGACTCAGAGCACCATGATGGTTGCCTCTTACGCTGTGGGCCACGGTGTCCTGCGTCCTGAGTGCTGCGTCAGCCTGCTGCACGACGGCAATCCCTATTGATAAAATTTATTTGTCAATAACCAATACAATGGGGGAAGCAGTAATTTGTTTCCCCCTTTTTTTGTTGGCATAATGACTACAAGCAAACTTTCAGCAGTCAACACGCTGCTATCAATTATTGGTGAGGCTCCAGTCAACTCTCTCACCGCTCCTTTGACTGGAGATGCAAGCTTGGCGGAGCGGACACTTGATGAAGTAAGCCGTGAAGTCCAAGGCGCAGGTTGGTCTTGGAACACAATGCTTTATGACACAATTCCTCTGGACGCTAGTACAGGCCAATCCCAACTTCCCAGCAACACCCTGGCAGTACGATTTAACCCGATTTCTTATCCGTCACAACGGTTTGTTCTTCGGGGCCTTAGGCTTTTTGATCGCGTTAAAAATAGCTTTGATTTGAGAGGCAGCCTTGGTGTCTCTATTACTGGCGGAAACAGTGACCTTGTAGCAGAGATTGTTGAAGAACTGGATTGGGACAGTGTTCCAGAAACAGGTCGTCGCTACATTATGATCCGCGCTGGTCGGATGTTTGCAAACCGTGCTGTTACTTCTGCGTCTATTGAAACCTACACTTCAGAAGACGAAGCACGAGCCTTGCAAATTTTGAAGCGCACAGAAGATATGGCACAAAATTATAACTACATTAGTGGTCCCGATGATCTATATGGCGGTCGCGTTATGACTACTTTTGGTCCTGATATTCTTTCTCGCTAATGTCTAGAGAACTTTATAGCCAAGTTATTGGCCCACTTAACAAAGGCGTGAACCAACAGGCTGACAGTTTTGTGCTGCCAGGCTTTGCAAAAGTTCTTGAAAACGCCAACTGTGACCTTGTTGAAGGTCTTAAAAAACGATTAGGTTCTGTGCCTCTACGGCAAATTGATAACCTCACACAAAACGCTGGAGGCCAATCTCTTACTGCTCCACTCAAGTGGAATGAAGCTTGGGTGTTTGTTTACAACCGCAGTACAGACGAACGGTTTGTGTTGATGGTTGTTGATGACAGCCGTACTATTACTAGAACTGGTAACACTACAAACAACTCAAACGTTGTAGCCAGCCTCAGTAGTGCTACTGATGTTTTTGTAGGAGCTACTGTTACTGGTACTGGTATCCCAGCTAATACAACAATCTCTAGTATTAGTGGTACAACCATTACGTTAAGTAATAACGCAACAGCATCAAACACAGGCACAACTCTAACTATCACGTCTTCGCTGACGTTTGTTACTGGTGTTTCTAACGTTGAACCAATCACTGGTACAATTCCGTCAGTGTTGCCTGTAGAGCAAACCTTTGCAAACGTTACTACTGCAAACTTAAATTACTTGCGTGGCTCTGGTAGAGCAAAAGATCGACTGCGTGCTACTTCTTTTCAAGACTTTGTATTTATTACAAACATTCAGCAAACTATTGCTTTTGACGCTGCTGAAACTCTGACTCGTTTTAACATTTCAGAAATTAGTAATGAGTTCCGTCCGACTAGAGCGCAGGTAAATGTCAAGCTAGTTGACTACGACAGTATTTATACAGTCCGTGTAACGCTTGATAACGGCACTGTAATTATTGGTAACCATCTAACGCCTTCTCTTACTGACAATAGCGGCGACACAAACTTTGTTAGTACAGAAACTATTGCTCAAAGGTTAATTAGTAACGAAGAGGAGATTCAAGGTACTACATCAAGCGGTAGCCCAACAATTACTAGTGTTAGTTCTGCTGATATTGCACACGTACATGAAGGTGAGCTAGTTACAGGTACAGGTATCCCAGCAAACACTTTTGTTGGTACTGTTGGTGACACTAGTTTTGGCCTTGTTAATGCAGCTGGAGCAGCAGTCAACGCAACTGCAAACGGTAGCACTACTCTGACTCTTGGTGAAGGTCTTGATCAAACAGACATCAACAACGAGCTAAACTTTGAGCGTCAAAACTCACAGATTCTAATTACTTGCGCTAACGCAACCCGGTTTATTCAAAACATCGTCGTGTCTGACGCCAGGGGTAACACCCTGATGGATGGCTTTTCAAACCAAGTTACCAGCATTACAGAGCTGCCTAGTTCTGATTGGCAGGGTTATACGGTAGTTGTTACGCCTGACGGTACTTCAAACCAAAGCTCTTACTACCTTCAGTTCAACGCAGAAGGTACAACAACAAACGGCGATTACGGTAACGGTGTTTGGGAAGAAGTAGGTAGTTGGGGCACTGCTGGTCAGCTTGATGACAACACGATGCCTCATGCGTTTATTTACTACAGAAACGATGACGCACTAGCTCGGTTCACCTTTCAACCGTTTAGCGGTGCTACTTACACAGATGGTAGTACTAGCTTTGATATTCCTGGCTGGACCTCACGGTTAGCAGGTGACGCAGAAGAACTTCCGCCTCCAACCTTTGCTGCTGACAGAATTAACGACATTGTGTTTTTCAAAAACCGTCTTGGTTTTGTAAGCGGTGAAAACGTCATCCTTAGTGAAGCTGGTTCTTACTACAACTTCTGGCAACAGTCAGCACTGCAAGTTGTAGACAACGACACTATTGATTTGACTGCAGTTAGTAACGACGTGGCTGTGCTGAACTTTGCGTTGCAGCAGCAGGATGAACTTGTCCTGTTCTCTAACGAAAACCAGGTCCGTCTGTATTCAGGTGACAACGTTACGTTTAGTCCTGAGACAGCTTCTGTGGGTAGAATCAGCTCCATTAGTATGGAGTCAAAAGTCAAACCTGAGCAGGTTGGGCCTCAAGTCATCTTTCCAGTAAAAGAAGGTGACTTTACTGGTCTTCATACCTTTATTACTACTGACCGTACCGTTGGTATTAACTTGGGTCAAACGGCAGTTATTACAGAGACTGTACCAAAATACATCCCTAAAAATATCGACAGTTTAGCTGTAAGCCGTACTGATCAGTACCTTGTTGCACTTAGTAATGACGATAAAAACTCACTTTATGTATACCAATTCTTTTGGGAAGCTTCTGGCGGTTCTCTGACTAACAGACAGAACGCTTGGTCTAAATGGACGTTCCCTAACAAAGAACTTCACTGGTGCGATTTTGTTGAAGGTACTCTTTATACTTTGACTGAGTACGACAATGACGGTACTGCTGAGTATTACCTTGAGGGCATTAACGCTTCTCGACCGCCTCAAGAACCTACCAGCTTGTTTCTGCTAGATCGGCAGCTATCCAGCTCTATTACTACCAACGCTGGTGCTGTCACGTTTACCTACAACGCACAAACAAACAAAACTACCGTAAACTTGCCGTATCGCACTGTTAACGCAAGTCAATTTGTTGTTATTAAAGTCGATGCAAGCGATGCAAACGAAGCTGAAAAGCGTTGGATCGTGGCTAATAATGTTCCGGCTGACGTTACTAGTTTCGTATGCGATAGCCTTGGGGATTTTTCAAGCAGCTCTTGGGTCTTTGGTGAAAAGTATACGTTCACTTTCCGACCTCCGCAGCTCATGCCTTACAGCCGAACTGCTACTGACAATACTTTTATTGGCAATCGTACTGGCAGGCTTCAGCTTAGATATTTGGATATCTACTACAACGATGCCCGCTACTTTACAGTAGAAGTTACGCCAAAACACCGTGACAAGATTACTTACGAGTTTGACCGTCGTGATCCGCTAAACGGAAACATTGTTATTGGTGAGGAAGAGGCGTTTGAACAAGCAAAGTTTCGGTCTTATATCCAAAGCAAGAACGACCAAGTTACAGTAGAAATAGTCAACGATAGCATTGATCAGTCTAAGTTCATTGCTATGGAATGGACTGGTTTGTATTTTGATGTTGCGAGGAAGTACGGTTAATGGCTTTTCAAAATTCTCTTCAAAGCATGTTGGCTAGTCCTGGTGCTGGAGGTGCATTTACATTTGCTACGCAGCTTGGTCAAACAATGACTAAAAAGGGCGCAGCAGATATTGAAAACTGGCGCAAGTGGGAATCAGACACTGTTCGAGCCTATCGAAAAGCTGCTGATGTTAACAGGCAAAATTATCGAGCTTACGAGGTTGACCTTCAAAACTGGTTTAGCAAATCTCAATATGTAGAAGAGCTTCGTCAATACGAGGAACTCAAAGCTAAGCAAGCAGCTGAGATTAAAACAGAAACATCTATTGCTGCTACTCGTGATCTTGGTAGAAAACTTGCTTCTATTGAAGCTCGCTTTTACGAGCAAGAGGCAGCAGACGAGGTTCAACTAGACACTATTCGTTTGCAGTCAATTGCTAACTCAGTTAAAAAGGTGGCTAGCGGTCAAGTAGGACGCACCGTAGAAAACATTAGAAACACCGCTAACCAGCAGTACCTGCAAAACGCTAGCAACCGTCTAATTACTCGTCAGTACAGGATTGCTGATAAACTTGACGCTGGCAGGGCTTTCTCTATTGAAGCTCAAAACAAAACAAATTCTGTACGGCTTTACAACCCAAGACCTTATGCTGATCCTGTTAAGCCTATGGCACCTTTGGCTGCTCAAGTTTACGGGCCTAGCAAACCAAGTAAAGCTCGGGGTCTGACTTTAGGCAACGTATCAAACGCTGCCGCAGCAGCAATTGGTGAATATAAATCTATGCTGCCTCCTTCTACTGAACAAAGTGGATCAAAAAGTGATCAGCAAGAAACTACTGAACAACCTAAAGAAACTGAGCAACAGCCATGACCAGCAGCTTTAACATCCAGCCCCAGCGTCAGCTGCGAGATACGTTTGAGCAGCCTGAACAACGTGCAGAGATCGCTCCACCAGCTCAACCAGAGCAGGTTTCTCAACAACGTGGTGGTCAGCTTCTAGATTTTACTAGCTACCAACCTGATCTAGAGCTACAAGACAAGGTAAACAGCATTGCAAACCTTGTAGAGACCGGTCAAGGTCTCATGCGGCAGAACGTAAAAGACCAAGCCGAAAAGGTTGGGTTTCAAGTAGATAAGCTGTTTGATCAGATCAGTCAATACCAGTTAGACACGGTTGAGCTGGGTGAAACGGCACGTCAACTCCGTAAAAAAGGCAGGCCAGATCTTGCTGAGCAGGTAATTAGCACTAACCCTTGGTTTAAGTTTCACTATTACAACAAGAAAGCAGAGACCGCTGCTACTAAATCCGTTGTCAACCTTAACGAGTATGTAACTAATAACATGGGGCGTCTTCAGCAGATTGAAGACCCAACAGAAGTTACATCTGAGCTTGTTAAACAGAATCAAAACTACCTAAAACAGAACTACCCTGACATCCCTGATCGGATGTATTCCGGTTTGGTTGCGCCAGCTTTGGCAAAAGCAATGCCACTGCTGCAGCAAAACATTGCTGAAAAGCGTGCTGAGTACAACGTAACGCTGCTTAACGCAGCAGCAAACGAAACGCTTGATGGTGGTGTTGCTGCTTGGAGAAGTGGTAAAGCTCCAGGTACTCTTGCTGCTAATCTTCGCAAAGCTCAGCTTGAGTACATGGCTGCAGGTAAAACTGCTATTGAGTTTGCTGAAAATATTCGTACACCGTTTCTTACTAATCTGCAATTTGATGTCAATAAAAACGGTGTAAACGATTTTAAAGAAGACCCACAATTAAACGGTTTGTTGTTGAAAGAGCTTAGTGGGTTTGACTTGGGAGATGGTCAAGGAATGCTGCTTGATTACAAAGACTCAGAAAGCGGCAAAACAATGCGTCAAATTATTAGAGAAAACAGAGACGCAATTGAAGCTCAAATAGTTAATGAACAATCTATTGCAGATAAAAGGAATAGCCTCGAATACAACAGAACCCGTCGTACTCTTCAAACAGCTTTGTCTCTTATTGCTGAAGGAGATGGGAATGGTGACAGTTTTGTTCGTGGTCTTAAACTAGGACAAGTTAACACTGTTCCTGGTGTTGATGAAAACGGACAACCAACAGAAGTAGAACTATTTATTCCTAGAACTTTTAGCCGTCAAGGGTTACAAAAACTTTACACAGAGTCCCTGGCAGTGCCTGACCCTATGCAGCTTACAAACGATAAAGCTGCTTTTACGTTGGCTTTGGGTCAAAAAGACCAAGCAACGCAAAACGACATTTTAAATAAGTACCCTCAAGGTAGTGCAGCTTTTAACAGCCTTTTAGGTTTACGAGAAAAGTCACTTGTAAAATCAGCTCAGTTTGAAACAGAAGTTAGCAACACTACTAACTCTGTTGTTGTTGAAGCATTGGCAAACCTCAACAAAGCCAAAGAAGAAGCTTTAAAGGCTAATGCTCAAGATGAGGTAAAACGTAAGCAAATTCAAGAACGTTACGACAACGTTTACAGGAAAAAGTTTGAAACTGAAGCAAAACAAAGAGCTGAAGCAATTATTGAGTTTAAAATGCAAGATGCTACTCTCAATGATTTACAAGATAAAGAGTGGTGGGCAGCTTTAACACAAGATTTAAAAGACGACTTAGCCCAAAACCAACAATTTAACACGAACATTTTTAACCTTGAAGATTCAAATCAAAATACTTTTGACAATGCTGATGAGCTTGCGTTTACTACCCGCCTTGCACCCAAAGATGGGGTTAGCTCTGTTAAAAAAGCAGACGTTATTTATACTCCGCAAGAGTTCCTTGTAAAAAACCGTAATACAAAAGATTTTAATAGTTATTACGAGCGTGAACCAATGATAAGTTCGAGTACTTTTGCTGAAGTAATCGGGCAAGTTAGTCAAACAAATGCTCCAGGTTTAAGTAGCGAAGCAGTGAACGAGCTGAGAAACGCCATGATTGTTTTTCAGCAAATGGAACCACAAGGAACTCTTTCTCAGTTAATTCGAGCACAAAGCGATCCAAAAGTATTTGGTGTGAAAATAGCAGATGACGAAGCTTTTAACAAAGTTATGGAGACAACTGGAAAGCTTGTAGATGAACGATTAATAAAAACAACACAAAATAATACAACAAGAGCAAAACGTACTGGCGGTCACCCTGATCGTGGTCAAAGAGCTTATGGGGCAATTGACTTTTATCTTGAAAGTAAAGATAACTCAGGCAATAACGACGTAAATTTTGTAGCTCCTACAAACGTTAAGGTTGTTGATATTGGATTTCAACCTGGAAAGGGTGGTAATTGGATTTTAGTTGAGGTTGTGACTCCTTTTGGGTCTAACCTAGAATCGAAGCACAATTTAAACAAAGGAGATCAAATCTTTGTTGCTCACGCTCGTAGCGGCCAATCCGGTACTAACGGCTACACCGGCTATGATTGGCCTGTCAAAGTTGGACAAATTATTTCTTCTGGAGAACCTTTAGGCCGCCAACACACACAAAGTTCTTACAGAAATCATATAGACGGCGGTACTGGTATGCACCTTCACGTTGAACTTCGTCGTGGCGGATCAAATATAAATCAATTAGACATGGTAAAAATTTACGACACTATTCTTCAAACTGGACTTGCTGACTGATGCCTTATTTTCTTATTCCTGATCAGGGTTACCAATACTTTGATACAGAAGACGAGTACAACAAACAGCTAGCAGACGAAAAACTCACAAGTCCTTACAAACCCCAGGCACAGCCTGAAGTTTCAGCTGAGCAGCAGCCTGAAGAGCAGCCACAGCCTGAACAAGAGGTAAAGGGGCCTGACTGGTGGGAAAACACAGTTGAGTTTGCTAAGGAAGCGCTGAGAGTGCCTTTGTCCATGGGCGTTCAAGTTTTTGAAGACGCTACTGAAGGCTTTCAACAGCAAGTTCAGACAACGCCTACAAGCCAAGCTCAAATAGGAATGGCTGCTGCTTTTGGCGGTGACCCTACAGCAGCCTATATGGGTCAACTGTTGGCAAGACAGCAAGCAGCTCCTGAATCGCTTGAAACTGTTGAAACCCGTAAAGGAAAGGCTCCTCGTTTTGTTGCAGAAGAACTAGAAGAAACAGATGTAGGTGCTCAATACGCTGCTCTAGGTCTCCAATTGCCTACTGAAGAAGGCATTGTCAAACCCCTTGGTATGGGTAGCGATACGCCTATTGTTGGGCCTCTTGCAAAAGGTGGTGCAATTTATGAAGCTACTAACCCTAAAACTGAGGTAGGACGCGGCATTTCAGATGTAGGTACAATTATCCTGCAAAGTATGCTGTTCCCTAACGCTACAGGGGTTAGCAGCGCAAGCGTCAAGATTCGTGGCGCTGAAACCGCTATTAAAAGGGCAGCTTTGCGTCCTAACGCAGCTAATTTGCGACAAGCTGGAGTAGTTGTTGCTAAACGGCTTGGCCTTGATCTTCCTCAAGATGCCGTTGAGGAACTGCTGTTAGGTTCAACTGTTCGTCTTGATGCTGCTAAAGAAGCAGAAGTAGGTAAAGCACTAGATCAAATTAGTACTGAAGACAGAGACGATTTGTTAAAAGAGCTTCTTGCTACTACGGACGCTGAAGAAGATTACTACGCAAAACGTGCTCAAACCTTTTTAGGCGGCATGTTGGGTACAGCCGCTTTCCGTGGCTCCTTGTCGCTAGTTAAGAACGCTCTCAAACGTAGAGCTATTCGAGAGCTTTCTAATAGCAAAACCTTGAGCCGTCAAGAAGCTGCAACGCTGAAAGAAAAGCAAATCAAACTTGAAGCTGAAGAGCAAAGAGTTTTAGCAGAAGTCGAGGCAGAAGCCGCAGACCGCAACCAGCGCGCTGTTATTGAAACAGTTTCTAACAACACTCGTAGTTATAACCATGAGTACGAAAAAAGTCTTACAAAATTAAACGAGAATGCGTCAGGTTTGATGCGTGCTCAAGACGCAATTCTTGGTACTAGCCAAGAGGCTATTGGTTTTGGCCGTAGAAGCATTGAGCTTGGTGCAGAGGCTGATGTTGATATAAAAGAAATTGACAACCTTACAAAGCTTGCAAAGGCTCGTCAAAGTGCCATTCGTGAAATGGATCGTGCTGCAAAAGCAGATCCCAGTTATCTGAAAAAAGCTACGAACAAAACACGTTACAACCGCTATAAAAAGCAGCAAGCTGAGTACGAAACTCGTATTAAAGAACTAGAAGAAAGCACTTTTGGTCGTCTTGAAGAAGTAGAGAGCATTGAACAGCGCGAGATGATGTCTGGCGAGCAGATGGACTCTATGCTTGCTGCTCAGCGTATGGGTAGGGAAACCTTTCAAAACAACATCAATACCTTTATTGAGCGTATTAACAAGCTTGAAGAGCAGTTTGACGTTAACAACCAGCAAGTCCCTGCTGAGGCTCGTGGTGACTTAAATTATCGTGCAAGCGTTTCTCGTTTGCGTCAGGCTGTTAAACGTTATCAAGAGCTGCTGCCTAAAGCCGTTGAGGGCGTTGACGATCCCACTATTGATCTAGCCAAGATTAAAAACGAAAGGCAGCTGCTGGAGACCATTCAAGAGCTGTTTAACGAGCTTCCTAACGCTAGTTCTATTAACAAGGTTGAACTGCAGCCAGAAGTCGTACAAGAGGCTGTCAAGCGGTTGCAAGCTGAGACAGCGCCAAAAGTTGAGGCAGCTAAAGAGCCAGTTAAAACTGTAGAAGCTGAGGTTGTTGAAGATCCCTGGAAAACCAGTCAACAAGTTCCTCTTCGTCAGCTGGCTGATACAAACGAAGCAGAAATCCGTACTGGCGAAAATCCCAACATTAAAACTGGTTTTACTGAGCAACCTGCTGTTACTAAGGAAGTAGAGGCCCGTCGAGCAGAGACAGAGCTTTACGGAGAGGAGCCTGTTGATATTGAAGGTATGGCTCGAGAGGTTTCTAAAGCCACTGAGCAGGAAGCTGTAGACGAGTTTTGGGGTAACTTTGCTCAAGAGTACGGTCGTAACGATACTGGTTGGGGTGCTCGTGCTGACCGTTCTTTGGTTAGAGCTGTTAACGGTACTAGTAACTCAGCAGAGCGCATGATGAAGCTTCTTAGCGATAAGAAGTTTGAAAAGATGCCTCAAAGCGCTCTTCCTGATGCTTTGCGAGCAATGGGTCCATATATGGATGCGCTGGCTAATGCTGAAAACCAGGGGTTTGGTTTCCTTGCTGATTTCTTGCAGAAACGAGCGCTCAAGAGTCAAAAACTGTTGAAAGCTCTTCCAGAAGCAATCAAATACTCTTTTGCTACTGGTTTAAATATCGGTGTAACTGCTGATCGTCTTTACACTGCCAGTAAAAAGACTCAACAGTTCCTTGAAGCTGGTATGTCTGATGGTCGGACTTATCGACTGCACGTAGCTCAACAAGCAAAAGAAGCTCTCATGCTTTACCAAGCTTTGGGAGATTTCATGGCGTACCGAAACCACGCTGGTACTTACCTAGCTTCGTTTAAAGGTAAATATCGGATGTATCTTGCTCAACAATTGAAAAAGGTGCGAGGTAAGAGAGTTACAGCAGCTGACCTAGAGAACGATCTTGAGAAATTTGCTGCAGCTACTAACGAGCAGTTTGTAAAAACAATTGCAGACATGCAAGACGGTTTAGACGAATACATTGGTCTTCCTTCTAACCTGCAACACGTTGAAGAAATCCTTGCAAAAGCATCTGACCCTGATCAAGTTCTTGATGCTTCTGAAGAAGCCGTATTTAAAGAGCTAACTAATAACCTTATCTTTGCTTCTGCTAACCCGCATTTGCTTGGTTCTAAGCCTTTAGAAGGTGATGGAATTTTGGTCAGGACTCTACGTTCTGGTGGTTTAACCAGCCTTTCTACTCAATTTATTCAGCCGGTACAGGCTGGAGTTACAAGTGCAGGCGACTTTACGCAAAAGTTAATTGCTGGTCCATCCATGCAACTCAGCAACTTTGTACGCACAACTCTTGGTGGTAAAGCTGACAAAGAGGCACAGCTAGAGGCTTCTAGGCAAACAAGGCTTGCTGGAAAAATGTTCCATACGTTCCTTGGAACAATTGGTGCAGCTGCTGATAACGCACGAACCATGCGGATGTTTGGTCGTAGCACCGTTAACGACGCTGTTACTACTTCTAAATTTGGCCGTCAAATGATGTCTGATCCTTTGAGGGAAGCTCAGATGATCAAAGATCTTAACAGCAAGGAACCAGAAAATAACACTATTTATAAAGCGCTTATTAAAGCATTTGGTGAAGAAGAAGGTCAACGTAAATACAACTATTTGAAAGTAGACGCTAAAAACTTTAACGATCTGTTTTTCTTAGGTTCAGCTGATCAAGCTCTCCGTGCTGACGGAAACTTAACAGCTGGAGCTGCTTCTAGTTTCTTTAACAAAGCATCCGTACAGGGGCTAGGCCAAGTTGGATTGCAAAAACTTAATGAAGTTACTAAAGGTGGGTCTTTCTTTAGCCCTTATAAATCCAAATATACGGGTGGTGAAAAGGTTGGAGGTAACATCGGCTTTGCTGGAGCTGAATGGGCAACTGAATACGTTTCTAGTATTTATGCTCAGGTTTATGCAAAGGCCGCGGCTATGGATGATGTAGCTGCAATGGCGACTGAAGAAGGTGTAGCTAAGTACGTTCAAGGTTCTCCTGCATTTGACCTTGCTGTTCAAAAACAGTTCTTTACGCACTACACCGAACCTGTTTTTGCAGGTATTGGTAATGATATGCAGGAGATTGGTTACGCAATTAAAAACCAAGAAGCCATTGATCTTGCAAAATACACTGACATGCAAGAAGAGTTTGTTGAAGGCACCATTAAAGGTGACATTGGACGAGCCTTTACAGCTTTTGGTGCTGGTAATTACAAGCTTTTTTCAGCAATTATTTCGCCTTACGTTAAGGCACCTTTGAACGCAGTTGCTCGCTTTGTCTACTACCAACCAACTGCTGGTCCTGTTCCCTTGGGAGCCTTTGCTGAAGCAGCAGAATCTACTTGGCACCACACTGGTAAAAAGATTGCTTTCTATTCCAAATACAAAGGACCAGAAGCTTATAAAAAGTGGAAACGGTCAGAGCGTAAGATTCTTGGATTTCAATCTCAACTCAATCATCCAGACGCTTTTGTTCGTCAACGAGCTAACTCTAGTTTGATACTGGCTACAACTGTTAACACCGGTTTGCTAGCGCTTGTAATGAACAACGATGTAGAAATTACTGGCGGACAAAAGGGCACGTATAGAAACGCTTTGTATGCAGAAATTCCTGCTTATCACATTAAATTAGGCGGTCAATGGATGCCGTATCGGTACATTCCTTTTGTTGGAGAACTGTTAAGTTATAGCGCCAACATGCGGGACTACATTCGTAGCGAAAACATTAGCGATTCTCAGCACTTTTTTGGTGCTGGAGTTGCAGCTACAGCAATGACTATTCTTGATAACCCGGCTATTCAAGGACTAGACACAATTATTTCTGCAACTAAAGACCCTCACAAAGCAGAAACTTTACTGCTTCAATACATTGAAAAAGTTACCAATGGACAACTTATCGGTCTAAGAAAATTTGCTCTTACAACTATTGGTCCAGACGTTTACAAAACAAAACGCATTATTACTGGTTCTAGGGCTGGAATGCTCGACACTGCACCAATTACAGAAGAAGCGTTAACTCCTGAAGAAGCAGAAGAAATGCAAAAATTGCAGTATATGGAGAAGTTAAACTTTGCTGCTGCTGGAGTTGGTGATTATCTTCAAAAACCAATCGTTTTTGCTGCTGGTATTGGTAGCAAATTTGCAGACACTATGGGTTTAACTTCAATAGTTGAGTACTTAGATGAGCAGATAAGCCCAGATGAGGTTACAGAAGGCGATTACCGTGTAGCACACTGGTACAAGCCTGAAGATGTTACCTATCCTGGAGTAAGAGAGCGTACGTTCTTTAGTTCTGTGGCTGGTAAGGTTGTTCCTTTCCCAGCTCAAGCAGATACTGTAGATAACGAACTGTTCCTAAACGGAGTTCGGCCACCAGAACAGGTGTTTAGGAAGTTTGGTATCCTTGCAAATGAGGTTGCTCTAAACCGTTTTAGGCGCTTCCTTGGCAGCGAGTACAAACATCAAACTTTTGATGAAAACGGTAATCCTGTTGAATACAGTATGTACGAAATGTTTGACCGCGTAATTAGCGGTAAACAAACTGTAGATAATACTACTTATGACAAACTTCCTGATGATTACAAGGTTGCTTTAAATCTCAACGCAATTCAACGTCCTCCAGTGTTTTCAAACATTGATTCTCTTACTAAACGAGAAGCATTGGAAGATCTTAAACAAGAGATGATTGCACAGGCTCGAGTAGAATTTTTGAGTGGAACTAGAAGTGTTCGGATGCCGGACGGTTCTATTGATGAAGTTCCGGCCAAATTCGCAGCCCCTGCTGATATGCAGGAAGAATATCAAAATTACTTGACCAAGCTCCAAGAACGCTCTTAATTCAATGGCATTTGCATCAATCACTTATACCAGCGCTAGCGGTACTACGTTTGCCCTGACAAACAGCGATGGCAATGCCATTGAGTACCTGCGTCAATCTGACATCAGTGTCACTGTTAACGGCACTGTTCAAACTATTACTACTGATTACACCTTTAACGCTGCTGGAACGTCAATTGTTCTCAACAGTGCAGTTAGTAGCGCAACTGTAGTTCTGTCTCGTACAACAAGTATTGCAGACGCTACTGTTAGCTTTACCGCTGGTTCAACCCTTACAGCAGCTGATCTAAACAACTCAGATAAACAGAATAGATTCTCGTTACAAGAGTTTTCTGACAGTTTCGGTGGTTTGTCCTCTGGTACTGGTGACCTGAGTGCTCTTGCTGGCTTTATTGGCGGTAGTGAGACGTGGACTTCTGACGATGCTCACGCTGCTACTACAGCTGGTATTGACGCTCGTATTGATACC
>Ga0098055_1000650_pt1 | contig 20183 bp, 18 predicted proteins | sample 17_taG_FD_75107 | JGI IMG/M metagenome (GOLD analysis project Ga0098055, IMG submission 75107) | Marine viral communities from the Subarctic Pacific Ocean - 17_ETSP_OMZ_AT15314 metaG | ecosystem: Environmental > Aquatic > Marine > Oceanic | place: Pacific Ocean | collected 2015-01-18 | reverse complement strand
TACATAAGTATTTCGATATGCTGGCTGATTCTCTTAATAATGCTGGTTATGACGTTAGAAAGGCAATGAGGCATGATGCACCCATACCATGGACCCAAAATCTTGTAAAGGAGCTTATATGGCGTAAAGTACAAAAGGCGATGTTTGATATAGAATCAACAACAAAGCTTGATGTGAGCCAAATTAGCGATGTTTACGAGGTGATTAATAGGTATACGGCTGAATCCTTCTGTGTGAGCGTTGCTTTTCCTGAAAAAGACAGGTTAATAAAATGATAGTTGATGATATTCAATTCAAAAAAGACTGTCTCAGGCGGTATTACGCTGATATGGATATTAGCAAGGCTAAGCGCTTAAAAAGCAAGTATGAAACAGACAAGGGAAAACCAACCGCTAAATCAAGAGCTTTTGTTAAGCGGGTAAATGTGGCTAAAGGTTATGATCTGCTATGAGTGTAGCAAAATTAAGGTGTAAGCACTGTAAAGAGTATTTTAAGCGTGAAACAATGGTTCAGTTTCCTTCTGGTCGGTTTTGCACTAAAGATCACGCTGTTCAATGGTCGATAGACAACCAAGATAAAGGGAGAAAGAAAATTGATCAAGCCGAACGCAAAGCGATTAATCAAGCGAAGAAATCAAACCTTAAAACTCGAAAAGATGCGGCAAAAAAAGCGTGCCATGATTACATTAGAGTTAGAGACTCAGGAAAGCCTTGTATCTGCTGCGGCAAACCATTAGGAACAAATTATCATGCTGGTCACTTCCTGGAGTCTGGCAATAATCCCCAAATTAGATATGATGAAGATAATATCCACGGACAGCGGCTAGATTGTAATTTTTTCAGAGGTGGTGATTCTGGCTCATACAAAGAAAACTTAATTGATAAGATAGGTGAGTTTGCTGTAAATCAATTGTTAAACCTTCAAGGTGGCACTGTGAAGCGTACACCTGATGATTATTTGGTTATTGAAAAATACTACAAAGAAAAATTAAAGGAGCTACAAAAATGACTTACTTTTCAATATACCTAGCGCTATCCGTTGTAGTAACTGCAATAGCAACTAGGCTTTTCAATAATGATTAAGGATAATTCAGAATAGATAATGCTCCGGCATTGTCTATAGTTAGCTTTTTGGTTACCAGACCATTAGGGCTAACTAATACTATACCTTTACCGCTCTGGGTTAATCCAGCGTCACCAGTTTTATCAAAAAAGAAGGTTCTAATCATAGAGCTTGAATCATCATTCATTATCTCCATAAATCCGTCACCACCATTACGTTTAAATCTCCATTTTGTACCTGATGAAGGGCTGATATCTATGCCGCCGCTAGCTAATGGTATGTCAATACCTCCACCACCTAGTATTTTAATGGATAACTGAACTGTATCCGTTGAAGTGGACTCCTTAAACTCATTGAAAGTTAATATGTTGGCATCTGGCATTGTTATCTTGCATCCAGTAGCGGCGAAACCTCTATTAAATACTGTTGTAGGCGTAGCCGAGTAATATTGATTATCTCTTGCGCCGGTCAAAACATCATCTAGCACCGTTGTTCCGAGAGATAAATTGCTAGCATCAAAATAATGTGTCTTTAATTTTGCTGTATCGTCATTGAATTCTATATTGTAGTTTCGGTAACAGTTTGAAACTATATTTCCTCTGTAGTCACCGTTAAGGGCTGGCGTCCCCACAGCTTTAAAAGCATCTATTCCACCTCGTAGTTTATCATGGCCGCAATTATCGACGGCATTATTCCAAATCCTTGATCCAGTAGAATCAAGAGAATTATGGATACCATAACCACCAGTGCCTTCGGCTTTACATCCTTGAACAGTTGCGTTGGTGCATGAATCAAGATCAATGCCATCACCCACGGAATTTATTGCATGAACGTTAAATACCTGAGCGTCAATACAGCTCTTTAAATCCAGGCACTCATGATCATTGTTTGACCCACCTACATTGATCTGATTCGCTTTATTACCGTCTAGCAGGCCGTTTTTTACGGTTGGTGTACCGCCGTCAAGTTGGTAAACATAAGTATTAGTTATTGCTGTGACATCTTTAGGTTTTAATTGAACTTTTGTATCTCTACTCTCATGCTCTATTGTGTACTTTGCGCCGGTGAATTTAATTAAATCGACAACATAAAAGCTACTTGGTTTGGGCACATAAAATATTGATGCTGTTCCTGCGTCAATGTGATCTCGCGCTGCTAAGAATGGGCCAGTGTCCTCCGTCACGCCATCACCTACCGCGCCAAACTGCTTAACATCCACAGTTCCTGCGCCCTGTAATACAGCAACATTCCCATTAGCTAACTCATGGTCTCCGTAACCATCGAATGCTTGTGGGGTTACTATCAAATACCTAGCAGCCCCTGCATCACCCTTAGCGTAATATCCACCAGTCTCTACAAACTGACCTTCTTTTAATTTAGCTAATTTAAGTTTAGCAACTGTATCAAATGTTTTCATATTGTTTCCTTAGCCTCCTTCCGAGGGGAGGCTCTAAAGTTATGTTGGGGGAGCATGGTTTGCAGTTAGATTATTGAGCGCGCTCAAATCTTAGACCTATTAGCTCATAATCAGCCGCCAAAGTATCATTAGCATGGCTGCCGGCTCTAGATATCCTAAATGATTGAAAATCTTTTCCGTCCATCGTCAACGATGTTGCTGTTATCTTAGGTGTATCAAGCTGATGCTTAACATTTCCAACAGTGTGGTCTAGATTAGTTGTGGTTCCAGATACATTTAAAGCATCTGTATCATCATAAGTGTCATAGGTTAGGCTGATTCTAGCAACGCCAGCCGCCAACGAGTTTTGGGTGAAATAACCATACACATTAAATTTCAGCCAGTTCTTGCAAAGCTCTGGAACTTTTCCGGACAAAGTATCTGTCGCTGCATCTGATAACGTCCAGCAAACTTGCCTTGCACCGCCGCAAGTTGCGAGTGTTGGTGTGCCAGATAATAACGATATTTCATTGGCATTAACAAAGGTAGAATTCTCAAAGCCGTCGATATGTAAGTTCTGACTATTAAGATTTGTATTTAATTCACCGCTATCATCTTCTTGATTGTAAACCCAACACAAACCATTATTTGCATCAGAATCATTACTATAAATTCTAAAATTTGGCGTTCCTGTTTTTGTGTTTGTTCTAGTTACTAACCCGTGTACTTCTGATCTCATACCTGATGTGCTATGGATAACAGCGTAAGTTGCCAGGTAAGTATCATCAAACGTGCAGTTAATAATCGACAAACTATTAACGATTATCGTGTCCTGTGTGCCACTAATAAATCCCGTGGACGTTGCTACTACTCCATCTACACCATCCATAGGTTCTAGGCCTTCTAAATGTAGGGAGTTTATTGTTAAAGTTTCCCCACCATTTGCTAGTATAGCTTGGGCTATTTTACCATGCTCTATGTTAAGTTGGTTAAATACAGACTCATTCACCGCACTGAGTTTAACACCGCGTACAGCGTTTTGTGCAACTCCTGCTCTTTTGAAATTAATGTACATGTTAGTAAATACGTTCCCTGTTGAACCGCCATTTACAGAGGTTAAATCCATACCTGTATGCGATACACCAAAGGCGTAGATATTGTCAAAAGAGCATGAGAAGCAGTTAGCGTTCGCTGTGTCCTTCGTGGTCAGTTTTATTGCATAAGCACCGTTCGTCAATCTTAAGTCTCGGAAACTCGAATTAAAGTTCACATCTACAAGGTTAAGGCATACAGCGCTGCTATCTGTGTAAGGCAGACTCGGACTAAAGTTTAAGGATAGACTCTCTACCTTATTAAATGATCCACCCACTTGTAGCACAGGCGTATTAGGTGTAGTTTGTTGTATGATAGTACCTCGCATATTGTCTCCTACGAGTGTACTGTCAGACGTTAGCATCGTTAACGCTGCTGTTATCTTATAAGTTCCCTTTGGTACATTTACGCAGGCACTAGCAGAATAGTCCAAGGCCGCTTGTATAGCTGCTGTATCATCCACTACCCCGTCACCAACAGCTCCAAACTGCTTGACATTAGCTACAGTCCCAACCCTCAACACTAAAGCTAAACTAGCAACACCCGTACAAGCCACAATATTATAAGTATTAGCTGTAACGCTTGAAGCTAACACAATGTCCCACATAGCACCGCCACCATTACCCGTGGTACGCTCTTTAAGGTTTACGCTATCACCTGCTAGTATTTTAGTGCTAGCTATCGCATCGGCTAGTGTAGCGAAGTTGTGTACGAACTCTCTGCGGATACCACTATCTATCCCTTCACCAGTACCAGTACGCTTAGTCAATGTAACTATTGTCCCTGCTGGGTATGATTCAAGTAAGGTTATAGAGGTTTCAGTTGCAGCAGGCACATCCATATCGTTACTGTTCAAACGCCTACTATCTACACCCACGCCATTAATGTGGAACTCTGCTAATGTAGTAGTGTACTCTGTGAATGTAACTACTGTCTGTCCATCAGTGAGTGTCTTTGACTCTGACACTGAGGGTATGGTTATTAGGCCGTCTTCTGTGATACCTAGCACATCACCTAGGCGCACTGCATCCGTTAGGTCGGTTGGTTTACCTAGATTGTTAATTTGGTAACTATTCATGTCGATGTTGCCGGCGCCGATAGCCGCGTTCACGTATTCTAAGCGCCCATTAGAATCAAAACCTAAAACCTTGCCGCTTCGGGTCGCTATGTCGGCTAGCTCAGTATTGCTGGAATTTAAAGCAGTATCATCAATTGGCGCTCTTATTGATAGCTCCGCCGTTCCGTTAATTTGCTGTTGAGCCGCCCATAAGCGATCGAAGTCATCATTAACTTCAGCAGCTAAAAAGTCACCGTTCTGCTGGTAATCGGTTAAACGCTCTAGGTTCATATTTCTATAAAGCGTCATAATATCGCCAGAAGTCGCGCCAGTTACTAGCGTTACATTTCCACCAGCATCAACACCAACACCAGAAACGGTATAGTGAGTACCTTCTGTTAATAGTGCGCCGTTTTGCTCTACAGCAATATCGTCCTTGCTGAACACTTCAAACGTGTATGGAAATATAGTTTGCGCTGCTGTAGCTGTGTATTGATTGCGTGTTCCGTTGTCATTTATAGCCATATTATTTGCCCATTATCTTGCGTTGTTTTTCGGTTGATTGCTGCTCTGCGTTTGTTTGTAGTTCTGGAAATTCTTTAAACATTTGAGCTCTAGCTGCCTGCTTATACTCTGAGAATTTATTTAATATTAATTGGGATTTTCCACCATCAACTCCACTACCTAAACCTTTGTATAAGCTCGATCTAAATTGCTCCCTAAGTGCTTGCTTTATCGGTTTTCTGTCAACTTCGGCATTATCTTTGCCTGATGCCAATACAACGTATCTATCGTATTGCTCCGGCGTTAACTCAACCCCCATAATGCTTTTTCTTGGCATTGGGACCGGAGTTCCTTGCGCTACAATTTCTTCAATCACCAAATCACGCTTTACTTCACTTGTGTAAACAGGGCTTAAAATGTCTGGCCCTAATCCGCCCTGTAAAACCACCTTCTCACCAAAAACATTTCTTCTTGGAGGTAAATCCTCTGATAGCCCTGGCGTTCTAGATTTAATGTGGTCTATGATGCTGTAAGTTGCTTTCATCTCTGGACTAATAACCCTTTCTAGTGATGCAACACCAGAAGGAATAACTGTTCCAGCTAACCGCTTGATCCAGTTTTTAACTTTTGTTTGTTCTGCCCCAACCTCTGAGCTAGTTGAACTCATCATATCAAAGAACTCAGCAACACCCCGTAAGTAGGTTTTACTGGTTACATTTTGAGCTGTTGCCATAATTGACGCGTAAGCCACGTCGAACCCGTCCTTCTCATCAGCGTGCAAAAGTATCTCTGACATATCAGCAGAAAGCCCTAAAAATGCCCCTATAGGATCTAAGCGGTTGTAACTGTAATAGGTGTCGCCAATCTTAATCGAATAAGGCTGCCACCCCGTTTCCCTTAACATTCTATTTTGTTGCCAGTTAGCAGGACCTTTACCAGTAATGTCTCCGGATGCCGTATAGTCAGCACCTATCGCCATTAGAGTTGATCCTGTTGCTATCTTTGCTAAAGCCATATCTTTTCTCGCACCACCCGCCGCAATCTCAGCGCGAACGCGTTGCGATAATGGAGCTAGAATAGTTCTCTCGCCTACATACTTCATTATATTTATTGGTGTTCTAATAAATGGCATGATCACCTTAGCGCCTGGTACCTTCTCTCTTGCTGACTGGATTGCTTTTCCGGCATCGCCTAGCTCTTTAGTGAATGTTTGATATCTGCCTGTGTCAATTGCCTCTAAATGCAAGTTTTCCGGCGGGTTGGTTATTAGTGAGGATATTCTTTCTGCTAGCTCGTCACCCTCTAAGCCTTCTTTGCTTGCTGCTCTAAATGCTTGGGCGTTCAACTCCATTCTATACCCGATAGTTTTGAATAACTCGTCACCAGCCATTAGGAATCGCCCTGGCAATCTAACTATCTCCCCAAGAAGATCAGCTGCCCTGCCTGCTGTTCCTGTTAGATTTAGGTTTTTTGCAGTTATAGACCTGAATTTTGTCATCTCTGCTTTTTGCAATGGATCAGTAGGCTCGCCAGTCTTAATAACATCCCAGGCCATTTTCATTCCATCTTTATAACCCTCGATCATGCCTTTAAACTGCATTGTGGCCTCACCTACTGCCACTGAATCCGCCGAACCTCTAGCCTGTCCAAGTAAAGACGCTATCTTTCTTTCACCGACCGCCAACCCAGACACAACACTATTCGACACAACATTGACCACATGAGTTGCAGGGCTTGATAGTAAGGCGTTTATCCATGCTTCATAGATCATTTCAGGCTTTGTTGCCTTGGCCGCACCATCAACAAACTGATTTATCTGGTGGGTTGTTTTTAAGTCTCCCATTTTTTCAGCTAGTCCTCTTGTGACATTTTCACCACCACCAACTTCCAAAGCCTCTTTAATAGCTCGTTCCTGCTCCTTTGCGCTCTTTGCCATAATTCTAAAACTTGACAATGCCCGCCCAGCTTCGGACGTCAATCCAGATACTTGCTGTTGTATGGCTTGATGTTGCGCCATTGCTCTGCGGAATAAGGCTAAATCTTCTACACCTCCACCTTTTGCTTTGTCAGCTAAATCAAATAACTTTTCACCGCTAGCGACTAATATTTTTCTGGACGCGACAGCTTGTTCGGCATTGAAGGCTTGACCTCTACGTCTATCAAGCAGATCATCAACAGTCATACCTAGGTCGTCAGCTAGTTTTTCAGTTTCTTCCAGCGTTATAGCTTCGCGTCTTGCTTCATTTATCTTGGTTGAGTCTGCTTCCGCTACATTATCTATCAAGCTTTTTACGTCATCTGTAGTTTCCAGCCTTGATAGGTTAATGTTCTTTGCAGCCTCATCATCTGCCACGCCGGCGGCCTGTTTAAATTCTTGCTCTTGCTTTGCTGCTTTTTCTTCAAAAGGTATAAAGTCACCTTCTTTTGTATCGTCAACTTTTAATTCTTTTGTCTTTGATAACTGCTCTGCTTTTTCTATGTCAGCTTTAGCCGCTTTTGCTTCTTTAGATGCGATTGTTTTAGCTCTGACAGTCTTTACAGCTTTTAGGAATGTATCAGCTACACCCCCAAGAGCAAACCCTTCTAGAGCGTTTTTAAAGCGCCCTTCTGCTTTTGAATCTTCTGGATCGGCCTCTAGATATGATGTAACTGGATTGCTTAATGCAGGGTATTCTTCGATTAAATCAGATAGTCTCTCGTCGCTAGGGTCAAATACAACTGAGTCAGCGATCGCGCCGCCAGCCATAGCAGATGAAACCGCACCTTTAACACCCATTGCTTTAACAGCCTTCACACCAGGAAGAAACCCAACTAAAAATTGTGAGATGCCTTTAATTAGTCCACCAGTAACAGTTCTAGGATCATCAAGCTCCGGCATAATGTCACCCACTCCGCCGCGCTTCTCTGCTTCTGCTCGTGTAATCATCTCAATATCAAGATTGCCTTTTTCATCAACAAACTGAATAATAGTTTCCCAATCGTCCATCCCAAACAAATCTTCAATGCTTGAGCCTAAGTCATCAACTGCATATAGGGCTTCTTGAACCCCCTCGCTTATGCCCCCGACTATCTGCCTTGGAGCCTCAATAATACCTCCAACCACATCAGAAGCAATTCCGCCAACCGTAGATGCAATACCTTTTGCTGATGCCATTAAATCAAAAGACTCATCCTCTGGCTCAACTGGTTTTAGCGATTTAAGTAGTTTGTCTGCTGGTGTTAAGTTTGAGTTAGCTCTAGCGTCTAAGTAGCTTGATGATAGATCGTCCTGCGCTTGAGTTTCGCCGCTTGATAGCATTAGGGCTGATGTGACGCTTAAACCTGCGGTAGCGCTTTGCTTCGGTCTGATCATCGACTCGCTAATTGTGTAATCTTTCTCCACCCCTTTGTTTTCTACAAAGCCAAATCTTTTATAAAACTTTTCCAGTCTTTTTTTGTTTCCGCCAAAGTCGCTAGAAGGTGTTAGAGCTAGCGCCTTTTCCTGCTCATCAGCCACGCGAACCAAGTCGCTCATAGCTTTTGAGCCTGCGCCTCGCCCTCTTTCTTTTGCCACTATTTTATCTACAGTGATAACTTCGTCTGACTCTCTTATCATTAAATCAACGTCTGGATTGGATTTTTTCAACCCTTTTATAGCCCCGCTAATCACGCTCATTTAAAGCTGCCTCGTATGATTTGTGGAATTGGTTTATTAGTGTTTGGTATTTCTTGAACTCTTGGATTTCATTGTACTGCCTTTTGAACTCATCTTCACTTAATGTGCGCTGATTAGCTCTTGAGGTTTGTTGTCTTTGATATTCTTCAACCAATAGTCTTGCCGATTCATCTATATTGTCGGTGCTACCAAACGAGGGGTTGTAACCTATAAACTTATCAACGTCGATCAAATCTCTCGCCACATCTGCTGGACGCTCTCCGCCCAATATCCGCTCATCAAAAACCAGCTCTAACTTGGCTACTTTCTTTTTGTTTTCTATCGTGCCAAAACCACCGATACCCGGATCAAAAACAGAATCAACTAAAAACTTTTTAAACCTTTTTGATTCGCTTGAGTTTAATATTGACTTTCCGCCTCCCTTTTCTTCTTCAATAATAGAGTTAGCTTTAGTGAATAAAGTGATTGCCGTATCAGATAACAAGCTACTACCGATATTATCCCTGATAATCTCTTTTGCTTTTTTGGGATCCTCTAAAATCATCTCGTTAATATTTAATATTAATTCTGGGTCGTCTTGACCCTTCCCTCTCGAATGATAAGTGTTAGTTAATAGTTTGCCTTGCTCAAAGCTAATAGCGTTGAGCTTTATTGCTGTGTTGATTTTACTAAGATTAGTGTCACCAGATGACATCCCTAACCATAGAGCCTCTACATTGCTTAATTGATAGTCGTCTTTAGCCTCTTTCGCCTTTAGCTCTTGCCTGTCTTGCAGGTCATAATAATTCGTCATATCTGCATGTAAAATATTTAATAGGTTTCTGTGCTGCTCTGGTGTTTTCCCTTTTGTCTTCTCATCTTTCACCTTCTGCAAGAACTTAATAGCTCCACCTTTATCTAGAACCCCTTTGAATGCATATCTATTAGCTTCTATGTAAACGCTATCTATTAAGGTTTTTACTTGATTATCATGCTCAACTTTACTTATAGCGCCGCTTTTAAGTCTAGCGCCGATAAGGTGTTTAGCTTTAACTAGGCTATCAGATGCTGATTTATAATCACCTTCAAACGCAAAACTTAGTGCTGATTCCGTATTACCGTTAACTCCTAACGTTATCTCGTCATCTGCCTCTATTAAGTTCTTCTGCTTTTCTGATTCGCGTATCTTTATAGATAGGTTGGTGATGCTTTCATCTAGAGATTGAGTTAATAATAACTGTGTTTCAGGTTCCACGTTTTCTATAACGCTTTTTTTATACTCCCCCGCAAGCTTGCTGAATGCTGCCGTGTCTGTTGAGTGATCGCTAGCTAATTGTGATAGTTTTGCCTTTACATCGTTCCCAACTCCCGCCAAATAACTTGCCTGCATAGCATCGTCATAAGATTGATCGTAAATACTAAATAAACTACCTTTTGTTTCTTCTAGTTTTTCACCTTTTTCGGCCTTCTTTAGCCCAGCTTTAGCGCCAGCAATGCGCCCCTCTTTCTCTCTGCGCTTTGCACCCTCCTGAAATGCTAGATCGCCTACCTGCTCAAATAAGCCTGATATAGCGCTTGATCTAGCCCCTGCGGTTGGATCTACGCCTGTAGGTCTTAACGCACTAAATAAACTTACTTGTTGTTGTCTTGGCATTGCTAATCCTGCGGTTACGGCTTAGTTAACTTTGCGGCTTTAGTGCCAGTTTTTAACAAGGTTGACGCTGCCTGCCATTTGCCTTGTGAGGCTACATTTTTAGCTTGTCTTTGTAGTTGAGCCTGCCTCAACCTTGAGCTTAAACCTTCAAGACCTTCACTAATAGATGCTTGTTCTGCGCTCGCTAAAGCGATAGATTCTGGAGTGCCTTCACCCGCAATGCCTGATGTAGCTTGACCGACTACGTTAGCAGCTAACACCTTGTTAAGTTGCTGTCTGCGTTGTAGCTCTCGACCTTCTGCGGATATTTTTTCTTGCTCGGCCTGTCTTTCTAGTTCATATTCTTGCGCTTTCGCAGCATCCATTTGGCCTTTTGCTGTAACTACGCCGGAAACAACAACTACGGCGGTAACTAACCACATACTAATTTACTCCCGTGATTATTGGCTATTTTTAAGCCTTCATCCTCGATAATGTCTCTTTGTATTTCCGTAATATCTGTCTTATCTGTCGGATGAAAACCAGTAATTATAGTATCTTCAATCGCCAAGATAGCCCTCTTTGCGCCTACCTTTGATATGCCAGTGTAGGGAGCTGAAAATATCTGCTCTCTATCGCCGTCTTTAATGACACATCGACCTTTACTTATAGTTATAAAAAATTCAGTCTTATGTTTTGCGCCAACTAAACAAACGCCTTTAGGAATAAACATCTCTCTAGCATAAACACCACTACAGAACGTGTGAACTGTTTTGCATTCTGCTTGAGGCATTTCCAGCATTGCTGCTTGTAGTTCCTCTATCACGATGATTCGACCTCGTATTCTATAGCTAAAATGGTTACCGGTGTAGGGTCTTCTGCTGTAAAAACTGGCATTTCATCGACACCCCAACCTAAGACGCCTAGTATATCATCTATAACGCCTGTAGTAATCTGAGGAAAGCTATCCAAAGGGCTTGATGTTGACTCATCAAAGAATCTAACAGGTAAAGGAATTCTGTCAACCATAAGCCCGCTAGCATCTTTAATCCTCATGTTCATTCTGACTATCTTTTTGCGGCGCATAGAGTTTTGGCCGCTACCTATATTCGTGTTAATAGGCATAGTCTTTAGTGTTGGAATATAGCTTAATCCGACCTGAATTTTAGCATACTTCGTTTCTGATGATGATAATGTAATTTTTCCGCTTGAAACAACTCTATCCTCTAAGGCTATAACGCTTAGTGCGTTTGATGGATCAATAGCTGCCACTTTAACTGTTGCACCTTCCAGATGCTCTAGACCTGCAATCTCTGTTAATGGCGCTACATTAGCGATAGTCAGTCCGTTATCTACATAGTGATCAAAATCCCATCTTTCAATGAAATTGGACTCAACACCATCAATCGTTCTTTTATTAATCATGTAAAGCTCGTCATCAACCACAGACACATCATCAATAAACCCGCTTGTTGTCCACTCTGTGAAGCCGTTTATATCTTGACTCCTTAACGTATTCAACACTGTTGCGCTACCGTCATTATTAACTATAAACACCCAGTTCGCGCTATCTGACGAAGTGCCGCCAAGGATCGCTATATCTTGAGGTGTTTTGATTAGCTCAGGGCTTAATACGCTAGCATCTCTTGATGTATATGCGTCCTCTTGGAAAGAGAATATATATTCTTTTATGCTTTTACCGTTTCTGTCTGCAAATATAGTTGCGCCGTCAATCTCTTTAGCTTCCATATTCAATGAGCCATGACTTGTTTGAGGTGTGATAGTAAAGGTTGTTGGCGTAACAGGGCTTATATTAACTGTAAATTCTGATCCATCTGTAAATATTTGAAGGTTTCGCCCTGGGAATACATCAACAATATTGTTTAGTTTTCGGCTAGATATTGTAGTGAATATCGCGTCATCGTCATCTCCCTCATCAATATCAAAGTTAAAAGCTGAACCGGACTTACTTAAGAATACACTCTGAGGTTTTGATTTTGTACCACCAAACACTAGCCGTCCCTCATAAAAACAACCCGTTTTTGGATAACCTCTGGTACTTGACCAGACATCCTCTTTGCGTGGAACGCCTGTTGTTGTATGGGTAAATGCTATTGATTTAGATGCTGTTCCGCTTGTTGGAAATGCGCTAAACAGTTCAAAGGCTTTTGCTGATTCATCTGCAACTGTGATCGTATATTGTAACGCGCCAGTTCTAGCAACAGATACGCCAGTTTCTCCAAAATTAGGCATGTCTTGTAAGTTCTTTCTGATATTCTCTGCTGTTGAGCTTTGCTCGTCGGCTGTAGCATCACCAGCAAAGGTTATATTTTTGCTAAATATTCCCTCTACATCGATCTGAAATGTATCGCCAGCAACAAAAGCGGTAAAGGTTAATACTTGAACATCACTTGTAGGTGTTGGGCTTAATGTATCATTATAATCAAATTGAGGTATATTAGTGAATGGCGCACTATCTATAGACCAATCTGTATCAGTACCAAGATTGATCACTCTTTTAACCTCGTTATCCTCTTGAATTAACAGCATAACCGATTCCGACTGGATGTCTCTAACAGCTTTAACCATACCGGTTGTGTATGGCACTTTAATATCAGCTACATGCACATTAGTGTTTTTTCTGAATATACGCAAATTACCATCAGTGAAGCTAAATAAATAATGCCTGTCCGACTCTATACTAAAATCTTTTAGCTTTACCTCTGATAGTGTTGAGGTTAACTCCCATAGATTAAAGTCTGACAAGTTAACCCTATTAGCACCTAAATCAGTTGAACCAATGCGAGCTAGACGCCAATATCTTGCGCTAGTTTTTACGGCTAATCTAAAGTCTTGAGAATTGGTTCCAATTAAAGGGACTGTGGCTCTCGTTGTATAAGTAATATCATCAGTTGATGACTGAACAACAAACTCTGAGCTTGTACCGCTTGTTAAAAAAATACCCCTAACGTCCACAACTTCAATATAAGTAGCTGTGCCTAAATCTTGTTTAGCAACGACATAGGGGTCAAGCGTGGATATATTCGTAGTCGTTACGGTTGCTGTTGTGTCATCTTCATCACTAATGTTTGCACCTGTGCCGCCGTTAGGCATGGTGTTGGTAGTGGTGTTTCTGGATAATATAGGTAAAGCTTTCTGGATAAATTCAGTTCCGGGCCTGCGTCTAATACCGCCTTGAGGCATTAAAACCCAATCACGGCCAATCTCTAACCCTTGGTAATACTGATCTATATCAGTCCGACCCTTTAATAATGGAGATAAAACCCCTGAAGTAAAAGCGTTCTGAATGAATCTTGATTTAGCCATTTAGCGAGCCACCAAATGTATATCTGCGGTCGAGGTTGCACCCTCCACACATAAAACAATAGCTCGGGCTCCTACGGAGTTGCAGCCCCCCGTATTTGATAAAAAATTGAAGTCAAACGCCATTAGAATCTCACATTAATAAAAGGCTTGTTAACGATAGGTGTTTGTGGGTGCTGCATAGAATCTGTAGCTCTCGCCATTCTTGAAGCATTTAGGTACTCTTGCGCCATCCTATCCGCTGAGGCCGCGCTATCCCTTATAGATGAAGCAAAGTCCCTGGCTAGGGCGTATTCGACCATCTTAGAGAAATAAACAGGCCATTCTGATTCGCTTACATTACTTATATAATCGCAATATAAAGCCTCTGATAAGTTTGTATAAACTTTGCTGCCGTATATTTGGTAGCCAACATTAGGATTAATCTTAATTAGCGTAAGCAAGTCCGCTGGTAGTTGATAGGCGTTCTGCCAGTCGTCTAAAGGTGTTTCTGTTAATAAAGCTAATTGAGCCTTGCGTCTAGCAAACCCCCATCTATGCTTTGTTAATTCGTTTTGGACTATATTGTCATATAGGTTGGCTGCTACTTTTTGAGCGCGGGAATTACCCACCAAACTATTTAAGGGTTCATCGCCAATTAAAATTAGGGCGTTAGAAACTAAATCTAATTTACTAGCCATGAGTTAACCTATATGAAAGAAAAGAAAGAGGGCCGAAGCCCCCTTGTTAGTCAGTGTCGGTTTCCGCGATCGCTGTGCCGTCAGAAACATCAACAACGCCAGCCGCGTTAGTTAAAACGACACACCAATTAGTTGTTGGAGTAGCAGTGTCAGTAACTAAAATGACATCTCTAATCCCTAACTCTGCTGATGCGTCATTAAAATAACCCGCAGTATTTACTGTTGCTATTGCATCAGTGCTTGCGTATGACCAGATTGAAGGTGCTGAACCTGTACCCGAACCAATGCGCGCTAAACCATCTCTTGAAAAAGCCATGATAACCCCCTAAGCCGTTTGGTCGTATTGAACTTTAACATAACCGCCAGTGTCACGAACCACGGCCCCCGCTTTTAGCATACCATTAGATAACCAAGCTGTACGCTCAGGAACCCAATCAACACTAGTTTTGTTCTCGAAACCTTGAGCCATACCAATTGCACCTTTATGGTATGCGTATGAATCAACGATATCAGATGCAACCGTTAAGCCGCCTTCGTCGCGTGTTTCGATAAAGTTAAAAGTGAAGCCCATAAATGACTTAATATCACCGTTAACTAAAGCTTTGATGTTCGCGTAATCCGCGTTAGTTGCTGTGCTGTCGTTTAATAGACCACTTAGACCTAAAGCAGAGCCAACAAAAAACAACTCGCCATCACCCACACCTTGGTCTTTTAGAGCGACCTTAGCTGAGATTAGGTTAGCAACCTTCAAGTTGGTAGCAACTGTAATATCACTTGCGTCTGGCGTACCTGCGTCCATCGCATCAATGATGATTTGATCTGAACGACGACCCAAAGCGCCAGCGATAGCCTCTGCTAATTCTTGCTTTTCGTCAAAGTTAACTTCTGCTTGATCGAAAATATCCGTATATTCTGGAGCATTCCAATTAGCTAAAGTTGCAGTTGCTAGACTATGCGATACATCCATAGGCGTAACTAAGTCTGATGTCGATTTTTGGTTAGCTAGACCTTTGCCTAACTTGCGAAATTTATATGTATCAGCTACAACATTGTTCCGAATGGTAACAGAGGGTTTTAACACACCCTTGCCTTGGTAGGCTTTCTTTACCATTGAATCAAATTCTGTGACTGCTACACTAGATAGTGTCTTACTCATTTTGATTACCTCAAAAATAGAATTGAATTAAATATTTCTTTGAGGATTTAGTATTTGATTGTCCCGCCTAAAGCGAGGTCTGTACTAAAACCTTTAAAACTTTAAACGGGCTTCGGTGGGAAGTTGTCCGATTGGCTAAATTATAGCTATTCTGACTATTTGTTGCAAGTATTCAACCAAATTGTTGAATATTTGGTTTGTTACCGCCGTACTCTTTCATCATTCGCTGGATCTTTAGTTCGTGATCGCGGTCAACAGAGCGCAGCCAGTTGTCATTCTCATCCTTGCGTTCCATCTCTATCTCAATGTCTCTCCAGGTAATGCCAGTCGGATTTTCACCGCCATCAATCGGTAGCTTTTTAGGCGAGAAAGCTTTGATTAAACTCTCAGCCAGCAAGACACTATCAGCAGTTGTGATCATATCTTTGACCTCATCATACTTATCGCCGGCTTTAAATTTAAGCGCGCTTTCAACCGCTTTAATGCGCTGCCCTGCATTATCGCCTAGTTTAGCCAGCTCTGCCTCTTGGCTAATTTCCTGTGCGACATTGGTTTGAGCTGACAACAACTCAAAGCCTTTCGTGAACCCTTCTTGATTCATGCCCATGTTTGTAGCTAGTTCGATATACTCAGCCGCTAATGCGTCATCCTTATCGAAACCTCCTGGCAACTCATAACCGTCTTTCGGTGCGCCAGTGAAAGATCCAAACTTCTTTTGTAGCTCACCATAGGCTCTAGCTTGCTCGTTTACGTTCTTAAAGTGATCTGATTGATACCACTCTGGCGTCTCACCTACACCCTTAACACCATCAGACTGAAACCACTCGCCTTCTGTTAGCTCTGGCGCAGACTCATCTAATAGACTCTCTGGCGCGCTCTCTTGAACCTCTGGCGCTTCGTTTGCTTCTTCACTCATCTTACTTTCTCCACGGTAGCTTTATAATTTGTTTATCTTTTTGTAACGGTTGGAACGTCATCATTGTGCTTGTTATTTCTTTTTTGATGTTGATTAAACTTAAATCGTTGATACTAACCCACTCAACCTGATTGTTACCTCGATAACACCTAAACGCCTTAAATTTGTGAACATAGGCGAATCTATCAAAGTCATACTGATTAGCGATAGAAGCTAACCATTCAGCCTCTAGACCTATATTATCAAAGAACACTTGATCAGCTTTAGTTATATTAACCTCAAAAGATGCTTTAGCCCCTTGCTCAGCCTCATCAGGATTATTAAGCTCTTTGTGCTTTTTAATTATTGTTTCTTCTTTCATATTCATAGCTTGCTTGATGCCGGACTCCTTAAGTTCCGCCCTCATTTGCTCGATATTGACTATATACTCCACTAGATCACCTCTGCTTTTGTTATTAGACTGATTATTGTATTCACTACGCCTTTCTCGCCATTCTTGTAAGCTGCAACATAATTCACATTAACAGCATCAAGAGGGGTGTTATTAGTAATAATGAAACGGTTAGTCAAATCAGCAATCACCCTCTTTCCATCATCTGACGCAAAACAGCGAGCGTAAGCTTTAGCTATGTCTGATTCAGCTTGCTTTCTTACTGCTGCCGCTTTCTCTGCCTTTAGCTTGGATTCAGGCGATAGCGAATCTTCTATATCTTGCCAGCTCATTAAGCCCCCTGTGGCGGTTGACCTTGAACCATGCCTTGTTGCGCTGCCTCTGCACCAGCTTGGATTACTTGAGCTTTCTCAGATGACGTTCTGACTAGCTCTTGTGGCATGCCTGTCTTCTCTGCCGCCCAGGTTCCGAAGTCTTCAAGCTTGTAGGCCATTTTAGCTTGATCTGGCCCTGCTGTTTCAAGCGTGAAGGCAACCGCTTGTTGTACTGAGAGTAAATCTTCTGCATCTTGCGCCCTCGCTAGCGGTGAAGTGAACTTGATATTTACCTCGCGACCACCGATAACAATCGGCTGAACTACGCCTCTGCTCTTTAGGATGAAGTGTACGCGCTTTAGTATTGGAATTAGCGCCTCAGTTTGCAATCGACCAAATGCAGACCCTATCCTCTTAGCTAACTCTCTAGCCTCAATAGCAAATTGAGTTGCTGAAACTACCGCGTCGCTTGGCTCTCTAACATCACTGAATAAAGCTCGTTTAATAGAGGTTTGTAGTTCATTGATTTCAAATAGACTTAGCTCAAGATTAGCACCTGTGTCCAGTCTAGCTAACGAAGGGTTAGATGTGTTATTGGAGCCTACCGGAATGACTACACCTGGCGCTATAGTGATATTGTAAGGATTGCTCACACCGTCATCGGTTGCAGTCCAGATACCACTCAGATCAATAGCCGACTTAGTCAATGCAAATTCTTTTGCCTTATTCAGCGACTTAACATCAGGTAATACATCCAAACAAGGGCCACGACCTCTGATTTCACCAGCCGTTTTAGAGTATCTAGATGTAACCATAGGGGATGATTCACCGTAAGACTCAACCCAAGATGCTTTCTCTTCATTCTTACACCATACAACCGCGTGATATTCTTGCTCTTTAGGCTCAAACATTAAACCCTGACAAATATCAACATCTGTATCAGGTGAATCCTTGATTAATGCGTCTAACTCGCTTGATACCTCAAACCCAGGCCATTTACGCTCGATATTGCGCGCCTTTACCTTAAATCGCCTAAAGTGAGTTTCAACTGTTCCATGCGGACCTTCCTCAAATGCTATACCAATCTGAGGAACCGAACTAAAGATAACAGGCATTTCTTCTGATTCATCCTCGTCAACCATCATGGTTGCTGTACCGATAAGTAGATCTAAAGCAAACTCAAAAAACTGAGTGCCAAAGTTACTCCTATTAAGTACATCAAAGAGTACTTCCGCCTGTTCTTCCAGTGCTTTCCTTATTTCAGTCTCAGACTCTTGCCCTGACTCCTCTATAAGTCTTAACACTTCGTTAGAAGGTTCGAACTTAGCCCATCTTGACCAAATAGGCGCGATATTCTCTTGAAGTTTAGATGCCCCCTGTTTGATAGAGTCGAGAGAGGTCGAATCAAAGATTCTATCCATCTTCTTTTGGCCTTTATCATCTCTGTTAAATAGGTTTCTTTGAGGCAGGAAGTATTCATAAGCATCATCAAGCACATCCTCCCACTTCGACATTTGCTCAAACGCTTTCTTTTCGCGCTCTTTAATACTTCTAAGGCTACCTAGACCTTCTGGTATAGCAGCCATTATCGCACTACCCGTGAAGGTCTTGAACTTGATATTGTTCGACTTGTTGCGCCTGATGTTGCACTTCCACCACTCGCGCCAATTAAAGAGCCTGCACCGCCACTACCGCCTCTAGTACCTGCGCTCGCTGCTGTTGCTGGCGTTACTGCTGCGCCCGATAATAGTGAAGCTCGACCAAGCTTACCTCTAGCAAGCATTTTGAATCTTTCTTCGTTTTCTTCTATCTCTTTATCAAGCAAAGAGCGTTGACGCACTTCTAATGCTTTTTCTTCTGCTGTCTTAGCTGGACGTTTCGGACTGCTACCCATTTTGTAAGCTCCTGTATAACTGGTAAGGTGTAAGGATAAAAGGATTTCTAACACCTAGATATTGTTTAACATGCCCCACGCAAGTATTCATCATGATAGCTCTTTTTGATTTCTTCGGCTTTATCTTGATAACGGATTTGTTTTGTAGTATATCACCAATTTTGGCAAGTGTATAAATTTCAAGCTTATCTATTGTTTTGTTGCTTACTATTAATCTGTCGCCGTCCGGTATGATTAGAAAGCAGTGGTTAATCAAAGGATTCAGGAACGGCTTTAGGATATGGTTTGTCTCTCCATCCTCAAACACGACATAAACGCTAACCGAACACATTGAATTTAACCTGCATTGGTCTAGCGTTATTTGATGCTCTCGGCTTGCCTCCCATATTCTCAGACCAGCCTAAAGCTAATGTTTGTAGTGCGTCAGCACCGTGAGAGGCCCAATCATGCAGCGGTTGGGTTTTAAATATGCCTTTCTTATCATCCCACTCATACTGATAACTAGATATGCAATTTAAACCATGCTCCGCTCTTGTGTCGTCTATCCATAGTCGTGGAAATATACGTCTTACTGCATCATGGCCTTCTGATTTTGTTTTAGGTCGCTGCACTGTGCGAAAGCTAATGCCCATCCTAGCTGCTGTAGCTTTGCGAGTCTTACCTGTTGATAGCTCTCTAACTTCTATATCGTGTGGCGCTAGATGTTGATCATAACTAATACCATGCTTTGCAGCGAATTCTTGAAGATATTGGATGTAATGCTCTATTCCCTGATTGTTATTCTCATAATAGTGAAGTAATCGAACCTCTTTACCAACTATCTGAAAGAACCAAATAGACATAGCGTCGCTTATACCTAAATCCCAAGCAGTGTGGACTTTTATCGACGGCTCAACAGGTATAGAACCTATCCTTCTATCATCTCTTGCTGTTGCTAGTTGAGTCGCATAAATAGCCCCAGGTATTTGAGCATCAAAAGAGCAGTAGTATTCTTGCTGTATCTTTTCCTCGCTCATCCCTTCGTCACGCTCTTGCTGGATTATATCTGGACCTATAACCGGCGCGCCATCTTCTCGCTTTGTATCATTGACGGTTAGCAGCTCACAAAACCAGCCTTTTGACTTCTTAGC
>Ga0098055_1000647_pt1 | contig 20290 bp, 27 predicted proteins | sample 17_taG_FD_75107 | JGI IMG/M metagenome (GOLD analysis project Ga0098055, IMG submission 75107) | Marine viral communities from the Subarctic Pacific Ocean - 17_ETSP_OMZ_AT15314 metaG | ecosystem: Environmental > Aquatic > Marine > Oceanic | place: Pacific Ocean | collected 2015-01-18 | reverse complement strand
CTTCCACCAAAAGCCATCGCTGTCCTCAGAGTATGTCTCGTTGCCGTTGGCATCGTGTATACTAAAAGGATACGATACTTTCCCGAATTGTTCTTTGTATGCTTGTGCTAGTGTCATGTTTTTTGTGGTTTGTTTGGGGTTCAGGATTCATGGTTGTTCTTTTGTTCAAGCATTGCGTCTGCGATGTTGTAGCACAGGATGGCGATGGTGTTGAGCGTTTCGTCCTTCGGTGGTTGGCGTCGGGATTTAGCGGCTTCACGTATCGTCATCTCTGCTACGTTGGGTATCGCTTGAGCGGCGAAGTAATCTCGTAGGGTCATGCCTTGAAGATGTGGGTCATCTCCTCGACGACCTTGTAGGTCTTGCGGGAATGCTGGTTGGTTGTGTTGTTTGTCGGGCATAAGTTTGTCGGTGACAGTTACGTTAGGGTAGACCTTGTACCCTAAACCTTTGATCACTGGTTCAGGATTCAGGGTTCAGGGTTCAGGTACGGGGTTGAGTTCTTTCTGGCATCTGATCTCGCCCCATTCGGTGACACCGAACGCGACAGACTTGCCATTAGCAAACAGGATCACGACTTCGCCAGCCGTAGGCATGACGATCTCGTGGAGAGTATTGGGTTGGTCGCTCGCTACCTGTTGGGAAAGGTGGGCGATGTCCATGCCCTTATGGATGTCGGAGCGGTCTGACTTTGCTTCGTAAGAGAAGAAAGCGGACTCGACAAACTCTCCGAAGATGAACCTCGCCCTTCGGGTCAGGTCGTCACTGAACACATGGATCGTTTCGCTGGTTGCAGTTTTCATGTTTCGTGTTGGGGTTGGAATTACACATGCGCCATGAACCCTGTACAACCTATCGGGTATCCGTCAGCGTCACGAACGAGCCGTGCAGGAGACAGTACATCAGCGCGCTTAGCTGCCTGAGCCACGACGAGCGGCACGATGTAGAAGGTGTCGGGTTCAGGTTCAGGCAGGTTGTCGATGACGGGGTTGGTGTGTCGGGTGACTTCGATCTCTGCGTCTTCGTACTCCAGCGCACCTGCTGATTCGGTCTCGTAGCTGAGGCGAGCGATGCGGCCAGATGGAAAGATATCCAGCTTATGGCCTTTCGGGATAAGGATATTGATGGTGTGAGGGGTGAGGTTTATAATGCGGTTCATTAGAGTTGGGAGTTAATGTTGTTGATTCGTTCGATACGGGTGGTGAGTTGGTTGCACCGCAACAGGTAGTAGAGATACATGACTAACTCTACAAGATACAGGGTGCAGAAGATCCCCGCCAGAACGGCGAAGATCTTAGCTGAGGTGTTGAAAGCACCAGCGATCAGGCTGATGCCGACGGCGAGACTGCCGAAGAACACGAACGGCGTGGCGTAGACCAGCATAACGAAGCGGGCTGCTGCCATCTTGTCGCGGTATTCGTCGACCAGTTCGTGTAAGTAGTGGTAGATGAACATGGTATCAGTCGGTGTAGATTTCGATGTCGTCAATGTGGATGATGCCATCCCACACATCACGGTAGCTTTTGGTCTGCGGGCAGCCAGCGACTTGGAAGTCTTTGTCGAAGTCGACGACCACGCCTAGATCACAATGCTCATCCTTGAGCGGGCCTAAGTCCGCCTCTTCCATACGGATGACGCCGATGCAGCCAGCGTCCACGCCGAAGCGGAAGGGCTCTTCGTTGTCTTCGCCTTCGACGTAGTGGTCGGACTCATACGAGCCGTCACCCCACATCGTAGAGGACACAGCGAACGGGCGGCCATTGAAGACGCCTTCGGTGAAGGTGAAGTCATCGAGTTCCATAAGCTCGACCATACCCATCCAGTCGTCATCAGAGATAACGTAGCAGAGGTCGCCGATGAAGTATCGGCCAGCGGGTAGTGTAGTGATTGATTGTTCAGCGTTCATGCTTCAGGTGGTGGGTTGTTGGTTGTTGTTGGGGGTTACAGGAATTGTTCTTCGTGGTCGTCGAACATGGTAGGCTCGTTGTCCTCGTGGGACGGATGCCAGCGGACTTCTTCGAGTTCGTCGGGCGACAGCTTGTCGGCACGAGCAAAAAGCACCTTCGGCGGACAGGAGAAGTACAGCAGGAGGGCGGGGCAGAGCCAGCCTTCAGCGTCTGTCTCGCTGCACTTGTAGACGTTGCCGCTGTTCGCAGCGTACTGCCACTCAAGTGAGCGGACAGCGTTCGGGAACTCGAAGGGCGAGAACGTCAGGCGGAAGCCATCCTTCACGTCTTTCGGATTGATGCCGCTGCGGATGAGGATGTCGTCGATGATCTCGCTCATGCCGCAGACAAATGCTTCGGCCACGAGTTCGTTATCGGCGTCGTCGTAAACCCACATACCGTGCTTGCGGTAGGGCAGGAGGGATTGGACAGCGGCGATGGGTTTGATGTTGTCCCATACTTGGGAAGGATGGGTCAGGTTAGTAGGTGGGTTGCTCATGTTATGGGGTAGGGGTTCAGGTTTCATATTGGTGTTAAGTTGAATTGTGGGTTGAGGGTTATCCTGCGATCATCCAAAGAATGATCAGGAAGACGGAAGCAGGGATCGCTGCACAGAGGAATGATAGGATAGCATTCATGCACAGCTTACCTTGATGCGCTCCCCGAAGGGAACTGAGTGGTCACGGTACGGACACCAGTCGAGCCAGAGTACTGGAACGTGTGGCTCGACAACGTCATTCCAGTCGTGGACATCGAGGTCAGACAGGTAGATGATGCCGTCGATATCAGGACAGTTCTCCTCGATGTGTCGGAACACAGGAGCGAAGAGCGTACCGCCGCCTCCAGCCAGTTTACGAGGGACTTCGTCACCCGCCTTCAACTCGAAGACATCGCGGACAGCGTGGTCGTGACTGATCAGGTGGACAGCTTTGGGGCGGAGTGTGTCGATCGAATCTTGAGTCGCGTCGAGCATCTCCTGTACGACAGAGGACGGGACGCTGATGGACGTGTCGACCACGATGGCAAGCTCGCCGATGCTGTTCGACTCGCGGTCATCTTCGACAAGGCCAGTGGCAGCGAAGGTGCTGATGCGGATGGGCTTGTTCCAGCCCTCATCCAGCCTGTCAGTCATCCACTGCTTGACGTAGTCCGACCACTCAAGGCCAGCCCACTGGCGGCGTTGCTCGACGATCTCACGAGATCCAGACGGGCCAGACGTGCCAGCCTGCTCAGCCAGTTGGTCTTGCAGGATGACTCGCTCGTTCTCTTCGTCGACAGCTTCAGCGAAGGACTCTTCGGTCTCGCCCTCATCGAGGATGGGATCGGCGAGGTCAGTGCCAGCCGCCGTACCGACCCAGTCATTCAGGATGTCTTCGTCGGTCTTGGGCTCGTCGTTAGCAGGTACGCCATTGGCGGAGTCGGAGTCGGAGTCGGAGTCGGAGTCGGAGTCGGAGTCGGAGTCGGAGTCGGAGTCGGAGTCGGAGTCGGAGTCGGAGCTATCACCAGAGGTGTCGTCTCCTTCTTCGTCTGCGTCATCGCCGCCGTTCGGCCATTCATTGTCGGCGTCCCATTGCTCGTCGATTTCTTCGTCGGTCATGTCCCGTTGGTCTTTGTTGTCAGCGTCGCCTTCTTCGCCGTCATCATTGTCAGGTTGGTCGGCGGCACGTTGCTGCGCCTCTTGTTCCTGCTTGGTCTTGAGGATGTTGTAGAGTTCGACAACGTGTCGATCCTTAGACAACTCCTTGTCCAGCAGGACGTTCGGGATGAACGGGAAGGGCACGGACTTCGCACCTGCCTCAAGGGCGGCGGTGTTCATGTCGGCGATCATCGCGTTGATGATGTAGTCGGCAGCGATGTTGGAGGTCATCGGGTCGGCCAACTTACGGAGACGAGTGGCGTGGGACAGTTGGGCATGCAGTGCCTCATGCACCAGCAGGAAGGCGAGGTAGCCAACGGGGTTGCTGGTTTGCTTAAGGCGTTCGATGCCATCGGGGTTAAGGAGCAGCTTGCGTCCATCGGTCGCACCGTAGGGGCAATCGTTCGTGCCGCAGACCTTCAACGTGAGCAGCTTGCCGTAGGCCATCCCGCCGTAGCGGGAGACCCTTCGCATTGCTCGACTGTAGGTGTCACAGTCAGGGGTGTATTGGAAATGGTTCATCGTTTCGTGTTTCAGGGTTCAGGTTACAGGCCGAGGGAAGCCAGCGTCTTGCTGGCATCCTCACGGGCGGATTCGATACGGGCAGCGTGTTGCTTGCGGTCATCCTCAAGAGGGATCTCGCTTGCATCGATGTGGAGTTCACGGAGGCGGGTCACGGTGTCGCGCAGCTCAGGCAGCTTCAGCCAGTTCTTCGACTCGATCTCGTCGGCGAGACGGGACAGCTTGTCGAGGCGTTCCTGACGGAGACGCTTGCCAGTGGTGAGGGCAGTGACGACATCACCCATCTCAGCGATAGCGGTCTGCACGAGGCGACCGTGTGCTTCGGTGAGCATGGACTGGGCATCGGCTTGAGACGCAGCCCGAACACGGGCGGCGGTCTCACGGCTCACTGCACCAAGGACAGTGCCTTCGATGCCAGCAGGTTGACCGAGCCACTTGAGCTGGAAACGGAAGTCATCGAGGAACTCGTCGACGGTGGGGTACATGATCTCGTTCTTGAGAGTACCCAAGTGAGCTTGCCCAGCCTGCACGAGGCTGGCGTACTGCTGGCGGATCTGCGCCTTGAGCTGATCTAGCTTGTCGGTGCGCTCGTCGAACTCCTTCTGGATTTCGTCGATGTCGTCGGCTTGCAGGTAGGTTGCGCCGACCATGTCAGGGACAGCGTTGCCCTTCTTGCGGAGGATGACGCTCATGCCGTTGATGATGCTGAATGCATCGGCGACGAGGCCACCCTTAGCGAACAGGCGGCCTGATGGGGCACGGACTGCGTCACTCTCTGCGCCGCTGGCACAGACGATGTTCTCATGCTGGCGTTCCAGCTTGGCGGATACGGAGGGCTTACCTGTCAGAAGGCGGGCCATGACAATCGAGTTGATAGTGTCGAGTTGGTTCATTGGATTGTGGGGTTCAGGTTTCGGGTTGAGGTTATGGAGAATAGCAGCCACTGCCTTAGTGTCAAATCTTTTTCTAAGGCAGCGGCAAACTACGGTAGTTTAGGCTACGCCCTGCATGGCGGAGCGGCGGGAGTGTTGGTTGAGCGGGATGCCGCAGTGCTTGGAGGTAGCGGTGCGGTAGCCCCACTCGCGGATCTCAGCGTTGCAGTTGCACAGCAGGTCGACGAGCCAGTCAAGCTGACCACCAGCGACTGCCGCTTCGAGATCAGCTTCGTTCTCACGCTTGCCCTGACGGAGGGCGCAGTGGACGAGAGCGAACTGCTCAGCGGGATCGGTCGGTGCAGACTCAGTGCCAGCACGGACGGCTGCCAGCTTGGGCAAGATCTGCGCCACTGTCTTGTGGAATGCATAGGCAGCAGCCGCAGCGGTATCGCCGACCAGCGAGGCCAACGCCTTCTGCAAGATGCGGCTGTCCTCCTTGATGAGACAAGCGGCAGCCCACTGTCGGGGACAGGGGTGAGCATCGCCAGTCCAAGGCTGCGGCACAGGTGGGCAGAAGAAGTCGCCTTCCCGACCACGCTGGTCGAGACCGTTGAACTTCAGGAAGGTGTAGACGGGGCTGGCGGCGAGACCTTCGGCTGCTGCCCAGTCGAGCCACTGGTCGAGGGTCGGCTGCCACACGATGGACACACAGCGTTCCACGAACGGGGCGGATGGGACGGACGAGCGGCTGCCGTCGATGCGGCGGTTGCCAGTCACACAGATCACCGTGTTCGCACTGAGTTCATGCGACCCGATCTTCGGGCGACTGCCAGTCGGCTGGAAGAGCGAGCGGCAGAGAGACTGCACGGAGGCATCCCATTCGGGGTACTCGTCCAGCACCAGCAGTGCAGGTTCGTCTCCGATCCTCTCGTAGAGGGGAAAGTCGGTCGGCTTGCCGAACCACATCTCGCGGGTGGTCATGTCAGGCACACCAGTGCCCTTCACTTCGGAGGGGGCGGAGCCTGAGTGATTGACCACGAATACGTGGCTATCGGCGATGTTCAGCGCAGGGGCTACGATGTCCTCACAGACGGAGGTCTTACCAACGCCGCCTTGTCCGTAGAGGGCGAGGATGCGGTCGGTGTCACGGGCAAGCTCAGCGAATTCGATAAGCTCATCGGCATTGTTTACAACGGGGTAGTTCATTGGATGTTGGGGTTCGTGTTTCGAGTTGAGGCTTTACATAGTAGGACAGCAATCAGGTTACTGTCAACAATTTTCTTACCGTAGGTAAAGCAAACTACGGTAGTTTAGGATAGGACAGCCGACAGGTGAGGCACGTCATCGGGATCGACGACACCCAGCACATAGTCGGCAGTGTGTACAGGACGCTCGTCATGACGGGTCACGAAGGATTCGTACAGGTACGGGTTGTAGGTGAGGGCAGCAGCGGCAGCCGCATTCGTGATGTAGGTGTACTCCTCGACACTACAGGTGTAGCCTTCGACGAACGCATGGACGTTCTTGCGTTGCTCTGCAATCACACGCTTGCGGCCAGCTTGACTGACCTTGAAGCGGGCATCGCGCAGGGCGATAGTGCTGGAGTGCGCCGCTACTTTCCACCTGCCGTCCACTTTGGTCTGCACACTGAAGAGCTTCTTGTGCAGGTTGAAGTAGATACGGACGGGTGTTCCGTATGGCAGGAGTGAATCGTTCATGAATCTAAACTCAGTTTGCATGGTTCAGGATACGGGATCAAGTTCAGTGTTGGGGGTTGTCTGGCTGAACTACGGTAGTTTAGATAACGGCATCGACAGTTTGTATGTGACCGACTGCTTCGCGCAATTCGTCATCTGACAAGGAGTTGATGTGGCGCAACAAAGCTATGCGGATATCGGCGGGAGAGACTTCTTCAAAGTCTTCGGTGTTGGATTCGAGGGTCGCCATGATGTCGAAGTCATGGCAATACTTGAGCGAGGCCGCTTCTTCGTTGGCGCGCTTGAGTGCAGCTTCGCCGTCTTCGCGGCAGCCTGACGTGTCGGGGTCGCCGTAGTAGTCCCAGCAGGAATCGTAAGGGTCGCCGTTCTCGTCTTCGACAACCCAACCATAGACGTTGCCTGTAAGGTTGTTATCCAGAGAGGCGACGGCAGCTTTAGCTGCAGCTTGTGGGTCTCTGAAGATGGACGGGTCGGGCAGGACAATGAATCCAATCTGGCCGCTGTCCCAAGGACAGGAGAAAGGCTCAAGCGAGACAGTGACTCCGCTGTGGTCATACATGTAGAGCGGGGCGGTGTATGCCCCTTCAGGCAGGGCATTCATGTGAGCGTCCGCCTGTTCAGCAGAGCTGAAGTTGTGAGTGCCGAAGGCGTGGTTGCGGTGAGCAACTATGATTTGGATATCACCTTCCATTGCCCAGTCTTCAACTGGATTGGAGGCGTTGATATCACGTTCGATCTTGAGGGTGTAGGTAGGTTTCATGTTTCGTATATGGTTGGGTATGAGTGAGTTATGAGTGTGGCACGTTGCCCTTCGGGTGAATCAAACTACCGTAGTTCAAGACACCCGAAGGGTGAACACGTACCATGACAAAGGGTTCAGGGTTCAGTGATCCCATTCATCGAAGATGGTAACTCCATTAGGAGACTTGAGGATACGGCGACCCATCACAGGTACGCCTTCAGCTCCGACTTGGCGGAAGTGGGGGCGGCCTTCACGGGCACAGGCAGCCTTCGGAGAAGGCGACATCCAAGAGGAGATCTCTTGGCCAGCTTCGTAATTCCCTCCGCAGGATGGAGGGTTACAGGTGTATTCAATTTCAGTGTACGTGTACATGATGCAGGATTCAGGTTTCAGGTTGAGGCGGGGTCGCTCAAACTATGGTAGTTCAAGCGACCCCTTTAGGGGTACAGGGTTCAGTGGACACCGATGGCGATCGGCACGTTGCGGAACTTCGCATCACCGCAAGCATGGCGGCCAGCAGGTAGGCAGTCACCGCACTGGCCAGAGCATACGAAGACTTTAGTCGATGCGTTCTTACGAACGGCGGCGGCGTAGTCCTTGAAGCCATCGGCACGGCGAGACTTGTATGCGCCGCTCTTGATGTGATGACGCTCCACTGGCACAGCGAGGAACTCGCCGCGAGTGATTGGCAGCTTGGCCATGAGGTCGCGCATCGAATCAGGATGACGACTACCAGAGGACAGGTTAAGTAGGTAGTTGCTCGGCCAAGCATAGTCCTGAAGTTCTAACGCAAGGAACTCTGCCCAGCTTTTCGAGTAGCCGTAAGCCTGAACGTCAGGCCGTTGCTTGAGTAGCTCCATCCAATAGCGCAGGGTCTCGATGGAGTCAAAGTCGCCGTCCACGTAGAGGCGGAAGACAACGTCCTTCGGTAGCTTAAGTAGCTGGCCAGCGATAAGCTTACGGCCAGCCTCGTGACGGAGCAACATACTGTTGCTGATTTGGCGGCCAGCGGCGTTCGGGTTGCGCCATGCGCTCTTGCTGTAGCACCACTTGCCACACTCGCCGTATCCAGCGCAATCGAGGATTGCCATCGATGAGAAGGCGAAGAAGGGTAGCTTTGAATTGCCCTTGGCGAAGATGCTGAAGGCAGCACGATCAATCGTGCCAGCTTGTAAGGCGGAACGCTGAGCGAGTAGCTTGTGCATGACACCTGCCCAGCTTTGGGTGGAGCCTTGAGGATTCGATGCGATGATGGCATCGACTGTAGGAGTCGCGCCGCTTTGCATAAGTTCAGCGGCGGCCTTGAGTAGGATGGAGTGGGTGACAGTCATGGTTCGTTTCGTGTTTCGGTAACTAAGTTACGGGATGACGAGTTAAGAGTCAACAATTTTCTTACCTGTAAGGTAACGGCAAACTACGGTAGTTCAACAGGGGCGAGGACGTTCGGGTTATAGAACACGATGCCCCCAAAAGATCGGTCGGCGATGCCATCCACCCCGAAGGAGCGCATGATCTGGTCGAAGCCGTCAAGCGCCACGAGGTCGGCGACAGACCTGCCGCCGTAGGTATGAGACTGGTAAGTGTCCCAGTCTTCAGAGCGCGAGAGGTCGAGGATGCGAGCGTCAGGGGAGACTTCGAAGGCGAGGACTTTCCCGCCGTCTTCGTCACCTGAGAACTCCGCGTAATTGCAACGCGCCAGTTCAGCGTCAGGGGTCGTGTAAAATCCGATGCCGAAATATCCCTTACAGGATCGACTAATGTCGATGCCATCCGATAGGATAGACGATGCGCCTTCGGCACTAGTGCCGTGATAGGTGGTCATTGAACTATGATAGTTTGAGATTCGACCCCGTACCCTGCGAAGGATGCGGGGTACGGGGTACGGGGTTAGAGGACAGATGTGATGATCATGAGTATATACACGCCAGCGCAGCAAGCTAGTGAGCCTAGCCAGTAGCGTGTCATGCCTAGCAAAGCGAAGCCGAGAAATGATGCGGCGGTGATGATGACGAGAGAGGATACAGGTAGCATGATGAATGGGTGGATGGGTGGATGGGGTCGCTCAAACTATGGTAGTTCAAGCGACCCCTTTAGGGGTTACAGGCCAAGCTTAGCCAGCTCAGTCTTGACGGAGTCAAGCTCGCGGCCGCTAAGGTTGGGCAATGCCTTCGTAAGAAGGGCGACCCCCTTCGCCGCGACTTCGAGTGGCGACAGTTCAGCGGCGACCTCTTCAGAGGCGGACACTTCCGTACCTTCCACTGCATCGGCAGTGGCGGCGGCGGCGGCCTTGTCGACCGCTTCGCCTTCGCTCTTCGAAGGCAGGAACTCTGCGAGGCTCTTACGATTCAACTTCCCCTTACGGAGGGGGATGGAGTTGAATTGTTCGATAGCTTCCGCGCCACCCTTCTTGAGGGTCGTGGCCACTAGAGCGGCGGCGGAGACGGGAACCGCATAGAATCGAGCTTCATCGATGGGCTTGCCGCCGTCTTCTCTTACGAGAAAGGCCGCCAGCTTCGAATGGCCAAGGCCATTATTCACGGCGGATTTAGCCTGCTTCTTGTCGAAGCCTGCTTTGGTCATTTCATTGCTAATCAGCTTGTAACTGTCCTCAGTAGAGGAACCAGTGGCATGGAGCCTTGAGCGAAGCAGCCCAAGGTACTTGCAGCCTTTAGCGGCGAAGCTGGCAAACTGCGAAGCGGCGGTCTTCGTATGGGTGGCAAGTTCAGAGGGGCTGAGGTGAACGAGCTTGTCGATGGATGTGCAAGCTTCGATGAGGGTGGTGGTGTTGTTGTGTTGTTTCATGGTATTTGTTTCGTGTTTCATGGTCGGCACTGCTTGGACGATCTGCCGTTGATCGTTAATAGAATTAAGGGGTTTTGACTTAAGCGTCAACAATTTTCTTTTTACGTAGTAAGGGGTAAACTACGATAGTTTGAGATTCCCGAACCCTACGTATAATGCGCAGGGTTCGGGGTTCGGGGTTCAGGCAGCGGGGGCGGGGCGAAGGGAGTTGAAGGCAGGGATCAGAAACTGCTGCGCATCATTCCAACGTACGGCAGTTGAAGCGGCGTTCATCAGGTCGGGGATGTCGACCTCGTTCTTCCAAAAGTAGACGGCGATGATGTTAGCGGCGGACTCGGCGATGGTCTCATTCCCGCTAAGGATTGCGTCAATGAGGAAGCGGATTTGGGTAGTAGTAGGTTTCATGGTTACGTAGTTGGATGGGGTGTTCGTTTTCATCACTCCCTACTGTAGCCGATTGCCGATCCCTCTCCCTTTTAAAGGGAGCAAGCGCGCGCTAGGTGTCAGGACGTAGTCCGATGCGCGGTCTCCCTTTAGGAGACTTTCGACATGCCATCGCGCTGTCTCCTTACAGAGACCTCCCCCGCGCAGCTTCCCTAAAGGGGAAGCCAGCAAAGTCCTACCATATATGGTACTGTTCAACTGAACCCTGTTTCCTGTATCATTGTAAATGATACAGGAATCATTGATCATCAAGGACTTGTGGCTTTAGCCACAACTTGTGACAATATGTGTAAGACGGAGTCTTAGCTCTGGGACGCCACCCCTAGGGGGTGGCTTTGCGCGCGCGGGCGCGCGTATATATCTGTGTGTTTCCGAAAAAATTTGACTAAATCAATCGGGGTCATATGATTTACGCATGCCCGACCCAAAGAAACAGGCGTACTACCAAGCAAACAAGGAAGCTCGCCGCGCCTACCAACGCGAGTACTACGACCGTATCGTGAAGCCGAGGCGTACGCGCGAGAAGGAACTCGACCAGCTCCTGTCTCCAGAAGAGTGGGAAGCAAAGGTCAATAAGAGGCGCGCGTACCACCGCGACTACTACCTGAAAAACCGCGACAAGATTCGCGCTCAGCGGGCCGCAAAACGCCGTGAACGGATCAGGGCGCAGGGTTCAGTGTGAGTCTGAAAAACTTGCAATACGCGCCGTTAATAACTAGACTAAGTTTATGGCTAAGAAATCAACCAGCAAAGCAGCGTCAGCCGTTAAGCGCGCGGGAGTGTCTGGCGTGAACAAACCTAAGCGCACACCAAAGCACCCGACCAAGTCGCACGTTGTCGTCGCGAAAGAGGGTGACAAAGTGAAGACGATCAGGTTCGGCCAGCAAGGCGTGAGCGGAGCAGGCAAGTCTCCTAAGACTCCAGCACAGAAAGCCCGCCGCAAATCCTTCAAGGCGCGCCATGCCAAGAACATAGCGAAAGGCAAGATGTCTGCGGCCTACTGGGCCAACAAAGCTAAATGGTGATCTGCCCCACAACCCCAACCGCTACACACTATGCCAGCTAAGAAAAGAGCCAGTTCCAAACCTAAGCCGTCCAATCCTGCGCTGTGGTCTCGCATGAAGTCACAAGCCAAAGGCAAGTTCAAGGTCTACCCCTCTGCTTACGCCAACGCATGGGCGGCCAAGCAATACAAGGCCAAAGGCGGTAAGTGGTCTGGTGGCAACAACAAAGTTAAGAAGTAATGGCTGCTAAACCGAAAAAGCGTGGCGGACTTGGTAAATGGTTCGGCGAGAAGTGGGTAGACGTGAAGACGGGCAAGCCGTGTGGGCGCAAGTCTGCGAAGGGTGGCTCTAAGCGGGCATATCCTGCGTGTCGCCCCAAAGCTGTGGCGTCGAAGATCTCCAAACAGGAAGCCCGTAAGAAGACGGGGCCTAAGCGCGTGAAGTGGTCGACGACCGCAAGTGGGCGGAAGCGGAAGTAATCACGGCTTCATCCGTTTAAGCCACTCCTCTTTCTTGCGTTCTCGACACCGTCGGTTCGCCTCTTTGCACTTTTCCTTGTTCTCCGCGTAGTATTTGCGCGCGTAGGCCCGTCGCTGCTCTATATAGTCGGGGCTATCCTCTTTCTTACGCTCGACGTAATTCGACTGCTGCTGCCGCCGTTCCGCGCGTAACTGGTCGAGCCATTTCTGTTGGACCTCTTCAGACCAATCAAGGAAGCCTTGCGGGAGGAAGCGTAGGTAGGAAAACGGGACTTCAATCACGCGGTCACCTTATGTGAGTTCGTAGTAGAGTCAATAGTATAAAAGTGATTACAAAAGTGATTATATCGTAACCTTACTCAATAAAACTCTTACATGACACTATATAGTGCTGCGTTACAGTAATGAGGCACTATATAGGTTAAGGAAAGAGTTTTATATAGTAAGGTCACGATATAATCACTTTTATAACGACTTTCCCATTGACCCCGAACCCTGTACCATTAACCTCTCCATATCGATCCCCGCTTTGTTCATCACATTCGCGTGGATCTGACGGACAAGAATCGTTGTGTATCGTTTGTGATACACAAAACAGGATACAGGAATCATGGAACAGATACCAGAAGCCCCCAAATACGCCCTCACGCCAAATAACCGAATCGTGAACCTCACGAGGCGGGATTCAGTACTGAAGAAGTATTGGCATCCGACGAAGGGCAATTACTCGATTTTGCAGGTCGACGGTAAGTCGGTTCGGTACTTCTACGACCAGAAGCGGTTGGACGTGCCCGCGCACGAGGCCGACATACCTACAGAGGCTAAGCCGATCGACGGGTTTCCTGATTACTACGTTACGCCGTATGGTGCTGTGTGGCGTATGCCAAACAGTCGGGTGGAGCGGCCCCGTATCATACGGGAGGTCGTCAGGTACAAAACCCCCTACGTGCAGTTACGCAATAAGTTCGGTAAGCGAACATGGCTAAGTGTACGTAAAGCCGTACGCGACATCTTCGGTTCGGACGCCCAAATGACAGTAGCATGAGCGCGCTCTTTATGATACTCGCGATCGCCTTTTGCATTCTGGTGGTTCTGGACAGTTGTAAGTGATTTACCGCTTGTAGTAGAAAATTGTATGTCAAAAGGGCCGCCTTACAGGATACAAGACCTGCACCCTTGACTAAGTCACTGAAAACAGTAGAATTGCGATACCATGTCTGACCTGCACGAGCTGGAATCCCTTGAGTTGTCGCCGTATGATGAGAAGGGAAAAGTAAAGGCGACCCGCCTGAAGGATGCGAAAAGTGCCCTTTCAATCTACAACACGCTACTGAAAGCTGACGAAGCTAGTGCCGTCAATCGTGCGCGCATCGACGGTATGTTTGATGGGGCGGCCCCGTATAATTCGGCGCACCTTGCCGCCAGCAACCAGACACTGAAGACCAACCTGAACTTTGGTGAAGCCCAGCGATTGCTGGATATTTCTCTTTCTGCTTACGTCGACTTGTATAGTTCGTTGGAACGGTTTGTCGAGGTGAAGTCCAAAGGGCAAGACGACCCATCGCGCTACCAGAAGGAAGAAGTCATCGCGGACGAGTTTACCCGCATGCTCCGTAACTGGCCTGAGTTCCATTCCCTGTACCTCCGCCTCTGCACCATTTTCCTGAAACACGGAGTCGGAACCGCTTACTTTGATTCTCCCGACGATTGGAAGTTTCGAGTGGGCGGGTTTGCCGACATCTTGATTCCCCGCCAATCTCCCGCGACTGAGGAATCACTCGACGTTGTCGTGATCCGCCGCGAGTACCACCTGCACGAGCTGGCTCGATTCATCAAGAACGAGAAAGCCGCCACTGCTGTCGGTTGGAACGTCAACGAGATGAAGCGCGTGATGAAGAAGCACGTCAGCACCAGTGGGCGGCGCGGAGGTAGCAGCACGTTCCTTGATGACTTCGAAGCCCTACAGGCGGAAGTCAAAAACAACGATATCTACATCGGTATCCAGAACCCGACCGTTTCCATCTTGCAGTTCCTAGTTCGCGAGTTGGACGGTAGCATCAGTAGCTTCATGTCCGCGCACAAAGACGCGGAAGACTTTATCTACAAGAAGGTCGGTAAGTACAAGAACGCTGAAGAGGCATACGTGTTCTTCGCCAACGGTGTCGGCAGTAACGGCACATACCACTCAATCAGAGGCTTGGGCCAGCGCATCTTTGCACACATCCAGACCAGCAACCGACTCCGCTGCCAACAGATTGACGGCGCGATGATGTCGTCGGCGGTCATGCTCCAGCCAGAAAACAACCGCGCGTTGGACGAGTTGGAGTTTAGCTACTACGGCCCTTACGCCGTGATGTCGCCGAACGTAAAGATCATCGAGAAAGCGATCCCCAATTTGGGAACCGCAGTCCAGCCTGCGCTGCAAGACTTGCAACGACAGTTGGCCCTCAACACCGACACGGTTTCGCCCTACGGCCCTGAGCAGTCCTCGCCTTACAAGAACCAGATGCAGGTGGTTGCCGACATGGACGTCGCGACTCGCTTGAGTGGTGCTGCCTTGAATCTGTTCTACAACAGTTGGAACCGCTTGCTGCGGCAGGTCTTCCGCCGCCTGATCGAGAGCAAGAAGCGGGACGGTCTCACGAAAGAGTTCTTCACTCGCTGCGAAGCGCGCGGCGTAGGGGAGGAGTTTATCAAGACCCTCGACCTTGGCCGCACTCGCGCTGTCCGTTCGATTGGTAACGGCTCAATGGCAAACCGACTTGTCGCTCTACGTGAGATACAAGCAATGAGTGGCGGGTTCGACGAAATAGGGCAGCGCAACCTGCGGCGCGATATTGTTTCTACACGCGCTGGTCTTGACCTTGCCGACCGTTACGTCCCCAACACCGACGAGCCTCGCGTGGGCGTCGATACCAAGATTGCCATGCTGGAGAACGATTCTCTTATGGCTGGTAAGCCTGTGGCAGTTATCTCTAGTGAGCTACACGGCGAACACTTGCGGGCGCACTTGCCGCTCGCAGAACAGATCATAGAAGGCTACAACAGCGGTCAGGCCGACCCGATGCAGATGATGCCCGTCATTCAAGCTGTGTACCAACACCTTGCTCAGACTGCTGGCTTCGCGGGAGCAGATGTCAACTTGAAGGGACTCGTTGGGCAGGTTAAGCAGATCCTGAACTATCTGGAAGAAATCCTCAACAACACCCAAAAGTCCATCGAAGCCCAACAGCGTAAGATGCAGAAGGAACAGGAACAGGCACAGGCACAAGGACAAGCGCAACAACCCGCTGGCCCACCTGAAGTCGACCTCAAGATGCAAGCACATCAGGTTGAACAGCAAATTAAAATGGAGAAAGCCCAACTAGAACTCGACATCAAGAGCCGTAAGTTTGAACAAGAGCAAGCTCACCGCGATGCGAAAGCTGCGCTGGAGTTTCGCGAGGACGCCGTAGGAAGCGGCGGCATCGGTGGGCCAACTTCCTAAAGGCTTTCTTTCAGTTCATATTCAAAATTCTTGACGGATTGATAATAAGGGTCAACACTTTGCCCAATGTTCAAATTCTTTAGCAAAAGGTCCTCTGTTGTACCAGAGCCCGAAGTAGACCTTTCACGATGGAATCGTAATCCGAATAATGCCAAACGCCTTGATGATATTCTCCGAGACCCAATTTTTCGGCAGGCAGTCGCTATCACCAAGGCCCAGCAAGCCCCATACGGGGCAAAGACCATTGGCAGTACTCCCGAAGTGAACGCCAACCTAGCCAACTGGTGGGCGGGCTTCCACGACTTCCTACCTGCACTTTCAGCCCTTGCTACTCCTCGCAACCAAGCTGAGAAAGACACCCCTGACCAAGACCAAGAATGGATGCATCTACAGAACCAACTGTAAGTGAGCCAGCAGCCGATCCGATTGCTGACCTCCCCGCCGCTAGCGAAGCTGATTTCGCCAGCACTATCGACAACTCCCTCGCCAAAGCATTCGACGCTTTGGAATCTGCCACCGATTTGGAGGCTGCGACCCCTGTCGAAAACGCTGAGACTGCTCCCGAAGACCAGCCTGCGGAAGAGCCCGTCGTTGAAGAGCCTATTGAGGAACTGACCGAAGACATCGGCGACGATTGGACCCCCAAAGCGTCCTCTGCTTTCGTTCGTGTCAAAGGTCAACTTAAGGAAGCTCGTGAAGCGATGGAACCCCTCCAGCAATACAAGGTTGAGGCCGAAGCCCGCATCAAGGAGTTGGAGGGTCTCGCGGAAGGCAAAAGCACTGAAGAGCTACAGGCGAAGTTGAAGCAGTACGAGGACCAACAGATGTTCAGCGATCTGGAGGCCACGCCCGCCTACCAAGAAGCCGTGACTGCCCCGCTCGACGCCCTGATCAACCAGACCAAGGAGATGGCCGACAAGTACGAGGTCGACCCCCGCGCTCTGATTGATATCGTCAACATGACTGACGAAGCTACCCAAGAGGAGCAGTTGTCTGAACTAATCCCGAATCTCAGCACTCGCGATTCCGCTAAGATCTATGGCATCGCCGAAAAGATCGACCCAATCGCTCAGCGTCGCCAAGAGTTGCTGCAAAACAAGGATCAGGCCCTCGCTGAGGCTAAGCAGCTAGAAGAGCAGAAGGAATTGCAAGCGGCAGCCGATCGCGCGACTGTGCGGCAGAACGTGACCCGTAACGTCATCGAGCGCGTTCAGCAGAAGCTCCCATTCCTAGAAGGCATGGAGGGGCTAGACATAGAAGGAATCCAAGAATCGGTTTCTGCGGCTGATCCTACCACTCTGCATCCAGTCGACCACGCCTATCACAGCGTGTCCGCTAAGATCCTCCCTCCGTTGGTTCGGGCACACTTGTCCTTGCAGAAGGAGTTCGACACCATCGCAGCTCGACTAGCCGAATACGAAGAAGCTGAGCCTACTGGCTCCAACTCGTCTGCTCCTGCTGCCTCCCAAGGTTCGCCAGCAGGCTCGTTCGAAGATCGCGTCAGTGCCCAGCTATCTAGCCTCTGATCTGACGCTGATTCATGGTAAGCCGTACCTCGTTTATCGGGGTGCGGCTTTTTTGAGTTAAGGGGTTGACTAATCTTAAGAGTATTGGTAAAACTATCATTATCAGCGAGGTTGCTCTGGCCATTAAACAGTTCTACCGCGAGACAAACACCACATCGGACTTTGTTCCACACTGGGAATCCTAGGTTGCTCTGGCCATAAGCAGTTCTACACAAAGGTTTCCAAAACAAGCACATTGTAGCCCACGCCGACCGTGGTCTAACCCCCTTAACCCCAAACTCCTTTTTGTCATGTCTTTCGACCTTGGAACTGGCATTTCCGCCATCAACACCATCCTCGCCGAAGAAGCTAACCGCATCGGTCAGGATATCCACAAACGTACTCTCCATCAATCCCCTTGGGTTGATCTCACTAAGCAATCCGCATTCCCTGATGGAATGGGTTACCAGCTTACCACTCTGATCTATGACCGCGCTGTCGCCACTACTGACACCGCTGGTAATACTCAAGGTGCTGGTTGGTCCTCCGTCGGTACGCTCTCCACTGGAGGCAATCAGTTCAACACTAGCCTGAACGGCGCAGACGCCCAGCCTCTGGACGACACTGCTGATGATTTCCAAGGCGGTCGCGGTACTGGTTCTGCTGACAACCGTGCGTATGCTCAGTTCAGCAAGCAACTCAAGGAATACTCCCTGAGCCGTGCTGTCATTGAGTCCCCTCGCATCTCGATGGAAGACCTTCGTCACGCTGCTCATCGCCAAGAGCAACTTCGTGCCATCATGGACACCCTGTCTGAAGTGACCCACAACGTATGGGAAAATCGCTACCGCGATGAGTACGAGCGCGTTTGTGCCAACTTCGTTCCCGTCCTTACTTCGGCCACTCCGATCCTCACCACTGTTGATGCGGACACCGATGCGACTGCTGATGATACCTTCGAAGGTGTCAACATCACCTCCATCGACCCCGTCACCTCTGGTTCGGGCAACTCTGACGTCACCCCCGCTGGTTTCCTCTCCAACGCCATCATGGACAAGATTTACTACAATCTTATCCGCAAGGCTGGTCACAAGGGAGCCTACGGTGTTGAAAACGGTCGCCCCGTGTTCTCCGTCATCATGTCTTCGGAAGCAAGCCGCAAGCTGATGATCGAGTCTGAGTTCCGCGACGACGTTCGTTACAACAACGCCAAGGTCGGTGACCTCATCGCCCCGCTCGGCGTCGAGAAGTCCTTCCGTGGTTTCTACCACCTTGTGGACGACCTCGCTCCTCGTTTCAGCATCTCTACCAGCACCATCACCAAGGTGGAGCCTTACAGCGTTGCTAACGGTGTGGCCACTCCGAATGCTGCCTACGACACCGCTTCCTACGAAGCTGCTTACATCCTTCACCCCGATGTTTGCGAGTCGCAGATCCCGCAGCCCTTCAGTGGAGCTAACGGCGTAACCTTCGATCCGCTCAGCTACAAGGGCGACTTCAAGTGGACCAACATCCCCAACGAAGTCACCAACCCTGACGGAACCGTTGGTTTCTTCCGTGGCGTCCTCGCCAGCGCAACCAAGCCGATCCGTACCGATCTCGGTTACGTGGTCCTCTTCAAGCGCGACTCTGGAACTGCTGGAGCCTAATCATCACGGCCTCACCTTCGATACTTTTCGAGGGTGGGGCCTTACCCCCACTACACTTGAACCCCGTTCCCTGCACTATGTAACGGGAATCGGGGTTCTTTAATTTTTACTTACTACGATTATGGCTTTCCCAGTTAAATCAATTATGTCAACTAAACGATCTATCGCTGACACGCTCAAGTTAATCCAGCAGCTCATGGCGGATATGGATGATGGAGGTGACGACAAAGGCAGTGACGTCATCCCTACTCGTTTTGATGTAGCCAATGCTGTGCAACCTGCTAAGTCTGAGCCCAAAAAAGACAGAAAAGGCAGTGATGTCATCCCCACTCGTTTTGATGTAGCCAATGCTGTGCAACCTGCTAAGTCAGAGAAGCCACAGCCTGAAGACATCGAAGAAGCCGAAGAAGCCGAAGTAGACGAAGTAGACGAAGTAGACGGTGACATGGGGTTCATGGATGCTATTGAAGCCGCCATGGATAAAGGCAAGAAAAAAGCCGCCAGAAAGCAGAAACGCCAACAACGACGTGCTGCCAAAAAAGCTAGTGGTAAAGAACCCTTCCCCGCAGGTATGGAGGAGGTCGAGTCCCCGTCCGCTTCAACTGATTATGCTGGTATGCCCGCAGACGGCAGCGCGGTTGGCTACAATGAAGAACCTGCCGAAGAAGTCGACATGAGCGACATGATGGCTGCATATCGTGGCGAAGAAGTCGGTCTTGGTATTGACCCTGACGAAGGTGCTTTTGACACTACAGCAGGCGAACCGAAAGAGGCTCCATACACCCCCGAACAGGCTCAAGAACTCTTCAAGGTAGCTCACGGCACTTCCTTCGACCCGAAATCTTCTATGGATGCAAAGAAGATGAAGGAGATCGAAGATACCCTTAAGGAACAAGGTGGCTTGGGTGATCAATCCGCCAACCAGTTTGCCTTGAACATCTACCGCAAATACAAGTACGTTTAATCCAGTAACTGTTGTCCATGCCGTTGGGGCCCCTCAGCCCCAGCGGTGACAGCAGACCTTAACCTTAATTTATCTATGACCCCACCCCCGTCTCTAGGTTTAGGTCTTGGTCTCAACCGCATGGTTGTTGGTGGCGGCGGCTTTTCCTTCGCGGACTCTGACGCATCAACATACGCAGCCGCACTTGAGGGTGACGGGGTTTCCTTGTCGGACGACCAGAAGCAAGCCATAGACACCTTCTATACCACAGGCAAAAGCCAAGGCTGGTATTCTAGTCTTGCCCGTGTGTATCTTCCAATTTGGCAGCAAGCATCTGCTAACTCCCGCTGTCTCGTAAGCGGCACACAAGGGACGTTCAACGGAAGCATTGGGCATAATGCAGGATACATTAGCAACCCGTCATATTCTGGATTCATGGACACAGGCAGCACAAGTGCTGGCAAGGGGTTATCTCTAGGAGCGCAGGGCTATGGGTTCTTGCAAGTGGATATATCTGGTTCTCTTGGCACTCCAATGG
>Ga0098055_1000646_pt1 | contig 20310 bp, 17 predicted proteins | sample 17_taG_FD_75107 | JGI IMG/M metagenome (GOLD analysis project Ga0098055, IMG submission 75107) | Marine viral communities from the Subarctic Pacific Ocean - 17_ETSP_OMZ_AT15314 metaG | ecosystem: Environmental > Aquatic > Marine > Oceanic | place: Pacific Ocean | collected 2015-01-18 | reverse complement strand
TCATTTAACCTTTAGCGGTAGTGCTAACAATGCGCGCACGTTAAAGCATACGGCAGCGGCTATTAATGGCGGTTTAAACACCGTTATAGCTATCAACACGGCGGAAACTAAGGGCGAATATAAACGCCCTAAAACGCTTGATAGAATCCCCTTAATTGATATGGATAAAACGGACTACCGTTTTGACGATATAGCGGGCGCGGTAGGCACTTTAAAGCGAAAAGGCAGCAATAAGAAAGCGCGCGCAATTGATGAAAAAAGAAATAATTTTTTCTTTAATGTAAATACTTTAAACAAATTAGCGGCATTACTATAAAGGGGTTTTATTATGTTTAACTATTGTATTTTTGAAGTATTCCATAAAGACGGCGCATTATTCGAAAGAATAGGCGCGAATTTTAAATCACGCGGTAAGAATCATTCGCACAAGATAATTGATACTTATATCAATGCATACGAAAAAAATCTATATCCGCGAGAGTTAACGGTTAACTTTACGGTTCATTTTAATACCACTAACCCCGCGTTTTTACCTAACCAGTTAAAAGTTTATCGCGGTAAAGTAAGCGGCTATGTTTCAAGGAATATAGCGCCGTTAAATGCACTAAAATCAACGGTTTAATGATATAATACAAGGGCGATATTATGAAAAATAGAATTAAATTAGACGATATAGCGGCTCAAATTGAGCGGCTGAACATAGAACTAGGGCGTAAGGCTTACTGTTATAGTCAGTTTGGGCAATCGTATAGTTTAGACTCTAACGGCAATGCAAGCGGGCGGTTTGAGTCTATCGCGTTATTTAATAGTAAGCGGGCGCTATATGATGCGTTAACGCTATCACTGGCTATTATTGACCGCATACAACGCAAACGGGATTTAGAACAATTCCTTAGCGACTCTAAAGACTGGAGCCATTAAAATGCTAACTGATATAGAACAAGTTATAGGAATGATTGCGTTATGTGTTTTTATATATCAATCAATTGACTTTTTGTTCAATGATGACAATTAAAGTCCCCTGGTTAGATAACGGATAAGTTAACATTAACTTTTTGGAGTCTGTCACCTTCACCATTAGATAAATACATATAACAAAACACTTAACAGCCGGTTTAATTGCCGGCTTTTTTTTGCCCTTTATTTAACCAAATCAACTCAAAAACATTAAAATATATATTTGAGCATTCGCCACAATACCTTTTTAACTATAACGCGCCATTGCCTTTCTAAGCGATTTCCCTATATACTCGCCTAATCGTATTGCTTGCCCGATATTCTCCCGTATACGCGCGCATATAAAGCCTAGCGGGTATCAGTGAGAGCAAGAGAGGGGGGGTGCACCGAATGGAATTGATATAGACGGCGCGGTAATACACCACATAAATTTTTAACGGATAATTGAGATGACAGATCGTAAACGCGGCAGACCTATGATTGAATTTGACTTAGTAGAGGTAGAGGAGTTATCTCGTTCATACTGTAGCTTTATAGAGTTGGGTAAGTTCTTTAACTGCTCCGAAGATGTTATAGAAGATCGGTATAGAAATAACCCCGATTTCAAGGCTGCCATTGATAGAGGTCGCTTTGAAGCCATTAAAGGGCTTAGACGCAAACAGCTAGAGATGGCTATGGATGGAAACACCCAATTAGCGATATTCTTAGGTAAAAACCTATTAGGTCAGACCGATAAGATGGATATTGACCAACAATCGCGTATTGAACCCATAAATATCGAAATCGTAGCTCCAGAATAGCTAAAAAAAATTTCTCCCCTTCGGGGATTTTGGGAGCTTTATGGCTAAGTTAGTACCAACCAAACCGCAGTTCGATTATATCAATACCAAGGCGAAGTTCCCAGCGTTAGTTGCTGGCTTCGGGGCGGGAAAGACAGAAGCTGCGGTGCAGCGTTGCATCATCGGTAAACTCCGCAACCCTAGTACCAATAGGGGTTTCTACGAGCCAACCTACGATTTGATTCGTATGATTGCGTGGCCTCGCTTCGAGGAACTCCTCACCGAACTCAAAATACCCTATAAACTCCATAAATCACCCCTTAACTACATTGATCTAGGCAATTATGGAAAGATCATCTTCCGATCTATGGAAAACGTCAACAGAATCATCGGTTACGCCCACGCAGATGCCGATATTGACGAATTAGACACCCTCAAAGAATCTGAGGCTGCGGCTGCATTCCGCGCAATAATGGCTCGTAACCGTGAGATCAAACCCAGTGGTGAACCCAATACAATCGGAGTGACCACTACCCCTGAAGGCTTCAAATTCGTCTATAAATACTGGAAAAAAGACCCCAGAGAAGGCTTTGAGCTAATCCAAGCCCCAACTATGTCTAATCCGCACCTTCCTGCCGATTATGTGGATAACTTGAAGGCTATTTACCCTAGTAACTTGTTATCTGCCTATCTTAACGGTGAATTCGTCAACTTAACCCAAGGAACGGTATATAACGGGTACAACCGTGATAAAAATGAGAGCGAAGAGGTTATTACGCGCTTTGATTTCCTAATGGTCGGAATGGATTTCAACGTAACCAATATGTCTGCTGTCGTATTCGTTTATCGTGAAGGTGTTTATCACGCAGTTAAAGAATTAACGGGAATCTACGATACCCCGACTATGATTCACACTTTGAACTCTAAATTCCCCGACCACAACATTGCTATCTACCCAGATGCCTCTGGCGCGAGCAGAAAAACAGTTAATGCAAGTATATCCGACATAACTCTCTTAGAAGCGGCTGGATTTGAGTGTAGAGCACCCAAAAAGAACCCTTTTATCAAAGATCGAGTGATGGCAGCGAACGCCGCTTTCGATTCACTGCAAGTTATGGTAAATTCGGAGCAATGTCCTGAATTGTCAAGTAGTTTAGAGCAATTGACGTATGATAATAACGGTGTCCCCGATAAAACGAGTGGTTTAGATCACTTAATAGACGCTGCGACTTATCCTATTGCCCACGAACTACCTATTATTAAACCTATAGCGGCTGTGCCGTTCAGATTTGTGATCTAATTATGAGTGTTGAACAACAAAACCCAGAGTATTCTACCTACATTAAAGAATGGCAAATGATCGAGGACTGTTGTGAAGGTCAGCGTGCCATTAAAGAAGCTAACACTAAATACCTTCCTCCGATGGAAGGCGTTAGCCGCCAAGACGCTCGTTACATCAATTATTTAGAGCGGGCCGTCTTTGTAAACTTCACGGGCAAAACTAAAGAAGGTTTAGCAGGTGCAATCTTCAGAAATGAACCTGAATGTATACTCCCACCTCAAGTCGAGTACCTAAAAGATAACTCTGACGGTGCTGGCGAGTCTTTAACAAGTTTAGCCAAAGATGTAGCTGGTGAAGTCATCGGTAAAGGTCGTCACTGTCTATTAGTTGACTACCCCGAAGTAGAATCGGGTTTATCACTTGAAGAATTTGATAGATTATCTCCAAAAGCCACAATCAACCGCTACACTGCTGAAAACTTCATTAATTGGCGCGTAGAAGTCATTAATGGGCAAAAAATCCTAACCCTAGCCGTACTTTGCGAAGAATATGACGCAGATAAAGATGAGTTTGGCTATGAACCCCAAAAACAGTACCGAGTTTTACGCTTAAGGAATGGTGTATATACACAACAGTTATATAGAGATGATGAGAATATAACTAAAGAGTATACCCCGACAAAAGCCGATGGAACTACGTTTGATTTTATCCCTTTGTTTATTATTGGCTCAGAAAATAACGACACCACCGTTGACGTACCGCCACTTGGTGATATTGGCCACATTAACATTGCACATTACAGAAATTCAGCCGATTTAGAAGAAAACTGCTTTGTTCACGGTCAATTAACGCTTGGCGTGTCATCAACTATGTCCTTAAGTCAGTTCCAAGAGGCTAACCCTGATGGAATTACCGTTGGCTCGATGGCTGGACACTTTTTAGGTGATTCTGGTGGCTTTTCTGTTGTACAGGCTTCTGAAAACCAGTTAGCTGACAGGTTAATGGCTCGCAAAGAAGAGCAAATGCGAAAACTTGGCGCAAGAATGATTGAAATCGGCGCAGCTAAGACCGCGACACAAAGTCTAATCGAGCAAGCTGGCGAAACTTCTATCCTAACTACTATTGCGGATAATGTGTCCGAAGGCATTAAGACCTGCATCGAATGGTGCGGTATGTTTATGGGTGCAAGTCAGGAACCAACCTTTATCCTAAACACTAAGTTCTTCGATGACGTTGCAGACCCACAAATGCTTATGGCTGCTATGCAGTTGAACGAAGGCAACATTATTGCGAAGTCTGATATGCAAGAACTTGCTCGACAGCAAGGCATTGTTAAAGACGGTCGCACTAATGAAGATATTGACGCTGAGCTGGCGGCAGAAATGGCGAAAATTCCAGAAGAACCTGAAATTGAGCCTGAATTAGATGAAGAAGATCAAGAGTCTTTGACATCTGAAGATGAGAGTGATATATAGAACCAATTGTCACAGGGTGACGACATTTTTATAACTAGGGGTTATAGATGACTATTCAATACAAAGTGAGTGAAGAAAGTTTCGATACGTTAGACGATTCAGTTAAGGGGTTATATTCGCAGGGCGAAGATGGCTATACATTGAATGTAGACGGTGTACCGAAAGAAGATGTAAGTGGTTTGAAGCGTAAGATTGACGAATTGCTAACTGAAAAGAAAACGGTACAGCAAAAGGCTCTCGAAGCAGAAGAACTAGCAAGGCAAGAAACGGCTGAAAAGCTAAGAAAGGCAAACGACTTTGAGCAGTTATACAACAGTTCTGAGTCAGAGCGACAGAAGGCGGCTGACGAGTTAGCGACTTTAAAGGCTAATTTACAGCAGCAACAGGTGGAAGGTCAGGCAAGTAAAGTTGCCGCATCGCTTACAAAGGATGCAGCCAGAGCCAACTTGTTGTCGCAGCAAATATCTTCGCGTCTATCTTTGGTAGATGGTGAGGTACGAGTTTTAGATACTAATGGTAACTTGACCGTTAGTAGTGTGGAAGAATTGACACAATCAATTAAGGCGGAATACCCGTTTTTGGTTGACGGGTCACAAGCCGCTGGGGGTGGCGCAACAGGTGGAAGCAGCGGGGCTGGGGATACCAAACAAGTAAGTCGATCAGATTTTGATGCAATGGATTCGGTAAAGCGTATGAAATACATTAAATCTGGCGGCAAAATCATTTAATTATTTTTTTGGAGAACCAAAATGCCTAACACATTAGATAACTTGGCAGCGGATATTTATACTGCTGCTGACACAGTTGGCCGAGAGCTAACTGGCTTTATCCCTTCTGTAAGTATGAATTCAGACTCAGTTCGCGCCGCTAAAGGTGACACTGTTCGTGCTGCATTTACTCAAGCTGCTGCTTCGTTTGATGTTGATGAGTCTATGACTGTTCCAGAAGGAACTGACATCACTGTAGATAATAAGATTTTAACAATCTCAAAATCTAAAGCAGTACAAATTCCTATGACAGGTGAAGATGCTAAACACTTGAGCAACGGTGTTGGCTTTGAGACTGTTTACGGTGATTTAATCGCTCAAGCAATGCGAGTTCTTGCAAATGAGGTTGAAGCTGACCTTTACGCAGAAGGTAAAGCAAACGCTTATCAAGCATACGGCGATAACGCTACTGATGCGTTTGCATCTGACAGCTTTGATTTAGTAGCTGATGCTCGTCAAGGCTTAGTTGATAACGGCTGCCCTATGGACGATGTTTCTTTAGTTATGGGTACTGCTGCTGGAGCAAGCCTTCGTAAAGTTGCTGGTCTGGTTCGTGCAAACGAAGCTGGTACTGCATCTGTCCGCGAGCAGGGCATTTTACTCCCAATCTACGGCATTAACTGTCGTGAATCTGGTGGTGTAAGCATCCACACTTCAAGTGCTGCTGGCAGTTATGAAATCGATGCTACAGAAGCGGTTGGTCAAACTGCACTTACTGTTGGTGGCGGAAGCACTGATTTTGTTGGCGGTGATGTTATCACTATTGCTAATGACTCAACTGCTACTCAGTATGTAGTTAATAGCCACTCTAGCGATACGTTAATTAACATTAATGGTCGAGGCCTTAAAGAGGCTGCTGCTGATGGCGATGCAATCACTACTGAAGGTGGTACTTTCACGCATAACTTGGCTTTCCACCGCCGAGCTATGGAATTAGCTGTTCGCGCACCTGCTTTACCTGAAGGCGGCGACCAAGCAACTGATTCGTTGATTGTTACTGACCCACGATCAGGTTTAGTTTTTGAGGTTCGCACCTACAAAGGCTACCGTAAATCTATGATTGAAGTAGCACTAGCTTGGGGCGTTAAGGCTTGGAAGCCTGACTTCATTAGCTCAATCATTCATTTGAAGTAAGTTAGAAACTTTTGGTCGGCTTGCTTGGGTTTCCCTCCCTTTCCCTTGCAGGTCGGCCATTTTTTTAAGGTGGTAAAATGGCTTTAACGGTAGAAACAGGTTCGCAATCAACGACTGCTAACAGTTATGTTACTGTTGCCAATTACGATGCCTACTTAAATGCACGATATGTTGGAAGGGTAGATATTAGTGATGCTCAAGCAGAGGCATACATCCTTCGAGCTACAGATTAATTTGAGTCCTTACCATTCATAGGGCTTAAAGCAACCGAAACACAATCAATGCAGTGGCCTAGAAGCAGAATTGTTATTGATGGTTTTGGTAAAGATAGTAATGAAATACCTAACGAGGTGTTAGTTGCGATTTACGAGCTGGCATATGGATTTGAGCAGGGTTTTGGTATTAACGACCCCATCTCCAGAGAGACTGTAAAAGAGAAGATAGGCGAAATAGAGGTAGAGTATAAATCCTCAAGCGCAGATCGTACTTTGCTTCCTGCGGCTACACAGGCGCTTAGAAAGCTAATTAGAAACCCTATGAGGGTTGTGAGGGCATAATGGCCTTTGATTATGCACCACTAGCAAGTACAGCCACTAAAATGATCACTGAGTTTGGTCAGGCTGTTACGTTTACTAGAAATGGCAATGTTACATACGACCCTACGCAGGGTGTTAGCTCCAGTAGTCAAACTACTTATGATGCGAACATAGTTTTATTTGCCCAGATTAAAAATGAAGAAGTGGATAACTCCTTATCATTTAAAGATTTCCCTGCCGTTGCGTACTCTGCAACACCGCCTAAGATCGGTGATACGGCAACGATAAATGGTGAAAACTACAGAGTTATAGAGATTACACCAGTGCAACCAGCGACTACGGTGATTTATTATGAGCTTCGACTTAGAAGTTAAAAACTACACCAAAGTGGCTCTCGAAGATGCACACAAGGTTGTAAAGGAAGTTGTTAATACAGCTATGGTCGATACTGTTGATAAGACACCTGTAGACACAGGAAAGTTAAAAAATAGCTGGTTTGCGAGCTTTCTTTCTCCAATTTTTTCTACAGAGGGTAGACTTCCAGACGGTAAAGAAGCCTCAGATAGCTTTGATAGTGTGGAAAGAGTGACCAGTAAGATAGATAAATCAAAAATTGGAGATTCTATATACCTTACCAACTCTTTACATTACGCTAAAGATATAGAAGATGGTGCTAGTTTCAGAGCGCCGACAGGTATGATGCGTAGAGCTATGAGAAATGCAGTTAAGGATTTTAAATGAGCGTTGATTACAACTTAATAACAGAGGCATCTGTTGGCGACATTTACAACATTGATGCTGGCTCTATTACAGATGGTGTTGCTCCAGATTTATCCAAGCCTTTCAGAAATATACGGATTGGCTTTGAGTCACTCTTTAACACTATGGGTACAAATTTAAGTATTACGCATAAAATATATGAAAACACAGACTTTGATTTGTCTGATGTTTTAAAAACGAATTTAAATGCTGAGTGGGTTGTGGGCACTTTACTACCAGCCGATACAAGTACCTCTAGTATTGGTACTTCTGGAACAGAGCGTCACGATGGCTTATTTCAGATCGACTACTACAGCAAAACTGGTGTTGGTGGCTTTACTGATCGAGTTGACAGTATAGCTAACTACTTCACCAGAGGAATGAAAATTAATGCTAATGGTACTACCGTTAGAATTTTGAACGTATCACTAGGCGTTGGGCGCAGAGATGGTGCATTTTTTGTTAGAAATATAGATGTATCTTATTATGCGGTAACGCCCGCTAGGAGTTAATTATGGCAATTGCAAGTGGAACTAACGTAGTAGTTGGTTTTAAAGAAGAAACAATTTATGGGGAAGAAGTAGCTGGGATTGATTACACAATCATTCCTTTTAAGTCTGCCAGTTTAAGTTTGGCCAAAACTAATCACGAATCCGCAGTTATTACGGGTAATCGTGAAGTCCAAGACGTAATTATGGGTGCTCACTCTGTTTCAGGTGAAATATCTTTTGATTTAGCACACCAGCCAGCATACATAGAAATGTTGCGCGGAGTTTTGGGAGATGATGCGTTAAGTGCTGGGCTTATGCAAATTGGTTCAGAGCGTCAGTCTTACACTATCGTTCAAGATTTTGGTACTGACTTAGACGCTGGTGATGACGCACACGTTTATACTGGTTGCGAGTTTAACAACTTCTCAATGAGTATTCCTGCTGACGGACTTGTTGAGTGCTCTATCGGTATTGTTGGCGCAACAATGACGACTGAACCTGCTGGTAATGACAGTGACCCCGACAATGGTGGCACGAATTACATTGAGGCTAACAACCCTTTTCACTCGTCTGATGCGGTAATCGTAGAAGGTGCAGCAAACTCAATTTGTACTGACCTTTCTTTATCTATTGAGAATGGCATAGAAACTACCAACGCTGTTGGTGCGGTTATTCCAATTCAAGGTGGTATTAGTAAGTGTCGTGTAAGTGGCTCTATGACTTGTCATTTCACAAGCTCTGTTTTGCTTGAGAAGTTTATTGCAAACACTGCAAGCGCACTAAGTATTCAGCTTGGCTCTAGCTCTACTGGCTTTAAGTTTGATTTACCTAAAATCATATATACTACTGGTGCTGTTGAAGTGGGTGGTGAAGGCTTGCTATCTGTAGCTATGGACTTCGTAGCAGTAGCTTCTAGCCCCACTGTTGGTGCATTAACAATCGACACATCATTATAATTTAAACCAATAGCCTCGCTAGTCGGGGCTTTACTTAACTAAAAAAGGGTGATTTATGAAATTAAATGAACTATATACAACTGATTTACACGATGCTGGGTCTGAATTAGAAATACTTGACGATCAAGGCAAAAAAACAGGTCTTTTTGTCAAGGTTGTTGGTGTTGATTCCTCTATCTTTAGAGATCAGGCAAAAAAACAGCAAAGAGCGTATATAGAGGCGTTAAGAAATAAAAAAGATTTTGATGACGACTTATTCGCTATAGACTCTCTTGTTGCTGCAACTATAGGTTGGAGAGGCACTGATGAGAAGTTTACAAAAAAATTATGTAAAGAGCTTTACACTAAAGCGCCTTACATAAAAGATCAGGTTGATTTATTTATAGCTGACAGGGCAAATTTTACGAAAGCCAAGCCAAAGAGTTAATTGAGTTTGGCAAATGGGTCTTTTACGCTAATAGCAGGATAAAAGGCAGTAATTCAACAAGGCTTGAGCAGTGGAAAGCTATTGAAAGGATTAGCGGGCAAGCTCCAAAAGAGCTTCTCAATGAGCCTGAAATTAGTATTCAACTGCTTGAGACTTGGAACTGTTATTGCAAGATTATAAAGGGGGTTGAGAGGGTAGGCTTGCAAGATATTCTTGCCTACTGTCAATTATACAATGAATCTTTCGATAGGTGGCAAATTGATGCCATTTTAGGCTTAGATGAAGAAAGGCTAAAACAATGGCAGACACAATCGCAAGACTGATATTTGAAGCAGACACTTCAAAAATTAAAAAAGCTAATGATGAGTTAAAAGAACTTGCGAAGGAGTCTGGACGTGTTACAAGATCAATCAAGGATGGCGATGATGCTATAAAGGCATCGTCTAAAATAAAAGCCAGCGCAGCTTCTGAGCAAAAAAAAATAAGTGCAGCAGTTGCTAGGGCTGAAATAAAAGCCTACCAAGAGCAGATAAAAAGAAATAAAGATGCGGCTATCAGCTTACAAAAAGCTGAGGAGGCTAAATCTAAGGCGGCTGAAAAATCAGCTCAAATACAAGAGCGAGAAGCCGTCAAAGCTGCTGTTGCTCAACAAAAAGCAGCCGATAAAGCTGCTGCCGCCGCACAAAAACAATCTACAGCCATTGAAAAGGCATCCCTAAAAGCTCAAGCCGCCAAAGAAAAGGAGGCTCAAAAAGCTCAGGCCGTTCTGGATAAGGCTTTTGATGCAGCCAAAAAAGAAGATGCGTTAAGAACAAGGGCTGCACAAAAACAAAAAGAATTAGCACAAGCAAATAAAGAAGCTGCTGAAAATAAGCAAAAAGAGTCTGAAGAAACTAAAAAAGCAAACGCTATTCGTAAAGCTGAGATTAACGCTTACAAAGAGTCTGCTTCAAGAAAAAATAAAGCTGCTAAAGAAGCTGAAAAGTTAGCTAAAAAAGAGAAAAAGCTCGAAGAAAATGCAGAAAAATTAACTGAAGCTACCAAGAAAGGTGCCAGTGCAACTGATAAACTTTCAGAAGGCTTTAGGAATGCTTCAACATCAACTGCTGCATTTAGCGGCCCATTAAACGGGCTATCAGGAAGATTGTCATTCATAGCTACAGGGCTTAACCGAGTGGGTGTGCGCGGTCTTGCTGTGGGTGTTTCTTTCATAACTTTAGCTGCTGCGGCAATGAAGTCTTTGAAGGTATTTGCTGCCTATGAAACACAGATGTTCAAACTTGAGGCTATAGTTAAGTCTACAGGAATGACTGCTGGGTTTTCAGCAAAATCTCTTGATGATATGGCTGTGCAGATGGCTAGAGATACCCTAGCCTCAGCTTCAGAAATGAGAGAGGCGCAAGGAGTATTACTAACATTTAAAACTGTGCAGGGTGATATATTTAGAAACGCTATATCACTAACCCAAGATTTAGGCGCTGTTATGGGTACTACTGCTGTATCGGGCGCTAAGCAGCTTGGTAAGGCCTTAGAAGATCCATCAAGAAACTTAACAGCACTAACTAGAGCTGGTGTTAGCTTTACTCAAGCTGAATCAGACAAGATTAAGCAGCTACAGTTTAGTGGCGACCTTTTGGCTGCGCAAACGATAATTATAGAAAAGTTATCTGATCAAGTTGGTGGTGCTGGTAAGGGTGGAGGGCTTGCTGGCGCAACCGATTTATTATCAGATAACTTTACGTTGTTAGGTGAGCGTTTCGCTGAGGTGACAGGACTTGCTAAGCTCGCTACAGTTGTTGTTGGTGCTTTTGCTAGTGTGATTGGATTTTTAGCTGACTCACTAATAACAACGCCTGAAGAAAAATTAGCAAAATTAAATGCGGAGCTGGAAAGAACTTCTAAGATTAAAGTACCTGTTGGCCTATCTCTTTTATTAAGCGACCCTAGAGCTGTAGGTTCTGGCGGTGCTGGGACTAGAAGTGAAGATACAATAAAGGCAGAGATAAAAAAAATAAAAGAAGATGCTCTTGTTAAGGCTGCGGTAGAAGATGAGCAGGCGCAAGACGCGCTAGATAAGATAAATAAAAAGAATACAGATGAATTAGCAGCCTTTGAAAGAAAGAATAAGTTAAAGCTACTACAAACATCAGAGTCGCTACAAAAAGCCCAAGGCTTAGAGTTTTCTGCCAACAAAACAAGGTTAGATGCTGCTTTAATGGCAAATGAGCAGGAGTATAACGCTCAAGTTGAAAAGTATGGCAAGTTAGATAGCTTACTGCAAATAAAATTACAAAAAGATAGGCTTGCACAAGCGGAAGCAGATAAATTTGTTCAAGACTCTATAGATAAAAGGATTCAAGACGAAAAAGATACCCAAGAAAAGTTAGATAACGCAAAGAAAAAAGCAGATGAAAAGTCTGCCGCAAAGCAAGAGAGAACAGAAGAAAATATAGCGAGCCAAGAGGCAGAGCTTGAGCAGGTAGCTGTTTACATTCTTGAAAGGCAGAACAGGTTGGTAGAAGCTGCTGCATTTGAAAAAGCATTAAAAGAAACCGCCGCGCAAGAGGAAATGGATAGGCAGATTGCTTCTGGCGAGTTTAGCACACAGTTAGCTTTAGATTTGCACACCGCTAAAATGGAAAGAATACAGCAAGAATATGAAGAAAAAAGAGAAATTATAGCTCAAGAGGAACAAAAAGAATTAGACCTTTTGACCAAGAAAGAGATTAAGAAAAGAAAAATAGTAGAAAAAGTTTCAAATATGGCGCTTAAAAGTGTCTCTAAAAACCTGAAAAAAGGTCTTGGTGAAGGTAAATCTGCTGCCATAAAAGGTGTAGCTATTGATGCAGCAATGGGTGCAGGTAAAGTGCTCATAAATGGCGCAATAGAGGCAGCAGGTATAAAATCGGCTTATGCGCAGTTAGCTGCCGCCACATCCCAACCACAATTAGCGGCTGTTGGCGTTAAGCAAGCAGCAGTGGCAATGAAGGCGGCAAAAGCACTTGCTTTAAAAACAGCAGCAATTACTTTCGGGTCAGGCACTATAGGTGTTGCTCTTGGTGGTGGTGGTGACGGTGGCGGAGGTGGCAGAGCAGCATCAGAGTCGGCACCAGTGCAACCCGTTGAAGCGGCAGAAGTAGTACAGGCACCACAAGCTATAAATGTAACTGTAGACGGCTCTATTGACCCTGAAGGTGCAAGACGTATCATAGAAGCTATTAACGAAGCCACTGAAGACGGCTTAGAAATTAACGCATTGGTGGGTTCATAATGGCTGGAGCACTTTTAGTAGAAAACGAATTGCACCACGAATACTGGCGCAAGAGAAGCGGAACAACAAGAATAGTTTATCAGGCTGGAGAACCTGCGACTGGTCACGGCTTTGAGAATTGCATAGATGAAAACGCTGGAAGTACATTTAAGATAGCTAACTCTACTCAGGCTGTTATTTTAATAACATTTCCTACTGGTTTGGCTATGAATGGTTTTGCTATTTATGGTCACAACCTAACTAAAGATCAAGGTATTACAATTCATTACGATGACGATGATATACAGTCTACAACCCTTGACTTTGAAGATGCTGGCAGCATTTATACTAACACTTACAAACCTGCTGATAATTTATACAAACCATTCGGTGCTATGTGGACTGATTCAAACAAAAGTGTGGGACAATTAAAAATCACTACTGTCGGCTGGACTACTGAGAGTTACATATCAATTATGTCGGCGGGTATGTGGGTAACTTCTGGTATTAATGTATCTGCGCCATTTACCCCGCCTAACTTTACGCCTTATGAGACAACAATAAAACGTAACAATAAAGGTAATCCGTTACTCTCTGATACGAGGAAAGTTCCGCAAAAGTTAAATATAAAACTTAACAACTTTGAAGAATCTGATTTAGAAGATACGACTGATGCAGCTTTTAACACCAGAATAAATGGTGAGCAAAAGGCTTTTTCAATGATTGAATATCTTGGCTACTATATGCCTAGATTCCCTTTCTTTGTTATGTATACGCAAGGTGTTAGTGGTGAAAGTGATAGCTTAATTGCAGAGGACAGGAATAGACTTTATTACTGCACAATAGATAGGTCTTTGCGACAGCCTTCATATAGCTCCCCTACTTTACTAAACTGGAACATTAACGCCATTGGGTATATTGAATGAGCCAGCTTTTTACGCCTTATCATTTATACGATAACTTACTGTTATGGCTTGACGGTGCAGACCCAAACGCTAATGACGGTGATGGCGTACCTGTACAAGATCGACCTGTATATCAGTGGGTTGATAAAAGCCAAAACAAATATGTCTTTGAGCAGAATACGGAATCTGAAGCGCCTACTTACGACTTAGCAAATAAGAGAATAGTCTTTAATGGTGATTATTTAAGTTGCGAGAATATAGATAACTTTCCTACTCGATTCCATATGTTTGTAGCTGCCACATTAACCCAAACAGGTAGTTTTCTTAGTAGCCCTAATAATGTAATAGTGTCTTGTGACTCTGTAGATGGCGCGTCAGATTGGTCTTTCGTGAAAGAGGCTGGTGAAGGTCAGCCTATTGCCACGAACAGAGATGAGATAGAGTCTCGATTTATATTTCAAGATGGCAGTGATAACACGCAAGAAATTGTTAGCCCTGTTACCGTTACGGAAAACTCACCAGCAATTTTTGAAGTTTTAGCTGACTCTATTAGCGCAGCGCCACTTCAGGCTGTAGATGTTAATAACCATAATAATTATGGCTTATTAGAAAGCGATATTAAATTAGACAACGATGTTGTTATTAATTTAATGAGAAATCTTGACGGCGAAGATAGCAGCGGCACAATTTATGAGGTGTTAATCTTTGACGCTCTACTCAGCCGACACGATAGGTGGGCCATACAAGGCTATTTAAAAGAAAAATATAATTTTCCTATAAATGAGACTGCTGATGACGGCATAACTGATGTAATGCAAGCGGGTATAGATAATAACAATGATGCAATCTCAGTTCACCCGTACAGGAATAACCCGCCATTAACGGGAATGACAAAAACAGTCAACTTCACAAGTGGCGCTGAAGAAACTCTTAATAACATATTTCAAAACGCACATAAGTTATCGCCTAGAACGCCTATGCAGTACGTTAGGTTGTCTTTAGACTTTTGTGATAATGTCTTTGGTAGCAATACTTTTCCTTCCGAATGTACTGCTGACTCTACTGGGCTGCCCTGCTTTAACACTAGAGAAACCTGCCAAGCACTAGATGCTTACAGGGTAAATAGCTCAGGTAAAAGACAATATATTTTTACTCAAGAGATGGGTGAAAGATTATCAGGTATCGAGCAATACGCTCACCCTGCTCTTATATCTGTTTCTAGTGCGCCTACTGAGATAGTCCCCACTAAAGGAATATCTTTACGCTCTAATGTCACTATTAAGTTAAGGGATTTTGTTTCTACGGACACAGGCGCAGATGACTACGCAGCCAGTCGAAGCTACATAACGACAGATCAGGGTACTTACTTTGAGAAGTTACTAGCAAGAAATCCGCATTACGTTGGTCGAACGATTGAAGTGTTTGACGGTTATGTTGCTTACGATGGCTCTGTTCAAGCGCAAGACGGCAAAAAGAAATACATTATAGACTCTATGTTTTTAGATAACGATGTATTAACTATTAAGTGTAAAGACCCGATGACATTAGCTGATGAGTTAAAAGCTAAAGTACCAGTGCCTTCTAACGCATCACTTTCGACTAATTTAGCAGCTAGTGATACAACGCTAGAAATAACAGACGTAGTAGATCACAATGGTGTAGCTAGGGTCAGCGTAAGCGACCATCATAATTACTCAGATAATGATATTGTTTACATATCAGAAACTGGCCTTACAAATATCGACAATAAAGATTTTGTCATAACAATAAGTTCTACTAATAAGTTTGATTTAACTGTATCTGCTGGCGGCACGTCAAGCACAGGCTTATCATCAAAAGCTGTTGAGGTTAAAGTAGATGAGCAAACTGCAAGCGCATCTCAAATACAATCCGAGTTTGGAACCTCAGGGTTTTTAAGGATAAATGAAGAAATAATAAGGTTTGGTAGGGATGCTGATACAGCAGCAATAGCGTTTATTAAGCGAAAAGAGTGGGGTACAACAAGTTCTGCACACGATGCTGATGACGCAGTACAAAAATGCCTAGCCTTCGGCCAATACGATGGTGGCGGTACAGGCGTAACCATTAACGATGTTGCTTATGAGTTGCTAGTTAATCAAGCTGGCGTACCTGCCGAAGCCTGTAATAATACAACAGGTGGTGTTTATTCTTGGGTTGATGAGAAAAATAACTGGTTATCTACATTTAGAATCGACACTATTCTAAGTGAGCCTAAAGAGGTTAATAAACAGCTATCGCAGTTAGGCGGTATGGTTGGTGTTAATTTCTTTTATGACGACCTTAGCTCTCAGATAGTTATGAGGGCAGAAACGCCAGAGGTAGACCCTACTGGAATAGTTACGGTTACTGACGATCATATTATTGAAGATAGTTATAAACTCATACAGGCAGATAAGGACAGGGTATCTCGCGTTTACTACTACTACAATGAAAGAAACTCAGTAGAGGATAGAGATAAGCCCAAGTCATTCAAAAACCTTTACGTTAATATCGACTCTGACTCAGAAACTCCATTTGAATACGGTAAGGAGTCTAACAAGGTTATATACGGCTGGGGTGTAAAAGATACCTCAACTGCTACCAGTATTAGCCAAAGACTTTTAAATAGGTTTAAGAAAACCCCTATAACCTGTACTTTTAAACTAGATGCGTCTTATGACCAGTTATCCACAGGCGACCATTTTTACTTATCTACTCGGCACATAACTGATATATATGGTGCGCCAAAGATACAAACAGAGATGCAGGTTCTATCGACTAAGTTTGATAGTAAGAATCAGCAGTTCTTAATTAAGGCTAAACAATTCCGATTCGGTACAGTAAATACGGGTCAGGTTACAGCTAATGGCGTTGCGGCTTACTCAACTGGTGGCGGCACTGGAACAGAGGCAGACCCATATACAGGCGTTAGGGCTACTGAGTCTTATATCTCAGCCGATTCGGTAGTTAATTCAGATAGCAGACCATTTATATCTGCCTCAATCTTGTCGGCTGGTACAGGCTTTGCAAATGGAGACACTACAATATCAGGCTCAGAAGTAACTGCTAGTCAGGGTACAGGCTTATCACTCACCGCTACGGCTAGTGGTGGCAGCGTAACGTCTGTTACAATTACCAGCAATCCAGCTTCGGGCAGTGATTACGCAGATGCGAGCCATAAGAATTACTTTAACGGTCAAATAGTAACCTGCACTGACACTTCAGCTGGTTCAGGTTTAGAGTTAAGATTAACGGTTGGAGCTAAAATGTCAGGCGGTCAAGAACCGTATGTAATAGTTTGAGGAAATTATGACTACTTATCGAGCAATATCAGATACAGAGGTGGCGGTAGATGCGCCTTTAACGCAACAGCTTATGCAAGCGTTAAAAGATAACGATACTGCAACTGCTGAGGGTTCATCCGGTGCGCCTAGAATACAGCACGTTGCGCTAGAGGGGTGTGATACAACTCCTGTTGCGGGTAATGTGATTATTGCTGAAACAAGTGCTATGTTACTAGCGAGCAAGTCGCCAGCTATAAAGATAATTATAAGAGTTACTGGGGAATATAAACTTGCTTGGGAATGTTACAATTTTTCGCAAGTAGGAGACACTTCTAGTAGGTTTACTGTTCAGATGGAAAGGTTGCGCTCAGCAAGTGTTACAAATTTAGGTGCATCGCAAAACGCAGATGACGGCGAACTAAAAACACACAGCGATAACTATACCTTGCAAGCTGGAGATGAAATTTACCTAGATGTAGATGAGTCAATAGTTAATGCTGTTGGCCTTTTTCGGCTTACCTGCTCTGTTGCAGATGAAAATGCAATTTCAGGTGTTCAGGCTTACAGCGTTTTAACTTAAATTAAAAAATTAACAAACGAGCAAGACTATGGCTACAGAAATTAAATCAAGACGAGGCACAGAAGCGCAGCACGATGACGGCACAGGCTTTACTGGTGCTGAGGGCGAGCTTACTGTCGATACTACTAACGATACGGTTAGGGTTCACGATGGCTCTACAAAAGGTGGTCATAGATTAGCTAAATACACTGAGGTTCAGGCATCTAATGAGCTGTCTGAAATGCTCGATGTTAATTTAACTAGCCCTGCTGACGGCTCTTTACTTAAATACGACAACGCTTCTAGTAAATGGATAGACAGCTCTAAATTAACTGAGACAGGCGCAGGCATAAACGTAACAGGTACGGTTGCCGCTTCTGACGGTTTAACTGCTGACTACATTGACCTAACTGGTGGTAAGTCAACTACTTCTACAGGGGCTATCTGTGCTGATCAAATTAGATTCAGTGCTGAGGGTACAGACGAAGCCAAAATATATGCGAGCGTAGATGGTCTTAATACCAGTTTATTTATCCAGTCTAATGATGACGGAACTGACAAAGTAAGAGTTGTTGCGGGCGGCACAGAGTCTTTAACTGTTTCTAAGACAGGCATTGACGTAACAGGTACAGTTACTGCTGACCTCTTAACATTACACCCTACAGGTGGTGCTAGTGAGGGTGGTCAAATAAACTTCCAGAGAGATGTTGATGATTCAAACGCGTGGTATGTAGATGTTTTTGGCGCAACTACAGATACTAAAATGCGCTTTGTTAATGTGGACGATGGTCTTTCACGTTTAGAAATTAGTGATTCAGGCATAGACGTAACAGGTACGGTAACTGCTGATGGTGTAGCACTAGGTAATAACGAAAGAATTACTTTAGGCGGAGAATCCGCTGGTAAGTTGGAGATATATGAAGCTACTGGTGGTAACGGTGTTATTGAGCAGACTGGCGCTGGCGCGCTTGTAATTAAAGGGCAGAATGGCTCGTTAAGAAATGATGCAAACGCAAATTTAATAGCTTGGGATAATGCAACGGCAGAGCTTTATCATCGTAATGGTGATAATGAGGGGTTAAAGTTACAAACTACAAATAACGGCATAGACGTAACAGGTACGGTTACTGCTGATAAGGTGAAGTTAGGTAACGGTGAATTTATTGAGCTTGGGAACAATAGCGAGTTAAAACTCCACTTCAATGGAACTGACTCTTATATAGCTGAAACAGGCAGTGGTAATTTAAGAATAGCCGCAGATGATTTTAGAGTTCAAAACGGAAATGCTACTGTAACTTTAATACAGGCTAATGAGGGTGGCTCAACTGCTCTGCATTGGGGTGGCGGCACTAACACTGGTGTTAAGTTAGAAACTAAACAGTCTGGAGTAGATATTTCAGGCAGTTTAGACGTAACAGGTACGGTAACTGCTGATGGTGTCAAGCTAGGCGATAACGACAAGCTACAGTTCGGCAATGTTACGACTCCAGATTTAGAGATATATCACAACGGCTCACACAGCGTAATTGAAGATGTAGGAACGGGCAACCTTGTAATTAGAGGCGCGAACATTGAGCTGAAAAACGCTAATAATAAAAACAAGATATTTATCCACAATGGAGACGATGGTTCAGTTAAGATTTCTCACGGGAACGATGAGGCTGCCACGCTAGAAACCACAGCTACAGGCATAGACGTAACAGGTACGGTTGCCGCTTCTGACGGTCTAACTGCTGACTACATTGACTTAACTGGTGGTGAATCTACAACAACTACAGGTACAGTTGCTTGTTCAAAAATAAAACTTGCTGACCCTAGCACTCCACAGAATGACGAGCACTTAATATACACAGAAGCAGACAGTGTTGGCTCACCTCTTACTAATCTAGTAATACACGCTGGAGATGATACGCACGAAAAAGTTATTTTAAGAGTTGGTAATAATAACGGCGGACACATTGATGCCTTAAAAGCTACGGGTTCAGGTGTAGATATAGCTTCTAGCTTAGACGTAACAGGTACGGTTGAGTGTAAAGATACAGTTGCAATATCTACTACAGGTAGCGGCACTGACCCATCTCCAGATTTAGATTTTATTAACTTACACGCTGACGCTGTAGGTGAAAGGCTAGGCCAAATAAATTATTACGGTATGAATGATGAGTCGGGTTCTGGCTCTGGTCAATCGAAGTATGCGTGGACAGAGGTTAGAACAATAGATGTTACTGAGGACTTTGAAAAAGCCCAGCACGAAACGTGGGTGAAAAATGGAGCTAACCATACTAAAGTTTTAACAGTTGCACCTACAGGCATAGACGTAACAGGTACGGTTGACTGTGACACTCTAACTACTGGTGACACCACGATAAATGGTAATCTCGAAGTTAAATCTACTACTGCTGACGGGAATTTCTTACCTGAAATACGCCTTAAAAGAGATGGCGGTGGAGACGCAGGTGATGACGGTGACGTTTTAGGTGCTTTAGTTTTTGAAGGTGATAATAGATATGGGGTGCAAAAAGACTACGCTCGCATCGGTGTTTCTATTAAAGATGACGGTACTGGTGTTACTGATGGGCGAGTTAAAGGCGAAATTAGGTTTGCTTGTGCTGACGGCACAGCGTCTCCTACATTAGAGCAGCCGTCTTTCAGTATTGACAGTACGGGCGTACATATAAACTCTGACACCAATGACGGCACTTCAAATTCTAATTACTACCACGTTGATAATGTTAATTTAGCAGGGGTG
>Ga0098055_1000645_pt1 | contig 20310 bp, 9 predicted proteins | sample 17_taG_FD_75107 | JGI IMG/M metagenome (GOLD analysis project Ga0098055, IMG submission 75107) | Marine viral communities from the Subarctic Pacific Ocean - 17_ETSP_OMZ_AT15314 metaG | ecosystem: Environmental > Aquatic > Marine > Oceanic | place: Pacific Ocean | collected 2015-01-18 | reverse complement strand
TAACTGATACACTCGGGGTAACGGATACAGAAGGAGTAACTGATACAGAAGGAGTAACTGATACACTTGGAGTAACGGATACAGAAGGAGTAACTGATACAGAAGGAGTAACTGATACACTTGGAGTAACACTAACTGATGGTGTTACAGATACTGATGGTGTTACAGATACTGAAGGGGTAACGGATACACTCGGGGTAACGGATACACTTGGAGTAACACTAACTGATGGTGTTACAGATACTGATGGTGTTACAGATACTGATGGTGTTACAGATACTGATGGTGTTACAGATACTGAAGGGGTAACGGATACACTTGGAGTAACGCTTACAGAAGGAGTAATCGATACGGATGGGGTAACAGATACACTTGGTGTTACACTAACTGATGGTGTTACAGATACAGAAGGAGTAACAGATACACTTGGTGTTACACTAACTGATGGTGTTACAGATACTGAAGGGGTAACGGATACACTTGGAGTAACGCTTACAGAAGGAGTAACAGATACACTTGGTGTTACACTTGTCGATGGAGTAACAGATACACTTGGTGTTACACTAACTGATGGTGTTACAGATACAGAAGGAGTAACTGATACAGAAGGAGTAACAGATACACTTGGTGTTACACTTGTCGATGGAGTAACTGAGACCGACGGAGTGACTGATGTAGAAGGAGTAACCGATACAGAAGGTGTAACGCTCACGCTTGGTGTAACGCTTACTGATGGAGTAACGCTTACGGAAGGAGTAATCGAAACCGATGGAGTAACTGAGACCGACGGAGTGACCGATGTAGAAGGAGTAACAGATACAGAAGGTGTAACGCTCACGCTTGGTGTAACGCTTACAGAAGGTGTTACAGATACAGAAGGTGTAACAGATACACTTGGTGTTACACTAACTGATGGTGTTACACTAACAGAAGGAGTAACCGAAACACTTGGTGTTACACTAACAGAAGGAGTAACCGAAACACTTGGAGTAACACTAACTGATGGTGTAACAGATACACTTGGAGTAACACTAACTGAAGGAGTGATCGAAACACTTGGTGTAACGCTTACTGATGGAGTGATCGAAACACTTGGTGTAACGCTTACTGATGGAGTAACCGATACAGAAGGAGTAACGCTTACAGAAGGTGTAACAGATACAGAAGGTGTAACAGATACACTTGGTGTTACACTAACAGAAGGAGTAACCGAAACACTTGGTGTAACAGATACAGAAGGTGTAACCGAAACACTTGGTGTAACACTAACTGATGGTGTAACGCTTACTGATGGTGTAACGCTTACTGATGGAGTAACAGATACAGAAGGTGTGACTGATACAGATGGTGTAACGCTTACTGATGGAGTAATCGATACAGAAGGTGTAACAGATACTGATGGAGTAATCGATACAGAAGGAGTAACGCTTACAGAAGGTGTAACAGATACAGAAGGTGTAACAGATACACTCGGAGTAACAGATACAGATGGAGTAACACTAACCGATGGTGTGACTGATACTGATGGAGTAACGGATACAGAAGGAGTAATCGATACAGAAGGTGTGACTGATACAGAAGGAGTAATCGAAACCGATGGTGTGACTGATACAGATGGTGTAACACTAACACTCGGAGTAACAGATACAGATGGTGTAACGCTTACTGATGGAGTAACGGATACACTTGGAGTAACAGATACAGAAGGAGTAATCGATACACTTGGAGTAACACTTACAGAAGGAGTAACACTTACAGAAGGTGTAACGCTTACTGATGGAGTAACAGATACAGAAGGTGTAACGCTCACACTCGGTGTAACGCTTACTGATGGAGTAACGGATACAGAAGGTGTAACACTAACCGATGGTGTGACTGATACTGATGGAGTAACGGAGACACTTGGTGTAACCGATACTGATGGAGTAACGCTTACAGAAGGTGTTACAGATACAGAAGGTGTTACAGATACAGAAGGAGTAATCGATACACTTGGAGTAACACTTACAGAAGGTGTAACACTTACAGAAGGTGTAACGCTTACTGATGGTGTAACACTAACCGATGGAGTAACACTTACAGAAGGTGTAACACTAACCGATGGCGTAACACTAACCGATGGGGTGACTGATACTGATGGGGTGACTGATACTGATGGGGTGACTGATACTGATGGAGTAACTGATACAGAAGGTGTAACGCTCACGCTTGGTGTAACGCTTACAGATGGTGTTACAGATACAGAAGGTGTTACAGATACAGAAGGTGTAACGCTCACTGATGGTGTCACACTTACGCTTGGTGTAACACTAACAGACGGTGTAATCGAAACTGATGGAGTAACGGATACAGAAGGAGTAACACTAACAGAAGGGGTAATCGATACTGATGGAGTAACCGATACAGAAGGCGTCACGCTCACACTCGGTGTAACCGATATAGAAGGAGTAACCGATACAGAAGGTGTAATCGAAACACTTGGTGTAACCGATACAGAAGGCGTAACCGATACAGAAGGTGTAATCGAAACACTTGGTGTAACCGATACAGAAGGCGTCACGCTCACACTCGGTGTAACCGATACACTTGGTGTAACCGATACAGAAGGCGTCACGCTCACACTCGGTGTAACCGATACAGAAGGAGTAACCGATACAGAAGGAGTGACAGAGACAGAAGGAGTAACCGATACTGATGGAGTAACAGACACCGACGGCGTCACGCTCACACTCGGTGTAACCGATATAGAAGGTGTTACAGATACAGAAGGTGTAACGCTTACAGAAGGTGTTACAGATACACTTGGAGTAACACTAACAGAAGGAGTAACCGATACAGAAGGTGTAATAGATACAGAAGGTGTAACGCTTACAGAAGGTGTTACAGATACACTTGGAGTAACACTAACAGAAGGAGTAACCGATACAGAAGGTGTAACACTTACAGATGGAGTAACCGATACTGATGGTGTAACACTTACAGAAGGTGTCACGCTCACACTCGGGGTAACGGAGACAGAGGGGGTAACACTTACAGAAGGTGTCACGCTCACACTCGGGGTAACCGATACGGAAGGAGTAACCGATACTGAAGGTGTAACACTTACCGATGGAGTAGCCGAGGATGAAGGAGTAGTCGAAGGAGAAGGAGTAGCCGAGGATGAAGGGGTAGTCGAGGGAGAAGGGGTAGCCGAGGGGCTAGGTGTTGGTGAAGGAGAAGGAGTAGCCGAGGGGCTAGGTGTCGGTGAAGGAGAAGGAGTAGCCGAGGGAGTAGGTGTCGGTGTTTGTGAAGACATATTGCATTAGATTGTATAAGAAATTTAATACTATGAAGGTGTAGGTGGTGAGGCTGGTGGAGTAGCGGAAGGAGACGGGGTAGCGGAAGGAGACGGGGTAGCCGATGGTGAAGGTGTCGCGGAAGCTGGTGGTGTAACTGACGGGGAAGGTGTAGCTGAAGGTGAAGGTGTAGCTGACGGAGAAGGTGTAGCCGATGGCGACGGTGTAGTTGAAGGTGAAGGTGTAGCTGAAGGCGAAGGTGTGGCGCTCGCTGACGGAGTAGCCGATGGTGAAGGTGTTGCGGAAGCTTGTGGTGTCGCCGATGTTCCTACCGAAGGCGTAACAGTTGGTGGTGGTGAGGCTGGTGGTGTAGCTGATGGGGATGGTGTAGCTGATGGGGATGGTGTAGCTGATGGTGATGGTGTTGCTGACGGAGAAGGTGTAGCTGATGGTGAAGGTGTAGCTGATGGTGAAGGTGTCGCGGAAGCTGGTGGAGTAGCAGAAGCTGGTGGAGTAGCTGATGGTGTTGGTGAAGCTGCAGGCGAGCTCGGTGGAGAAGCTGAAGGTGTTGGTGACGTTGGTGGTGAAGCCGGTGGAGAAACTGCTGGTGAAGCAGGTGGGGAAGCTGAAGGTGTTGGTGAAGCTGCTGGTGAAGCAGGTGGGGAAGCTGAAGGTGTTGGTGAAGCTGCTGGTGAAGCGGGTGGGGAAGCTGAAGGTGTTGGTGATGTTGGAGGAGTAGCAGGAGGTGTAGCTGATGGAGTAGGTGAGGCTACTGGAGTAGCTGACGGAGAAGGTGTAGCCGATGGCGACGGTGTAGCTGACGGTGAAGGTGTAGCTGAAGGTGAAGGTGTAGCACTCGCTGAGGGAGTAGCAGAAGGAGAAGGTGTGGCGCTCGCCGAAGGAGTAGATGAGGGGGAAGGTGTAACCGAAGCACTAGGTGTAAGTGAAACGCTAGGTGTAGAGGATGTTCCTACAGACGGTGTAACGGATACAGTTACGGATGGTGTTATACTTATACTAGGCGTAATTGAAACAGAGGGTGTGATTGAAACTGAAGGTGTGACTGATACTGATGGAGTAGGTGAAACGGAAGGCGTCACGCTAGGAGTGACGGGAACGGAACATTCAGGGAAAGGATTAATAGGACTGAGTACAACGCGTCGCAGTTGTTCAAATCTACGCGAAACATCACATAAATATTCATCAGTTATTCCACATGAAAGTGTATAAAACGGGCATCCGACAAATACTTCCCAATCAGCTGCTGAAGTTGGAGCATATACAGTAACCTTAAGACGGGATGTATCAGTATCTTTATAAATAGAGCTTGTTGCCGTAGTTAAAGAACTATTGACATAGGGATATCCATCAGGAGCGAGGCTGATCGGAGGATAACTTGTATATTTTAGAGAATTTTCTAGTCCAGTATTAAAGCTACTTCTTAGTGCACCACCATAATTCCAAGTTTCGTCACCAACAAACCCTGTATCTAAGCGTATAATATCATCATAAGTATATACAAAGCGATATGGGCTTACTGGTGTACTCCACTTCAAATCAATATCTCCAATATAAGCAGACATTCCATATAAAATAGAATTTACAAAGATACCTGGATAAGTCGAACCGAGAGTTGTTAAATCACATGTATTGTCCGGACACCCTATATTTGGCTCCATACCTAAAAACGGTAATGTAGGTCTATCTTCAAAATCCGGTGTTCCTTGAGGAACCTCCCCGGTAGTCGTATTATTAACTGCGAAAGCTGTTAACGGGTTAAAGGTAAACTCACTTTCATCTGTTTCAATACTATTACCTTCAACGTGAAAGCCAGTTGTTACAATAATACCGTTTGTATTAGGGCTAGAAAGTGGTTTAACAAACGAAACACCAGGTCTATATCGAGAGCCTGGGTATACATCAATGCCAGTTAGTTCCTGTGTAAGTATTTGAGTATAGAATGTATCAGTTTCATTCTTATAATCAACAGCAACTCTACGACCATAGTTTCCAAGACGTGCTCTTATTGTTTTCTTACCTGGACTAACTAAATCAAAGGCACTAATTGCTTGTGTTGTAATTATATTAAAGTTCTTATCTCTTAACGTAATACTATTAGGTTCATATGATACCCCTGTACGAGTAGGTCCATCAGTATACGTGAGTTCTGATGCAAAAACACCAAGACTATCAAATCCGATACCTAATATCGGCTTATTAAGAGGTTGTGAAGAAAGTGAGGCGGATAGTAAAGTATTACCAGTAAATCCAAGATCAGGGCCAACACCACCACCACTCAGAGGAAAGCTTGCATCTTGCAAAAACATGCAATATCCAAATTGATCTCCAACAGTATGTGCACTTAACTCATAAGTAAATGACCATGTAATATCATACTGAGGTGACATGCCTTCCTCAAACACCTGCACAGCTACAGCAGATAGAGGTAGATCTGTTGGATAATCCATACAGATATTTAATCTGATAATCTAATATTCAAGTCAGATAAAATACAATTTACATGCCCCATTCAAATTTAACAAGTCCGTCAGCAGTATCATTTGATACCTCAGCATGTCCACCTCCACCAGCACCTGCAACCGAATCAGCGCCCCAGAAAGAAGCGGTACTACCAACTTCTTCGTTTCCGCTACCGTCAGTATCCCAACCACCACGACCACCTTCAATAACATGACCACCGAGAATGTAAGCTGACTCACCTCCTGCAAGACCTGTACCATTTGTTGAAAGATTACCGGTATTAGTAGTACCATCTGGTACTAACCCACTAGTTTGAAATTCAGCACCAACTGATCTTGCAAGTTCTGTGCCACCAACAGAAATATAAGAAGCTTCGCCATCTGTATTACTTGTTGTAATACCAGGAGCAACAAAGTATTTAACGTCAGTACCGATAGGAGCTGAAAGAACTCCTGTAACTGTAGCAGCAGCACCACCTGTACGTGTACCACCTTTAGCACCAGACCCTGTAATCCAGAATTTTGTATATGTTGCTTTTGTCGTAAATGTTGATAGCACAGCAGTAGTTGTGTCAAACACTGCAACTCCAGGTACTGGTGTAGAGATAACAACATTATTTGCAAAAGGATCAAAAGACGCACCTTCTGTTACTGCTGTACCATTTGTTGATGCTTTTAAGTTACCACTAAGAGTAAAAGCTGGTGTAGCAACATTATCAGGTAAAGCTTTAATAAAGAATGTTACAGCTTTAGCACTTAAACCGGTAGTAGTGCTGGTATTCAAGGGGTGTTCAGTACTACCAGATGGGTTTGAGTTAACTCCATATAAAACCGAGTTTTCGTAATCAGGTAAATTCATAGTTACATCATTACCACCATATTGTGAGCCAATAACAGCAGATAAATCACGAAAGAAAGCACCTGCTACCGATTGACCGTTGCAAAGCAAGTATCCCGACGGTACACTCGACCCCGAAGCAACAGGTATAATAGTTCCAACTGGAATAACAGATGAAGAGTTAAAATATACTGTAGCATTTGCTTCAGGAGTAGTCCATCGAAGATTACCATTAGCATCTGAACGTAAAAATACATTAGCACCACCTAGACCGCCAACAGGAAATTGATAATCAACGTTGTTGATGTTAATATTCTGTGGTAATTTAAGGTGTGAAACTGAATGAGCAGAAACTCTATCTGTTTTAATTTGCGTGCTACTTAACGAAATTTTGGTACTACTGAGATCAATTGAATTACCTAAAGCATTAACGGAGACGTTAGCTCCTGAAATAGTTCCAACAGATATAGTACCATTGCTATCATTAATATCGATAGTAGTGTCTCCAGCTTCTAAAAAACGACCAGCAGATAGCCATTCTGTCTCTGTACGGACGTAAAAAATATTGCTTGTAGATTCAAATGCATAATCTCCGTTGATAGCATCTGTAATAGTAGCAACATCAGTAACTGATCCTTTCCATTTATTACCTACTACTATACCACCTGCAGTTTGACCATCTCCAACAAAAAGACGTTTACCATCAGTAGTGTATCCTAGCTCACCTTCCGATAGGGTAACATTAACGCGATCTCCATTGTCACCACGACGAACGAGTAATTTGAGAAGTGTATTTTCGAGAATTTCGATTTTTTTAGCCATTTTATTAAATTAAGTTGGTATTTTAAATACTGGAATTGCAAAGTCTCCAAGAATGCCTGAGGCAATTTGAACAAAGCCTGCAGATGATAAAGATATAGTAACTGCTGATGATCGATCGCTATTAGCAGAGAGAACATTTACAACAGTTTCACCACTGGCTCCGGGATTTGATTCATCTAATGAACCGAAGAAGAGTTGACTAGTTCCGGAAGTGGATGCACCTGAAAGATTCTGCTCAATTGCAGTTGTTGTTGAGGTAACCCTACCAGTACTATCATAAACAGCTGAGTTGAACGGTTTAATAGTAGCACCTCCAATATTTTCAAGGCGTATAGTAGATCCACTCTTTTCAAGACCATTACCAAGGGCAGAATTCTGAATAGCTCCAGCATCAACTGTATTTGCTGGAGCATTTCTTAACTCTAATTTAGTGCCTGTATAAGTAAACGAATCAGTAGTATAAACACCAAGGGGATCTCCACCACCACCACTTAATCCATTACCTACATTACTAGTACTAATGGTACCACCAATAACACTTAGTTGACCTGTATTAGAATTAACAGTCATAGTAGAACCATCAACATTTGCTGAAAGTCCGGAAGAAGTATATAATAACCCACCATTTTCACGAACGACGTTACTACTTAATTGTGCAATACCGATACCGTTATCAACTATATGTAGTTGATTACTTGCGTTATATTCAATAGTTGATGTATCCGTTTGTGAACCAATAAATGCCCATGATGATAAATTATCTGCATATGTACCAGAGAGTTGGTATAGTAAATTATTATCATATACTAAATCCCCATTGATTACATAATCGAGATCTGTTCTACTACCTGCAGTTACTGGTGCATGTGCGACATTACCCACATTAACACCACCAATTGTAAATCCATCTCCTACCCAAACTCGCTTTGCATCAGTTGTATAACCAAGCTCACCTTGCTCAAGAGTAATAGCCTGCCTCTGAGTATCAGTACCTCTTCTTAATTTTAATTTTACTATTTCAATATCTGGCATTGTTTTAAATTGTTATATTATTTTTTAATATCCATAAGCCTGCCAAGACCCTTGTATAGTCCCACGAGCTCTATCAGTAGTGTCATAAACCATTCTAAAATTCGTGCTTGTTATCTCTTTAGCATGAGTCATATAGTTGGGGTTACTATCAGTAGCATTTATCATTCCTGTCACTAAATTTAAACAACCATTAGGAAACGGTATAGGAAATGTAACTAATATAGCAGTTGCATTAGTATTATCAGTACCTGCTGCTGTAGTTCCCCATTGCAATATCAAACCGCTTGGCAATTTTTGATATCCATTTTCAGTAAGCTGTGCAGTACTTGCCCCAAACTGATCATCGACATATTTCTTGTCAATAAGATGTTTATCAGCTGTACCTTGTACATCTAAAGTAACTTTACGGTTCGTATCAACTGTAAGCGCTGTTGTAACTACTCCACCAGTATTGCGACGAAGATATAATGAATTACTTGAATCTTCAAAATACCAATGATTTTGACTTTCATCTCCAACTATTACTTTATCCGCTGCAAAATTACCATCTATACTAATACCTTGACCAGCTCTACCAATCTTCAATGAAGTCTTATTACCAAAGCCATCATATACATCCTGTAGCCCTGAAGCTGGGATAGCTTCACCTTTAGCGTGAAGCACACCGACATATGTCTCTGAGATGTTGGTGTTAGTTAGTGATTCACTTGCCATATATATATTTATGGGAGTGGCAGTATTAGGCAATTAAATTTCTATAATACCTCCTACAGTATATGAGCGTTGTACAGAAGAATCAATATCTGGTTGGACAAAATTAATTAATTTAGACTGTAGCTCATAAATTAACTTAAAGCATCTATTTAAAACACCATTTAAATTTTCTTCATTACCATGAATATAAAAATTTTCAATTTCCTGTGTTATAAATTTATCAAACTCCACGTTATAGTTGTAATCTGCAAGCTCTAAAATGTCATTATTGTAGGATCCGGAAAATCTTCCAATAATATTATTTTTAAGAGTTAAGATATCATCGATTAGTTTACGAATTTCAAGATTAATTGTTGATTGTTGAATAAAACTATCAGGGTTTAATGAGAATCCTTCACTACCGTAGTTGGTATAGTTTACATCTTTTAATACTCTTTGATATGACGCGGTTATTGGCTCGTCGAAGAAGTATAGACGACCATCAGTCAACATATATGTCTTATCAAAACTACTTGTAGATTGGAAAATAGAGTAACTATTAATTGTAGAGTCCAACAACCCAGTAACTTGCTCAGCTGCTGCTGCTTCTCCAAACTTAGTGCCTAAGTTCCAAATAAACTGAGCTTGCGAAAAATTAATATCGCTAAAATTCCAACGATTATTAATAGTTATAGGCTCATTTACAACATCTTGGGTGGCAAGGTTTAAAAGATACAACCGCTCGGCACGATACTTGCCGATTACTTTAGTGGGTCTGGTTTTAAACTTTTTATATACGGTTTTATTTGTAGCAAAATACCAATAGTTACTATCAGTACCAGAAAATGAAATATCTACTATATATTCGTCAAGGTCTAGCTTATCATCTAAAATAATCTCTTCTTTAAACCTAAAGTTATCACCACTGTATCGATATAAATAAGCTATTCTATTATTAATATTGTTAGTAACTACGTCCTTATGAGTTAAGATATATAACGATCCGAAATCTGGATCAAAGCCCATAGCGCCAAATGTCTCTGTATTAAAGTTAATGGATGTAATGCGAGTAATATAGTTAAACTTCTCATCAAAAAGCTTAACTACCTTATTACCAGAATCAAATACAGCTACTGTATCAGGTCTTACTGCTAATTTAGTTGGTCTTACAAATTTAGTTTGACGTCTTGAATCCCCGAATCCTCCTACAAGTTCAATATAATTACGCTTGTTTCTAAGAGAACTATCGTTGTTAACATAGCCAGCTATATCATAACGAAGTACGGTATTATTACCAGTATCAGAAAGATATAAATATTTATCAGTTGATGCAATTCCACCTAGCTCTTTAAACGTTAAATTATTTTCTTCTGTTGTCTCGTAGCCAGTAGTATCTTCTATGATAGTTAAATCAGTATTGGAACCAGTAAGACATATAAGGTCTGATGATGTACAAACAAATAACGAAAATCTATCATCATGCTCTAAATTAGGTTGAGCAGTTGCACCTACAATATATCCAAATGCACTCAAATGGTGACTATTTTCAAATTTAATATTGCTAACAAATTGTGGGGTAGTTGCATCTGATGTTCTAATTTCAAACGCTGTTAAAGTATTAGAGGAAAGAGAGGCATATCTTAAAGAATCTGTATATGGTAGTTTATTAGAACTTATAAACAATTCAGAATAAACGAAAGTATTGTTTTCCCTTAAATTTTGCAGTTTATATCTAAAAAGTTCATAAGTAAAATTATCATTAAGAGCAAATAGACAATCGTCAAGCTGATTAGGTAATGTAATGTTAATATCGCTAATAACTCGATCTTTAAAATCTATAGAGAAAAATAAATCCGTTTCATAGGTATTTTTAGAGGTGAGACTCTTACCAGTTGATACTTCTCTTGCACTTCCAATGTTTCCAGTTTCTACAAAACCGTGAAAATCTGACCCGGTTAGAGTAAACATTTCCCCGGACGTATAAACTTTTTTATATGTTAAATAATCTCTCATTCTAATAGTCTCTAAATACAATATCGTTAATTGTCACACCTGTAGGTATAAAATTTCCTGCTTCGGCTAAAATGGACGCCTTTATCTGCTCTCGTATAGGTTGGTCAGTAATATTGAGATTTTTTACAACAATATCAATAGTATTTGAAGAATTATTTCTATTAAACTTAAAGAACTGCTGTATCTCAGTTTTTGAAGTTCTTTGACCAGCAGGTATAGATAACACTAAATCATCAATACGCTTTTCTAATAGATATAAAGCATATACCAATTCAGTACTAATAGCTTCATTATAAACATACGGATTTCTTATAGTAAGATCTTTAGTATAATAGTAACCTGGTTGTTTAAGGTAAGTTGAGAGATCCATATTACTTTGGAAGCCTGTAGATCCAATAAAAAATTCATCGCTAAATATATCCTGTATCATATATTTACCCGGCGCAAAATTTTGATTATCGTATAATTCTGCATTAATATATAACGTTGAATTACCTTGTACTGTATCTAACCTATATGTAAAATTATAGAACCCTGGCTCAAAGTTGTTAGGATCAAAAGAAATAGTTTTAGTAAGGATATCTTCATTGTCTAAATAGTTCTTCAACGTTAATTTAAAGTCAATTGAAGAAGAATCGTACAAATGATTAAGTACATTATAATTGGTTAGCTTAGAGTTAGGTGTATTGTGACCGAATGAGGCTCCAGATAGTGCAACAGCTGTGTTATTTAAATTCTTGTACATATACAAGCTATTTTCATTATCTTTTGCTAGTAAAATGGGATACTGATAGTTTACACCATTTACATATTCATTTACCCAATCTATCGATATAAACTCACCACCTGAAAGTCCTACTGATAGCTCTGTATCAGGTTCTGTATCTGAACCAGGGCTGTCAAGACTACCAATTGACCCAGATAACTCAAAAATACCACTTGTATTGAATACAAAATATTCAGTAGGTTTTAAAATATAAACTTTATTTTGAGCAACTAAAAAGTCTTTAATATTAGACTTAAGAAAAGCTTCTGGAGCCCCATCTAAATTATGTTTTACAATAAAGTCACTAACTTGATAGAATACAGTGGAATCGTTTTCCCAGTTATTGTTAGCACCAGGTAATTTGTAGGTATCATCGTTATACTCTAAAACATTATCGTATAAACAGAACTGTTTTTCATATACATCAAATTCAGCTGATGATAAGGTTGATACAGAAAATGTATTGGTATTAATTCTACGAACTACTTGATCACTAGAGATGAAGTCGATATGATCATGCATTTGATAGTAGCCGATATATGATAAAATATCACTACCACAGTCTAGCTTAATTTTATTACCTTGTGTGTTAACTTTATAAAATAGGTTTCCAGAAGTAGTAACAATATAATCATCTAAAGCACTTCTTTTAAATACCTGTTTGATTTTAGTTTTAAACTCAACTTTATTTCTCAACTCAAAATCAGTATTGTAGATATATAGCGTCTGATCACTTACCACGTGAATAAATGGTGTAACAGTCTGATCTTGGAAAATACCAAATCCTTTATTAGTATTGTTACCTAATAATTGAAATCCATACTTATTAGTAGGATCTAAATACATATCAAAATTTAAGGTAAAGTTTTTAGTCTCATCAATCTTCTCTGAAACATTGAGCACACTATATCTATCACCATCAAAAGTAAGTTCTCTAGCATCAACATCCACACAGAAGTTCTCCGTCTCCCCTCTCACTATTTTCGAGGTGGTAAAGGTATCAAAAGACGAAATTAGCGGAGATGAACTATCAACAATCTTTTTTATATCAGCATTACCAATACGGTGATATTTAATTGCAATATTAGGTTCAATTGCTGCATCACTTAGTTTATCAAAGAATTTTTCTCGATTGAGTATAGCATCAGAAGCATTTAAAGTTAATGTATCCACGCTATCATAAAAGGATGGTGCATAAGTAGGGGTAGCAGACAATGCTGCTCCTTTAGAAATTTTATCTGGATAGTAGTACCTATCTACCCATACACCTGCGTCACCTAACCCCCCACCAGATAACCAAGTGCAGAGATACCTACCATTATCATATTGGGTAGTGTTCTGCCTCTTTATAGAAATTTTATCAGCTAAAACAGGAGTAGGCCCAGCAAAAGCACCATTATTAACGAAAGTGGTGTCGTTAATGTTGAGCTTATCATATGGGTAAATTGAAGAGGGAGCAATGAAATAAGTATCACTGCCATTTTCCACATACACATCTTTGTCATAAAAATTATAATTTAAACTAATCTTATCTAAACCTTTCTCCTGATCGTTGCCCGAATTTAAATTATAATATTCACGTGGATCTCGTCCTAATCCAATCGAGCTATCAACCATATTTGAGCCACGCTTAATATAGTTAAATTCTGATCTATTTGTATCTAGTGAAAAATAGTTTAGTGGTAGTGACTCTGCTGAAACAGTATTGTAGGCTGTTGTAAAAACATATTGACCATCTTCATTAAAATTACTGGCTTCAGTATTGAGAGTTAAATTGGATGTTTTATTAACATTGTAAGTTATAAAACTTTTATTAATTGCATCTATATTTTGATCTAATGAATAATCAATATGCATTAGATTGTTGAGACCACGATTTAAACTTCCTGATACTAAAGGTGTAAGAATAAGTTCACTTCCACTTAACGTAACAATATTAAGAACACTATCTTCAAATTTGAATAGTTGTAAATACCCATCATCATCTAAAACGTATCTAAACACATCACTCTGCTCTCGGGTAATATCTCTATAATTATCTGTATTTTGATAAAACACAAACTTATTTACGTTATTATTATAATTGAGATAAAAATCAAACACCCCATTATTATGTTTAATTCGACATAAGTTGTTATTTAGCGCTTCTATTTCAAAAAAGTAATTGTTGGCTAATAGCCCAGTTTTATTGAGAGGTTGTATACCTAAAGCCCTTTGCGACGTAGTTTGATCTGCAAGACTTTTAAAAATGTATAAATATTGATGTTGCTCGTTATTAGGACGCTCGAAACCAATCCTTGTTACCAATGAAGCAGTCGTATCACTAGTAGTAGCTGACAGGGATATAAAGTTTTCTAACTTATTTTTACCTGTAAGATAGTGAGAAGAATAGTTATTTATCTTACTATCTCGAGTACCGGAAAGAGCATCAATAAGATTGATATTTAACCCTTGCTCCAAGGTGGATTTAGTTTGCTCAATAGTGATATATCTATCATTATATTCTGCAGTTGGGAATGCTATTGAGCTAACTGAGTATGTATTGGTATTCGCCATTTACATACATATTTAATGGTACAAACACGAAACACAATTAATTATTCAAGAAAGTGATATATGTAGAATTGTTAAACTTCGATTGTAAGTTGGCAATGGTGTTGCTAGCAGATGCACCTACCATTTGGGTTGACGTAATTCCGAGCTTTTGTATATTGTCGTAGTAACTTTCACGAATCAATTTGATAGGTTGTATTACGTTAGCGTAAAATCCATTATTGTAATGAATTAAAAATTGTGCAGTTAAGTTAGTAAAGAAAGAACTTACTGCTGGTACATATGTATGCTCATATTGATTTAAAATAGTACCACCAACTTTACCATATAACACCTCATCAAAAATTGATTTGGTCTTATAATTAAAGACAATGTCTTTTTGAGCATATTGTATAGCGCTTGAATCACCCCAGTTAATGTCCAACGTAAGAGCGGAATTAGTTGCTTCTGATACACCAGTTAATACAAAATTTATTGTAGGAGCTCCTTTGAATAATATTTCCTCTTTAGACACGTTTGTGTTTTCAGTTATAGAGGAGAGGTTAATAAAAATTGTACTCATTATATAGTAAGGGTGAAGTGTCTTGAATCTCTAGTAAATGATCCATTACTTGCAGAAATAAAGCTAAAGTTTGTAGTATCACCAAATGTAGAAGTTCTGGTAATATTATTTAATGGTTCATATCTATTTGAATCCACAACGATAAGCTTATTATCCGACATCTTAAACGAAGCATCCACTAAGTGGGTAAAGTCGTTTTTATCACACACCATATACGTTAGTTTAAATATATCATTTAACTTATTATAAGTTAGATTAGGAGTATGTACAGAATCTGGCGTATAATTTCGTGATGAAAGAGATTCTACATTTAATTCAAAAGCACTCAATGTTATATCATCTGCACCAGTTGGATATAGCTTAGATGTTGAATTTTGTTGAATATCATACTCGTAGATTTCTGGATATACTGCTTTATAATTATCCGCTAGTGGTGCGCATGTATCATTAACATTATCCTTAAAGCGTGCAAAATACACCTTACCAGTTTTTTCATTATAAAACCTATTTGTAAACACCTCAACCATATTAGCACTATTAACTGAAAATGTAGTATTTATAGTTGATGGCTTAGTAAAGGCACCATCTTTATATGAAATTTTGTCAATAATGAGGGTTGACTTAGTTTCGAGGAATATGGTGTTTTGTATAATATCAAAATCTAGCAGCTCGTAATTAATTTGATTTTGAATTGAAGGAGCGTATTTCGTAATAGTTTTTTCAAGTGCAGATGATAGTAACTCAGAGGTAGAGTATGTACCATTCTTAACGTAAAGACTACCTATTAATGTTTGCTGTTCTTCTTTGGTAAGTGTTGTATTTGACGACGTGAGATTGGATACAATAGTTGAACCTCTTGAATCAATGCTATCTAAATAACGGTAGTTATCTGAGTATATAAAATCATTAGGCATTACAACCTCATCAGTAAAATACCCTCCTTCGTAACGCTTATATTGCCCACCAGCAGAAAGATAATATCGTATATCTGTTGCAAAAGTTAATTCAGCGTTCTCTGTAATAATATTGAAGTCAGCTTCTGTTGTAATATCAGATAAAGGTGTTTGCTCTGTTTGAATATCAACAGGAGTAGGGAATGTACCTTCAACTAAAACTGTATAATAGTAATTGGCGGATGCAGGATATCCAGGCCCTAGACCTGTAAGTGGGTTCGGAAGTTCACTACCATCTAGGTATGTAAATGCACCACCATCTCGCCAGTATGGTAATAGGTTTCTGGTGTCTTGAAGGAGCTCTTGATATGGATAAAACTCTCTCATATATAGAGTAAGTGGAGTATCTAGAGCAGTTACACCGTTAGTATATGTGCTAAGTCCTGATCTAATCGTTGTACCGTTAACTCCCGTTAAAGAATAGTTAAAATTATAACCATCAACTTCATCGAAAAACACATGACCATTTAAAAGTAAATTTTTAATATTTGAAGATATACTTTCGTCAATAGGTTTTAAAGGTTCCGCTTTAAATAATGCATATTCATTACCGTAAATATCAGTTTGATATTTCGATACTAGTCCTTGATTGTATAAGTCTGTAAAGTTTAGTTTATAGCTAATATCATTACGCTCTACTAACTGCGAATCATTACGCTCTTTAGTAGTGTAAGATTCGTAAGTTGTAGATTTGTTCGTAACTCTAGGATCGCCTGTTGCAAAACCACTTGATACGTTTCTTGTATTAAATCTATAATCAAACTTGTAATAAACTGGGTAATTATCCGTAGGGTTTGTAGAAACGTTTCCAAACTTAGAAGGATCTGGGAAAATATATACCTCATCCGACACTATAGCATTAGTGTCTATTGTATATGTGTAATCTTCAGCATGCAATTTAAATAAACCAATATCATCAGGTTTAAAATTAAGACCCGTATCTCTGAGTAGTTGGATCTCATTACTTTCTACTGTAGCTGTATTAGCAGCTTGTAAATTGAGAGCATTAGCAGCTGGTGTATCTGCTCTAACTAAAATACCTGATGTAGCAGGGCTTGTTGTAGTGTTAATATAGTAAATATCTGTACCTATATATTTTGAAATTAGAGCTCGTTTTAAAGAATATAATTCAGATACTGATAATCCACCTTTTCTAAATTGATTAGCTAGCTGTACTAATTCATTATCAGGATTACAAATAGCATCAAACTCACTGGGTGTTAATGCCTTGGGATTAATTTTAAATGCTCGTAGATTAGTTAAAAAATTATTATCACCAGAAATAGCTTCAATACCAGCTGGATCTAAAAAGTATTTTGCTTCAATTTCATTTCTGTTAGCTGCTTCATTAATAGCAGTGGGTACATCAAAGTAATCGCCATATACATCAACAAATTCTTCAACCTCTATCCCTAAATCTTTAATTGCATCGAAAACCGTCAAATTTTCCGTATTTAAAGAATCTTCAGTATTAAAAATAAAATTATAAATATTGTCAAAAATAGCTTTTTCCAAGCCAACGGAGCTACCTTTAAGTTTATTTCTATCAATTACATATTTACCTTCATCACGTTTTTTCTTATAGAATAATGCAATATCTTTAAGACGGTTTGCGAAAAATGGTATAGCGACATCTAAATCAGCTGGATCATTGAAATTTATTTTTTCCAAGAAACGCTTTTCAGTTTCAGTTGTATAGTTAATCACTATCTCTCTAATGAACTGTCTGTAATAATCTTTAAATTGCGTTTGCTGCTCTTCTTCGGATGCATCTTGATTAGAATACCAGGTTTGAAGGTATTGACTATAGAATGAGCTATATTCGTCTGGCGAATAATCAGCTTGAGTATTAGTAATAAAGTCTAAAAACGAAAACGGTGCAATAGTATCTCTATACACACCATCTGTAATATCAGGGTTAGTGATAGAATACTTAACTAGAACTGTTCTTATAGATTGGTCAGACATAATTATTAATCTTCAAAAAGTTTGAGGCCTTCGTATAATGATTGTGAGAAGATGTTTGACATAGTACCGTCATTTTTCGACCAATCATTATAAGATGTAAGACTATATGAAATAGTGTTGTTGGGATCCTTAAAATCAATTATAGAGTTTTCAATATCAGTAGTTACATCTTTCTGATAGTAAAAATTATATATATCGAAAATATCACGCCCACCACCAGATAAAAGCGGCCATCCCCATGTAGCATTATAATCACCTAATCTATAGAATTGTGAGCTTGACGATAGTGGTTGAGTTAAAAGATCATATCCACCCTCAGTAAGAACTTCACATTGCCCAAATTGTTCAAGTGTAATAGGAGTACCGCTATTAAGTTCTTCTGATATAGCAGATACTAGCTGACCCGTTGATGTGCCATATACAACCCCATCAGTAATAGTAATAGTAGGGGTGGTTCTAGCACTAAGGGGGAGAGTAGTATTTAACGTTGTAAATTTACCACTATAATTTTCAGAAGCTATTATTGGCTGCCCAGCAACAATAATACTATTTGCATCTAGTTTGTCACCTAAGTTAAAGCCATAAAACTCATTATTTCGATAACCATAAGATTGGTAGTGGGTTTGATTTCTATTACGACGACCAAATAATTCAGATTTACTAATAGATAATAAATCAATGAGCCTATTAAGCTTAGGTGGAAAGGAATATTTATTTAACTCTGGTAAGTTAAGCATTTGTAAAATACCGTCTAGCTCATCAACGTTACTTTCGTTGATGGATGTATTATTATCAAAAAAGTTTTGTATCTTTTCATACGTTGCTTTACCAATAGAATCTTGTGTAGAGCTCAAATCTCCAAAAATCGATCCAATAAAATCACTCATCAAAACCCTTGCGTCAGTAAATAATGGTTGTTCTGCAATATCCTTAAATGCGGCTTTGAAATCTATATTTTCTCCTTTCTTGGAAACTGTATAAAAGCTACTTGGGTAAATAGTAAACGTACTACTAGCGCCAGATATAAAATTACCAGAATACGTCGTATGTCCAGAAAGATATACATCTTCCAAGGTATCAGAGTTATTACTTACAAAATAACCTTTATAAAATCCACCAGTATTGAGAGTTGATAGATCTAAGAAATTAGATGATATATCAATATCGTAATTGGTTGTACCATTTGTTAAAACAAGATTTAACTTAGGACCACTTCCTGCACTTAATAGTGGCATGTTCTTTTGAGTAAAGTTATTGTCATCCTTCACTTTAGTTACAAATGCTATTTTTGTTGTAGCAAATTTTGTAGCACCAATATTAAAAGTTGTAAACGAATTGTTAGGACCTTCTCCATCTAACCCGTTGGATGAAAAGGAAAGCTTGTCATACGTGTTATTAGAAATTGTAGTGGAAGATACGCCATAGTTGGTCGTATTAGCATATTCAAAAATATCTCCTTGCTTGTAGCCAAATATGAGATTATATTTACCCGGATAATCACTCTTAAAATAAATATCTGCCGTACCTGTTAAGCCTGCATAAAAAGCATCAGGATCTGTTTTCGTAGTTTGCACAATCTCAGTGCTGCTTAGTTTAATATAAATTGGAGTATCTTCAGTAATAACACTGTCAACTTCAATGTTCTCAACAACTCCACCGGATGTTAATTTTTGTACAAAAGAGGAATATGGCTTTAAATGACCATATGTTTCATTAGAGTAACCATTCCGAAAATAATCGTTATCAGTACCAGCAGAAGAATATGCTACTATTGACGGGATACCAAGCTCAAGAGATCTATATGAATTATACCTATCAATGGTAATTGGATTATCTAGCTGACCTGTATCTGCAGATAATGTAGATGATAAGGTGTTACTAACGCTAATATCGAGAGTATCCTCAATATAATCTTTAATATCTACCTTTGAAGAGAATGTATCAAAATAACCGGTACCTGTCTTATCATATAAATGACAGGTTACCTTATACTGTCCCGGTTTGTCATATGCATGTGATGCAGTAACACTTTCTACTGTAGTACCATCACCAAAATTCCATACAAGTCGCTTATTAGAAACAAAATCTTCTATCCCATCATTTAAATTGGGTGTAAAATAAAGAGGTGTAAAGGGAAGCGCAAAGGTCTCGTAGGTCTCTACATTTCTATAGTCTCGCACATAGAAAAAATTGTATAGCAAATCGAATTCACCAGATGAATCGAGTTGTAGAGAACTTAACGACATATAACATATTTAATCCTACAATCGTCGTATAGCAATCTTATTCGTGATATTTTGAGGATCGTAGAAATATGCAAATTGAAAATCTTCTAATTGATAATTTAAAGATTGT
>Ga0098055_1000640_pt1 | contig 20380 bp, 30 predicted proteins | sample 17_taG_FD_75107 | JGI IMG/M metagenome (GOLD analysis project Ga0098055, IMG submission 75107) | Marine viral communities from the Subarctic Pacific Ocean - 17_ETSP_OMZ_AT15314 metaG | ecosystem: Environmental > Aquatic > Marine > Oceanic | place: Pacific Ocean | collected 2015-01-18 | reverse complement strand
TTAGTTGCTCCGCTTTTCACTTTAGTTGCTCCGCTTTTCACTTTATTACCATATTTCAAAGCTGCAGCGCCACCCCTAGTTGCCGCTAATTGAGCACCCTTTGTAGCTGCGTAACGGCCAACCATACCTAAACCTACTGGAATAAAAGCCAATTCTTCAATAGAGTTTTTTCTTTTTATTTCGTTCTTTTTGTTTTTGTGTTTCCTACTTTTGACCGTTGCTTGTTTTGCTGCCATTTTAACTACAGAAGCGGATTCATTTGCGCTAACAATATTTTGTGCTGTAGTTCCAGCACCAAGAGAAATAAGAGCAGTCCCTAAACCTGCCTTTTGTAAAGGAGTAAACTCATGTTTCGTTACTTTATCAAGTCTGTCCTTTAATTTAACTTTATCTTTCTTCTTATCGTCTTTTTTCTTATCATCTTCCATTACAACTGAGAAGATTTCGTCGTGGTCTTTTTTCTTTGACAAGTCTTTCCATCTAGAAGGTAACTCAACACTTGTAGGTGTTTGATTTATAATTTCCTTTGAAGCAACTGCTTGTTTCTTCATCCACTTAGTTTTCGCACCCTTACTATGGAAAGATATCTTGACGTTTTCTTTTATTGTTTTCTTTGCAAGGTCTTTGACATATCCGTGGAACATGTCGTCACCCTGAACAGGGTTCTTTGCCATGCGTTTGAACTTCATGTGCTCTTTACCGCCATCTAACTTCTTCATTAAAACGTCAAATGTCAACTTTTGCTTAGGTGTCAGTTCATCTTTATTTTTTCCAAGAAGTAGTTTCTTTTTCTTATCTGCATCTTTATCTGCTGCAAGTGATGAAATAGGTTTCGTTATTGCTGAAGCAGCACCTGCTGCTTTTTTTGCTGCCATAGCACCTATACCTTTGTTAATTGCAGCACCACCAGCAGCTCCAAGTCCTGCTCCGGCAAGTCCTCCTACAACTCTTTGTCCAAGAGTTTTATTTTTTCCAGAAGCTCCAGCTAGTGCTCCAATAGCACCCCCAATCGCTGCAGCCTTTCCGAGACTTTCGTTTACATCTTCTTTTATTTTTCTTATTTCTTTGAACTTTTTCATTACGCTAAATCCTTATCGTGGTTCAGACCACCCTTTTTCTTTTTGACTATGAATGCATTTACTCTTGCGTATCCCCATTGTTGAGGGTTGGTTCCTGGACGATGTCCTGTCCTCCACGCGGCAACTCCTCTATCATAAACCTTCTTCAAAACGCCATAAGATATTCCAGACTTTTCACTTTTTTTCTTGAGTGCTTCGTCTGCTTCGGTAATAAATTCTTTGAAACTAGATGTCATTTCTTCAACCTTCTACTTCTTGCTTCTGTTATTCTCTTTGCTAGGTCTTTTTTATTGACTGTTACATCTGACTTCATAAATGTTCTTGTTTTACGATAGTCAAGACGCGCAGGCAATCCTTTCCTATCAAAGATTTTAAATAGTGTTTTTTGAACGCTACTCATATCACCACCTATGAGTCTAACGAGGTCGGTTAAATGTTTTTGTGCTTGAGTAACATCAAACTTCTTTCTCGCAACATCTTTTACCCACCTACGAATAATCTTTCTGTGAATATCTCCGTTGACAACACCATCAAAGTTTGATAGGAAAGGACGACCCGATAGGTCTATATGCCTTCCAAAAAGTTCTTCTAGTGGTGTTTCGTCTGTGTATTTCTTTTTTAGTTTGTCTGTGCCTATTTCCCCTGCGTTCTCTCCGAACATCTTTTCATATTCTTTGGTATACTTACTTGGTTTCGTCTTCGCTGATTTGTCACCCGGAGCAGGTTTGTAGGCATTTGGATTATCGTCATCCATTGCCTGTCCTTTCTTAAAGTGGGCGTCGCGTTTCGATTTGGTAGACTTTGCCATATCCTTACCTGTCGCGTCCTTCGCATAATATGCCGCAGGTTGGGTTCCCTTCTTATCCTTTATATCAGGGTCTTGTCGTTCAACTAACTGAACTGCGTCTAACCATTTTCGTAACTTCCTTTCGCCACATTCAACGATAACATAGTTCGCACCTAATACGGTTACGACTCCTATCTCATCGCTCTCTTTTATTACTACTGTATCGCCTAGTTCAAATAGAGTACCGTTGACATATGCCTCACGAGTATCGTCTTTCTTACCAAGGTCGATGTGATTTTTAAATGTTGTTTGTTCTTTAAGACCTAATCCTTTCCTTACGTCATTGAACAATTTACGTGTATCTTTATCATTCATATTCTTTGGAACACCCAAAGTGAATGCTTGATAGTTATTATCTTTTGCGTTGGCACGTTGTTTAGATGCAGACATTCCTTCTACGCCCTCGGAATCAGGGTCTCTACGACCTGCAGATACTACTTTGATTGACTCGAAATTATAGAATCCATGACGTGCCTTCGTACCGTTATATTTTTTAAGTAGTACATCAAACTCTCGTAGTCGGTCTTCACCAACTACCATATTGATGCGTTTGTATCCTGCGTCGTATAGTGCTACTGCTATACCAAAAACATTTTTCACGTTCTTATCTACTATAATATTACGACCATACTTTGGAAACATTTTCCGTAGGTGTTTAATTTTGTCTGAATATGATAATGGGTCTTTGGGTCCCGTTGTTTGAGAAACATAAACTTTCCAGTCTGAACCAGATGCTTTACCCGCAATCGTATCTAATACTTTTCCATGACCTATTGTAGGGGGATTCATTCTTCCAAAGGTGAAGTAGACCTCACGGGTTTCTTCAATAAGAAAATCTTTAAAATTCTTAATCATTATATATTACTTATCGCTCTTTTTTTTGTTTTTCTGTAACTTAGCAGCTTCTTTTTTCTTTATATCAGGTAATAATTTTTTGGCTACTTTATTAATCTTACCCTTTTTCTTCTCAAGTTTTTTCTCTATCTCTATCTTCTTACTTATAGGAACTTGACTAAGAGGAACGCCTTTGGTCATTTTAAGTGCGATTTTAGTTCGTGCCGCTTTAACCGCACGTTTTTTAAGGACTTCCATACTCGCAACTTTCCTAGCTGCGCGAGCGCGACCTAATGCCATCTTGGCTTTATTTTTTGCCATGGAACGTTTACGTGCCATACGTTGTTGTATGTTGAGTGCTTCCATCTCAACTTCAGGGTCTTCACTCTCAGTGAATGCGTTAAATCCTAATGGTTTTTTATTACTCATTTTTACTTCCTTGGTTTGTCCCATCCCTTTAGTACATCTGGACTAAAGTTGTTATACGAAAATTCCATGCGGTCAACTAACTTAACCGCGTCACCACCTACTTTATCAATAGCAACAAAACCTTCTGCTCCTGCGACCTTATAACCTTTTTTGGTCTTCACAAACGTACTAGTTTTACCAATGCTATTAAGTTTATTTATAAGTTTTAATTTCGCTAATACAATACTTTTTTGTAAATCGAACATATTAATTAACGATTTTTTGTTTGTAGTAGAGAAAAACTTCATGATCACGTCTAGTTTATCCTGTTGGGTCTTCTTACCTTTCTCGCTTTTTCTTTTATCAATCTCTTTCTTGTACCTATTACTTATCCATTTAATAAGTCCGTTCACATGAGATGCGCTTGGGGGTAGAAGTTGACCTTCTCTTACATATGTATTATTATATGTTTCTATTAATCTTGACAAAATTTCATTGCCTTCGAGTTCTCTTAGAGTATTGCCAGATATTTTATTGAATAATACACCACACTTTGATAAGAGTGTATTTACTTCTTCGGTTTCTTTTTCGTTAATTGTCGCATCACCTACGTTTGTTAACATTGCATCCTGTGACCATACCTTACTAGACTTTTTAAACTTAGAAACATCAACACCATACGAAGCTCTCATTGATGCAAAGTCTTTTCCTGTATAGGTTGTATGCCATACGATACCTATCTGTGCGTCTCTTACTTCCTTTGCTTGATCATAAGGAACCGCATATATAATTGTATTAGGATGAAAGGTCGTATAGTCTTTTCCATCAATGGTTTCTTTTTTAGTAACATCTGATTTAGAAAACAAGAAATCTCCTTGTATAACGCCCTTTATGCCAAGGTCAGGTAGATACTTCAATGCCTCTTTGAGTTTCTTTGCGAGTTCGCCTGAAGTATCAGCATCAATATCTGCGTCTGTCTTATAGACTTTAGGATTAACATTAAAGATGCCTTTCTTCGCAACAAAGAACTTACCGTCACTTGGGTCTTCCCCACAAAAGATTGCTGGAGCGCCATCCCATTTAACAGAAAGTTTAGCGTCTGTCTTTCCTGCGAGCATATCTCTTAGTTCACGCAACGCATTGATTGCTTCTCTTGTACCCTTTACTCCTCCATAGAGAACTTTGTCCTCGATATGAGTCATGTGAGTATTCTTTTGCTCTGTTATGAATGATGAAAACTTTTCCATTAGTACACCTTACAATGTATAGATGAGAAGTCGCTTACCTTTGTACTTGAGTAATAACAACTTTTAAGTATGCTTGGGTCACTTCCTAAGAAAATTTCTAAATAAAATGCAAGGAAAGCTCCTGCTTTTAATCCTATTTCTGTATCAGGATACTTAGAGATTTTATCTACCACTACGGGATTTCTTAAAAGTATAGGTAAAGTTTTATTCAGATATTTCATTGGGTTATCTAAAATAGTCTTTTTACTTGTTTTAATATCAAACCCATTCTTCTTAGCGAGCGCTGGGAATAGAAGTGCAGATACAGCACCTAGTTGAACTTGAGAACCTTTCTGTCTGCCCTCAAGATATATTCTAATGTCTGAGTCCCTAGATACTGTAGCTGCTTTATATCCAACTCTTATATTAAATCCTTTTATATTTCCGTCAGTTTCTAATATAAAATTCTTTTGAAAGGGGTCGAATAATACTCTACTTACTTTTACGTCAACATCAGGTAAACTGCTGTTCGATACTGTTTGAAAAATACCTTTTTTGTTTGGAGATACTTTCTTTAGAGAAACTCCGATAATTTCTTTCGAATGATATTTCTTTACTAACCAAGCATTAAACTCTTCGAGCGTTGACATATTTTTTGTTTGTGAAATAATCTGCGCTTTACCTATAGACATAATCCATATATCAGATGGATTCCAATTATCTTTCTTATCTTTAAGACCTAACCTTTTAGCGATACGCAATAATACGCTTGAGTCACTTTTACTATCTGAGTCAAGATATATTTTATGTTTACTAAAATCAGTTCCCATACTTCCAGTAAATGCGATATATTGTTGTTCAAAGTTATGCATCCAAACAGGACTAAAATCATATCCAACTTTATCAGATATAGTTTTTATGTCTTTATTACTATTACTGAACGCTGCTTTAAAGTATTCTATAGTTCCTTGTTCTTGTTCAGAAGTAGTGGGAATAGTTACTTTATCACCCTTCCTTGCTAACTTACCTGACCCACGAACACCTCCGGAGGGTGTTAAAGAAACATTAACGAGGTTAGAAGAAAGGTATTTGTTTCCTGATGGAGAAAACCCATATGTAACGAGTTTTCTATCTACTGCCATTTTAGGGATTGCTCTTTTATCTGTAATCTTTATGGTTAAACGTTTTGATGTCTTTAGAAAATCATACTTGTCGTCTATATACACTGATTCAGCATCCGCTACAGATTTTAAATCTTTAAAGAATTGTTTTAGATTGGGATGCATTATTGCAGGTAAATCGTCAAACCCTAACCATAGCTTGGTCGCTTCTGTCAAGGTAGAAAAAGATTTAAACGATTTCATTGTAGTTTCCCATATGTATAAAAAAGATTTCTTACATCTATTTATAACAATTTGAAACTGGAATTTTCCTCATTATACTTTTTTATTGTGTCTCTTAGGGTGTTTATCCAGTTATCTCGGTGTTCCACATAGATTTGTGGTTTGTCTTTACCGTCTACTGATATAATAGTTACGAGTTGAGTAATAGGTTGACCTGTACGTTCTTCCCACATGATAGCATACGCTGCCTCTTGCATAAAGTAGTTCTTGACCCATTCTCTTTTCTTAGGTTTCATTGAAGTCTTGAAGTCAATAATAGAGACTACCCCATCAAACTCAGCAACGCAATCAACCCTACCCGCAACTCCAAGATGAGTAGAGTACAGAGGTGCTTCTTGAGCATAGACCTTACCAATAAATCCATCGAGTATAGGTTTCATTACATTAAACGAATGAATGATATCCGGAGTGTACCCTTCCTTATAGTCAGGTTCATTATTAATATACTTCTCGGTAATCTCATGAACGCGAGTACCACGACCTGCTGCTTTTCCAGAGATACGGTTCGCCTCTTTTTCTCCTACTCTTTTACGCCACTTAGCGATAGAGTCACGTGATAATATAGAAAGTACAGTGGTGATAGAAGGTAAGTCAACTCCTTCAGGTGTACGATATGTACGTCCCTTCTCAGTTGTTACGGCATTCATCTCTGTGAGTTCAACGTCTTCATGTATAAACATATTATATCTTTCTATTTAATTTAATCATAGTATACTATACTTACTCTTGTAAGTCAAGCATTTTCTCTTTTATTTCTTTTTTGAATTTTAGAAAGTCTTCAACCTTTTCTATATCTTCTGGTATATCAACCGCCAAACCATAATCTTCTACCTCTACCATCTTTACAAGTTGCCCTCGTTCAAGGAACCTTCTCATCTCAATACTCTCGGTAGTGTCAGGAGAGTCATCTTTTCTAGCAAAGTTACGAAGTGTACTTGCGTTGAATGCAAACAAACCTAGTGACTGTAACTTCGATACAGGAAGTCTTGAGAAAAACATAGCATAACCATTGTCATTTATAACAACCTTGGTCACGTTTCTATCATTCATTTTACTATAGTCTGTCATTACTCTGTACGCAACCGATACACCAATCTCGTGGTCAAAGGTATCAATCATCTTGTCTATTGCTTCAGGATTGATAAGAGGTTCGTCACCTTGTATATTGATAAAGATATCTGAGTATCTAACTCCGTGCATATTCTTTACTGCGAGAGCAATCCTATCTGTACCTGTTTCAACATCATCATCTACCATAACAACTTCCATAAAGTTATCTCTACAATATTGATGAATAGCAACATTATCCGTAACGACTATTACTGAATAGAGTTTTTTTGACATAAGGCATTGCTCATATACTCTTTGTATCATCGGTATACCATCTATCTCTGCTAGTGGTTTTCCAGGAAACCTACTTGATTCCCATCTTGCGGGTATAAGTCCTATCACTTTCTGCTGCATCATATTTTCCTTCTCATAATCTCTATTGCTTTACGCATCACTTCTTCTTCTTTATTGTATGCTTCTACTTCCCAAGGTAACTCTGTATACTTAGTATCTCTGTAACATTTACCTTTCCAGTTCATTTCGTCCAGTACACCAGACGCATACTGTTTCGCATGAATAAGTTCGTGGGCAATCGTTAGGCATACTTCGTCCATCGCAACTTTGTCAGTAGCGATTTCAACTTCTACTTCTTCGGTATCTCCCCAACAGTATCCATGTGCCCCACCTGTAATAGTAGGTTCCATCACGACTGTCAGTTCTAGGTCAGGATATTTCCATAGACCCAGAACATCAAGACAACCGTTGATATAAGGAACAAACTTTTCGGGACAATCATAGTTTACGTGTGTCATATACTACTTTCCTGCTACCGACTTCAACTCTTCTTCTTCAAACAACTCATCGATGAAGTTACGAGTTTCGTTGTGGAAACTTCTGAACGCATTGAAAACAGTGTCAGAGTTTTCTAACTCACTCAATTCAACACCATCACGAAATCCTTTAGCAGGAGTCCAGACATCGAAGAAACCATCACTGACCATAGCACACCAGAACCAACTTCTAGTAGTACCATCAGCAAACACTGAACCCATACCCATCTTACGAGTAAACTCTCCGTTCGCATCACCAATAAAGGTAATATCATTACAATTTGCTTTGATACTGCTTTCCCAACCATTCATAATCGCTTGAGTATCAACTGAAACTATATTTACAGAATCAATCATACCTCCAAGATGCCTGAAAGCAGGGTTCATCATTTCATTGTCACGAATCACTCGCCAAATGTTACTGAACATTTCTCTAGAACTTTTTTCAAAGGCACCTGCCACTCCAAATATCAAGTGAGTACCTTCACCAGAGAAACAAGGGAAGTTCTTCAAACCACTTGAATCTACTTCTGGTAACATATTAAAAGACATAATTTTTTTCCTTTCATAATTTATCTTATATTATTACTATACCTGAAAAAAACCAAAAAGTCAAGCATTATTTTCAAAATAAGTAAAGTTTTTTTGAAGACACTAGAGCGCAAACTCTACTGCCTTCTCTAGTGCTTTCACCTTACGAGTTTGGTTCGCACCAAACCAAGAGGAAGATAAACGACTATCTGCATTACGACCCATCTCATGGTCAGTAAAGTAAGTCACGCTGTTAAACGCAGACCACCAAGAACCTTTACCGAACTCCGCTCCTGCTTGAGTACCAAGAAGTTCGTATGCTTTTCTAGCATTTACTGCTAGGTCTTCAACAGACTTAACCTCAACATTTTTCTTACCCTTATATGTTCTTGGGAACACTTCATTGTAATACTTTATGAGAGACTCGCCAGTGAACTGACGTGAAGCAAGGAACTGAGCAGTCTCTTTAAACTTAGCAAACTTCTCATGAGCAAGACCCATAGTTTCTTTTACTTCGCTAGGGTCAAATGCCTTACGATGAGATAAGGTAGCAGCATTCCTAGATGCCATCTCTAGTGATAGAGATAATGTATTGTTACATACAACTCGGATAGGTGTAAACCTAACGTCGATTGACTTACCATACATATGAGGATTTGAGAACAAGAGATATGAATCAACTTGGTCACCCTTTAGTACGTCAAATGATTCCTTCACTTTAGCAAGTGCCCAAACCATCTTACCACCTTTTAGTGAACCCGCAGTATGCATCTCCATATCACCTGCGTTAACGAACTCTGAGAAGAACTCAAATGCTTCGTCATTCTGTACAGGGTTCCAGTTGTCGCCAACTACATCAAGGACTTTGTTGTCACCCGAACGAACGAGTGCTTTCTTTCCTTTGATTTCAACACCAGATGATGTTGTCATCGTTTCTTTTTGAACAGACCAATCCAGACCTGCAGCGATTTGTATCTCTGCGGGAGTTAAATTTGAATCTACCTTTGTGCCCATGCCATGCCAAGGAACATCTCCTGCATATGCGATTTGTGCTTTACCATTTATAATTTCTAGTTCGTGTGCCATAATTTTTCCTTTACTTTTCTGACTATAATTATAGTATATACTATTGAGCAGAAAAAGTCAAGACTTATTTTTAAAATAAGTAAATTATTTTTGGAATTTATATGGGGAGAATATTTCTATGAGTTCTTCTTTACCTTTTACTTTGATATCGCCTATCTTAATAGACTTCATATCTTTAGGTAAGAGTTCTTGTGTATAACTACTAATAATCGTAGGGAACTTTTTATAATCACCACGACCCGCAGTTGCTTCTAATCGTGCCGCAAGATTGACAGCATCACCAATTACAGAGTAATCGAACCTTGTACTACTACCCATGTTACCAAGGATTGCGGTTCCAGTATTCACCCCTGTCCCAACATTTATATCGGGTAGACCTCGTTCTTTATATAACTTCTTGAGTTCAAGGGTCTTCTGTTCTATCTCTATAGCAGACTTGACTGCCATCTCTGCGTGGTTCTCCATTACAATAGGTGCAGAGAATACTGCCATTATGCAGTCGCCCATGAACTTGTCAATCATACCACCATTATTCAAGACGATTTGAGTGACTTCATCTAGGTATTCATTTATGAGTTCACATAATCCTTCGGGGTCATCGTTGTTCTTATAGTGTTCTGATATAGGAGTGAACCCAATAATGTCAGTAAACATATAAGACATCTCGCGTCTCTCTCCTCCTAACTTCAATAGGTCTGGATTTTTCTGAAGTTGTTCTACTTGTCTTGGGTCAAGATATGTTCCGAATTGTGCTTTGATTTGTTGTTTCAATTTGAACTGAGTATAGAACTGGACAAAACTTCCGTGTGAGAATACAAGTAGTAATGCGAGTAACGGAAACACAGGGTCAATCAATAGATACGATTTAGTGAAGAGTGACGTAGCACCCATCACAGATAAAATAGATATCACAATAAATCCTGCGCCGGAGCAGATTATTGGTAATCTAATAAGAGCAAAGAGAAGTAATAGGGATACAATCAGTGTAAATAGAAGTTCGTATATAAAGAACTCATCGGGTCTTGTTATGACAACACCATCTATCATAGTCTTGATGAGGTTTGCTTGAATATCGTGCGGATACATATTACCGATAGGAGTTGTTACAACAGGACTTCCCTCAAAGGTAGCACCAACTATCGCGATACTTCCTTCGGGTATCTTGTCTATATCTGTAAAGGAATATCTCTCAAACTGATTCCAGAATGCTATCTGAACATTTCCGTTTATATCTGTAGGTATGTTCTTGAAGGCAGGAATACGAACAAACTGAATACCATAATCATCTGTGGATATTTGGTATGAGATATCTCCTGCCGCAACTCTGAGAATATCTAATGCGAATGCGGGGTATATTCTATTGTCAAAGTATTCAAGTAGAGGTGCTCGTCGTAGTATTCCGTCCACATCTCGTGATGAAGATATTGTACCATACCCTAACGATGCGTCGTGAAGTTCTTCTCTCGCAAATAACATTCCGTTGAGTTCGGGCAAGAAATCAGTCGCGTCTTTCTCTCCAAAAGTTGCTGTACCTATGGTCGGTGGTCTGTATTTTGTATTTGTTTTACTTGAAGGAGTTATAGCGAGTACTGAGTTTTTCCAAGATAGTGCTGAGGCGAGTGCCGCATCTCCTCCGAACCTGTCTTCCTCACTTAGTAAAATATTGATTCCTATTAATGCCTCTGGTGCTTCGTCTATATAATCTGCGAGGATATTTCTTGGTATCGGATATTGCCCTAGTTTCTCCAGTGTAGGTTCATCTATATCTACGAGGACAATCTGTTCTGACTTAGTGGGTTCTTGGTCTCTCTGTAATCCATCGAACCAAGATAACCTAGCACTCTCTAACATGAATGGGTCAGCAACTCTAACTAGTAAGAGTAGTCCCAGTGTTACGAGTACGTGCCAGTTTTTCATATTATTGCTTTATAGTTAGTGTTGTAGATTGACCACCATTTATTACGATGTCATCAAACTCTATTCCGTCACTCTCATATATTATTCTCGTTGACTGTTCCACATCAGTACTTATATCAACGATATCATTTACGTTTCTGAGTAGTCTTACTTCTTTAGCATCTACGATTGTGTTAAACTGAGTCGCAGTATCAAACCCCTCTTCGGTTCCTTCAATCCTCAACTCGCCACCCTTTTGTTCATCACTAAGGAAACCTTTGTCATCTAGTATATCTGAGTAATCGTCAAGAAGGTCTTGTAGGAAATCAACATTTAGAAAGTCTACATCTAATTCCGTGAACTCCAGATAGTCTCTGTCAAGTTCGTCTTCATCTAATAGTGCTTCATCAAGGAAGTCAATATCAAGAGGATTTATGTTCTTCTTTTCGTTGAGTGTATCCATGAAGTCATCATAGGTCTGTTCTTCTTTTGGTGGGTTTATGATCATAATGTTGTTTAACATATCTAAGGATAGGTCAAGTATAGCAGGATTAGAAGGTGGTGATTCAAATAGAGTAGTCGTTGTACTCTCGAAGGGTTTATTCAGAACCACCTCTCCTGCCAGAGTAGATACAATAATCTCACCAGAGGATACTCCGTTTATGTCGGGAAGTAATACTATAAGACTTTTACCAAACTCATCTACAGTAACCGTAAAGTCTGTACCCCGAATACCAATAGTGGCAGTCGGAGTTTTGAGTCTGATATTTTCTTTGTCTACCTTACCAAGTCCACCAGAAATAAACCTTGCTGTTCCTTGGGCAAAGGTCATAGCAAGGTCTGATTTACTTGGGTCTTTGTCGAACACAACATTATCAATGACAATACGAGTATGTTCTGTCATCCGTAGTTTACTGTCATCAACGAAACGTACTTGCATCCGTCCGTCACCTGTACGAAGGTCATCGTTTGATATAACGTCAAAACCCTTGTTGGGTTCTAACTCTTTTGTTTCTCTTACTACCTGTCGCCAACCGACTGCTCGGTCAACAGCACCTATATCTTCTAGACTAGTTGCAACCTGTGGCAGTACCAGAATCAGACTGACTAATACAAATCGTAGCAGGTGTCGTACTTGTTCCAGAACCATTGAAATCTATCTCCAAACTATCGGTTTGTAATGTTGATTGTTGGTCAATACTGACATCCCAATAACTACCCGAACCATCTATAATCATACTATGACCATCATACCCATCGACATCTACTGTCAAAGTATTGTTGTCACCTATGACATCCATAGTACTTGTGTAGTCATTCGCATCGATATCAAAATCAAGGGTATTGTAATCCCCATCAAGTATCCAATCAAAGTCTGCGTTGTTTGCTTGGTCATTTCCTGCGACATCAAGGTCAACTGTATTACCAGAACCAGACAGGTCAAGATTAAATGAACCTCCTGTTGAACCGTATACATCTGAAGCATCGATGTTTAGATTGAATGCGTTTGTTGAACCAACAATATCTAAATCGACACTGTTGTTGTCTCCAACAATATTACCAATCACGTCGTTACTACTTCCAACCGCATCGATACTAAGGGCAATATTATCACCACTTATTAGCATTTTAGTTGAGTCAGTATCTGAACCGCCCACTTTGTTACCAGAACCATCTTGTGTGATATCGATTGTGACACCCGCACCAGATTGGTCTATATAGATTTCATTGTCCTGCGCGAACGCAAAACTAGGCAGTAAAAACATCATAACAAAAACGATATTCTTATAAATCGCCATTAGATTATCCTCTTATATCTTTTATTAAAGTCCAGTACTTTTTATCTTTTCCCCGAATAATAAGTTCTAAAACCCCTGTCTCAATAGCACGTTGAGTTGCAATCGAAACACTCTCGTTGCGGGCAACACCAGACTCAACCTCAACAAGTCTAGTACCCTGCTCTACAAAACGAAATATGTCACCACCAATGGCAGTAGACAAAATCGTTTTACTTGTTATTACATCAAGTAAAACTTCACCTGTCGCGACACTTATCAATCGTATGTTTATAGTCACCGTGTCACGACTAAACTCACGCGATGAACCGATACCGAGATACCTCGCACCATCACCGCCTGATTCGATACTGTGGTCATATCCCACAATACCTCCTGCAATAATCATACCCGCAAAAGTTAAAGCAGGTAGTTTCTTTGCACCTTCCCCCTCATAAGAACTTCTAGTTTGTCTTATGAGTTGTCTTTCTCTTGTCAACGACTCAAGTTGAGTCCTGTCAACCACCTTAAAAAACTCACCATTCCCCGCACGAGTCAACGCGCGTATCAGATAAGTATCTGGTGCTTGTGTAACGGCAGAACTAAATGAAGTACCACCACTACTTGTCTGTCTCTTTTGTCCTGTCTTATCAGTAAACGAATAAATCGCAACTGAAGGTTTCCTAATCGGTTCTCCAACATTCTTGAGTTGCTCTGAAAGTAACTCTCGTTGGACTTGGGCATCTTCTATTGTTTGTCTTAGAGTGATTTCCTCAATACCAAGACTTGAACAACTAGATACCAAAATTCCCAATAGGAATAACAATGACCGTAACATTCCCGAATTCATCTGTAATTGTTAACTCCACTTTATCGCCATCGACGACATAACTAATCCCTGCACCATCCACAAAAAACTCACCTGTATCTGATGGGTTTTCTCCGAACATGCTATCTACTAACTGTCTTGAGAGTGTAGAATAAATCCTACTCTCCACATTTCTCAGAAACCTTGCGAGGGTAGTATTCTCTGCTTCCCTTGCCGCTTCTTCTAATGCGTCCTCTAACTCTTGTTCTAATGCATCCTTACGAGTTCGTTCTTGGTTCTCAATCGTTAGGTAATGACTTGATGTATTCTGTCCATTGAATGAAGGTGACTTGAACTTATGGTCTATAGGAGCGGCACAGGCATTCGTACTCTGTATCGCAACCAACAACCAAGCAATAATCAAACCTCCAAAGAAGTATTTTATTCTATCTAGTATATCATCTCTATTCATCGTTATCTTTCCTCTTCATCTCTATAGCAGTATCTAACTTCTGTTGTAGTCTTATAATATCGTTGTCTAACATTCTTATTCTATCAATAAGTCCAATTAAAGTAACATGTGCGTCACCTAACTTTGCTTCAATCTCCTCTGTAATAGTTTTCCATACAAAGTAAATCATATATAACATTCCAACTGCGGCAACTATGGGAAACCCAAAGTCCTTTACCGCGTTTACTATCTCATCCATTATCAATCTCTTCTTGCGTCGTTCTTTCCGTCTGCCCTTGATATCCTGTCAAGGTCTGGTCTCAATCCAAGTATGACACATAGCGTTGTATCAATCCTTATCATATCGTGGTTCATAGTCTTTACACGATTATCTAATGCACCTGTAATACTATGTAGGGTTTTTACCTGTCCAATAACACCTTCCATAATATATTTTAGTGTAAGAAACATAAAGAACCCACCTATCATTGCCATTGCGACAGGGAAACCGAGTTCTTTTATTAATGTAAACGCTGCGTCCATACCGCTATTTATACTCATTAATATCTACAAATACAAAAAAAGGGACACCGATTAAGATGCCCCTAGTTTGAAAGGAAAGAGGTGCTAACCATGTCACCTCACGAGTCTATTAGGCGACCAACCCTTATTCGTGTTCTCCACCATATCCGCGTGAAGAGGTAGCACTTGAAGAAGGTCTACGAAACACTTCTGGTTTTCTTTTTGCGGTCTCAAAGGTTCCGACTGTAACTGTAATCGCGGCAAGTGTCAACATATGTAATATCATACTATACACTCCGGCAATAAAACTTCCTATGATTACTGCGAACACAATACACCACATCCAAGCAAGAACCTGTAGCACCATATGGCGTACACCTATATCAGGTATGTTTCTCAGGGGATTTGACTTGTGGTCAAAGATTGCGTTCCAACTATTGTATATAAATTCTTTCATAACTTCTCCATATTAATAAGTGGAGACTTCTGTTGCTAGGTGTCTCCGAACCCCGAAACACTATGCCGCTAGGGCAAAGTTTTCATGTGCGAATGAGTTATCATTTGCAGTTAGTTAAATTGACCTATGTCGTGGTCATACGATAGTTCTACTCTCACTTATTCCTATCAGTCGATACTATTCGCCCCCATCAAAAAGACTGACCCAAATGCACCGACATTGGTTTAGAGACTTTCGATTGCGCGTCTGGTCAAATGGGGTCAGATAGTATCACCTATTGCCCTCATTGCGAAGAGGTATGCATCCCTCCGTGGGTCTCATCAGTTCTTATGGTGGAGGCGGGGGGATTCGCACCCCCGTCCTGCCTAGTTTTCAGTTTGGATTAACAAACTATATTCTTATTTATACCTTTCTTATTTTCTACCAATACTTTTTATTTCGTCTTGTGGAATAACTTGGTATGTACCTTTGTTATATCCGATTGCCACAGTATAGTTTTTTGATTCCTTCAACTTATATGACTTATCTTCTGGTGTTACATAGTCCATGCCCATTTCACTTAGAGAAGGATATGCCTCACGATGTTTTTTACCCTCATCGCCAAGGGAATATGTATCCTCTAGTTTAACCTTTGGTTGGTAAGGTTTTGCCTTCTTCCATGCGTTGGTCGAGCGTTTTCGACCATGTATGTTGTGAGTCATTGAACCATGTAACAGTTGCATTAGTAACCTACCCCATCAATATCTTTCTGTATAAGATTATACTCAGCGATGGCGTAGTTTTTGTAGACGATATTGTTTCCAAAAGTTTTTTCTACTAACGCATAAAACTCCGGACGGACTAGGTTGTAGTTCTCAGTTGCCAACATAGTTGACTCAAGAGGACAATCCCTCATCTCGTCTATTTCTCTTCTTCTTGAATACATAATATTTCCTTTCCTATATTATTACTATAAACTATTTAAACTAAAAAGTCAAGAACTTTTTTAAATAAAATCCGTTGACATTCCTGCACCAAAGGTTTCCTTTATTACAAAGGTAGTCTCCTCGGTTTCTGCTATCTCATTCAAAAACATTCTATGTTCCTCAGCATTACCCAAACACTCGTGGGTTGCAACCAAGGTAGATTCTTTATCTGGATGAGGAAACCCATTTACAACAGGACACTTCATAATCGCGAAACCTGAAATACAATCACCATTTTTATCAAACATAATATTTCCTTTAATCTTTCGAAAGTTTTTCGAAGTCCGCAGAGAGCATCAATAAACTCCCAGCAATAGCAAAACAGATACTGGGGAACATATCGGTGTTTTCTTCGATACCACCTATTCCTCCTGCCATCAGAAAAAATCCAACTAATAATCTAATCATGCGTTCCTCCAAACAATAATCCTAGAGTCTTCAGAAAGAACTTCTTCCAATAAATCTGCAGTTCTCTTGGCACTTTTACGATTACCTCCAAGCGTCCACTCAGTAATGTTCTCTGGTTTGATACCATTCTCCCACGACTTCCAATCATGTATAGTCGCGATGAACTCTTTACCACTTTTGGTCTTGACTGCCAAGTCCCATTCGAACAAAGTTTTTGTTATATGAGGACGCACCTTAGTCTTACGAGGTTTACCAAGTATCTTTGCCAACTGTTTTCGAGTTGCTCGGATTTCACCTATCCTACAGGTTCCGTGTATTTTATCGAGTTCGTCTTTTCTTAATTGACGACAAAGTATTTCTTTAGTCATTTTCTATCCTCTCTATTACAAATCTATTGATGAAACCACAATCCACGAACTGTTGTCCACGAAGTATTGCTTCTGCTTCTGTTTTGATTTCTTCAAAAAATCCCCATACCATTCGGTGGGTATCTGCACATCTAACTATAAACATAATATTTCCTTTCTATGCGTATGAGTATATTTCTTCATTACCTAAAGATTCTAAGTACTGATTACATTGTTCCATCATATCTTGTGGACACTGCATTTCAGTAACTGTTTCAGAACAGCAAGATATACCTTCTGCCCAAACCGTAATGGACTCAGCATCAACAACTGCATTTCCGTTTACTACTGTCGCAGTAAAATAAATATCAGCGCGAATTTCATCGCCATCGACTCCAGAAGCAAAACCTTCAAATTCATAATCTAATTTTGTCATAATATTTCCTTTCATTTATTATTAACTATACTTTACTATACCTGATAAAAACCAAAAAGTCAAGCACTTATTTTAAAAATAAGTAACTTTTTTATTTGTTAAGCTGCAAGTTTTATATTTCTAAACGCTAACGCTTCAGTTTTTTTCTTTTCTTTTATTATAATTTTTTTCGCAACCTTGCGCATATTTTTCAGAATTTTTGCTTTCTTTGGACTTTGAAAGTCTCGTTCATAATTCGTCTTGGCGCGATGACAGCAAGCACAAAGTGTCTGTAGATTTTCAGGATTATTGTTTGTGCTATCTTCATCCACGTGGTCAACATCAAGCATTTGTTCTCTAACTTCAACATCGTCAGGAAATGTTGTTGTACATGTAAACCCAAGACGACCATCTATATTTTCACAATAATCTTTACGGTGCATCAAATATTCACGAGTTATGCGACCATTCGAACTGGCACGCGTTCCCCATGCCCAACCTTTACCTAGTTTACGATTATCTTTTTTAAAACATTTATCGCATATAGGTTCACCTATCTTATCGGTGTACAATTCTGTATCTTTACCTACTTTTCGAAAATATGGTTTATTTGCACAAAAAGTTCCATTATACTTTGCGCTTCGCTTATTACAACAACTACATGTTGGCGCTTCAAATAGAGTATCACTTAAATCACCTGTACCAGTATAATAAATTACATCATCTTTAATAATTCTTCCCATAACTAACTTCCTTTTCATATCAAGTTATATTATCACTATACCTGATGCAAACTAAAAAGTCAAGTACTTTTTTTACTTTTTTAAATAAAGTTTTCTACATAGTTTACGAGTACTGCCGTAACTACTGCCGCTATAAAAATATATCCTAACATATTAATCATCCTTCCACATAATTGCTATGAGTAATGCTCCACCTATCCACGCACTCACTAGAGTAGGTGTTCCAAGGGTTGATATCCAATCTAACATTACTGTTCATCCTTCCAAAATATCGCGAGGGCAATACAGACAAACACATAACATGATGCCCATACCTCCATCGGGATACTACTCATTTTTGTCACCCAATAGTATTGCCATATAGATTAATGCCATAAAAGCAATAGTCCATATGATAGTCATTGGTATGACGATACTATCCATCGGTCTTCTCTTCTTCCATCTGTACCGCAACCTTGCGTGCCTCTACAAGTCTTGCAACTCGCAACTTTACAGAACGAGGAACTCCTCCTCCGCTTGAATATTTCTGTGCCCACATATCGAGTTCTTTATCTATGACAGATACACCTCTCATTGCGGCATCAGTTGTTCTTCTTAATTTTCTATTCATCTTCTTCTCTCCCATAGTGGTCATGAACATGTAGTTGTATTAACGCATAGTGAAGTACCTTCATTATGTCATCACGATTGTAACCATTCTTGTTACCATAGCGTTGGGCATACTTCATAATATTACCGATACAGAAACCATCTCCATGACCTCCGTCGATAATAAACTCAGTTGCCTGAAACTTGTTTTTAGAATAATGTTGATCATATGTATCATCTACATAGTTCCATAAGTCAGCAAGGTTCAAGTCCTCACTGTATTTGTATTTTGGATTACCTTCTCTCATACATCCCCCTCTTCTGTGATAACAAGTTCACCTATAAGAATACACTCACTATCATCAATATAGAAACCTTCTTTTTCTTCTAAGAAACTATATCGGTCTTCATCCCAACCTTCTATTAAACGTGTCTGCTCATCTTCAGAGATGCTTTCTCCACCAAAGATTAAATCCTCTGAGATACCGTCCCAAGTTTCAACAAATTCATATTCTTCAAATTCCTGTGGATAAAACTCATCGCCATCTGTATTATTAATAGCGTCAGTGAGCATTTCAACTTCATCTTCATTTAAAGGGGTAATGACGCATGAACCACTTCTCCAAAGTGTTGATAATTCAACTATAACGCCTTTATCGTTTCTGAAAAATTCGTTATCTATCCAAGACTTTTTCCACCTTGGAGAAACCGAGTAACTTTTATTCATTTCAATTTTCATAATATAAACCTTTCATAATATAACCCTATTATATACTAAACAAACCTATAAGTCAAGACGTTTTCTTAAAAAAGATGAAGAATAACCATGCCTTCTTTTATTATAATATATTTCAATGCCTTGTTCGATACAATACTCTTTGGCAGTAAAGTCTTTAGGTTCATACTCCTCACCTATAATTCTAACATCAGGATGAATAAGAGCAATTAATTGACAGAGTTCTTCTTCTGTAGTATAGGGTATTATCTCATCAACATACTTAACAGCGTCAAGTTGGATATGCCTTTCACTTACATTTTGAATGGGTTTGTTTTTCTCAGGTCTGTCAATCGTAGGGTCAGTCTGTAACCCACAGATAAGATAGTCGCATTGACTCTTTGCTTCTTGTAGCATAGAGATATGCCCTGCGTGTAATAAGTCAAAAGACGATGCCGTAAATCCTACTCGCATAATGCTTTAACCACGTCAGGGAAATGAACACCAATTATATTCCAACACCTTTCGGCGACCTCCATATGTTCCTTCTGAGTCCCATGACCTCTTCTCAGTTCACAATAATGTATCCAAGACCTTAAAGTACCAGACATATACAGAGTTGATTCGGTAAGTCCTTCAGGTAGCAATGCTCTTGCCTGTTCTTTTGCGACACCTCTTCCAAGTGCATCACGATAAGATTGTTCAGCATTCTTTGCGATTTCTTTTTGTTCCATACTCCACCATTCCTTCAACGACCTATCGTCTGTCGTATTAGAGTTCTGTCGGTTCTTCGTATCTTGTGTACGACACTCTCGGTCAGTAATAAACACTGTTGCCTCAGCATACCTTTGAGAAAACTCTTGGAATGAAAACGAGCGATGCCTTAATATCTGCCTAGCGATATCTCTAGTTGTTTTAATTTCAAGTGTCATATGAACCATCTCAAAAGGTGACCAGTGATTTTCCTTTATGAGATACCTAAGAAGTTTAGGTGCG
>Ga0098055_1000639_pt1 | contig 20383 bp, 14 predicted proteins | sample 17_taG_FD_75107 | JGI IMG/M metagenome (GOLD analysis project Ga0098055, IMG submission 75107) | Marine viral communities from the Subarctic Pacific Ocean - 17_ETSP_OMZ_AT15314 metaG | ecosystem: Environmental > Aquatic > Marine > Oceanic | place: Pacific Ocean | collected 2015-01-18 | reverse complement strand
ATGGTATTATTCCTTGCCATGCTAGTATTATTAACACCGATAGAAAAACTCCTTTACTCAAAGCAAACGTATCATTCTTCCTTTTGTACTCTACAAAAAATATTATAGGTTGAATCAAGAAGAACACTGCTGCGAATACATTATGGAGGAAAGCATCACTATGCATACTGTAAATGTCCAGCAACACTAAAGAAGCTACGCCTATAAAGGCTAACAAGGGTTTTATGTTCTTCCTTTTATATAACACCCCAACAACTAGAGTTTGAAGTGTTATGAAATAAGTAAATAAAGGTCTGGTAATTGGGTTTAAACTAAGTGCGGAGATTGGTGTTGTTAAAAGAACCCACCCTTCCACCGATGAGATCATAGTTAGTAATAGTGTGATTGTGATTAATAAGTACCCGCCTTTAATTGTTTTTACCCCATGTCTTTATTTATTATGATGCTACTGTAAATATAGCAAAATCACAGTTTATAGTACCAGCACTAGTATCTAGTATTAAAGCATTATCATCACCAGAAGATTTTCCGTTATCATACGGGAAAAATGCCCACTCACCGGTTTTTAAAACCATAATTTGAGTTCCATCCGCAGCTGCCTCGCCTTCAAAGTTTTTAACTATTAAGTCGGTGGTAACAGTAGCACCAGCAGAGTCTACGCCATTATGTTTTATATAAACAAACCTTCTAGCGTCTACGTCGTCTACTATTATATTAGCTGCTCCTGTTCCATCAGCATCATCATCGTTTAATACATTTATTTTTGATACACCAGTCCAAGGTTTTTCTACCGTTAAATCTTTAGATAAACTAAGAGCTAAGGCTTGCCCAAAATCAGCTGCCGTTCCTGTTAGTGTTATTTTACTAGTTAATGTTGCCATGTTTCTTTATTTTAATATTTTATTACGCAGTTCTAGACCAGTAAGCATATTCAACTTCTACTGTAGCGTTAACAGCTGTAACCTCAACTCCAACCGCTGTATCTATAGGTATCCAAGCAAACTCTCCATTCATAAGAGTACCATAAACAGCTGAGCCATCAGTTTCTATATCTACATACCCCGTACCAGTCGTGTTATTGTTTTTAATATAGACAAAAGTTGTACCAGCAGACCCCGCTGCTACCAATTGAATTGGTGTTACAGTTGTTACGTCTACTTTACTTAATCCTTTCGCTGGAGCTTCACAGGTTAATGAGTCTGAAACTGATATTGCTACAGCTGCTCCCCAGTCTGCTGCTGTTCCTGTTACCGTTAATTTAGGTGTTATTGTTGCCATGTTTTTATTTATTTATTATGATTTAGTCCAGTATCCGAATTCTAAAATACAACTAGCTGTATCAGCTCTAGCTTCTAATCCGTTCCCATCATTTATAGGGAAGAAACAAAATTCTCCGGGACTTAATCTAGCATACTGTTGACTTGCTACTGTTTGAAGTACAACAAAATTAGTTGCATCAGTATTTCTAGCATAAAAATATTTTACACCACCCGCCGTTGCTACCAACTCTTGATCATCAGCTGTTGTGATAGTAATTCTTGATAAACCTTGCGTTGGCTCTCCAACAGTCAATGTATCCGTTACCGCTAAAGATAACGCTGCACCAAAATCATCTGCGCTACCTGTTAATGTTAACTTAGGTGTTAATGTTGCCATAATATTTTAATATCCTGTTAATAATTTTAATACGTCGTCTATTGCTTTATGTCTGTGGTTGTCTTCTAATACAACCTTGAATACATATTTACTCTGTTCTACCTTTGCTATATCATCTATAGCAGAATTGAATGAGTCTTTGAGGTCCACTTGTTGGTTGTCCCCACATAGTATCATTACAGAGTTTTTACCTAATCTACCTATTGCCATTCGTAATTGTGCTTTGGTGAGATTCTGAAACTCATCTACTATAACTATAGCGTCATCAAACGTTCTACCTCTGAAGTGTGTTAATGAAACTAGTTCAATCTCTTCGTTGTCTACCATTGTCTTTAACTTCTCAGGTTTGTTATAAACCTTTCTCATGTTTGACATGATAGGTACGAGCCAAGGTTCTAATTTCTCTTTCTCTGTACCGGGTAGGAAACCATTATCCTCTGTTGAAACTGTAGGTCTAGTAATGACAATCTTGTTATACTGCCTTTTGAAGTACATATCTAAACCTATCTGAACCGCTAGTAACGTCTTACCACTACCAGCTTTACCAACTACAAAATTATATGCGTGGTTTATTATTTGTTCTTTAGCTCTCTTCTGTTCTTCGGATAACGTTATATTAAACTTAACGGTACCCTTCGGTGGCTTCTTGTTTTTATTTTCCAATATGATATTATTAAATTATATACTAGGTTTAACGTCAGCGTATCTATATTTTGTATCACCATCTTCATCGTGATAAGCTTCTAGTATTTGCCTCCTGTTTTCTTTATCCTTTAAAGATATATGTATCCAAGCGAAGTCAAACTCATTAATCATTTGATCGAACTCTATTCCTTGCTCGATGACCCAATTATATATCTCTTTATTACACATCTCACCATCTCTCCAGAACTGCAGATCCAACGCTTGACCTTTGCAATGCTGGCTTTTAGTACTCCCACCAATAGCACGATTAAGTGCCGGGGAACGATAACCGCTACTGATCCTGATAGGACCAAGAGCGTCACGCATAGGTTGTATAAGATCCGTAATAAGGATTTGCAAACTACGAAGGTGTTCTTTATTCGGCGCATTACTTATGTTTAATCGTTTAGCTGTATTACTTCGAGTAATCTCTGATAATACAAAGTTCTTACTTAATCTCATACTAATCTATTCTTACCGTTAAACCTGGTGAAGTACCAGTGTTAGTTATTTTTAATTCATAATCGTAAAGGCTAAAGGAGAAAGGATCATCTAAAACTAAAGTAACACCAGCTGGTATGTCTACAATACCAGTTATATAATTATCTACTTTACCTATTGTAAAAGTTTCACCATCAGTAACACTTGTACTAGAACTAATAGTTATTTCTTTTGTATTATTTTTATCTGGATTTAAGTGTTTGACCGTACCGTGTATATGATCACCTACACTATCATAAACAGTGTCCCCTACCTCGAGACGATCAGTAGCACTAACGTAATTCTCTTGATCAAATATAATTTTCGTTACACTAGCATCCACTTGATTCACCGTTCTAGTAGCTCTTACTCCATCTAGCCATATTTTAACCGTAGCCCCACTTGCGTGTGTACTGTAGTTTGTTATACTTAACTTGGATACATGAGCGGTACTTTTAGATCTCTTAGCAGTTGCACTATTAAGTACTTTACCATCTTGTCCAATCAAAGACGTTGTTGTCTCTGTAATTATATCTGTAAATTTACTCATAGTTTTATTTTATAATGCGTTACCCAATTGAATACAGTAGTAGCTGTATTCTAAGCCAACTCACCCGTATTTATTTCTGCCATATTATGTTGTTAAATCAAATTCTAAACAAAACGTACCCACGACCCCCGCCGCTGAAGGATCAGTTGTTGGTTGTATTTTACAAGACATTGCATCTCCTTTACTAAAAGTGGCATCAGAATCAAATGTATATGTATAAGCTGTATTTGCTGAAGCAATATCAACTGTTTTTGTGTCTACTAAACTACCCGCATCAGGCTCTTCTGTACCATCCCCTACTTTATACATTGCTATTGTTGTATCACCTAAAGCTTCCTCACTCCTTAATAAAAGTTTAATAAATTTCCCGTCATAAGGAGCTACATAAGTAGTATATTCTGGGTTATTATCTGTAGTCTGTTCATATATATAATACGAGCCCCAAGGCACCCATCTTGCATAATTATATGCTAAATTAACACCAAAATTAATAAGATGTACGTGTTTAGCTAAAGTTTGTATCTCTTTATCCTCTATAGTTACAACACCTGCAGCGGATCTACCTATCGTGGTGTCACTAGCGTCCCCTAACTCTATACGTCCACCAGTTTTTAAACTACCATCTATATGTAAATTACCACCACTATCTATATGTGCCATCTCTTCAAGCGTATTTGCCGAAGAACCTGAACTCCCTGCTTGATGACCATAAAACCTTATCATACCACTAGTACCCGTTCCTGTACCTCCACCAGCATAAAGAGCTAAATGCCCTCCACCTTTATCTATTCCAGTTCCCGAGCCTCCTTTTATGGTTAAATGTCCTCCACTACTATCACTGTGGGTTCGTCTCGCTATAGTGGCAAAACCACTATCATCAGCTCCTATAGTTAAAGTTTCAGAGTCATAAGTCAAAGTAGACTCTGATGTTAAAGCTCCTGTATCATTCCCTGTCAATATCTCATTCGCACCAACAGTGGATAAACCAGTACCACCATGAGCTACCCCAACATCAGTACCTTCCCAAGTACCAGAAGATATAGTGCCTAAACCAGTTATATTAGATTGATTAGCCACCGACAATAATCCAGCATTAGTCATCGCTGCTGTACTGCCCATAGTAAGTGTTCCAGCTATAGTTGTTGTTGACGCTACCCCTTGACCAATAGCAACGTTCACCTTATCCTCTGCGTCCCCACCAGTTAACTGAAGACCATACGAGCTTGAACCATCGTGAGTGGCAACCCAAATACCAAATTGACCAGATTCTTCACCATCTGTAGCAACATCGATTTCACACAACATTCCACCATACTCTTGAGCGTTTTGATTACTATCTTCACCTATGAATCTCACCTCCCCAAGATTAGTACCAACAGCTGGAGCTATACCTCTATCTTTCTTGAAGATCATTTGAGCTGCGTCCTCAGTGTCGTTACTAGTATTTATTAAGGTAAATATTGGATCATCTGGGTTAGCAGATGAAAATTCTATTGAGTCACCATCAACAATTAAATCACCCGTGAGTCTACAAGTACTACCATTGAAAGTAAGATTAGGTTCAACACTAATTTCATCCGCGTCTTTATAAGTACAAACACCATTGGCAGTGCTACCATCAAATGATAAATTATCTCCACCAATAGTACTGTTTGTTCGTATCTTCTTGTTACTATCTATAACAAGTACATTAGTACTAGTGTCACTACTTAGATCTTCTAAGTAAACATCACTGCGGAACCTAGATATAAAATCCCATATATGTTGACCTATCCACTTCATTAATTATCTTTTATATTCGTGTATGAAGTAGCACATAGCTCTCCCACATATTAACGAACATGCTATTAATATTATTAAATCCATTCTACCAAAATATTAGTTTAACAATGTATCCTATAATTGCTGCATACAAACCCCATAGAGCTTTAGATACAGTACTCTTCCATCTTTGCAACTCTTTAAACTCCTCTATAATCTCATTATGAGATTCACGGAATACTGTGTTCTTATTAACCCTCACTACAAACCCGTTATCAGGATCTAATAGTTGTTTAGTAAGAGCGTCCAGTTTGTCGTCTAGACTATCTAGCTTATCCTCCATAGAGCTTATCCGTTGTTTCATTAGAGCTATTTCTTGCGCTGCTGTTGCCATATTAACTTCTTCCATTGTACTACTTTATAGTATTACATATTATTGATAACACTTATTGGTGCGCATAACACTTCTTGCTCCTATGTTCTGTTCTATTCTTACATCTTTTTCCTGAGCCGGTCACGGATTTACATTGATATTCTTTAATACCATCACCATCGTTATCACTACCCTCGTTAGGTTTGTAGGTTTTATGATACATACATTTAGCTGTCTTAGCCTTAGTCTCTATCATTATACTACATCTATTACCGTTGGACTTAGTACCAGAACATCTAACCTCTTTTATACCTTGCTTCTTCTTCTCTTCCTCCTCTTTAGTTTTAGCATCTTTGTCAGCCTTCTTCTGTTCTTCTTTCTTAGCTTTTCTCTCTTCAGCTTTCTTCTCTTTCTTCTCTTGCTTGACCTCTGTTTTAGCTCTCTCTAACTCCTCGTCTTTAACATCTAAACTCCACTTGTCCCAACCAAGAATAAGAGCAACACGTTTCCACGTCTCGTGATTACCATTAATAGCTTCTTCTACATTTTGAGCTTTCCTAACTACTCTAGCTAAAGGCATATTAGTTGTAGCCTCAATCAAGTTACCAACAACATTTAATATGGGATTATCTACACTAACACCCATCTTCTCCGGAACCCCTTTATTATACTCATAACTATAAATAGCACTCATGATTTTCCTGAGCTTACTACCTATAGGTGGGGATAGTTGTACAGCTTCAAGAGCTACCTTGGACAACTCTCTTCTACCATATGGTTTATCTTTCTCGTCCATGTATTTCATTATGGTATTCTTAAGAGTAGAAGCCATAGCACCATACACACCGGTACCTCTTAGTAGGGTATCTAAAGCTCCGTTCGCTACACGCGTAGTTTTAGTCTTAGTTTTTTCTTCATCTTCATCTCCACCAAACAGCAAGAATGCTAAACCAGTTTGTAGACTACCGAATATAATATTCTGCACAGCTCCATAATATACTATCCTAGATACGTGAGATCTCCAATCGCCTCTACCATTAACTAAATCTGATATTGCTTTCTTAGTTAATCTAGTATATTGCATTGGTGTGTTCTGCCAAGCTAGTACTAATCTACCTAATGTCCCAGCCTGTTGTTGAGATATAAGATCAGGTCTAGAAGATTGTTGAGTTTCCTCTGCTATCTCTTGGAAGTCCTCAAACGCTTGTGCTTCAGCTTCCTTTTGACTCAACCCTTCTTTAAGGTACTTATTTATTCTATTTCTGTAGTAGGTAGCACCGCCAGAAGCTATAGCAAAGCTATCTGCAATCTGTGTAGGCGTAAAACCTATTTGAAGTAAATACCCAACAGCAGCTTTGTATTTATCTTTAGCACCACTCTTAGATACAGTATTGCTTAGCTCCGACAAGTTCACATCAATAGACATACCAGATCTACGTTGCTTTAACATGTCTGAATTAAACAGCGTCATAAAGTCTTTCCAATACTGAGGTTGGTTAGCAAACGCTTTAGCTGCTTGGAATATATTATTATCTCCCCAGTTTATAAAGTTAACTGTGGAAAGAGTTTGAAGCATTGCTGACCTAGTGTTAAAGAACATAACAGCACCAACAGATCCATTGATCCAGTCCATGAAACCATTAACAACCTTATCTCCACCGTGAGCTCTGTTACTACCGGTTTCCATACGGTATAACATATCCTCTAAAGCTCCTCTAAAATCCGTACCATACACAGCTTCTATCTTATTAATATTCTCAGGTGAGAACATAACATCTACATTGTTCTTCCACTCAGATAAATACTCAGCTCTATTAGTTTGATTAGACTGACCAAATAAATCTGAAGCTATATTACCAACCACCCAGTTCTCACCAGGTTTTACATAACCCTCTTTAGCTCTAGATATATTGCCTAACACATCAGCAAATGCTTTAATTTTAGGGTCTCCCTTGACGTAATCAGAAAGTAAGGATACTTCTTGCTCTGAAATACCTGGTATATCCACCCCGTTCTTATTCCACAAATAAACTCTTATAGCATCATTAACCGTGTAATCACTACCAGTGGCGTTCTTGTTAAACTTCTTAACAACATCAGGCATTTCTTTTCTAAGAGTTTTAAACTCTTCCGATGTCCTTTGTTTAGCGAAGTTTATATCTCTAATACCTTTAGCAAAAGGATCTAGTAGATGTTCCTTGAAGAAAGCCATATCAGTCTCACCCTGCTTCCCTTTACCTAAGAAATTATATAACAACCCTTTGAAATCTTCAGCTGATGGTGGTACAAAAAACTTCTTTAAAATAAAGCCATCAACTTTCTTGCCTCTCAATCTAGCTTGAGCTTCAGAGAATATTTTATCTCTATTAACACCAGTGTTTCTTTCTAGCATTTTATTGAACTCACTACCACCGTCTTTACTGAACTTAACCTTAGCTTGTACTACTTTAGATTTAACATCCAGTTGATCTAGTACATCTTTAACAGCTTTAACATTAGGTAAAGCATCGTCAACAAAGTACATGTCGTTGTACCCCTCGTTAAACTTCTCTAACATCCACTGTCCTTTAGCTTCACCCTCACTCTTACCTAAACCAGTTATGTTCTCTAACGGTATATTTATACCTTGACTTTTTAACCATTTATGTATGGGTTCCGCTGAGTCCTGCTGTCTAGCTGTTAGTACAAACACATTTTTACTACCGTACTTTTTAATTTGATTCTTCATCTTCTGAAGTAAAGGGCCTTCCTTACCACCGCGTACGTTAGCGAAGTCAGAGAAATCAAACTCGTAACCTTCCTCCGCTAAAACTGGGCCATCTATCGGCCATTCCTCAGATTTTATTTTTACTTGCTCTCCTGTTACGGGGTTAGTAGCAACTACAAAGTTTTCGCCATCTATAATGAGTGTTTCATCAAAGTCGAATGTAGACATTCCTTTTTCAGGCATATCCTTAGACCACTTGTAAGTTCTTCTAGCTCTACCTAAACTTTCAAGTTCCTTAGCATCAGCATCTTTACCACCGGTAATCATCTCTAAAGCTTTGTTCCAAACTTTACCTATATACTCTTGATCAGTTCCAGCTTTCTCAGGATCCAAACTCCTTATAGGACCAAGCTCGTCCTTAAAGTCTTTGTATATTTTTACAGCTTCAAATAAAGTTTTCTCATTGTAAGCTCTAGGTGAACCATCTTGTGGTGATTTAGTTTTATAACCTGCTTTATCAATCAAGCCGTCTAAAGTACCTGATATAACTTGCACTTGATACCCATCAAATACGGCGGGGTTTAGCTCACCTGTACTCATGTATGAATCTATTATTTCAGATATAACAGCTTCTTTGGATTTCATATGCTCATACCTAACTATCTTCTTTAAAGGTATACCTGCTTTCTTCCCTCTAGCTATCACAGCTTCAACACCGTCTTGTATAAACTCAGCGTTGGCGGCTCTTCTAAGTGGAGCCTCCATACTTGAACCTAAACTCATAGCTAACAGTCCGAAGTCAGCTGCGTCAAAAGAATCTTTAGAATCTTTATATCTAGACCAGGCATTATCGAGCATTGTTTTAACAATTTTCCTAGCTTCTTCAGCTTGCCCTTTTCTTCTATTAAAATCTCTATCTTTTAAAAAAGCTTCGGACTTTTCAGCTAATAAAGTTGTTTCTAGTTTTACTGTTTTACCATCAACTATAGCTTGATAACCTCTCTTACCCTGTATAGATTCAACTTCAACCCCCGGAATAGTATTAAGTAAAGCTATAAAATCAGGCATACCGGTAGTAACCTGTTGTCTGTTTTGAGAAGGTCCTTTAAAATCTTTATTTAAAACAACTTTACCACCTAGAGTTTCAACAGTAATACTACCATCACCTATTTTAGATGCGCTAGCATACACAGGACCCAAGTGCGATATAATTATTTCCAATCCTTTCTTAGCGCCAAAAGTATCTATTATTTTAGAACCTTGGTTTACTAAGTGAGATCTTTGTTTTTGTACTCCACTAATATCCTTAGCTCTATTACCAGGGTCAACAGGTGAACCATTTTCCTTTTTAGGTAATACAGATTTAAGCATAGCTTTTATACCTTGAGAGTATTGTCTATTCTCGAATTGCTCCAATAAAAAGTCTTTAACTTCTTTATCTACTATTTTAGTAAAGTTTCCTTTTAAAGAAGCATCTATATCTTTAAACTCCTGTACGTCTTTTAGTATTTGGTTTATTATAGGTTTTTTGTTTCTATCCTTAAGTTCAGGGTATATATTATCGACAGTGTTTATTATTGACTCTTCATTTAAGTCCGTGTTAGATATTTCATCTACAAGCTTAGGCCAATTATCTAGATTAGCTGATTTGCTAAACATTACTTTAGATTTACCATCTGCTAATTTTTGAGCTATAGCTATAGAATCATCATCCTTAGATAGAACCTCTCTAATGGCTTGATTTGACATAGCCCTATCTAACTGCTTAGCTAAAGCTAAAACCCTAGAGGATGTGTTCCTATCGTCTCTCTGTGGTTTACCATCTACAATACCAAATACCTCTAAAAACTCTGTTCTAGTTATATTAGGTTTTTTAGATTGAGTAGCTAAACCAGCTTTAGTCTTAGCTCTCTTAGATCTTTTATTATAAAACTGATCTAACAAAACCTTTTGAACACCAGTAGCAGTACCATCTTCAGTCGCACCTTCAGGTAACATCGATTGTAACATGTCAGCATTCTTAGCTATGAACATCTGAGCGTTAGCTAACTCTGGTTTACTTAAATTTGCATTGCTAGTTATTTTCTTAGAAGGTATACTCATTAGCTCACCAATAGTTTCAGTAGCTATGTTAGGTGTTTTCTTATATGTAGTACCAGTTAAGTCATTATCCTCAACATATTGTTCAGCTACTGGAGCTACTTGCTCTCTAACATTTAACCTATCAGCTAGTATAATACCCTTTCTTTTAGGTTTAGATTCTTGAGTCATAGTATCTTCAGCTGTGTCAGTAGCTGTAACACCTTTAGCCTCTGTTACATCATCTGTAAACTCTTCACCCAATACTCTTTTTGAAGCTTCTATAGCTCTAGCTGGTAGAAACTTATTTATGTAAGCAGCTAATGGCACACCAGACTCTGGTTTGTACTCTCTAATCAAATCAAATATACCTCTCTTCCCAGTTTCTATTTCATCTGTTAAGAGTTGCTTATCAAAGTTAGGTGCCTCACGTCTCTTCTCAACCAGTTTATTTACAATAGGTTTAAATTGATCTATAATATCAAACGCCCCAGCTTCACCCTGCTCTTCGTAAATTCTCTGTACGTTCTCAGATGCTTCTATCGAAGACTCTTTAGACATCTTGATCTCAGGCTCAACGGTAACGTCAGCTTCAGTGGTTAACTCTCCCTCTACCTTACCTAATGCAACCTCCTTTAGCTTACCTTTAAGTCTACCCTTCTCTATAGATTTATTGTAGTCTTTAACAAAGTTGTAAACGTCTCTACCAGTGTTGAACTGTATATTTCTAAAACCTAAATCTTGTAAAGCTCTTCTAACTACATCCCCAATTTTAGTAAATACATTCTCATTAAACTGTAAATCACCGGAGTTTAAAGAGTCAGATAGTATAGTCACCACTTCCTCAGCAGCGACATTATCAGTGTCATATTGTTTGAGTCTTTTAACTAGTTTACTACTAGCTATTTGCTCTAAATCTTTGTTCATCAACTCACCCATTAAAGCTCTACCAACATTCAGCTGAACTTCAGGCTTACCTTCGAACGTCTTGTATAATACTTTATGTAGAAACTCGTGACCAGCAACATTAGTAGCGTGAGTTTGGGAAGCAACATCTTCATTAATGACAACAAACTCTTTACCATCTTTATTTTTAGCTTGAAAAAATCCTTGACTTAAAGCAGCTTCATCAGCTACAGACTTTTTAGTTTCGTCACTTAAATCTGGATTGTCTTCTATAAATGTTTTTACTTGGTCAGCATTAAGTCTTTTTACCTCTACATCTTCACCGTAAACATCTTTACTAACTTTCTCTACGTTAATAATATTTTTATCTAGAACTTTTTTAGCAGCACCTTTTAATAGTAGATTATTAGCCTCAGTTAAATTATTATATCGTTCCTTCGCTAACTCTTTTTCACTATCAGTCTCACCGTCTCTAATTACATTCTTAACTTTCTGCAGATCCTGTAGGTTTGTAGCGTAAGACTTTAAGTCCTCTCCCTCTAAATTACCTAAAACTTCAGAAGCTTTTCTCCGCGCAGTTATTATATTAGAAGTTTCTTTTTGTATTCTTTCATTTATTAAAACCTTACCCTCTTCAGTAGCATTAACTAAGTCCTCTGAAAGCTTGTTTATTTTTTCTGCGCTAGAGTTTATTTCATTATTAATAGCATCTGGTGTTAGCATAGCTTCAGCTCTATCTTTAGCGGCTTTAGATGTTTTACTAACATCACCAACAGTTGAGATTGTACCACCAACAAAACCACCTATTAAAGCAGCATCACCTAATCTGTATTTTAAATCATCCCAAGACAGTTCCTTGCCTAATCCAACTCCCGTTTCAACACCAAGTATAGTATCAGAAGCATCTATCAATGCTAAACCAAGCTCTGTACCAGCCTCTGATAAAGCCTCGCCCCCAGTACTAATACCTAGATTTTTAACTATTTCTTTAGCACCACCTTGCAGTAGCTTTCTAGCCCCCTCTATATCACCAGCTTGTTTAAGTAACCCAGCTTTCTTAAGTAAACCTCTGGTCATTAATTCAAAAGTAGCTTCAGTAGCACCACTAGCTCCAGCATTAGCTAGTAACTTACCTGTACTAATTGAAGGATCTCTTTCAAACTCTTCTTCGAACTTACCTCCAGCTGAACTAGTACCTAAAGCAATCAAGCCCCCAACGCCAGTAGCCGCTGCAACTAGAGAAGGTGCAGATCTAAGAGCACCATCAACAATTCTTTTAGCACCTTGAAGGTAGTTACCGTCAGCTAAATCCTCTGTTATACTAGCATTCTCATACTCGGGTATATTTTCTTCTAACTTATCTATTAAAGGTTTATAATCAGTTGATGTTAAACCACCGGAGACTTTTCTTCTAGCTCTTATCATAGCCATTTGAATCTGCTTTTCCTCAGCGGTCATCTCACCTGGTGTGAAAAGCTCGGTCACACCTAGTTCAATACCTTCTTGTATGCTTGATATATTTCTACCAAACTCAGCAAATCCTAAACCTAAACTACTTAAACTAGTAGATAAACCACTAGGTTCATCCTCTGGTAACTCCGAAGAAGTATCTTCCTTATCAATAAGACTTTGTATATAAGTATTAACTTTTTCTTGATTATTTGGATTTTGCTTTCTAAACTTTTCTACCTTTTCTGAAATATCACTTTTATCAGGGTTTATCCCCGTGGCTTTCATGAAGTCAGATTTCCATCTAGTAGGATGATCTTTAGACTTAAGATCTTTACCACCAATACCAATGCTGCCCCAATGATACATCCCCTTGTCTTCTTTGTTAGGTGTAGGTACTATGCCAGCTTGCCAAGCGCCTCTATAATCATAGTTGCTACCGTCTATTCTAGGTTCTTCACCGTATTGCTTTTTAAATTGCTTTTTCCAAGCGACAACGTTAGCATTGTTTTTCATCCAATCTTGAAACTCCTTCTCTTGTGATACCGATAAAGATTCTCCCGATGTTGATCCCGTATTTTCTTGTTGATTGTTTTGAGGTTGAACTACCTCTTCTTGATTTGATGCTGCAGTTGTCGACGTTGCATTTGCATCTGTTGTTGCATCGTCGTTTATCTTTCCCTGATCTTGCGGACCAGTCTCCTCCTCTTTGTCTTCCAACAAAGTTGGACTCCATTGTTTGAAGTCTTCTAGGAATTTTTGTTCTAGCATAGGTGGTACTTGTCTAGTACTACCATCGTTTAATTTATAAGTTCTCATACTGTTTCGTTAGTTACCCGTTATAAAATATTTATCATCCACTATAAACCCCACCATCGTTACCTGGTGGAGATGGTGGTAAGTTATTTTGATTGTATAAATCTACATGTTGTTGATGTTTAGTATCCCAACCCTGCTTAGCGAATTGAGTATAATAATTTATCAACATAGCTTCTCTCTCGCCTTGCATATCAGGTGATTTGATAAACTCATTTATTACAGCTTGTTGATCTTCCGGGCTCAAACCATCTTCCTTATTTATTAAACCATCTTGATTTTTATCTAGCACATAAGCATCTTCCGCTGGTATACCTAACTGCTCATAAGTTATATTACCTAGCATACCTGAGTCATATAAATCATCCTTGAAAGGTTTAGACCTAACCAATGGATCATACATCAGAGACATGCTCTTACCGTTCCTAACTATCTCTGTCACTCTACTCCTTGTACCCTCTAAATCAAAAACATCTTCATGAGTACCACCCTCAGCTCTTTCAGTTAATTCATTTTGTAAAGCTAGTATGTTAGCTTTACTTTCTACATCTACTTTAAATTTTTCTGAAAGTCCGCTAGCATCCTCTAAAGACATATGTTGATCACCATAGCCATATAATCCAAACTCTATACCACTATCTTCACCTGCTTCATTAATCTTTTGATTAATACTTAATGAGTTATCTCCAGAGTGTTCACCAAGTATCTCTAAGGCTTCTTCATCATCTTGTAAAGCTAAGGAATAACCGTCTTCATTATATGGTGCCCCAGGTTTGTTAGCGTTAGCAAATAGATTAGCATTATCTAGTCTGTATTCTTTTACTCCGTTAATTTCATTAGCTGCTAAACTTAAGTCATTCAAAGCCATGTTCTGCTCTGTAGGACTACCGTCTAGAAATTTAGGTTTAAGATAGTTAGCTACCGCATCTGTGGCTACACCATAATCTAGTGAACTCATTTGACCATCAGCTGCTATTAGTTTACCAGCATTCTTATCCCACTGTTTACCCCTAACTTCACGTTCTCGTAACATTTGTTGTTGCAGGACTTCCTCTTGTGTTTTAGCTTTCTTATTTAATGCTTGCTGCTTTTTAGCTTCTTGATTAGCGGCTAAATCCTTTTTTGTTTTTATATCTCCTATAGCTCCCTGCAAGGTTTCACTGAGTCTACGTTTAGCAGCATCAGTTTTATCCCCGTGATAAGCGTGAGCCCTGTAAGCGCTTTGTACTAAAGTTGAATCTGCTGCCATTATTTAATGCTTTTAAATTCTACATCTATCTTAGAGTAGTCTATCATGTCATAACCACTACTATGTTTCAGCACAACACTCTCAGGTACTTCATCTGACATTGTTCCTTGGAAAATACCCTCACCGATCTCTTTATCTATATACTCAAAAGTGTACACACCTATTCCACTAGACGACGTACCTATTCTTTTAATGTTCTTCTTTAATCTTCTATCTGATAAAGCCCCGGTTACAGATCCAGCTATATCACCAACAGCATCCCACTGCCCAGCTTTAGCAGCATCAGCTCTTTCTTGAGCACCAGCCATAGCCCCTTGTTCCATGCCTAGTAATGTACTAACTTTATCTGTTTCCATTTGTGTAGACCATTGTTCTCCTTGAGCTTTTTGTGATGCAATATTTGTAGCACCTTGAGCTTCCATTTGTTGTAACTGACCCGCTTGAGTAGCCGCCGCTTTTTGATTAGCCGCTTCTTGTGAACCAATACTAGCCGAAGCTTGCTGTGAAGCTAACTGACCTGACTGAGCCATCTGTTGAGCTAAAGCTGCAATACCACTACCACCGGCAGCACCTTTCATTTGATCCATTATATTAGCTCGTTGTTGTTGGCCTTGTTGAGCCTCAAATTGGGCTTGCTGTTGGTTAACTGTTAAGTCTTCCATAGTGTTTTCTAGACCAGCGAACTGGTTCTGTAAACCGGCAAATGGATTACTAGTATCTATAGCTGCGAAAGCTGCCTTCTGCTTTTCCATTGCTGCTTTAGCTTTAGCTTGTTCGCGCTGTGCTTTCTTTTTGTCTTTACGGGCGCTGAAGAATTTACCAACCCCCACAGCGGCTCCAATACCTGCTACTATGAAACTCATACTATTCTATTTTTAAATTAATTTTTTCTAACACTTCTATCGCATCACACCCAGGTGGTAGATCTTCGTAATTAGTACACACTACTTCTTCCTCTATTTCTTCTATCGATGTATTTTCTGTAGCATGGACAGTTATAAACGTACATTCTTCATGAGTATAAATAGCTCTCTTTGTACCTGGTTTTGTAACTCCTTGATATGGAGCTTCTATATGTTGTATACCTTCCTCTGTTAGTATTGACATACTACCTTTCATTAAGAAGAATGGATGCTCTTTCTTGTGTATCTTAGTTATTATCAAGTGATTAGCTGGATTGTATATCTCCCTGATGTAACACCCACCAGCGAATGTATGTTTAACTGGATTTATCTCGTGAAGTTCAGTGTTACCCATACCGTATTCAGTTACGTCATTCTCTAGGTCAGTTATCTTCTCTCTAAATTCCTTCCTCCTTCTTATCTCTTGCCCTATCTCCCAAGCCTCATCAAAATTAAAAGAATGTTCCAATCCTAACTCTTCGGTAACTCGATAAAATTGCTCTTTACTTTCTTCCTTAGTAAGTGGAGCCTCCTCAACTTGCTTATCTATCTTGTCTTCCATATGATTATATTTAATTTACTCATATATAATCACAGTTATAGAGTCTTATTTACTACTTTCAAATATCTCACAAGCTGCCGCAAACAGTTCGCCCTTCTCTAGCGAGTCATTGACGAACTTTACTTTTGCATAATAACCTAAAGGTGATGACATATTAACAGCGTTATCCTTACTGAATAATATAAAGTCCAATCTGTTTGGTGTGGAGATATTACCAACAGTATTACATGTAACCTGCCAATTCCCACCACTTTGACCTATCTTAGTAATAGGGCCTATAGTTACCAAATCCGAATCTTGCACAGTGAACCCACTATCCGGTATAGTACTACAGTAATAAAGTGTATCTCCTACTTGAGCTGATATGTTTACATCAATATCAAACGATAATGTTAATTCTGCCATAATTATTAACTATTAGTAAATATTTTATCAAAGGCTATAGTATACGTCTGGTCTTGTATACCGAATCTTCTAAACGAAGCTCTACCTGTAAGTGTAACGAAGTCTGTATCACTATCACTCTCCCCTGCCCCTATTTTAACTTTTATATTACTGAATGTAACTATATCACCATTTTCTCTCACGTTATATGTAGGTGTAATAAGCTGGTCTAAACCCTTCTTAATCCTACTCCAAGTAGCGCCCGCTTGAATGGTTACAACATCTTCATTCAAAGAAAAACTAGTACCACCATCCCCAGCATCTTCGATTCGAACTTCGAAATCTATATTTATCATAGGGTCTATATCACCTAAAGCCACACCCCACTTATTATCCCCCTTTTTCCCAGGAGTTTCAATGTCAGTAACATTATAGTTAGTCACATAGCTCCAAGTACCACCCTTCGTACCACTTATATCAAAATAGACGTTTGGGTATTGGTAGAATTTATAATTAAAAACACTACCAAGCTTACCAGGTCTACTTACTGTACTAACAGTGTTTTTCTTAATAGTAGTCTTCATAAAGGTTTTACCAATACAAGTAACTTCCATCTCAAACTCTTTCCATCCTACTTCACTAAAAGAATCTATAGTTGGGAATAAAAATTTATACTCTCCACTTCCACCTATTTTAACAGTACCTGTAGGCATATCAGGTATAGTACCACCGTCTAGTTGTACATCTGAAGGAGTAGATGATCCTTTAGGTCCAGCCCCTGGAATTTCAAACTGCCCAGTCTCTTTAAACGTTACAGTGAACTGTGCACCTGGACTACCAATAACTCTAACTATTGGCTGTCGCCCTCTGGTAACACCTGCTGGTGGTATAAGATACTCAGACTTAGTGTTCAGTGTTGAAGCAAAGTTGGTTACTATATTATTTATAGGTTTCCAAGCTCCTTCTGTATTCGGCCCATCCGGTATAGGAGTGTCATCGTCACTATCCGGCGTAGGAGTATCATCGTCATCATCCTCATGTCCTGAGGGTCTTGGGATTCTTCTCGCTTTAGCTATTAATTCGGTGGTCCAATTATTATTCCAGGCTCCAGTTTCTGGGTTGTTTCCGTTAATATCTGGATTTGTAAAAAATGCAAGCTGGGTGGCAAGTATATCCGTAAAGTATAAATCAAATTCACTACTAGCTATATAATTCACTATTTCACCAACACTATTAGTTACGGTTTCCACTTCATTGGAAATGGCACTCATGGTAAACTTTGACGGCAGCCCCACATCCGTCGGCTGGTTAAAACTAGGTTCACCTTCCCAACCGTAGTAGTACTCAGGTGTATCAGTGAAGTTGGGGTTGTCCGGATTGAAGTTAGGATAGTGAGATATTTTAAATCTACCTAAGTACTTAGATTGACTTAGCATTATCTTAGTTGTGAAGTACCAAGCTTGGTCCGCAGCTTCTGAACTACTACTGTGCGTGGGTGAACCATCAGCGTATACCTGTGCACTCACAGTAACATCATCAGGAGTATCCACAACCTCAAATACCGCAGGTGACGGAAAACTCCCCACACTAGAAGATGGAATATCCCACATCTGGTTCACGTCTTCTATTAAACAAAGCGTTATCTCTCTTTCATTCACATCTATTGCCGAGCCATCAATATCAAAGTCTAATATCGTATCTCCACTAGGTATGTAGTCACTTCTAAATTTAATAGTAACCTTAACAAGATTGCCAACAGCTAATCCTTGCGTGGTATCACTAAAACTTATAGGGAAGTCTTCGTTGACAAAATCCAACCACTCAAAGGATCCTGGAAAAGTATCTATTGTATAATCTGTAAAATCTTTTGCACGAACTACAAAGCCAGGTTTTGGTTTTATATATAGTGTCTTTTCAGACACGCCGGCGGTCGTTTCTGGATAAGTAAAAGTGCTATTACCAGGTTGATTACTCCACCCATCAGGGTTATAAGTAGATGCCGCAGTTGGATCTTGTGTGTTAGTTATTATCTCGCAATTATTCAGCGCCATCTTCGTCGTCGTTTAAATTTGGGGAATAGTATTGATCATTTTTATATTCTCTAAGAATAATATCGTATGGACCTTGTACATACTGGCAGCAATCATCACAAGCTGTATTTACATCAACCTGTAGATCACCGATTGGTGCTACGTAGTTATCAGCTGTTTCGTCCATACAACCTGTAATCACTTTATAACACGAACCATCAGGGACATTTGCGTTTGGATTGTAATTAAACATAGTCTCATCCATACAACCAAATACAATGGGCTCACAAGAACCGTCATCAGTATCAGCAACTGAGTTGTAATTCCAAGAGTTTTCATCTGTACATCCGTATACCGGTCTATTACAACAAGCGTCGAAAAGTAACATAGATTGCCACGTACTTCCTTCACATGGATCTGTAGCATTAGGATTAAAGTTCGGAGATTCAGGATTCATACACCCGTGAATAATACAACTACCATCGTCAACAGTAGCATTTGCGTCGTAATTATCAGCTGTCACATCAGTACAACCATATATAAAATCGTATCTACAACTGCCATCATCAACATTGGCGAGTTCATTGTAATTAGCCGCAGTTGGATCAGTACAACCATACCAATCGAATTCACAACAGTTATCACACTCAACGTTAGCTAATGAATCATAATTTGTTGCATTTGGATCAGTACAACCTACAACTTCATACCTACAGCAATCTCTGCAAGACACCGTAGCGTTAGGGTTGTAATTTGAAGCTTTTGGATCTACACAACCTTCGATAGTTTGCAATGCCACTGCTTTTGAAAAACCTATACCTTGCACTGTAAACTCCGATGTATCTAGATTATCTAGAGTTGTACGTATACCATCTATATAACTAAACCATTTACCTTCCTTATCTATAAATTCATTAACCTTAGCTTCTTGCAGATCAGTATCAAATGATTCAACATACCAGCCAGGTTTAGATTTCAAGTTATAATACTCACCATCATTAGCATACACTAATTCTCCAGCGGCATCATAATAGTTCCCGTCTACAAACTCATTTATCTTAGATTGGGTACCTTCATAGTTTATAGTACTAAACCCTTTGACACTCCCTGGTTGATCGTTAAATAGAACATCTATTGTAGAAGGAGTGTGAACACCGTAAAAAGTATTTGCAGGCGTTGTCTTATCATGATGAGACCATATCCCTCCATTTAAACCAGTTAAGTACTCATCATTTATTGATAACCCAGCTTGAGGTATAAATGATTTGAAACTAACCCAACCTTTGTTCTTCTCACTAAAAGACACTGTAGTATCTTCAACTTCACCTAAAGCTCTGGGTTGATAATCTAATGGGTAAGTTACAGTTAAATTGTATTCACCTTTTATTGTATCAAAACTTCCAACTAAATGTTTAGTGTACTTTACTTTATTTCTAAAGTACGTACTCATACCAGCTTCAGATATAGGTGTTATACCATCTTGAGATAATCTTAAAACTTTACCTCTTTGTTTGTCAGTAAAATACATTCTATAAGCATCCCAAGCTAATGACTCTGGGTTTGAAGATATACCATAATCTCCTGCGAAAGCTGAAGCGTCCCCTAATACAGCGTTGGAAGCAGTAACATTAGAACTTCCATCCGCATTATATAACGCGTCTTTGTTTGCTAGAATCTTTAGTACTTTATCTTCACAGAATGTTACTAAGTTAGTGTCTCTACTTTTTAATGCTTGAATAGATCCATACGTTGGGTTCAAGTCTTTAGTTATAGCTTCGGCCATATTAAACTCATT
>Ga0098055_1000636_pt1 | contig 20418 bp, 16 predicted proteins | sample 17_taG_FD_75107 | JGI IMG/M metagenome (GOLD analysis project Ga0098055, IMG submission 75107) | Marine viral communities from the Subarctic Pacific Ocean - 17_ETSP_OMZ_AT15314 metaG | ecosystem: Environmental > Aquatic > Marine > Oceanic | place: Pacific Ocean | collected 2015-01-18 | reverse complement strand
TATGATGGGAGGTGCTTTGAACGCTGCTTTACAAGATGAAGGGTTCATGAACAGAGCAGGTACTGCTGCGGGTAGTTTTATGGGTAGAATGATGGGGATGAGATAATGATAGACAATAACCCACTTTACAATTTTTCAAGTTCGGCTATGAGTATTTTTTCACCAGTCAAGAGCGTTATTATCGACATGGTTATGGTTCAGTTATTAGCCATTATAGTCACTCTTGGACTTATATTAGTCACTGGTGCTGATAATCTAAGTAGTGATACTATGGCGTATTTAGTCGCCGGTTTGTTCGGTGCCTTCTTTATGCTCGGCGGTATCTACAGTAGAATCTCTAGCATCTAGTACCACTAGTCTACCCCATTTACCAAGTGGGCATTCACTTGATGTAAGGCTAGTTTTTACTCTCATTTGACAACCGCACTCTAAGCATCTGTTACTACTGTGTTCCCAACTTGGACATATCATGCAGTGTTCCATTCTGCTTTTCTTTACATCGTTCGGAACATACCTTCTCATCGCTATGTCTCTACCAGCCTTTGCTAAATTCCTAGCAGTTTCTATAGAAACGGGTACGCCCATAATTTTAGGTCGTATTCTGGGTAGTTTCATGCACTTTGCTTGGGGCTTCTTGTTCAAAAGGGTTATCCGTGTAAATGCTATGGGCCACATATGGCGGGTGAGCGTCAGACTAAACGGTCCTGTCCTTTCTGTCAGCACGAAGACCGTGATATGCTTGAACAAAACATAGTCGACGGGATTGCAGAGCCACGAATCTTAGACAAAGATATGGGCTGGAGAGCCAATACTGCTGAGCGACATATGAAGAATCACGCTGGTAGTTATCATGAAGGGGCAAATCATTCTTGTGTAGTTTGTACTAGTGATGATAGAGGCGAGTTAGAAGTCGCTTACTTTGAGGGTGACAGGACTACAGAAGATATTGCTACTGAATTAGATTGCAGTGAACAATTGGTCTACAGACATATGAAGCATCATTTCCAACCTTTAGTAAAAAGGGGTGCTACTGCTGTAGTAGCCATTAATGTTGGTCAAGAAGTCGATATACTTCGTAATAATGTACAAGGATTAAACGGTAAACTTGCACAGTTTATGGCGGAAAGTAGCGTGCACGATGATGGTGTTATTTCAGACATGGTTAGGCTTCACAAAGAAGTAAGAGAAACTCTCAAAGATTTAACTACCTATCAAGAGAAGTGGGCAGAGCCTACACAGAACATCGCCAACAACACTATCAATGTGCTCAAGGTGGAGTTAAGTAAGGAGAGTCCTGATACTTGGAAGAGAATCAAAAAGAATCTTCTTAACTCTGATGATTTAGAACAAGACATCATGGATTTATTGTGAGGTGAGAAGTATGCCAATGACAGGTTCAGACACAAGGATGTACAGTCCTCGAAGCGAATCTATGCTTGGTTATACCAAAGATGATGATGATTACAAGTACGGTGTTGGTGACCCAAAGGAAATGGATAAACTCCGAGACCAGAAGCAATCTAAAAAAGAAGCAGAAGAAAAGACTGACGACTTACCTCATCTCAAGATATCAATCCCAAAGCCTGAACCAGAAATGCCTCCGATGATGCCGGAAGAGGAAGAAGAAGAAGAGCCAATGATGGATGACCAATTTAACGAAGGTCAACAGTTTGGTGCTATGACAGGAATGCCTGACATGGGTAATCTGAGTATAGGTAATGCAACAGGGACAATGCCTGCTCCGGGCGGTATGCTTGCTACTGGTGAGCCAATGGAAGATGCTTGGTCTACCTTGATGAAGAGTAGGTTAGACGACATGGGCGGCTCAAAGGATAAATCTTGGAAGCAAACTCAGTATGAAATTCAACCCGGTGGTGCGGATATAAGCACTGCCACTAGTCGTCGAAGTAAATTACATTCTCGATTTTTGAAACCTGCAAAAAAGCGTGGACTTGATAAATCACCTTTGGCAGTACACAGAAGTCACTTAGGTATTGAAACCAAGCAACCACTCAGGCTTTTCCCAAGAGGTTACGACCAACAGATGGGTACAATGCAGCGCCGTAAGTTGATGGGTAATGTTCCTGTCATGCCTGCTGGACACGCTATGGGTGCAGAGAGCGCTTACAACCCAAAGTCACCAAGTATGGCTGCAAGTGCAGGACTACCAATCAGAGAACCTAGAGCGCCTCGACTTAGAGGGCAGGCTTTGGCTAAATCAGAATTACAACTCATCAAATCAGAACTTGAAGAAATCAAGAAGAAGAAAGATTACATGCAGTTTGCTCAGATTAGAAGACTGCTTCGTCAACTCAAAGATGCTGCTGAAAGACAAGAGCGTAGACTCAAGGCTGCCAGCCAAGGCGGTCACGGTAAGAACAGAGAAGTAGGACACAGAGAAGGACAAGATAGCACAACTCGACCAGAAGGGGCTACCGAAGATATGGAAAACGACCCTAAGAATTGGGGAGCACCTTCCACTATGTTTGCAGCCAGAGGTAGTGGGAGAGTGGGCTGATGTTTAGAGTTCACCAGCCTGCTAAGTCTTATCTGATAAAACAAATACAGGTTCTTACTTGGGCTGATTTTTCATCAGTGCTTAATCCGATTATCAACAAGGCTGCGTATTTGCATTACACTGGGCCCGGTGCACCACCCGGTGGTCTACCACACCCCGGTTATCCGCCGGAAGAAAGTCTAACCAAAGACTTGTCACCTGACCATACACCGTGGGACCATCACCCTGAAACTGGTGAGAAGTTAGAAGGTGGTCAACATCCTATTGATTATGTATTGAACGACTTGGTATCGAGATATGGTGACAAAGGTGTGGACATGGATGGTGCAAAGCGTATAGTTCAGGCGGCCATTGTCAGATACAACAACGCTCATCCAGATGACAGTCAGCATAAGTTGCCCGATGTAGACAGTCCATTGTGGAGAAAGGTATTCGCTGGTGACTTGTATGACCATACTGACCCTGCTCACATGAGAAGTGTTAGAGGCGCTGACCCTTTGTTCGAGGGCGGCCCGACTCCTTTGCAGACTTATGCTTTCAATAATGCCAATATTGACCATCCACTTTCAATGAAGGGTAGATGGCTCGATTCTGGTTTGTTTCATATGAACAGGGAACTAGGAGAAGTGTTGAACGGGATAGGACTAGATACTCCTGAAAATATTAACAGTTTGAAGTATGTAAAATACAATCGAATATTACCCCGTAGCCTTACTCCTAATGCAGCGTCTTGGGATAAGAATCAACTTTCACATGCATTGAGAACAGGTAATATACCTAACAACTTAAGAAACGAGGCTGCAAGAGAAGCGTTGGCTAGTCAACAAAGTCATCCAGAAGTTTTCTTACATTCACTTTATCCAATTCTTCCAGATGCTGCTTTTGAGACTAGTGGACCGAGAGGTGGTAGGGGTAAGACATCCGGGCCAGAAGCCAAGGCTGCTAAGATTGCTGAGTTTAAAGAAGCCCTTGAAAGCAAAGGTGTAGATGTAAGCCCTTATTCTGATGAAGATTTGTATGACATGCGTAATAGTCCAATTATGTCTGGTCTGTTTCAAGAAGTTACTAAGTTAGATTCAAAGGCCGCTGGTGGTTATTTTAAAAATATAATTCACAACACTGCTAACGCAGCAGGTTCTCATACAGATTATGCTGATGATGAGTTAATTCACCACATCAATCAACAGGGCATTGGTAAGTTTGACAAACCTACTTCTTTTCATGGAAGGTCTAATCATGCTGGGAAGGTTATTGTTGGGCACTTATCTCACGCAGCCCATCAATTGATGAATCAAGGTATGGATAAAGAACAGGCTATGTTAGAGGCTGTTAACCAATTTAGAAATGCAGAAATTACTACTCCTCCCAAATCAAAACCAAAAGAAGGACTCAGAGAAAAGACTGAATCCGTGTTACAACAGATGTTAGACCACACAGGGCATGACCCGTTTGAGTTACAAGACATACAGACAGATTTTAGCCAAACGGCTACCACAGGATTACCTGCACATTTTGGTGAAGAACAAGCACACATGGCGGCTATCCCAGAACATTTTGAGCGCAGAGTACTAATGCCTACAGAGATGGCCCCTACTAATCAATCAAGAGAAGAAGGACCTGCTTTGACACCTCCTGTTCAACCTCAGCCAGAAGCACCTCCTTTGTCTTCTTTTACTAGACAACCAGAGGCACCTGCCCCACTTCCACCACCTTCTCCCCCTGTAGCAGTTGCGCCCGGACTAAGGCAAAGGTCTGCTAGTCCAGTTGAGAGTAGGTTTATTCAACAATACCCCGGCATGACCCAACCAGTGGGAGAGGGTAGAGTGAGTCGGCAAACTATGTTTGACCCATTTACGGGTGAACTGATTACCACTTCTAACGATGTCCTCACAGGGCTCGATGATATTCTAAGAAAGATGGATAAAGTTCAGGCGCTCGATGCTATGCAAGATGATTCTGTAAGAAAACTACTGCCTTCTGACAAGGTATCAATCAACTCATTTTGGGATGTTCAAAGAGTTGCTAAGAGTCTGGGCATTACCAGCGTAGATGTTCATGGCCTGTATCAAAGCACAGGTGATTGGCACAAGGTTGCTGACCAATGGAATGTAAAACCTGATGTAGTAAAGGCTGTTAAGATTGCTTTTGGGGGTGTTTGATTGAAGAAGGTGTTAGTTAAGAAATCAAACAACCAAGTCTTGGTTAAGAAGAATCTCAAAACAGTATATCCTGTCAGTGGAGGTGGACCTGTAATGATGTTAGGCGGCGGTGGCGGTGGTGGCTCTCGTGGTAGAACTTTGAGAGAGCAAGCAGGAGGTTTTCTTGGTGGCGTTGTAGGAGTCGCTGGAGCGCTTACTGGTAATCATAGAAGTATTGGAGGATTGACTAATGCTATGGTTTCTGGAGGAGCCACAGGTTCTCAGTTAGGTAGTGCCCTTGGTCGTACATTTGTTCGTAGAAGAGGGCAAGAATTGGCTAACTTAAAAGAGGCAGAAAAAAGAGAAAATGCAAGGCTTGCCGCTGAACACAAATTAGAGTTTGGCGCTTCTGGATTCAGAAATAAACCAATCGCTGACCAAAGAAGAGCGTATCTAAGAGGAGTTGCTGTAAGGCAAGCCGAGGATAAGCAGAGGCAAAGAGAAGCAGATGCGGCTAGCACAGCATACGCCAGAACTTTCGGTTCAGAAAGAGGGGAAGAAGATAGAAACTATGCTGACATGATGAGACAGTTCGTTAGTGGAACGGGTATGGACCCTGCTAGAGCAGGTGAGTTTATGACTCAATTTGGTGAAAGAATAAATGTTATGCAAGAGCAACAAGCACCTAGTCAAGGTCAAGATGTTGCTGTAGTAAACCCCAATCAGGGTGACTCGGTAGACCAAAGGATGCAGGAAATGGCATTATTACCACCTGCACAAAAATTCATCCCTCCTTCTCAAGAGGCACTAGATGCAGGTCCCGGTGCTCAAATAGTTGATATTGAAGACCAATCAGTTAGTGAGAATGATGAGATATTAGAACGACGATTGGCCAACATGCGACCACCTGAACAGGATGAAGAAGAGGAAGAGCAACAGAGACCACCCTTCTCTCAAATAAGAGTCAGGCCGTCAGGTCAAAGAAGTATATTTGATAGACCGGAGTGATGAGATGTGGAGGGTATCGATGAACTGGTCAGGGACATGGATGTGGAAATGTCCCGCAAGTCATTCGAGTACTTCTTTACTGAAATCCTTGAATTCGAGTTCTCTGACCACCACGAAGACTGGTTGAAAGGTCTCAATGAAAGCCGAAGATACTGCGTCAAAGCGAGCCGTGACCACGGTAAATCTGTATTCTTTATGTCCTATGCGCTTTGGTTGGCCGCTTTCAAACCAAATACTCACATTATGATATTCAGTCACAGCCTTGAGCAGACACTTGAACACATGCGGTTTATCCGAAATAACATAGAAAGCGCTGACATTCTAAAAGGATTGAAACCTACAGGCAAGCCTTGGGCTAAATCATACTTCGAGTTCACTAATGGTAGCCGTATGATGGCTAAGTCGGTTGGTGGTGCTACTCGTGGTTTCCACCCTGATGTAGTAGTATGTGACGATATTCTTTGGGGTACTACTAGTTCTGAGTTACAAAGAGCCGCCGACTGGTTCTATACCGTTTTACTTCCGGTTCTGCACCACACAGGTAGATTGATGATGGTTGGTACACCGTTTAGTTACAACGATTTGTACGCTGAGTTAGAAGATAAAAAGGCATTCAGAGTTGAAACCTATCCGGCTATCCTACCTAATGGTGAACCACTTTGGCCTACCCGATGGCCACTTGATGCTTTGAAAGTACGAGAAGATTCTATGCCAGCGATTAAGTTCGCTCGTGAATATTTGTGTGAACCTATCCACGATATGTCAAGTATGTTCCCGATGACTTTGCTAGAGAAAGCCAGAGACAAAAATTTGGTATTGCTTGATAAAGCAGAAGAAGAGTTCGATGAGAATGGACAATCTGCTGGAGTATTTGGTCAGCACTTTGTAGGCTGGGACCCAGCGATTGCATCTGACTCTAATGCTGACTACACTGCTATGAGTGTACTTAGGGTGTTGCCGGGTAGTGAAGAAAAGCAATTAGTGCATGTACTTAATCAAAAGGGATTAAGTGGTGCAGCACAGAAAAGACAAGTCATATTACTCAACAATAGATTCCAACCTGACCTAATTGAACTTGAAGGTAATAACTTTCAGCGTATGTTTGCGGCTGAATTGCAGGATATGCGAGGCGATATCCCAATTAAGACATTCATGACTACAAGACAAAAGAAAGAAAGTATGTTCATGTCTTTGCTGATGGCTTTTGAACAAGGTCAAATCAAAACACCTTGGGGCGACGAAAAGAGCAAAGAGTTTACTCGTACTCTTGAAACACAACTCAGTAGATTCGGTATGCAAAAGAACGGTAGACTAGAGTCCGTAGGTAGTCACGATGACTTGGCTATGAGTTTAGCGTTGGCTAACTGGGCTACCAAAGAGTTCAGAGGCTCTATCATTGCACTCGATGATTATCTTGAAGGCTTTGATGAGTGGTTCGGTGATGTGTCGCCCAACAGAGGAGCGAGGGCTAGTTGGTTCACAATCTGATAAAGAATTATATTATACCAAAAAGTGGAGATAATTATGTGGCCGAGTCTAGGAATTGGAAACTTTACTAAATCTGTTGACATGGGTCACGAAACTTTGAACATTATCGCATCAAGTCTTACTACTCACCCTCATGTCAATGACAGTATTGCTAAGTCAATTGCATCACAGACCGTAGTATTTACTACAGAAAATTTACCTGAAACTGTATATGCACCATTTTGTATTACTGGTGAAGGTTGGTTTGAAGACAGACTTGGCAAAAGTGCATCTGAGATTGTCAAAGAACTCAGAAAAGCCCGAAGAGTATTCAAAGAACATCGTGATGAAATTGATGACATCATAGACAATGTTCGTAAAATTAAGAGCATGGAGGTAGATGCGACTATCAAACAACTTGGCTGGGGCTCTGAATACGAAGAAGATATAAGAAAACTAGGCGTGAGTGAAAAAGATTTGAAGTCACTAAGGTTGTTTGGTGAGACTCGTAAGAGTAGTTTAGTAAGAGCCTGTAACTCTTGGGCGGCGGCAGAAGATGCACTTGCTAAATTAGATGAGTTTGAAGATGTATGGGGCGAAGAAGAAAAATTTGCTTGGGTCAACGCTATGGAAATGAAACAAGATGCTCGTAAGATGTGGAAGAATGCATTACATCAAATCGACAACCTTTCCAAAGAACAACAGAAATGGATGAGATTAGCAAAAGAAGAAATCACAAATCACGGTTCTATGTCAGCCAGAGCAATCACTGAGAACCTTATCGAAAAAGGCGTACCTCGACTTAATTCTAACAGACTATCAAAACTACTCAACATGTATGGTGAAGAGATAAACATCGTTAAGGCTCATCGAAAAGGTGAATACATGTGTTTGTCTAAAGAAGGCCTCATAATCAAGGACCCTTGGGCTTATGCAGCAGGTTTTCTCGATGCTGACGGCTACATTACCATTACAGAAAGAGGTGAGCCAAGGGCTGGTTTTATTGCCACTGGTGACAGAGGTAAATTACATTGTGAACAATTGTACAAGAACATAGGCGCTGGTGTGTTACAGGTTGACCAAAAAGTGTACAACGACGGTCAACGGAGCCAGCACCGTGTTAGTTTCTACTCGAAAGATGATTTGACTAAATTACTGAACAAAATTACTCCACATTTGCAGATGAAAGAAAGGCAGGCAAAGGCTGTCATGGCTTTCATAGGTGAAAAAGACCCTGTAAGAAAAACTGAATTAAAGCGATTTGTTCAGTTCTCCAACAGAGACGGAACATCAAAAGGTGAGGAGTCTCTCCGAGAGTGGGGAGTAGACAGAGATACGGTCATAAGTTGGGCGGAGGGATTGTGATGGCAGAAGAAAAAGGTAGAATTGGTAGATTTTTAGAATCATTGGCTAACCCGTTTAGAAGAAGGAGTACTCCAGCGCCGCAGATGCCGCTTTGGACTACAGGAATTCAAGAGCCTGTATTAGCACAGGGTATTACTATACCAGCGCTTTATGCAGTGGCTAATGAGAATCTGATACTAAGAACAGTCTTGTCCACTTTGCAGCAAGAGATATTCCGCAGAGGCTACTATTGGGAAAAGAAATTCCATAAAAAATGCACATCTTGTGACGCTGAGTTTCAACACGATGTTAAAGAGTGCAAAGATTGCGGTGATACTGAGTTAGTCGGACCAGACCCAGAGCAACTTGTTTATCCAAGATGGTTACTAAACCAAAGGAACTCTATGGAACAGTCTTTCATGGATGTACTTAGAGAGATAGAGTACGATTTGAATATCACTGATGATGGGTTTTTGATACTTATCAAAGAGTATTACATGGACCCGGAAACAAATGAGTTGGCTTTCTATAGAATCAAAGAGATTGTCAGAGGCGACCCTATCTTTATGCGAATTATTGCTGATAAGCGTGGAGTAAGAGGTGGTCGCTTCAAAGTATGCCCTATCCATCGTGACGAAGTGAAGTCGTACTCTGGTGAAGAAAAAAGTTGTAGCGTATGCGGGCATGAATTAGAAGATGTGCATCATGTCAACACAGCAGGTTCTGGTAAAACACAGTACTATCTTAAGGGAGAAGTCATACATGTAAGTAAATACAATCCTAGTAAATTGTATGGTCGAAGCCCTGTATCTACTCTTTGGCGACAGGCTATGACTTTGACAGCGATGGATAACTACATGTACACTGCTTATTCAAAGCGCAGAATACCAAGAGGTATATTGAGCGTTACTACTGACAATCTTGAATCTATGAAGTCGTTTTTCAAGGCAACCGACGAAAAGTTAGAGCGTGACCCGCACTATATACCTAAGATTGGTATTGAGTCCGGTAGTGGTCGTGGCGGTATCAACTGGGTTAAATTAATGGATAGCCTTGAAGAGATGCAGTATATTGCAGCCAGAGATGAGATGCGACAAAGAATCGCTGCTTTCTACGGTGTATCTAATGTATTCATGATGGACACTGGTAAATCTGGTGGACTGAATAACGAGGGTATGCAGATATTGGTAACTAACAGGGCTGTTGAATTTGGTCACAAGGTATACACTGACCATCTATTTCCAATGCTAGTAGAGCAAATGGATATCAGTGATTGGCAACTTACACTATATCCGAATGAAGAAGAGGATGAAGTTACTCGACTACGCCGTGACGAAATGGAAGTTAACATTGCACAAAGAATGATGATGATGGGCTACAAGCCTGAACTCAAGGAAGATGCTAACCGTGACATTCGATTCATTTACAAGCAACCAGACCCGAATGACCCTGCTCAACAACCACCACCTCCGGGGGGAATGCCTCCGGGCGGAATGCCAATGGGAGGTATGCAGATGGGTGGCGGTATGGGTACACCGGGTGCTTTGCCAAGTCGAAACATTAGTCCACAGGGGGCGGCTATGCTTGGCAGACAGGCACAGATGGGTATGGGGCAACCCGGTGGAGAAGGTGCAGGTTTGAGAAACAGAGGCCCAGCGAGCCCTCAGAATAGAACCAGTATGGGTTCAGGTGCACCAATGTCCAGCGTTCAGCAAAGAGGCGCTCAACCTACTGGAGTTCAGCAGGCGAGTCAAAGCATAGTCAATGCCCGTAATCCTAGAGGGGCTTAGGAAGTTTAAAGTCAAGGAAGGTAGTGGAGATGAGCATGGACCTGAGAAAATTGGACCCAATGGCTAGAAAAATGCGTACTCATGTAGACGCATTTTACAAAGCACTAGACGAGAATGATGGCTTTTCTGCAAGGAATCATATTAATGAAATTGTGAAATATGCAGATTACCTAAGTACTGATGTTGAGTCTGCTGTAATGAAGCAAGATGATTCTATTAAAGGAGTCAATGACATCTACGCTGGTGGAGTACCTATTATGAAAATGTCAGAAGTCGAGACTGTTCACAAGGTAGAAGCAAATGTTTTGCCGGGAACAATCAGAACTTCTCGCTTTGGAAATATCAACCGTAGAGTATCAAACCGTACACTTTGAGGTGAGTAAATGAGCGACGAGGGGGAGAATGTTGCTGAGAAACTCATGGGTGCTCTCATCACTAAGATGGAAAGCATGGATGCAGGTTTGCAGATGTTAAAAGCAGAAAACGCAGAATTGAAGAAAGCACTTACTAATCCTGCAAGCCTTTTGAGAAAGGCCGGATTTGTATCTGCTAGAAATCGTATGCCAGAAGATGTCATGCCTGACACCTTTAGAGGAGATGCTGACGATGTACTTCTAAAGGGAGACAACGGAGAGCCTTTGAGCATACCCAAAACCAACGCTGACTTCCACAGCATGGATTGGGCAGATATACACGCACTTGCTGACCAAGCAAAGTCAGAAGGTGCAATTGGAAATGAATTAGGAATGGATTAAGATGAGACCTAGATTTGAACCTAGAGAGCCAGAAGTTGACAGATTGCTAAAAGAGGCAAAGAAGTTAGAAGAGCGTATTGCTAAAGCAGAGCCGAATTATTCTGGACAAAAAGAAGGCTCAAAAGAAGGTTATGCTCGATTCGAGGCACAGCCGTCTGGTGTACCTAATGCTTTTTACAACACAAACAATGTACTACTTGACGGGGTAGAAGATGTTGCTAACAAAGGTGCAACTATGGAAAACAGCGATGTCTTGACACGCACATCACCTTACTATCCAACTGCTTTCAGTACAACAGGCGCTCTTGAAAACTTCAAAGGTGGTGACGGTCCAACCTTAACAGAATTGAAGAAGTCTATTGACCGACTATCCAGCCGTCTAAGTTGAACGGCTGGTGGTATGGATGATAGAAGGTCACTACGATACCTTTGACAGGGCTAAGTTTACCTTTATAGAATCTATTTACGACGGTATAGGCAAAGCAGATGCTGCTGCCGAATACTACTTTGCTAGTCTTAACTTACAAAGGCACGGCTACGATTTAAACAATCAAGACGACACATTGCTTAAGATGGCAGATATCATTCTCAAAGACAATCATGATTGGTTTCAAGAACAGTTTATGTCTGGCAACGAAATAGCACAGAATCCCTCTTTACAACCTTCGAGAGTTGTCACACCTGAGCCGGGTCAACCTTTTACTGGGGCTAACATCCAGATGAATCCGGGTGACCCAAACAGTGATTCTCATCACGATATTGATTACTTCGGCTCAAGTCTGTTTCCATTACATGGCGACAACATGGTTGACCATGTGGCTAATTATTATGTAGGCGACACCCCCGGTCAAAGTACTAGTCGTGACCACGCTGATATCACTAATCATTTTCACAGAAAAAACTCACAGACTGGAGATGCTGAATACAATCCATCGGGGTTTCTGAGAAACAGCGCTAACTATGGTAAGTTAGCCGATGATATGACTAATCATGATATCTATGAAAGGCACTTCAATGATTGGAAAAGTAACAATGACCCAGTTGTAAGTTTGATGACTCAACAGATGCACGAGCAAGGTATATTTGATGATGATGAAATAAATCACAGACTTGCCATGAAGCATATGGAAGAAGCCAAAGAAGGCTGGAAAGATAATCTAAAGTTCACCGATTACATGCTTGGTTTGGAATGGGCAACACCAGAAGAACGGCAAAAAGTATATGACCACATTGCTCGTTTTGGCTTGACAAATAAAAACAACCCCCTCAAACTAAGGGGAGGTAACGATTGGGTACCGAGAATAGTGCAGAATATACAGAATAGATTTGCGCCTATCTTTGACCACTGGGTAGGTAAGGCTCACATACCGGGCTTCAATACCAAAGCGATTAGAGAAAGAGAGCCATCTGCTGCCAGAGAGCCGGGGCCAACTGAAAACATGTCAGCGTTTGGTGCTGTGGAAAATGGCTACCAAAGAGCGATAGACTATCTTCAAGAAATGGAAAACATACCAAGTGTAGATTTGACTCAAAGACCTTTCTTAAATGAAGAAATTTCAAGCGACCCCAACGACCCAAACAAAGTAGTTAATCGGAGTATACAGTTCGTCAAACCTATTAAGCGACAAGACCAATTTTTAGGTGAAGAAGTAGGTATGGATTTCAACACCATGAGGGCTTTATTAGGTGTAGATTCAAACGGTAGACTACACTCTCCCGGCCAGCACCCTGTTTATAGGGATAGATGGAACCCGGAAGAAGGTCCTTTTAATCAAGAAGAAGTTGACAAGATAATGCGAGAAAGAATAAATCGAACTCGTAATATATTCGCTGGTAAGATAGGCAGAAGAGAGGCTAGTATACATTACGCTCCTCACATAGATGAAGAAGACTTTGACCCCGAATACACTAAGGGTGGAACGAGTAACGATTCCTTAGCAACTTATTGGGGCAAGCCTTTCAAGGTTGGTGGGCTGAATAAGAATCCACAATTGTTGTTTGAGTTACTCCATCAGGCTACATTGCTTCACGGTAAAAATCATTTCAAGACAGGTATCAAAGGTGAGGAGTCAGAAGAGGCTGATATATTTGAACAGGCTTTCGCTCAGATGCGGGCTGGAGAAGAAAAAGTCGGACCTTATGATGAAGGCTATCCTGCTGACCAAGTGACTATGGATAATAAAGGGTATGAACAAAGCCTGTTCTTTATGAAGAATCCTAATACAGGTAAACTTGAACATAGAAGGTTACATGAAGATAGTGATGGAGGCGAACACCTTACATTCAATACTAAAAGCGCATTTGCGCCGTTCTTACCCAGACCTATGGAGGTTGTTGATTCCAAACATAGCGATAAACCACAAGTAGATTTTGCCCACCCCGAACACGCAATTAACATCCATTCTGCTGGTTTTGCTAACCACTTTAATAAAGATGTAGGAACTAACAATTTCTTTTCTCGACACGCTCAGTCACTCAATCCAGCGGTCACTAATTTACATCTAAACGAATACGAAGGAGCAGTCGATGAGTTAGATGATAAATTACAAGTAGACATACGCCAAAAGTTGGCTGGTAAAAAAGGTCACTTTGCGACTCATAATCCGTTTACTTTCCAAGGCGGTCACGACCCTGCTGCTCGTGAGAAGGATGCTGGTAAGGATGCAGTTATGATAGCACAGCACAAACACCTTGCTGGTCCTCCGGGCACACCTGTAGAGATAGGTGAAGTTCACGATGGTCATAGACCGATGAACGAAGATGTTTACTTACCGTTAACATACGGTGAAGGCTATGTTAACATGAGTCGTGCTAACAAATTAAGGGCTGACAACCTCAAGCGTCAAATAGAGGAATTAGAAAACGCCGCCTCTCAAGAAGAGGGTGAAGCCAATCAAATAATCGAAAACAAACTTATGGATTTGGAAGAACAGTTGTCGATGATTCCTACACTTGAGCCTAAGATGTTTGGTGACAAGATGCCAGAAGGCACCAAAATGTTACTAGAAAAGTTAGAGGCTGACGACCAAGCCTACGAAAAGTTAGCAAAACAAAAAGCCGCTGAGTTTCCAGAACTGTTTGATAGAAGTCTACCTCCTGACATAATTGAGGGTAATCTAAGGCAGTTTGCTCGAATGCTAAATGATTATTTTATTAATGCTCCATCAGAAGCACACGGCGTGAGTTCACTCACATCCAGAGACGAATACGGCGAAAAAGAAATGAATGAAAATATGAACCCGATTGCAGAAAAAGCAAAGGACTTTGCCCATAACAGCGATGTCAAGTTTAGTTATGTTGATTTTCTAAGGGGTGGTGCAAATCGAGAGCGCTACATGGCAAAGTTATCAGAAGATTTGGGTTTGAATCCAGAAGATTTCCATACCCAACAAACCATGAAACATTTTCTCGAAGATGTAGTAAACCCCATTATAGATGAAATGGAAAGTCAAGGGATGTATGATGAGTTAAGGGATTTAGAAATTCCAATTCAAACAATTGGTAATTTTGCTAAGCATTATTTTGATACGCCAGATGCTGACTTTGGTGCGACGCTTGAACAAATGAGGAAGACTAGGGGCTTTGATAATGAAGATGCTAGTAACTTAACCACCATGGTTGACAATTTGAGAAACGCATTAGTGCCGCATAGAAGAGGTATGGGTGGTGCAGAAAAGGCTGGTGTCGACGAAAGAAATTATCAGATGGGCTTTGACATACATCACGCTGTCAATCCTGATGAAAGGGTACATGAACATTTTAATGAAGAATTAAAAAGACTGCAAGAAATGAAAGATAAGGCATTTACTGGTCCTCAGCGTAACAGGGTAGAGAATGATATTAAAAATTTTAAATCGAAGATGATTAACTCTAGTTTATTATTAGATAAAAGAACAAAACAAACTCTGCAAGATAAACATGCTGAAAAACACGGTGAGTCTTATAGAAAGGGTAAGCATTTCAAAAGTACTAGTAAATCTTACAGAGCCCAACAAACTCTTGATTCTTTGATTCATAGTGACCCGTTTGTCGAGCCGGGCGCTGCTCCTGCCGCAGTCACCGCTAGACTGAGTGGTCGAGTCACTAAACCGATAGAACCAGTCGGGCCGAATGCTCATAACATAGTGGCTTCAACTTACAATTCATCTGGTAAGCGAATGGAGTTTGGTCACAATGTTCCTGTTACTTTCGACTATAAGATAGGTAAAGACGGGAAGATAGATATAATCCCACTACCTGAACCTAAACGAGAAAGGTTAGTTCAACCGACAATGGCTATATGGAGGGGAGCAGGTTTGACTGATGTGTTATATGGAACTGATTGGAATCAGCCTCTCTTTCTTCAACAAGAGCATATACCTGCTCAGTTTAAGAATAATAGGAACGAATCTAATACTTTCGCTAAGTCAGACGCTAACTTGGCAACACTTACCAATCCTGATATTATTCGTAAAGATATAGCCAAAGAAGTACCCATCTTACAACCGATGCATCGTATCTTTGAACTAGACGACCTTGAACACCTGCGTGGTTTTACAGGCGACTGGATAGTATCTGTTATGCCAGAAGGCGAAAGAGGTTTTGTTAAGAAAGAAGATGATGATGTTACTTCGACTAACTTTACTTTAACAGACGAAGACAAGAGCAACTTCAAGAAAGTAACTGATAATGATTATCATTTAGATGTGTTCAAGACCGAAGAGGGCTACTACATCTTTGATGTTCTCAAGTATGACGACAAAGAGGTACACGATGTACCAATAGATGACCGAATCAAGATACTTAGAGGTGGTTTGGAAGGTGTTGAGAATGTACATGTTCCGAGCGCTAGCGATACAAGGCTTACAGATGATGCTGGCCTTAAGGTTACAGTAGAGGATTTGCAGAAAGAAAATGAGAAGTTGTTACTTCGTGATGCTAAGTCTACTTACATGGCTGGTGAACTTCGACACCCTAAGTGGGTGCTGCTCAGTCCGGGCAACGATGTTGTGCTTAGAGTCTTAGAGAGAAGAGGCAACGGCCCTTACACCTATCGATTAGGCACTGGTCCAATTACTAAAGACGAAGAATTAGGTGACAGGGCTGTAGAGGCTGATGGAGAAGTCTACATGGATGTCGGCGCTGCATTTGACAGTGATGAAAAGTACAACGAGGGTGACCATGTTAGAGTCAATGTCAGTAATGTAGGCGAATCAGAAACAGCCGAAGGGCAGAAGTTGTTTACCGTAACTGGTTCTAAGATTGAAGAAGAGGCTGAAGGAGAAGGACTCGTTAGTCAAGAAACTTTAGGCTTACTTGCTAAATCAGAAGATTCTCAATGGCTCTGTGAAGTCTATAGAGCAGGTGGTGGAATTAGAGTAACTATGCCACAAGGTGATGTAGTATACAAGTGTACACAGTCTGGCCAGTCTTGGACAGCGCACAGCCCTTTGGCCTCTAACGGTTATCTGATTCGTATGTCTGAAAGTCAAAGACCTTACTGGGCACCAGTTGCTGGTGCTTTGCTCAAGGCTGATGTACAGATAGCCGCACCTGTCGAAGAGCAAGAAGATAAGGCTGAGGTTCATGAAACAGAGGGCAGAGGAAAGCCTCTCATCCCTCCTAAAAAAATTCAAGATTCTGAATGGTGGGCTAAGCAAGAAAAGGAAAAGGTACTTGTCAAAGGCTTACAGTTGGTAGAAAAATTACTCAAGAGTGGGGCAGGTGCCGTAGGTCAATCAAGTAGTGGTACTAAGGGATTAGGTATTGACTATGCTACCCCTATAGAATCACCTATGGGACCTACTAACCTACATGACAAGAAGACAATGCCTGATTATGATGTTAGAGATATGGAAGAAGATTCTTCTATAGATGAAGAAACTGAGGCAAAAGACAAGCCTAAACACATGACTGTGCCTACAGATGAGGGTGTTTTGGAAATAACAGAGGACTCTGCTGTTTTCCGTACTTAGTTAAATAGTATGAGTGTCGTCTATAGAAACGATGACAGCCAGTTTGATGTTGAGAACCTCCCCGGTTACTCACAATGGTAGCATCAATTTAATCAAGGCTGATAATGACTTAGTAATCGCTGGATACGCATCTGTTGAGATGGTAGACAAGCAAGGAGATTTGATTACTAGAGGCGCTTTGAAAAATGCTTTTGGTGACTTTATGAAAGCAGACGGTTACCGAAATGTACAACTTGCTCACTCTAACATACAGGTTGGAGAGGTAATTCCACAATATACTGACTCTGATGGCAGAGTTTGGAAGTCCGGTGTCGATGATGCTGGTATGTTCGTAGTCATTCAACTACGAGATGATATAGAAAAGGCAAGAGAAGTTGCCAAAGAAATTCGCAAAGGAGCCCTTAGAGGTTTCAGTATTGGAGGACAAGCATTCAAGAGAATGCGAAAGAGTGATGCCAGTCATGGTGATTACACTGAAATATCCAAACTGGAACTACATGAGGTCACCATTTGTGAGAAAGGTATAAACCCGGAGGCGACATTCCGTATATTGAAGGAGGATACTGATATGACAGAAACAGATGCAATGACTGAATTGTCAAGTGTGTTAGACAGATTGAATGGCCGCCTTGACGCAATGGAGAAGGGCGAGATGCCAGCAGGTCTTAAAGAACACTTGGAAGACAAGAAAGACGATAAAGACGAAAAAGACGAGGCGAAAGAAATGGCCGATAAAGACGAAGAAGAAAAGATGTACGGTGCTGAGCACAAAGAAGACATGGCAAAAGGAGAATATTCCGATGTCATTTCTAGTGAATACTTGAACTGGATGGAAAACACCCTAAAATCACAAGGTGTTGACATCGGTGGCGCAAGAAACCATTTCGATAATGTCTCTAAAGCCAACCTAGGTAGCACACCAGAAGCAATTGGTGACGGTGCTGACTACTTTGCTGGACAAGTTAAGGGAAGAGCCCAAGAAGGCGGAAACCCATCAACTGGTGCAGTCGGTAAAATCAACAGCGCTGGTGGAAAAGTAGCAAAAGGCTATTTGCACCCAAGTGCAGTTTCTGCTACTGATGTAGAAGCAGCCTACGAAGTTTACAAAGCAGCGGCTCTTGAAGAACAATTCAAGCACAACCTAAGCGGCGTATTCGCTGACAGACTAAGCAAAGAACTTACTTCAGAAGCACAAGCAAGAGAAGCCGCTTCCTTTGACGCAAGAACACCACTTGCTAACATCGAAAAGGCTCTATCTGATTTGAGTAACAGAATTGACAACATTTCCAGTACTGCTCCAGAATCACCGATTCGTAAGAGCAGTGATATGGCCAATGTAGAAATCCCATCTACTGAGGCACTTGGAAGCATGAGTTGGGACGAAGTTCACCAACTCGCAGGGAGTGTATTTACCAACTAAGGAGGAATATGAATGGCAAGAAATTATATGAGAACAGTAAATGATATGGAGCGCTACTACTACGGTGCTGGACAAAGCATGGGATATTCCTATACAGGTTCAGAACTATTGAAAGCAGATGCTCCTCTATTGAGCACAACAGCAGGAACATACCAAGCAATCTACGGTAGAAAAGTATGGAGTCAGTTGAACCAAGAGTTCAACGCTTTCTCTATCCTACCTAAGAAGCCATGGGACAGAAGTGGATGGCGTGTAGTAACCGCTAAGCCTTCTGCTACCGTTGGCGGTGGAATTGCAGAGAACGGTACTCTACCTGAAACTCAAAAGCCAACTTTCCAAAATGTTGCAGCAAAGCCAAAAACCGTTGCTCACTCATTCGACATGTCTGAAGTAGCAATCTTCCTTAACGACAAGGATGACGGTCTAGGTGACATTCGCTCAGTATTGAAAGAAGAAATGGGTAAGCACCACGCAGAGATGATTAACAAGATGCTACTTAGAGATGCTGACAACCCAGCAGGTAATGATATCGAGTCACTTGACCGTGTCACCGCTGGTCACGCTGGCGCTCTAACTACCAGTACAAGTGCAATTGGAGACGGAACAGGTCACCTCGACACAGATACTGACTTAGATATCTATTCAATAGACCGTGAGGCTAACGCATCATGGGCTAACGCTGAGATGTCGGTTAACGGTGTTTCTGGTACTCCTACCAACAGAACTCTATCTCTCGACCACTTTGATGAACTATTCAGAAAGATTTGGCAGAGAGGTGGAAATCCAAAGGTTATGCTAACTGGATATGATACTTTGATGAGACTTCAACAACTACTACAAAGCCAACAAAGATTCATGGAAGAAAAGAGAGTAGTCCCAACTTACAACGGTGTTAAAGGTGTACCGGGTATGGAAGCAGGTTTCATTGTAGCAACTTACAATGGTGTACCAATCATTCCATCTAAGGATGTCGAACCAGACGGTATTAGCAGAGTTTACATGCTAGATACTGACTACCTATACTACAGTACTGCTAAGCCTACACAATACTTTGAGTCCGGTATCGAGACTGGTGACCCATTCGCAATCAACAGATTGGGTCAGGAAGGTCTTTACCGAACCATGGGTGAGATATGGACAACTTTCTTTGGAGGTCAAGGTTCTATCCGTGACCTACAATGAGGATAACATGGAGAATAAAATATTAGGAGATGATTAAATATGGCAGCAATAACATTAACCAAAAAAACAGGAGACGCAGGTGTATACGATAACTTATTTGAGTTGGAATTATATGCAGGAACAATAGGCAGTGATACAAACTGGCTAGATGGAAACTCAGGTGGTTCTTATCCGGGTTCACTAACAGGCTTTAACGCATCTAACACAGATGGAAAAGCGGCACCGGGACTTAAACTAGCATGTTTTCAAGTAACTACAGTAATGGCAACTGGTGACATCGCAACAATTGGCGGCGGAGCAAGTAAGATACACGCAGTAATATGTGGTTCTAACGGAGGATTAGCGGGTGTCGGTGCAGTAATTAGCACAGAGACAAACACCAACGATTCGTTAACATTTACCGCAGGTGGTACACCAGTAGTTCCTATGAATTTGTGGGTAATCTGTTCTTGAGGTGAGGAAACTTGCCCAAGATAACCTACATAGGTTCTAACCCTTATCTCAAATTGCGAGACGACACAGAAATGCATCGTGGCGAAGTTAGAGAAGTTTCCCAAGAGTGGCTGGACAAATACAGACACTGGGCAAGACAAAAGGGTCCTAAGAATCTACTCATAGAAGGCGACGAAGGTGTCACGGTAGACGAAGGAAACGACGGACTACCTGACGAAGGTTGGACTAAGAAGGATATCACAGGATGGCTAAAAGAGAAAGGAGTATCTATCAAAGGGTATGCTACTAAAGCAAAACTCTTGGACAAGGTAAAGACCACACTCAATCCACCGGCACCAGAGCCAGTGGTTGAGGAGGTCGCTCCTGAACCTGTAGCAGAAGAAGTGGTA
>Ga0098055_1000634_pt1 | contig 20436 bp, 29 predicted proteins | sample 17_taG_FD_75107 | JGI IMG/M metagenome (GOLD analysis project Ga0098055, IMG submission 75107) | Marine viral communities from the Subarctic Pacific Ocean - 17_ETSP_OMZ_AT15314 metaG | ecosystem: Environmental > Aquatic > Marine > Oceanic | place: Pacific Ocean | collected 2015-01-18 | reverse complement strand
TATATATGTTCTGAGCTGTCGATAATGTATTTTCTTTTACAGGTGCTGGTGGTTTGCTTGGTTCAATCCCTGGTGCAACAACTAATCCTTCATCTTTAGGTACTTTAATGTTTTCATCTTCTGATAATGAAGCGTTTTTTACTACTTTTTCTAAATCTACTACTGTACTATTTCCTACTCTAGTTTCGTTTTCTGGTTGAGTTAACTGATCTGGTTTTACTACTCCTGCAACTGCATTATCAAATTCTCTATATCCAACATTAGCCACAGGAGTTCCTGACCCTCTTCCTGATGCAATTTGTTTCATGTTAGAAGGTACTGGTTTTGGCGCTTCACTGTCTGCAGTTTGTGAAGAGTCTCGTGAGGTCCATCTTCCAGCTCCCTTATTATTTTTAACCATTTCTTCAAACGATACTGTTTTGATAGGATCACCTAGTGCACCTTCAACACCAGGCATAAAATCTTTATTAGATGCAGTTGTACCTAATGGTCTTTCTTTAATTAAATCAACACCTCTTCCTACTAATGGGCGTGATGCTCTATAACCACCGTATAATAATCCTATACCAGCAGCATATGGGTTTTTAGCTAATCCATATGATATAGCTGCATCGGCAGCCAATTTTGGAAATCCTGTCATTCCAAGTTTTCTTGTTCCTTCTTCAATAAGAGGATACAAACCAATAGATCCAGCACCTCTTGTCAGGCCGCCACCCATACCAAAAGGAGCACTTAGTAAAAATCTTGGGTCTTTCCAATTTCTTCCAACACCACCCATGTCACTTTTGAATTTTGACCACCAACTAGGTGTTTGAGGGGTATTTATTTTTGCTGGTAATCCTCCTACTAATCTTCCCGTTGTAGGATCATAAAAACCACCACCCTTTTGCACATAATTTTGTACACCTCCAGGGACAGTCATTCCAACCATTGTTCCTGAATTTGCACGTAATGGTTTTAATACACCTTTTCTTAAAGCTTGTTGCCTGAACAATGGTCTGTTTAAAACTTTATTGAGAGACATTAGGCTCTCCCTTGGCCACCCTGCATACCTTGGAATGCTTGGAATGCGCTTATACCAGTTCCAATAGATTGTGCTAATGGACTTGTTTGTGGTTGCGTTGATGCAGCAATAGTTGATTGTGATTTTGGACCAGCAGCATAAATGTTTGATAAAAATTCAGCTCTTTGGTATGGTTCATAAGTTTGTTGTAATTGTGATTGTCTAGCTGCGTCTAATGTATTTTGTGCTAACTGTCTTTGTACTCCCCCTGCTTGCATTAATTGATTAATATCAGCTTGTGCCATTTGTTGTTGACCTGAACCTATATTAGCTAATTGAGTTCCAATAGTTCCTTGCATTTGTTGTTGTTGTTGAGCAGCTTGTAAAGCTGTTCCAAAACCTCTTTGTTGAGCTAAACCTACTTGACCTAATCTAGCTCTTTCTAATTCTGCTTGAGCAACACCTTCTCTACCTCCCCCAAAAGCACCTGACATTACAGCGTTTGCTGACAATTGATTTTGTGCTTGTGCAGCTTGTCTATTAATCTCATCTACAACATAAGATTGATAAGGATTAAAAAATTGATTTATGTTAGGTGTTTGTGCAGCAAGTAGTTGTCCGATGCCCGAGGTTACTGTTGGAGCACCCACTCCTGTGGTTCCTGCTGCTGTTAATCCTTGTTGCTCTAAAGCACCAAAAGGTGCAACTTGCATAGAAGGTAATGCTACAGGTTTCTGTGCAACTCCACGAGCTAAATCCATTAACTCTATTTTTCGTTCTTCTATACCAGGAGCTTCTCTTATAATTGACGTTTGTATTCCTGTTCCACTTGATGGTGCAGGGGCAGCTTTACTTCCTCCTCCAAAAATATTTGATATTACTCCCATTAAACTTCTCTTTCCATTTGTATGTGTTTAGCTTTCCAACCCCATTTTTTTGAAACTCTTGCCCAACCAGGTCTTACCCAAAAACTTAATTTTTTGCATCCATTTAGTTTAGCAAATTTTGTAACAGTATTCACTATCTTGTCCTCCCATAAATGCCTTTTTCTTCCCGTACAGATAATAGCTTCGAGTTGGCTGTAGTTAGGTAAGGCGGCAATACGAGTTACAAATAATGCAAAGACTTGGTTTAATTCATCTTCGTCACTACCAAATACAAGAAACATTTGTGCCTCGTCTTTTTTAAGTAATTCTTTTATATATTTAGGCTCAGCAGAACCACCTGAATACTTTAAGGCCTCTGCAACCATAAAATCACATAAAGGCCAAAACTTATCTATATATTTTGGCTCAACTGATAAAACAGATATGTCAGGTTTAATTGGCTTTGGCTTGTGCATTTCTACTTCCCTCTAATAAATCAAAAACTCTTTTGTATCGTTTTTGTTGTTCGTAGAAGTATCGTGCACCTTTTTCACGCATGTCTTTGAAACTCTCTGGATTCGCACCTGCTATGATTCCTGCGCCTAATACTCCATCTGCTCTTGTTACAAATTCTCCATCTGCTAATTGAGCTAACATTGTATCTTCGTCTTTGTCTCCTGTGCCAGATCCATCTTCGACATAACCCGATGCTCTTACATAATTATGTGCATCGTCTTCGTCATGAGATCTTTTACTTGGAAGATAGTTTATACCACCTTCATTAAATCTTTTTACTTCTGCTAATCCACCTTCTTTTAATCTGGTATGCTCCATTGCATAAGGGCCTTGTCTAAAGTCACCTTGATTTGCTGGATCAGCTTCAGGTATGTATGGTTGATCAAAAACTTTTTCATCTCCTGTTACAGGATCAATATATTTAAAACCACCTCTTTGTTTTTGTAATTCTGCAACACCTAAATTGTAAGTAGGTGTGTAAATGTCTAATGGTTTAGGATCAAACGCACCACCGAAGTAAGTGGCCGCTGCGATTGCTGATGCCATTTTACCAGGACTAAGTTCCATTTCTCCTGTAGCTTTACCACCTACCCATCTTTCTCTTCTAAATAATTTATCAAACATAGATTGCAATCCACCGGGTGGATTATTGTTAATGGGGTTAGACGCGGCTGCGCCTGCTCTAGTTGTCATACCATATTCTGCAGGGCCTCTTAAATTTGCAAGTGTGCCTGTTTGTGTTGCTCCTTGATTTAGGAAGGGCATGCTAGAATACATACTTTGAACAATAGGTTGTTGTGTGAAAGGAACAAAAGGGCTTCCTGGTGCTGTAACACCTGGAATCATTTTACCACCGTAGTATCCCATTGCAGCTCCTGTTGCTCCAGCTAATAATCTTTGAAGTCCTGAACCTCCAGCGTCTTTAGATCCTTTATAACCCTTATACCCACCGTAAGCGGCTAATGCGTATGGGACTATTGCTTGCCATGCCATATGTAAATATTTTCTCCTTAATTTAGCAGATTAGGAAAGTTTAACATTTTAGTCTACCTTTATCAACTCATCGGCAAAGCACCCTCGATATTGGTGTTCGCCAACATGTGTAATACGGTCGGTTATTAGGGCATAACACTTACCGCCTATGTTTCTCCATCTTCTACAGAACGCAAAATCTTCTCCTAGGTAGGTTTTTGTGGACTGATCAAACTCAGTATCAAATAGATTATAAAAGAAAGGTCTGTTAATTAACTCTCCATTTACCACAGTTTTCTGCGCTATTTCTTTTTCGGGATAAGCCTTGATCATTTTTTCTATAACCTCTCTCTTAATTAACATACATCCAGTAGGAGAATGCGTTACTTCAATAACTCCCTCTTTATCTATTTTTATATCTTTTTCATTTACTACTTTCATAGGGTATGTGTAGAGACCTTTAAATTTTAAATCTTTTGCATTTTTTATTGAACCGTTTTGCACTCTTTCCCAACACTTATCCCACATAAGCTGTTTAAGTGGGTAAGGCACAGATATAACACCTTTATCTGCAGCAACCATTTTAAATACAGATTGTGCTTGAAATTCTATATCTGAATCCACAAATAATAAATGTGTGTCTTTACTCTCCATAAAACTAGATACACATAAATTTCTACCTTGTGTAACTAAAGAAGATTTCATAACTTGAAAAGAAGTTAATATGTTATTCTTCATACAAACCTTTTGGAACTCTAAACAAGCCTGAAAATAATGTAGTGATAATTCACTATGGCATGGTGTGGCTACAAAGATAGAATATTTTTTTGCTTTAATCTCATGAACTTTTATATCTTTATCTTTATCTTTCTTATCAAACCACATTGGTTTATTGGGGTCTTGCATTTAAAGCTCCTTTCAAAAACTGCTCCCACTGTCCTGCTATGTTTTTCCAGTTATAAAAATGATTAAAAAAATTAGATTGATACCTAAGATGATTATGGCAGCCTTTTGAATTTATTTGATCTGGTATTCCATCAATTATAGCTGCAAATTGATGAGCTAAATTTTTAAAATTATTATCGTATGGAACATATACGGGAAACTCTGAGCAAGTTTCGTAGAGTGCTCCGTTGTCCGTTGTTACTACAAATAAACCACAAGCTAATGATTCAAGTGCAGAGATACAGAATGTCTCCTCCCATATATTAGGATAAACAAAAGCATCATAAGTATGTAAGTTTTCAAGTATATATTCATTAGATTTGTAGCCTATGTAATTTACATTGGGTAATTTTTTTGCTTGGTCATATAATGCTTGATATCCTGGATCGTTTTCTTTTTTAAAATCATCACCGTATATTTGTGTACTACTATAAACATCTAATTCTATGTTTTTGTTCTCTATGAGTTGCATGGCTCCTAGTAAAATAGACAAACCTCTCCAAGGAGTTGGATGATATATTAATTTAATTTTATCTCTTTTAGGTGCTGGGTCTCTTTTTTTAAAATCAAGTATTCCGTTTTTAATTACAGTACATCTTTCTAATGGTATATTAAACTGCTTACGAAATTGTTCATAATTCCAATGACTATTAAATACATAATAATCATATTGTTTTATTTGCTCTGGGTCTTTAAAAAATTCTTGAAAGTGTGGCTGATCGGGTGCCATCTTTTGCCAAAGTATATTTATTTTATTAGCTGCTATAGGAACTTTGCCCGGCACTGATGTACATATTTGGAAGTGATCTAATAATTCTGAAGCTACGTGCTTCTTTAAAAATTCATGTTGTAGTTCTGTTCCGCCTGCTGGTTTCATATTTTTGTTTTACTAAACATCGGAAGATCAGGAACTAGCACTTCAACATCAGTTGCTAAATCCTCTTTAGGATGTTCTTTTAAAAAAGCCTCTTCAGTTTCATATCTTTTATTAGTTTTAATACTTCTATAGATTGTTTTAGTTTTACATTTAATTTTTTGATATACAGTCATACTTTACTTATAATTATTTTATTGTGGAATGTAAACACTTTTAAATTCAGAATTTAACACTGTTAATTTTAAATGCAAGTCGTCCTCTACAATTGGATAGCCAGCTAAATTAAACGATGTATTTAACAACATAGGAACGCCAGTTTTGTCGTAAAAATGCTTTATTAAATTGTAAAAAGGCTTGTTTTGTTTTTTTGTTAAAGTTTGTATTCTGCAAGTATTATCTACATGTACAATTGAAGGCACTTCTGTTTTAGCCTTTTCTTTAGCATCTACCGCAAAAGACATATGTGGACTTTCTTTAAGAGTGGCTAAATCAAAATATTCATGTGCATATTCTAATAATACTGTTCCTGCTAGAGGTCTCCACCATTCCCTTTTTTTCAATTTGTTTACAATATTTTTTGCATCTTTATTTCTAGCATCAAACAAAATAGATCTATGGCCTAATGCTCTTGCCCCCCACTCACTATCACCATAAAACAATACCAATGGTTTTTGACTAAGTAATACTTCTACTGCTTTATATTCTTCTTTTATAATTATCATAATAAATTGCTGCTCCTATGGCTGTCCCAGGATCGTGTGGTATGGGATCAACAAAAAAATTAAGCTCTGGATATTTTTTTACATATTTAAAATTATTAGAACAGTTTAAAAAATAACCACCAGATAACAAAATATTCTTACTATATCCTTTTGCTCTATCTATCAACAAGCATGTATCATTAAAAGTTTTTTGTTGTGTTTCTTGTGCTGCGTTTACTTTATTATAGTCTAAATCATATTTTTTATCGCAGTTTGCATAAGATGCTAAACCCATTAGTTTACCCGCGTCATTACCATCCACAAAACCATTTTTTTTACAGGTAGCTGTAAAAAGAGCACCCCCCATAAGTTTATTAGAAAATTTATTAAGATAACCATGTTTGTACTCAAAAGATTCAAACGAAACTACATTTTCAGCATCAAAACTTGCTCTTTCATTAGTTTGATGTTTATAAACTGGTAAAACTTTTTTGTTATTAATTAAATATATAGACTCAATCTCTTCATAAGGGATGTAAAATTTACACGCTCCTCCTCCATCTACAACTATCGCAGCAGCCTCATCAAATTCACTAAAATAAAAAGATGAGACAGCATGGTATAAGTGATGTTCCTTTTCATTAAAATAATAATTAGGAAAATTAAGTTGTTTTTGTAATATGTTGATTATGTCATTGTCAGATAAAGGGTAATAAGCTCTGTTTCTGCCAAAAGATGCGTAACAAACTGTATCTATTTTAAAATTTATTTTTTGATGTATTGATTGAAAAAGTTCAAAAGGCTCGTAACTAAGTTGTGTATTTTTCTTCAATATAAAACGTTCTTCATTATAAAATTTTTTAACTTTACCGTTTTCATAAACACATATAGAAGGATTATGTGAAATATTTACTCCAAGTATTTGCATAAATGAATAGTTACAATAATTTATCGCCCCTGTCCACGATTGCGTTTTCTCCGTGGTATTCTTTTAGACCAACTTTTATTATGTCTGCCAGGCCTTTTTTTCCTAGTTCTTTTAACATAATTACTTACACCAAATAACGGTTTTCTTTTACCCATCTAACAACTCTACTTGTACGTTAAATGCAGCAGATATTCTTTCTTCATCACTTTGGTTAGGGTGTACCTCATGAGGCATATATGATGGAAATAAAATAAATAATCCATCTTCTGGTTTAACTGACCACTCGGATTGAAATTCTGGTTCCTTTAGCTTGTCAAAACCTTGCATAACAGAGGCTACATTAGGATTAGAAAATACAATGTCCCCACAATTTTTTGGTGCTTTGACATAATAGACTGCAGAAAGTTGACATCCCGGATGGACGTGCGTTCTATTGAATGATCCTTTATTGTTCTTGTTGATCCAAAAGTTTGTAATGTGAAATTTTGTTTTACAACTTCCGAATAAATCTGTTAAACATTGGTCCATAAGAACTTCAATAACCTTAAATATTTCTTCACACATCACATCTTTAGTTTGAACTCCAAAAATGTTAGAGGCTTCATTTAAATAGTTTTTATCTTCTGCTTCTTTTAATTTAGACAATAAAAGATTATTAAAGTCATCGTTCATTATTTTTAAGCGCTGTATAGACTCGGTGAATAAAACTGTTTTTTTAACCATTTTCCTGAGATCTATCTAATTGTGCGTAGGATATAATGCCTTGTATCTCGTTTGCTGTTCCAGCAGTCATTTTTAAAATATCACCGCCTTCTAAAACTAATGTTTGCGTAATTATATTTGAAACAGTGTTAGCAGCAATGGCTTTCCTTGAAATTGAGTAAGTAGTTGAAGCAGATGTATCAGTTACTTGCACGGATAAGTTTACTGGACTTCCGCTAGAATTATCAACTTGTACTTGTCTTATTAAAAAAGTAGCACTTGTAGGACACGTTAAAACAGAGGCTGTGCCTGTTGTGGTTAAATTTATACCTTGGTTTTTATATTGTATGGTCATTAGGATAAAAAATAGTTAAATGCATTAGTGTCATTTTTTATATCATTCTCATATGAAAAGTTCAACTGAGACTGTAAGGTTCTAAAAGCTTGTAGTATTTGTCTTTGGTCTTCTTGAGAGTATTCTGTTTTAGGCTCAGGTATTTGTATTGTTATCTTTGCCATTATCTTCTACCATCTACTCTGACATCAAATCTGAACGCGCCATATCTCCAGCTCTCGTTCAAGTTTTCATTCTCTATTTGCACTGCAGCTAACCTAGCTCTTGCTCTTGTATCTACCTTTTTTGTAGAGGAAGTAATAGTAAAAGGCCCTAATGGGCTAGAAGCAGCGGTCGTGCCTTGTGGAAACTCATTTAAATATATTGTAATTTTTGCGTTACCATCTATCCTTTTAAAGTCAGGTAAGAATCTTTTAATACTCATTAAATATTCTCCATCTCCTGGAACACCTGAATTACCGTTTAAATCAAACTCTCCTGATTTAATAAAAGAAGTAATAGCTGTCTCTGTGCCATCACCATTGGCTTGATTGACTCCAATCTCATGTGCGTAATAAATTGAAGCTCCGTTCGACACACCATTTACAACTGGGAATGTAGGAGCGTCAGAAGCGTTATAATCCGTAGCATAAGGCTGTTCGTAAACTGTAGAGCCTATCCACGTTGTTCTATCGAGGGTTCCTGTAGTCCAAACACCCTCAGCAAAATTATAAGTTACCACTCTATCTATAACCGATGACGAGTTTGTTGGATAAAACCAATTTATTTCAGAATACAATTCATTTATTCCACCAAAAACTAATTGCCCTGAATTATAATTTAACCCAGGATTACTACCATCAGTGGTAAAAACATAATCTTCTACTAAACAGGGTAATGATTTTACAGTTCCATCATAACCATAAAAGCCACCTGTTTTACCCATCCAATATACAGCACCGTTTGCAAATACTCCCGCATGTTGCCCAATTAAACCATTGTTAGATCCTACTTTTCTAATTGAAAAAGTAAAAGGTGGACCCACAAATTGCATTTCATAAGCAGCTGTATCAGTTAAAACTAAAATATAATCTTTACCTTTAAAAGCTCCTACAATTTTTGTGCCATCGTCTAATCTAAATGTCCCTGCGGTGTTCGTTGATGTTGGTGCATAATCACTTGTGCTTTCTTGGTCGGAGAATCTAATAAACATTTTATCTTGCGTTGACGGAGTGCCAATAGTTGTTTCCGTTCCTAAATGAAATAAATGCCTGTCTCTGTCTGATACTATTGTCATTACAGATCTTGTTGGCATTCCAGAGCCTATAACAGCTCTAGTTTGTAATGCGTTACCTGCCGTTGGGTCCCAAGTAAAAGTTTTTCCATTAGAAATTGTAGCGATCAAAATACTTCCAAAATTATCAAAAGACCAGTTGGCAGGTTCAATTGTTACTGTGCTTGATGCAGAAGCATCGCCCCAACCCACAAAATCTGTAATGTCAGTCACAGTCGCACCGTTAGTGTGTTCTGCTGCTGTTGTTCCGTTTATGCCTCGAGTTATTCCACTAATGGTGTTTGTTCCTGTGGTGTTAGTTGTGTAGCTCATATCCTCAGAACCAATTCTTAATTTACCGTTAGTCAACGGTAAGTTTGCTGTGCTTGTAAGAACAACAGAAGATGCACCAACAAGCATATTACCACCATTATTAATTGTTGTAGTGGTTGCTGCAACTGATCGTCCTCCAAAAAGGTATGTGCCCCACCCATATCCATAAGTTTGATTTAATGGTCCAACTGGTTCGTAGGGTCGTACATCTAATGTTCCGTTGTTCGTTGTCCCTGAGCCTGTCTCTGCTGAAGGCATCGTAATTGTAAAAGTTTTTGTAGTCGGTACCGTTTGAACTTCAAACAATTGATCATCAAAACTTGTAGCTGTAAAACCTGTTTGGCCTGCATTGAATGATCCTGCATTTGCAAACGTTGTTATTTCTCCAACTTCTAAATTGTGAGCACCTGTTGTTGTAATCGTAACGGTAGCTGATGCGTTGGTTGTTGTTATGTTAGCGCCCGTTTGGTAGTTATCTGTTTCAAGTGGAGTAATGTCATAAAAAGCACCTTCATAATAAATAATTAAAACTTTGTCAGTGCCTATTGCAGCGTATCTTTTACCATCAGTGTCTGCCCAAACATGTTGTCCTCTAGCAGCACCAATTATTTTATTATCTACTAATGCTGACCAGCCACCTATTTTTTCAGGCTCACCATATCTAAATCTTACATTATCACCATCTACCCAACGTCCCTCTGCATCTGCAGGTGTAGACTGCTTATCAAATCCGGGTTCTATTTTTACTTTTGCTAAAGGCATGTCAGATTATAACATCTTCAGTTTAATAAATAAACAAAGGGCTAGTACCTTAAAAACTCTGTTTCTATTAACTTAAATAGGCATGATAGGTTTTTTCATACCCCATAACGCTCTTCCATCTACAGCTTGCGCTTCTTTATTTGTTTCAGGATCGTAGTAATGTAGAAAACATTGAGCGTGATAATCTCCAGTAAAGGTTTTTCTCCAATGTTCGGCCTCACATCCTTTATAAACAACACCATCACCTGGCTTTAAATTGATAGGGGTCCCCTCTAAATATATAGGCCACTCTGTACCACATGAGTCTATCATTAAAGTAACACTATATTCACATTCAGGTCTATCCTTATGCTTTGGTAAAATATCACCCATAGTGTAAGATCGCCAATATGAATAAGTTGGCATTACTTTTTTACCTACAATTTCAGAAATCTTTTTGGTTTGTTTAATCATTAAGGCTTCCATTATAGGATGACCATAATAACCTGTTGTTGTGTGTCCAGGTTGTGTGTCAAACTCATCACAATTTATTCTATGAGTAATTTTACAATAATTTTTTAAAAGATCTAAAACGTCTTGCGATACAAAATTTTCTATTTTTTTATATTTACCTTCCATCATTGACCCCACGAAACTATGGCATATCTTATTCCTTTTGTTACTGGCTTTACTCCATGTGGAAACATCCAATAACTAGGCCAAATAATTAATCTGCCTGGTTTAACATCTACCGTATATTCATTTGTTTTACAATCAGGATCAAAAAAACTTAATTGACCACCTTCGTAATCATTATTTAACATCAAAATAAAACTCATATTTCTAACAGGGGACGTACCTGCATCAAAGTGTGGTTTAAAAAAATGCCCTGGTTCATATTTTAGTATGCTCATTTCATTTAAAAAATTCATATTAAGAGTACATCCTGTCTCTTGTTTGTATCTAAAGAAGTATTGAAAGAAAGTTGTCTTTAAAAAATTATGAATAAAAGCCATTGTCATACTTTTTTTAACAGGAACTACCTCATGTAATAAAACTTTTCTAATATTTGTATCTTCAACACCTATGTTATCACCTATCTTACCTTTTTGAAATTCCTCTACGCTTTTACAATACATAATGATCTTGTTTACATCACCCTGACTGATAGCCTCATCATAAACCTTTACTAGATTTTTTATTTCCATTTTGCTTTTCTCCAAAAAAACCTTTTGTAAGCATGTAAAAAACTTGCTTGTATAGTATTAATAACACTATATTTTTTCTTTATATCAACAAGACCTATCGAGTGTGACCAAGATTCTCTTTTAAAGGGTATTACTTGTGCAACAGGTGTTCCCACTTCAATAATAGTATCTATGTGTTCATATTTATCACCATTTAAAGTTAAAGGAAAGTTAATATGATTATAATAATTATCAGTGGCTACGATGCCAGATACAATCTCAAACCTATCATCTCTGTTATTAAGAGGTGCTGTAAAAAGACAAGAATAACCAGGAGGCGTAACAATAATCCAAGGGTTTAAAATTTTGTGAAATTCTAAATTTTTATTTTTTTCAACAAGAGGTGATTCTCCTAATTGTCCTGGTTTATGTAATTGAGGCCCTTCTGGATAGTTTAATTTTCGACCGAGTTCAGGATCAGAGATCGAATACGTTACCTCTCCTTTACCATGAATTTTTTTTCCATCAGTACCTTTCCATTCATTTAACACATTATGTTTTATTCGAGTATCCTGATAGTTTCTAATTAAATATCCTGATTGTAATGTTTCTAAAAAAGGTATGCAGCCTTTAATTGTTTTATCATCAGCACTATGATTTAAAGACTTAAACCATTTTGGAATATTTAGTTTGATAGGTTGTGGTAAAATATTTAAATCTGTATGTGATTGAATGATTAAACTATCTGCTTTGAATTCAATGTTCTTATAAATCATTATGATTCTTATATTAGAATCAAGTCTAAATTACAATTATTATTTCATTGATATAAGAGGACGAATTGGTGTGCCCGCTTCAGCAAGAATTGTATCGATAGGGTGACTTGGGTTAGCAGGACATGTGTCTCTGTCTAAAGCTCTAATTAAAGTAAGTGCATTATCAGCATCCGGTTGATTTATAGGAAAGCCTTTCACCGCTTCATAAGCTGCAATCGTATTATCAATCTCTTCTTGCCAATTTACTAAAATTCTAATTGTTTCGACTGCAGGCTGCTGTGTAAAAGTAGTCCCATCAAAATTAAAACTATTACCTTGAACAAGCCAATCGTAATCAGCGTCACTTATTTCCATAGTTGTTGCTTCGATAGACCAGTTTGGGCAGATATCATTTGGATCAACTCCTGGAGGAGCGATTTTAATAATACTATCATCTCTATGAATTATTGTAGCTGCCATATTATTATCCTGCTATATCCTCGTAAATTACAATTCCACCCTTAGTGTTATAAAGAGAAGCAGGCGAAGCTTGGCTTGATGGTGATCCAGGTACAGTAGCAGGGGTACCACCTCTACTTTCCTGTCCTAAGAAAGTTCCACTTGGTCCTCCGTTAACATATGTTCCATATCCAAAAATAAAACTTCTTGAAGATTTTTGGTTATTGTAGTTAGGTGTCATATCAACTCCTTGAGTTGAAGGTCCAAAAGTTCCAGAAGCACCTGGGTGACTACCTGGGCCACCGTTTGCAGTGTGTCCATTAGGACCGCCCCAATTTGTTGCGCCTCCAGCTCCTATGCTGTTTCCACCATTAGTTCCTACTGCTCCTACTGTGTAGGGAACGGAGTAAGGTGCTGAAATTGTTGTATGGAAAATTCCATAACCACCATGTCCAGCTGTACCGTTTGGTGGGCCACCGTTTGGTGTATTATTCATGAATGCTCCTCCGCCACCGCCAACAAGGTGTACTTGAATTTTAGTCGCTGCTGGATTAGCTGTGTAAGTTCCAGAAGGATTAGAAGCGTGTGTTAAAGTTGTAACATAGATCATGTTATTTCCACCTGCTGCTCCTGAAGCTGCAGCCGTTAATCTTCCGTCTTCGTCAACAGTTATGTTTGCTGTCGTATAACTTCCTGCAGTCACTGCAGTTGATTGTAATTGGCTTGGTCCAACAGAGTTGGCAGCCATTTTATTTAATCTAACATTAGTTTGTAAAATTTGTACAGTTCCAATTGCATTGGGAGCCATTTTATTTTGAGTCACATTAGATTGTAAAATTTGTGCAGTCCCAACTGCATTAGGTGCCATTTTATTCTGTGTTACGTTTGATTGTAAAATTTTTGCTGTTGTTACAGCATTAGATGCTATTTGTCCTGCAGCTACAGTTCCGCCTAAAGTATCTAAAGAAACTTCTTTTAAATTTGTGCCGTCTGAATAAGCTGCGTAAATTTTAGCAGCATCTAAAGTAAATCCTGTGCCTGATGCAGTTTTAATAGTTAAGTTTGCTGGGTTAGTTAATCCAGTTGCGTCAAAGATATAAAATTTTTCTATGCTATCAGGTATAGTACAAATTGTACTTGCTGCAATTGATGCAGTAGCAAATTTAATTACCATGTTTCTAGCGTTCGATAAAGTTGCGTTTGTCATCGCAAGAGCTAAAGTACCACCACTTGATAATGTTACTTGTTCGTAACCAGCTATTGCTTGTTGTACTAAGTTTAAGTTTGTATTAGTTTTATCACCCCATGTACCAGCGTTTTCGCCAGTTGTCATTAACTCCAATTTGAGGTCTGCAGAATAATTTGATGCCATATAATCCTTATTTTAACCTAATTAAGCAGCAAGATCAACAGGGGACCAATTATTAGTTACCCCAGGATCTATCTCCTGCCATGTTGTTAAGATAGGTGAACCAATGCTCGCTGTCAACCCTATACCAGAAACGCTAATACTTGCGGTACCTGTAATTGCTACTGATCCCACAGATGTAGTTAATGCGCCCGCAGTAGTTACAGGATATATTGATGCTTGGCTGGCTGATCCTATTGCTGTAGTAACTGCTTGACCACTTACTGCCTCTACTGTTGTTTGAACTAACGTAATAGAACCTAAAGAAAGTGAAGCTGATATTCCTGTTACATCTACAGGTATTTTTGGCTCAGGAACTACTTGACCAATTGATCCTGCTAATGCTTGACCTGAAACACTTTCATTAGTTGTTTGAACTAAACTTTGTTGACCTAACGATGTTTGTAGTGCAGGTTCACCCACAAAGACAGTAATGTTTCCATCAATTACAATTGACTCTAAACCTTGAGTTATAGTTAAAAGACTCAAACCTGCTTGAGATACTTGGTGATCTATTTGAACTGTAGGTGAACCAATCGAAGTTGACATCGATTGACCTTGTGCAACAGCAGAGAAAGCTCCTCCCCATACTAAGTTACCCCAAGATAATCTACCCCAACCTTCACCAATTAAAAATCGTTCATCTATTGTTGCTGCACCAACGTTTGTGGTTGCTGCCTGTCCTGTTGGAATAATTGTTGCTCCTCCAGTGGCTTCCGAAGCTGTGCCTACTGAACTTGCTAAAGCTTGACCTGTTACTGCAACTTCTGTTGCAATTTCAACTGTTGATGATCCAACAGATGGAGTAAGGCTTTGTCCTGTTGGCGAATCACTTGAACCAAATTTTGCAGTTGCTCCACTTATACTGGTTGATAAAGATTGACCTAAAGCAACGATATCACCTGCAACACCCCAAGCGTTCTCACCCCAATATAATCTTCCCCAACCTTGATTTATTTCTCCTGAAACATCTGTTAGTGTTCCTAATGATGTTGTTAAACTTTGACCTGATACAGCAACACTTATGTCAGCTTGATTGCCCCAGTCGTTTATACCCCATTGACCTTGACCCCATTTATTATTAGCCATGTATTACCTCGGGGAATAACGGAGAACCCGCTATGAAAAACAAATTAATAATGTTCGCCATAGCAGGCCCCTCCTTTAAGTTATGCGATTCTCAATATTGCTGCTGCCGTTGTAAATGCTGGAAACTGAATTGTAAAAGTTCCGTTACTCGCAGTTTTTTCACCGCCAAAATCTAATACTGCCACTGCTTTATCGCCATTAGTGTCATTATAAATTAAAGCGCCTCTTGCTGTGATTGTTACACCAACAAAAGATAAATCAGCAAAATCCGTTATTGCTGTATTTGTTGCTATTGATGTTCCTACATTGACAAGAGCTTTACCACCTGAAGAGTATCCACCTGATGGTGATGTTACTTGTCCACCTGTAGTAAAAGACGTTGTTGATTTTCCTAAAGTCGCTGGTGTTCCGTACATTGATAACTTAAATGAGTTTCCACCAGGGTGACTAAAATTATGAGTTGCTTCTAATAATTCTTTTTTGAAAGAATTACAGATTGCGTTAGTTGTTATTGCCATTTTATCTCCTTAATTAATTATGGTGACGGTGAAGGTATTTTAATTCGAGGAACTCCACTGTCGTATTCTCCTCTTCTTCGTCTACCCATTTGTTGTAGACCAAAAGCTTGTATGCTTTGATTATACCTATCAGAATACAGTTTGTATAGGTCTTCAGGGCCTTTTAAAAAGCCATAAGCTTCTTTTAACACTCCGTATAATAATAGCTGTTCATGTTGTTTTGAAAGTGTAGTGCTAGTTGAACTATCAAAATGAGGTGGGTCTTTAATAAAATTGACCTGAACCGTATCAGCTGCTGCTGGTGTTGGAGCAACCAATATGACAGGACCTTGTTGAACATTATCCTCCCAATTAGCCCAGTATTTAGGTGTGCCTGTTGCACCTGTTGGATTAAATTCAGTTATAAAACTTGTGTCTCTTCTTTCTAAAAAAGTCCTATTTCCATTCGCTGCAACGTGCTGTACAGACCTAACTAAAATACAATCAGCTGGTAAAATAACATATCTATTATTAGCTGTAAAACTAGATGTAGAGTATTTTCTTAAATCATCGTAATCAACTTGTCCTGCTATTTCTAATTCTACATTTCTTATGAATTGATCTAAAATAGTATCACTTAAAACATTACTATCTACTTCTGTAAAGTTTCGTACTTGTGTTAAAAAATTTGCATGTGTAATAGCCATTATGAAATACTCACTGTTACATTGCCTAATAATGTTGAAGCTTCTCTTCTTCTATTTTGTAATGAAGGATCTTCTGGAATCATACTATGTAATATAGATGTAACTCCATTTCTTGTAATTTCAAAGTCTTGTGTTTTAAATGCAAATTGACCAGGTAAACTTAAATTAGCCACACCAACCATAGTTCCACCAGAATCAGCTAAAGTATCATCATTAGGTGCAACAGTTTTAGGTTGTTGAAATCTTTGAGGTCTTACTTTTTGTAAAGCAATAGCATCAGTTACGTTTCTTCTTCTTGTTATTTGTGGTTGTTTAGGATCATATTCAGATATATGAACAAAAGAACCATTCCATTCTGTAACCATTTCTTGATATGGAAAAGCTAATCCACTTCTATCAGAAATTGCTAATGATCTTTTTCCGCTTGCGTATTTAGCCATTATGATACATTTGGAAAGTACGACTGAGGAGAGATATATAATGATGTTCTCTGCCCGTCTTCTTCCAAAGCTCTTTTCATTTCATCTTCGTAAATTAATTTCATTGCTTCAAGTCTTTCAGGTGCTTTTTTCATAGCTAAATAATAAGCTAAACCTGCACACATACATGGTAAAAATCGGTAAACTACATCAGCTTGTTGGTCATTATAAGCTGTTGCGTCTTCAATTCTATTTATAGTGTAATATTTTAAAGTTGTGTATGTTGATGCATCAGGCGCAACATATAAACTTATTTTTGGAGTTACTTGTCTATCAACATAATATTGTGATGGTTGTCCTCTTGCTAATTTATTAGGTTTAGCTGAATAAGCAGATCTGTCTATTTTTGTAAGCGCTACATCTTGTGTGTTAGCATTATCACCTGACGCAGCTGTGGTTGATATGTAAGCTTCTAAGACATCACTTACATTGGCAGCGACACTGTAAGTAGCTGTGCCTGCTGTTAATGCTTGTTCATTTAATTCAACTTTCCAAAGATGTATTCCTCTGTTTCCCCAATCAGAAAATAATAAGTTTAATGATCTTCGTGCTGTTTTTAAATCATAGCCCGTGCTTGGTCTAATACCACCGCATCTTTCAAATCCTTCATCAATGACTTCATCGATATTAAGATTAAATGATGTTGCTCCTGATGTTGCCATAATTAATCCTTACACTGGCATCTTTTGCCAAGTAATTTTTCTATTATATGTTTTATATACTTTTTAATTTTTTTAAACATCAATCATGCCCTTATAATATTGTTCGTATGATTTATTAGAAACTTTTTTACCATCTAATTCACTTTTAATATAAGATCCCGTATAGCCACCAGTGCTAAAGCTTCTGCTATAATTAAAACTTAAATTTTTTGACTTACCTCGTTTTGTTCCTGTAACATTAAAACTGGAGTTTTCACCTTCTTTGGTATAACCAAGACCTATCTGACTAGATATATTTTCTTTAGTTTTTTTACTAAAAGGTTTTTCAAAAGTAAAATCTAATTTCTTATCCCCTTTTCCAACACCCATAGATGCTCTAGGCGTGGTAACATATTCATCATCATATATTCCACCACCAAAAGTAACATCAAGTTTCTTTTTCTTATAAGACTTTTTATCAGCCATTTGGCTCCTCCAATTTTATTTGTGCGGCCGCATTAAGAGTGTTAATTCTCTTCTTTTTACGGTTGTACAACTTCTTTGATTGTATCACTTTAGGCTTGAATGTTCTAGACCTTAGACTTTTTGCGACTGGATTTATAGATTTTACCATGTGTTTTCTCCAACACTTTTCTAAATTTGCTTTTTTCTGCTCTACCCCAACCTCTTCCAAGACCAGGTTCTAGCTGTTTTTTTATTTGACTTCTAGTTATTGCCATCTAATTTACCACCTATACGTAGTTTATATTTAATAAATATCTCTTATGTACGTCTGTTTGATATTGAGCTTTATGTTTTATATCTCCATCTAATATTAACATTCTATTTTCCTTACTGTCAACTTTTGTGTGTTTACCATTATCATCTACTATTGTCTTACCGTTATTATTATTTAAATAAAAAATAGCTGTTTTATTATTTGGTATATCTGGATAATCTACATGCCATTTTGAACTAATAGAATCAACATCCCGCAAGTTTAAATTAGCTCTAATTTGTATAGGAGCTACAATATTCAATTTCGTTAAAAGTAATCCTATTTCTTTAGAATATGGTGCTAAAAATTGCCAATGATTAAAAATACAATGATTAAAAAAACCATTCTTACTTAAGTTTTCTTGTTCATCCTCTAATGGAACATCTTGAGGTAGCCAATACCAAGGTATCGTACTTGATAGGAAGTGTTCTTGAATTTTTTTAAAATGTTTATCTTCTAGAAAATTATCTATAACAGTTATTCTAGCCATGGTGAATACACGACTTTACCATCAACTCTTTTGGCACGCAAGGATTGATTTCTATTTGAATTAGTCGAGTATGAACAATGAATCCAGCCTGAGGAAGGTTCATTATCTCGGTAGAATTCTAAGATTAGCTGGTCATATTCCAACTCTGATTTAACCCACGAAGCTAGCTCTCTGTTATCTACGCTAGGTATTTCAAAGTCTGCTGCAGCAGCTTGTTTATCTGCTACATGTTGAGAGTTTACTGAACTTCCAATTTCTAGGCACAGCTGAGCACAACGGAATCCTGATGATATAATTAATGGTTTGTCAAAGTGCGAACGAACTGGTTGTAGTATGTTTACTGCTAACGCTTTTAGATTTTCAATTTGCTGTGGGTTAGGATTATTGTTAATTCCCTTCCTCTCAGCTATTTGGCTTTTGGTAAGCTCGTCTAATGTTATGTTTGCTGTTAACTTCATTTTTTCTCCTCTATTTCATAAAAAAATTTATCTGTATCTTCTGTTTGCCACTTTCTAGAATCTTCCACATTCCACTCAGAAGTTTGTACTTTCCAATCTGGTACATTATCCTTAACTGTAAAGGATGGAATGTCCCAAATCAACCTGTTGTTTGGTTGTGCTGCATAATTACCATCATCTAAAGCCAATATATGCGCACATTTATGTTCGTGTGGTATTTCAGAATGATCTGTATCTATAATATTACTCTCTGGATGCGCCCAGTCAACAGTAAAAAGATAAGCTCCTGCATGAGTTTTTTTATCTTTACCAAAATATTTTCCTGCTTGACCGTCTAGAATGTCCCAAGAAGTAACAGCAGGATAGTAACTAAAACAGTTCCATAAAACCAACTCATCAAGCCTACGTTTAGGAACATCTTCTGGTTTAAAGCCTCTTTGAATGAATGCAGATATTGGTAAACGATAGTAGACAGCTCCATTTTCCATAATACAATGAAAAAGTAAGGAACGTCCCGTAATAGACGTAATACCAAAAATAATACAGTCTTCAACTTCTCCGTGATGTTTTTTAAGGTCATATAAATATTCTCTCCTAATTTGTGCATATGTAACTGGTATGTTTGCGTTTAGATAGCTCATAAGAAAATTTCATTATTCTAAAATAATTTTCTTAATAGATTTAGTCCCATCAATATTGTCTTCTAGTTCTGCTTTAGTTTTAATGCATTTGTATTCTATGTTATCATTAATCTGACGAGAAGCCTCACGCTTCCCTTTTAAACACACGCTCATTGAAGGCTGAATTCTGTGTTCCTTGATCTCGTGATCTACAAACATTAAAAGTGCTACCACAATCTCCATAAAAATTTTACTCCCTAGCTCCCATTATACCACAATACCTTTGTTGGGCCCACGTTTAATTCTATATTTATGGGTACCCGTTGCCCCAATATTTACTTCTTTTTTCATATGTTTAATACAATGCATCTGTTTAGATTGTTTCTCTTTATCAGACATATATTGTAACACTTTTCTAGTAATTCTTTCCATTAGCTCTTACCTTATCTTTTAATTTCTCTACATCACTTAATAGTTTTTCAGTTTGTTTTTGTACAAATTCTATATTAACTTTGTTGTGCATCATATCTTCAATTCTTATCTCAATTTTCTCTACGGATTTATAAAGATCCTCCACCAACATGAAAAGCTCCTGTATCTGAGGTGAAACCATTTTACCTTTTGGTACACCTATAATAAATTCATTAGCAGCATCTAAATCTTTTGATGTTAATTTA